>ENA-OQAA01000030-OQAA01000030.1-human-gut-metagenome-genome-assembly--contig:-NODE-30-length-87828-cov-5.792511_pt1 | contig 87828 bp, 88 predicted proteins | sample MGYA00242489_ERZ504515 | MGnify/ENA primary metagenome ERZ504515 (study PRJEB26092, sample SAMD00036237) | human gut metagenome | host: Homo sapiens | study: EMG produced TPA metagenomics assembly of... | reverse complement strand
TTCCGCTTTTTCTTTAGCATCGTCCAACATATATTTCAACTCCCAATAATCATCATGATCCGTTGTCAATCTAACCTCAAATCATACTACTGAATACTCTGCCTTTTTGGGTTTCATCGAAAAAAAGCATCCACTCTGTCCGTCCGCATAGCCGACAACTTATAATAAAGAGATCGTTCATTACTGCCTTCAGCTTTCTCCAACGCAATCACCAACTGCCCTTCAGCAAGTGTGATACAGATCAGAGCATCTTTTCCCGCCTGTCCTTTTTCATCCATCACAGCATCTTTCAACCGAAAAGAAAGAATAGACAATAATTCGGTACGCCTCTCTATCCGCCATTGCAAACCAGTGTCATTCCCTTTATATCTTCCTGTTTCACTGTACCAAAAAGAGAAAGAATATCCTCTATCTGATCCATATCTTGCCGGGAAACATCGACAGGTTCCAACAACTTACCATGTCCAATCTCCAATTTTCGTCTTAACAAAGCCAAACGATTTTCGAATTCTTTTTTCACCAACACGTCTTGTATTGAAGCAGATTGTTCTGCCAACTCTTTAAAACTACGGGCTATCATAAAAGATGACTCAAGCAATACCCGCAAATGTTGTTTTAACTGAGTTTCACTGCCCGACAAGAACAGACAGGCAGACAGACAAGCCGTAAAAGGTGTCTCACTTTCTCCGTCCTCATGACTTTTACGCAAATAGCAAGTCCAAGCTGTGTATCGGCAGTTAATGTTGTTAATGTCAAAAACTATTTTTTTAGACTGTTCATAGCTACATGCATAGAAATCTTTATAATATAACTGAATATTCTGACCTGTTTTTTCTCTTAATAAATGAAAATAACCTCCTTGAAAACCGATGATAATGGCATCAGCATCAATTCTCTTCACTAGTTCACAGTGCATGGACTGCACGAACCTGATAAGCTCATCGGTGGTCATCGCCGAATAAATCTTTTCTTGCTGCTTTTTCGGCTTTGTAACAAAATGATAAACTGTTACGAAAACCACCATCATAGATACTAAGACGACAGAAATAATCATATCTTGTTACAGTTAATCTTTGTATGTCTGTAAAAATACAAAATTAATCGGGAAATGTTAGAAGTGATAGGATATTTTAATGAATTCCCCTAAGAAGTTACTTAAAAATCCGGTTCAATCAATTCCTTCCGATGCATCCGGTGCCACCTCCACAAAATCATAAAACATAGAGGGAATTTCCATCGGAGATATTCTGAAATACCTAAAAATAGGGATTGTCCATTTCCACATTTTCATCGAACTTTGCAACCCCAAAAAACGAATAAATGAAGAAACTTTATATAATACTGTTTATACAAATAGGATGGATATTCCCGCTCTCCGCACAAAAACAAGATTCCATTTATATCGGAACGCGTCATACATTGTTTTCTGAAATACTGAATGAAGAAAAAAAATATTGGATTTATGTACCTGAGACCAAAGCAGGTGAAAAAGGAAAGGCTTATCCGGTTCTTTATCTATTGGATGGAGATTCCTTCTTTCATTCCGTGGTTGGCTTTACGCGTTTCTTCTCTTCTTCTAAAACCTCAAATTTACCTCCTTGCATCGTTGTTGCTGTCTTAAACACAAACCGGACCAGAGATTTCACTCCTACCTGCTCAGCCGCCCGCCGATGGTACTATTTGTCCCTATGATAAGCCGGCAGGTGGTGGAGCTGAACAGTTCTATCGCTTTCTGATAGAGGAACTACGTCTGGAAGTGGAAAATAAAGTTCCTGCCAACGGTACAAACTTTCTTGTCGGACATTCATACGCAGGTTTATTTACCCTACAGACACTGTCAAATCACCCCGAGTCTTTTGACTCGTATATAGCAATAGATCCAAGCTTATGGTGGGACCGAGGAGTTTTTCTACAACAAGCTGCAAAGAATGTTTATCAAAAAGACTTCTCCGGCAAACATTTGTATGTTGCTTTCGCCACCCGCCAACGTCCTGCAATCAAACTTATCCAGTTTTCATTGGCCGACAGCTTAAAAAATAAGATCATCCCTGAAATGAAAAACAAGCATTTGCATGTCGTTTATAAAAAATTTCCCGACGAGGTGCATGGCACCATTGCTCTTCCTGCCATTTTCGATGGATTAAAATCTCTATTTCATAACACTATTTCAACCAAAGAGGCAACATGATAATTTCTTGCAGTATTCGGTTTCTCATCTGTTACAAATACGCTCCGGTTTACTATTGGTAAAAATAACATAACTGATGCTGATAGTGTAGTCACTCGCTCGATTCCGGGGTATTACGTAGCTGTAATCCTTGCCTAATTTCCTGTTTAACATCAATTTAAGATTTCAAACTCTATACTTATCATTTTCTAGAATAACAGGTTGAGACATTGTATCAACCTTGGCTACAGATTTATACTATTCTTTCCGGAAATCATGTCATTAGGGTTATAACATCTGTAATTTATCTACACTGTATTTTCAGTCATGTATTTATCTTTGCATCAAGATTCTGAAATTCAAAACTTAATAAAATCAAGTGATAATGAAACGTATATCAGTCATCATGATTGCAAGTTTATTTGTTATAGGAACAACTGCCATAACACAATCCGATCCGGTTTAGAGCATATCGTCATTTGTGGTACGCAAATCATGACAACAGTTATCGTGACTCCGTTGGGCGTCTTCGCCATCGCAGCCAATTCATTTGCCATTACAGCCGAAAGCTTCTGCATATGCCCAGTACGGGATTGCCGATGCTGCACGACACTGGTTGGCAGAGTATCGGTGCCGGTCGCCGGAAACTGGTCCGAAGTTTCGCCCGCATTACCATATTTATATGGTATGACCGTTATGGGGTTATAGGTGTACTCATGTATCTGTTCGCCCCCCCAATTATCGGTTAGATGCCCCCGTCGGGAGATTCGGGAATTGGGCATAATGGCACTGCGCATCGAAGCGTTCGCTGAGCCGATGTTTGCAGCCTCGATTATCACTTACGGTGTCTTTGTCGGAGCAGCGGATACGCTTGTCCCGTGCTTGATGAATTTCTTCAATATCCGGGCGGTGTGTCTGTCATTAGCCGCCTTGCTCGCCCCGTCATTAGGTCTGAAAGGTGTATGGGTTGCCATGTGCATCAAGCTGTGTTTCAGGGGGCTGATTTTCCTGGTCCGCTTGAAGCGAGAACGTTGGATGAGACACATGTAAAAAAATGTCTGTAATTGAGGTTATACAATCAGTAATCCATCTACCGGCTTTTCCTGTAATCCGCTGTAATTTTGCACTATGATAAAGAAAACAATAAAAATTTAAATTACATCGGTTATGAAACGTACAACTATTTTAATGGCTGCTTTCCTCTGCCTCTTCGGCCTGACGGAAAGCCCGGCACAAAACACTCACAAAAATATGGAACAGTTAAATCTGACACAGGAATGGGACAAGACGTTCCCGAAGAGCGACAAGGTGAACCATAGCAAAGTGACTTTCATAAATCGTTACGGCATCACGCTCGCCGCCGACCTGTATGCACCGAAAACGATTTTCGGAGGTAAACTGCCGGCCATTGCTGTCAGCGGTCCGTTTGGAGCTGTAAAGGAACAGTCGTCGGGACTGTATGCCCAGACACTTGCCGAACGAGGATTCCTGACGGTTGCTTTCGATCCTTCGTTTACTGGTGAAAGCGGTGGACAGCCTCGCAGCGTGGCTTCACCGGACATCAACACCGAAGACTTCTCGGCGGCGGTGGATTACCTTGCGACACGTCCGGATGTGGATGCCGAACGAATCGGCATCATTGGCATTTGTGGTTGGGGTGGTTTTGCTATCAATGAGGCTGCCAACGACACACGTATCAAGCAACGGTAGCTTCCACTATGTACGACATCAGTCGCTGTACAGCAAACGGTTATTTCGATGCCGCAGACAATGCGGATGCACGCTACAAAATACGTCAGGAGTTTAACACCCAGCGCACGGAAGACTACCGTACCGACACTTATCCCCGCACCGTGATGAATCCGGAGCCTGCCGGTAATGCACCGCAGTTCATGAAGGATTATTACGATTATTACAAAACCGAACGGGGTTATCATCCTCGTTCCATCAACTCCGGTTTGGGCTGGAACAAAACCTCCAATCTTGCATTTCTCAACGCACCTATCCTTGCGTATGCCGATGAAATCCGCAGTGCCGTGTTGCTCATTCATGGAGAAAAAGCTCACTCCCGCTATTTTAGTGAGGATACTTTCAAGAAGCTGAAAGGCGATAATAAAGAACTGATGATTATTCCCGATGCCGTACATACGGATTTATATGACCGGACAGACATTATTCCATTCGATAAACTGGAGGAATTTTTCAAAGAATACTTAAAATAGAAGACTTCAAGAAAAAGAATGGGATAGCTCAGAAAGCGAAAATGTATTGCCGATGTGGGTGGCTGACATGGATTTCCGTACAGCCCCCGCTATCGTCAATGCTTTACGCCGACGGGTGGAACACGGTATCTTCGGTTATACCCGTGTGCCCAACAGTTATTACGAGGCTGTTACAGATTGGTTCGCACGCCGTCACAGTTGGACGATTGACTGCACATGGATAATTTACACATCAGGCGTAGTCCCGGCCATCTCGCAGTCATCAAGGCTTTGACCGTTCCGGGAGATAAGGTGTTGGTGCAGACTCCGGTTTATAATTGTTTCTTTTCTTCAATCTGTAACAATGGGTGTGAAATGGTATCATCACCGTTGATCTTTGCAAGTAATACTTTCACCATCGATTATGAAGATTTAGAGTGTAAGACTGCTGATCCGAAAGTGAAGGTGATGCTGCTGTGCAATCCTCACAATCCTGCCGGAAGAGTATGGAAACGTGAAGAATTGGTACGTATTGGTGAAATTTGTATTCGCCACGATGTTACGGTCGTTTCGGATGAGATTCATTGCGAACTGGTTTTTCCAGAGTACCGTTACACACCGTTTGCTTCCATCTCAGAAAATTTCCGTCACCATTCGTCTGTATATCTCCCAGTAAAGCGTTCAATATTGCCGGATTACAGATTGCGAACATTATATGTGCTGATGCTGACCGTCGGGCGAAAATCGATCGGGCCATTAACGATAACGAAGTATGTGATGTCAATCCTTTTGGTGTAATTGCTACTCAAGTAGCTTACAACGAAGAGGAAGAGTGGCTGAACCAACTCATCAAATATTTACAGGCCAATTTTCTCTATATGCAGGAGTTCTGTCGGGAGCATCTGCCCGAGTTTCCTATCACGGCATTGGAGGGAACCTATCTCGTTTGGATGGACTGTCACAAATTCGGCATACACTCGCAGGAACTCGAACAGCGATTGGTTAACGAAGCTGGATTATGGCTCAATGCAGGAGCAATGTACGGGACTGAAGGAAAAGGATTCATGCGCTGGAACATCGCCTGCCCACGTACTACACTGGCAGAAGGATTGAAGCGTTTTGCAGGTTTCGTAAGAAATCTTTAAGAGATATATACGGCAAATTCATTTTTAATGGAACGCAGCTATATACTTTACTATACCAAGCATTACGTATAACAAAGTAAATAGCTGCGACTTAATTTTTCATCTCATTTTTTCTTTTCTTCCACAACTGATAACTATTGATGATGTTTTGCCACACCACATAACTACCTGGCCCGACAGATGATAAAGGATTAAGATACGTAACCGCCATCCAAATAGCTAGTACAGTATTTTTTTGCCCCAATGCCTGTCCTGCACTTATACGGTCATTGTATGCACTACCAATTCTTTTACCAAAATAAAATTGTAAACAACAAGTTACTAAACCAGCAAAAGCAATCAACATCTCTACCGTTACATCAGCTGTACTGTTAACCAAAGAACGAGTAGTCTGCCCCATTACAATGGTCAATGCTATCGCCCATAAATAAAAAGCTGAAGTATGATATTTCAGTAAAAACTTATGGAATCGAGGGATATAATAACGGAATAATAAAGCGATAAAAAACGGCGCAAGCAACAATGGGAAAACCTTACTTAAAATCTTAAGAAAAGCAATACCAAAAGTAACATCCGTATGTGGCTCAACCAATGGAAATACCAAAGGAACTGCTATTGCAGCCAAAATATTTGAAAGTAATGTATAAGTAGTCAAACTGGAAGCACTTCCACCTAGTTTCCCCGTAATTACTGCCGCTGCCGTAGCAGTAGGACAAATAAGACAAACCATAGCCGCCTCGAATATCTCCTTATAAGATTCGTCCATCGGACAAAATATCAACAACAACGCAATGATACCACAAGAAATAGCTTGAATAGCCAACAACCAGCCATGCCATACTCTAGGAACCAACTCTTTTGGTTCAATTTTACAGAATGTAAGCAACAATTGGGCAAAAATCAAGGAAGGAGTTAGAAAAGAAATCAACCCATTCATAAATGGCTTTGTCGGCTCCAGAAAAGTGAAGTTGGCAAAAACAAAATAGCCGATAACCCCTGCAAGCATAGCTAAAGGTAACGTCCAATTCTTCATAAACTTAAGCAAATCCATCTTTCAATACTTATTTTGGGATACAAAATAAAAGAATTTAGTCCAAATACTCGTCTATTTTTCGGGTTTTGTGGCAAGTTTCGAATAAAAAACGCAAAACTTAAAGACAAAAGCCGAGTTTTCACTAAAAATCGCTACATTTGCAACTTGATTGATATGAAAACCGATAGACTTAAAATAATATTCCTGTTGTGTAGCCTGTGGCTGGTCCTCCCCTGTTTCTGCCTGGCGGCAAAGGGAAAGGATTTTATAGTCGTCATTGATCCCGGTCATGGCGGACATGATCCTGGCGCCATCGGCAGACGTGGAAAAGAAAAAAATATCAATCTGAACGTAGCTTTAAAAGTAGGACAACTGATCCAAAATAACTGTAATGACGTAAAGGTAATATACACCCGGAAGACAGATGTCTTTATCCCTTTAGACCGTCGTGCACAAATAGCCAATAATGCTAAGGCCGACTTATTCATCTCTATACATACCAATTCTGTAGCCCGTAGCAGAACTGTACGGGGAGCAGAAACTTATACGTTAGGACTTCACCGTACTGAAGAAAATTTGGAAGTTGCTAAAAAGGAGAACTCGGTTATTTTGATAGAGGATAATTATGAACAACGTTATGCCGGATTCAATCCAAATTCTTCCGAAAGCTATATTATTTTTGAATTTGTACAAGACAAAATATGGAGAAGAGTGTAAAATTAGCCACTCTTATCCAAAAACAATTCAAGAATACAGCCAAACGGATAGACAAAGGAGTACATCAAGCCGGATTTCTAGTTCTACGCGCCACTTCCATGCCTAGTGTTTTGGTTGAATTAGGTTATATCTCAACACCGGATGAAGAACAATATCTTTTATCCGATGCAGGCACTACGGCATTATCTAACAGCATTTATAAAGCATTCCTCAATTACAAGCGCGAACATGATGCCCCCACCGGTCGCAGCAGAGTACAAGGACAAGAATTGCCGGAACCAGAAAACAAACCGAAAGAATCAAGAATAGAAATACAAACTGCGGAACCAGACACTGCAACGGAACCTGACAAAGTTACCAAAAAGCCTGTGCCTGCCACACAAAAAAAGATCACAGGCGACCAAGCCCGAACATCTGCCAAGCCTGTATTTAAAATACAAATATTGGTATCAAACAAAATATTACCCAAAGGAAGCAAACAACTGAAAGGTGTATCACCCGTTAGCTATTACCGCGAAAAAGGACTTTATAAATATACTTACGGAGAAAGTACGGATTATAATAAAATACTACGCATGAAACGTAATATTACTCCTAAATTTAAGGACGCTTTCATTATCGCTTTCAAAAACGGAGAGAAAATGAACGTGAACGAAGCCATCAAAGAATTTAAAAAAGAATAGATAATATAAAAGGTACAATTGAAATGACGAAAGAGGTAAAAATAGGATTAATAGGCATCGCTGCATTGGCTATGCTGATCTTTGGTATCAACTACCTGAAAGGAATAAATATGTTCCAATCTGCCAACTACTATTATGTAGAATATACCAATATAAACGGATTAGCCGGATCAAGCCCCGTCTTTGCCAATGGTTACAAAGTAGGTACAGTAAGAAATATCAATTACAACTATGCTAAACCGGGACATGTCACAGTAGAAGTGGAAGTAGACAAGGAAATGCGTATCCCTAAAGGAAGTGCAGGAGAATTGGTTACAGAAATGCTGGGAACAGTAAAGATGAACTTACTCCTTAACTTTAATTCTACAGAATACTATCAACCGGGGGATACACTGCCTGGCAAAACGAATGCGGGACTCATGGGAGCCGCTGAAGAAAAGCTAGTTCCTCAAATAGAGCAGATGCTGCCCAAAATGGATTCTATCCTACATTCATTAAATAAAATATTAGCTGATCCTGCATTGGGTGCAACCTTACACAACGCAGAAAAACTGACAGCCAATCTGGATGTGACAACACGTCAATTAAACATATTAATGCAAAGGGATCTTCCGCAACTTACTGGAAAACTAAACACGATTGCTGATAATTTCATTACTATCAGCGACAACTTGAAAGGTATTGATTATGCATCAACATTCAATAAAATAGATTCCACTTTATATAATGTACAAATGCTGACAGAAAAACTCAATCGCAAGGACAACAGTATCGGCTTACTATTCAATGATCCTACCTTCTACCAAAATCTGAGTGCGACAACAGCAAATGCTGCAACCTTATTGGAGGATTTGAAAGCGCATCCTAAACGTTATGTACATTTCTCTTTGTTTGGGAAAAAAGATAAGTAACAGATTTGTTAATTTAAAAAGATTCTAAATAAGTCTACTTAACCATTTTTCTACCTTTTTTCAGTAAATGACTGCAAATAGGGCAGAAATACCATGTAGACTTATTTCATTTAAAATAAATAAAAGCCTATTTTGACAGATAGTCAGCTATAAATCAGCCAATTATCAAATAACAAAAATATTTCAGAAGCCTTTAGATAGAGTTTTTTATAAGTTACTGAAACTAAATAGATTACTCTTTAAAAATAAAAAGCAAGAAAAAAGCGATTTGTTTTTCAGAAATTCATTTCGAAATTTGCATTGTAGAAGTTTCGCTTTTTATAATAAATGTTTCATATGATTGAAAACGATCACGTCGTTTTATGGGGTCGTTGTCTGAACATTATCAGAGACAACGTACCTGAAACGACCTTTAAAACGTGGTTTGAGCCTATCGTACCGCTTAAATATGAGGACAAGGCACTGACAATTGGCGTCCCCAGCCATTCTTCTATGAATTTTTAGAAGAAGTTGTGGACTTGCTGCGCGCTGCCCTATATAAAGAAATTGGGGAGGGAACGCAGCTTATGTATTGTATCTTGACCGATAAAACCAACCATATAACTGTAAACATGGAGGGAAGCAAACGCTCTTCAGCACTACCCACACAAACAGTTATACGAGATGGTAACAAGGCACCTAATCCAATGCAGGCACCAGCTCCGCAGGATTTAGACCCACATTTGAATCCAAATTACAACTTTGAGAATTTCATAAAAGGAAATAGTAATGAGTTCTCACGTACGGTAGGGGAAACTGTAGCTAAAAATCCGGCAAAAACATTCAACCCTTTGTTTTTGTATGGACCGTCCGGCGTGGGTAAAACTCACTTGACTAATGCTATTGGTACTCGTATCAAGGAATTATATCCTGAAAAAAGAGTATTGTACGTATCAGCACATCTGTTTCAGGTGCAATATACCGACTCTGTGCGTACTAATCATTTCAATGATTTCATCAGTTTTTATCAAACCATAGATGTTTTGATTATTGATGATATTCAAGAATTCGCAGGAGTAACCAAAACTCAGAACACGTTCTTCCACATCTTTAACCATCTGCACCAGAACGGTAAGCAACTTATTTTGACTTCTGACCGCGCACCGGTAATGCTACAAGGTATGGAAGAACGTCTCCTGACCCGCTTTAAATGGGGCTTAGTGGCCGAATTGGAAAAACCGGATGTAGAATTGAGAAAGAATATCTTACGCAATAAAATACGTCGTGACGGTTTGAATATACCGGAAACAGTAATTAATTATATTGCTGAAAACGTAAATGAAAGTGTACGTGAACTAGAGGGCATCATTAATTCACTTCTGGCACAATCCATTATCTTCAAGCGTGATGTTGATTTGGATTTGGCTGAAAGAATTGTACGAAAAGCTGTACGCTGTTGTGAAAGCAAGCCTGTCACAGTGGAAGATATCATACAGAAAGTATGCAACCATTACGAGATAGAGGAATCTGCCATCCATACCAAAACTAGAAAAAGAGAAGTGGTACAAGTACGTCAGGTAGCTATGTATCTGGCCAAAAAACATACAGACTCCTCTTCTTCCAAAATTGGTCAATTAATAGGTAATAAAGATCATGCAACCGTATTGCACGCTTGTAAAATAGTAAAAGACCAAGTGGAGGTTGATAAAACATTTAAAGCGGATATTGAGGAAATTGAAGCTTCTCTCAAAAGAAAATAGAAATAAAACTACAGAGGTGCGCAAAGGTATTTTCTTTATTTCCCTCTGCGCACTTCTGTAGTTTTAAGGTTAATAGTTTCCGGTAACTCATTTTTCAAAGCCCTGTTTCTTCAAGGTTTCTTTCAAAGTTACAGACATGCATTCATTATCCGACTTCTTGTATCTGACCTCAGTAAATACCTGAGCCAATGTTTCTTTATGATTTTCTTTAATAAACTGATGATTTTCCGGAAGTGACTCTTTATATCTATAGATACGATCAATATCTTCTTTGGTATAATCATGATATACTTCTTCATGCAAAATACCCTCTATAGGAAGACGATCGACTTGTGAAGGACATTCGTCCGGATATCCTACTGTAATAGTAGCCACTGGCATAACCAATTCCGGCAACCGAAGAATATCAATAATTTGATCAGGATTATAAATCGTTGTTCCCAAATAACAAATACCTAATCCATTTTCCTCCGCCAATGTACAAAAGTTCTGAGTCACAAGTAATGCATCCGTAGCAGCATTCAGAAAAGAAATGGGATTGTCATAACCCGGTACCGCCTTACGCCCTCTGCACCATTTGCTAAAACGGTTAAAATCCGCACAAAAAGTCAGTACAACCGGAGCACCTGTTACCATCGGTTGATTAAAATGAGCAGGTGCCAATCTCTCTTTCATCTGCTTGTCACGGGTCACAATCACACTATATAATTGCATATTGCCCATTGTAGAAGCACGGAATGCCTTTTCAAGCAAATCATTTAACAAAGAAGCAGAAATATCTTCCTGCTTATATTTACGGATCGTCCGTCTATTATTTATCGATTCCATATATATTTTTCTTGCAAAGATAAAAAAAGAAAAGAGTAATAATTCATTTTTTGCAAAATAATATATGCTAAGAATTTGGTCTTTTCAACTAGTCAATCACTTATTTCCTTCATTGAAATTTTCAAAATAGAAAACTTCCGTAAATAAACCAACACATATATCTTTTGATAATCAATAAATTAACAAATATTTTTGGATAACTTTCAATTTGTTGAAAACTTATCTACTTTTTATTTTGTTAATTGAAAAAACATATATAGCTTTGCCGAAACTTTTGTTATAATGAGTTGCGGCTTCTACACTAAAACAACTTATTGATATTATAGTAAATCTAAAAATAAAAGTGGAAAAACAAACGTACACCTATGACGAAGCTTTTGAAGCATCTTTACAATACTTCAAAGGTGATGAACTTGCTGCAAGGGTTTGGGTAAACAAATATGCAGTAAAAGATTCTTTCGGGAACATTTTCGAAAAGTCTCCCGAAGACATGCATTGGCGCATTGCAAATGAAGTAGCCCGCATTGAAGCAAAATATAAGAACGGGTTAAACGCACAGCAGCTTTACGAGTTATTGGATCACTTTAAGTACATTGTTCCGCAAGGTAGTCCCATGACAGGTATCGGGAACGATTTTCAAGTGGCTTCCTTATCGAACTGCTTTGTCATTGGAATTGATGGAGCAGCCGACTCATACGGAGCTATAATCCGCATTGATGAAGAACAAGTACAATTAATGAAACGTCGTGGTGGCGTAGGACATGATTTATCTCATATACGACCTAAAGGTTCCCCAGTTAAAAATTCAGCACTGACCTCAACCGGACTGGTGCCTTTCATGGAACGCTATTCCAATTCAACACGTGAAGTAGCACAAGACGGGCGTCGTGGTGCTTTAATGTTAAGCGTATCCATCAAACATCCAGACTCGGAGGCATTTATTGACGCCAAAATGACCGAAGGCAAAGTAACCGGTGCTAATGTATCCGTGAAACTAGATGATGCATTTATGCAGGCAGCTGTAAATGGCACTCCTTACAAACAGCAATATCCGGTAGATTCCGATCAACCTGTTTTCACAAAAGAAATTGACGCATCTGCTTTATGGAAAAAGATTGTCCATAATGCATGGAAGTCTGCTGAACCCGGTGTATTATTCTGGGACACCATTATACGTGAATCCGTGCCAGACTGTTATGCCGACTTAGGGTATCGTACAGTTTCTACCAATCCTTGTGGTGAAATTCCTCTGTGTCCCTACGATTCTTGTCGTTTATTAGCTATCAACTTATACTCATATGTAGTAAACCCTTATACAAGGGATGCTTACTTTGATTTCGACTTGTTCAAAAAGCATGTAGCATTGGCCCAGCGCATTATGGATGACATTATTGACTTGGAACTAGAAAAAATCGAGAAGATCATAGCTAAAATCGATTCCGATCCTGAAAGTGAGGAAGTAAAAGAAGCAGAGAAACATTTATGGGAAAAGATTTATAAAAAGAGCGGACAGGGCAGACGTACAGGTGTCGGTATCACAGCTGAAGGGGATATGCTTGCCGCTATGGGGTTACGCTACGGAACAGAAGACGCAACAGAGTTTTCTGAACAAGTACATAAAACAATCGCTCTGGAAGCCTATCGTTCATCTGTTAACATGGCGAAAGAACGTGGAGCATTCGCTATCTATGACAGTGAACGAGAAAAAAATAATCCGTTTATCAACCGTTTAAAAGAAGCTGATCCTAATTTATATGAGGAGATGAAAAAATACGGACGACGTAATATTGCCTGCTTGACCATAGCCCCCACTGGAACTACCAGCCTAATGACCCAAACAACTTCTGGCATAGAGCCGGTATTTATGCCGGTATACAAACGTAGAAGAAAAGTCAATCCGAATGATCCTCAGACTCATGTAGATTTTGTAGATGAAACAGGAGATGCATTTGAGGAATATATTGTATTCCACCATAAATTTGTGGAATGGATGACAGTAAACGGTTACGATCCCACCAAGCGTTATACGCAAGAAGAGATTGATGAATTGGTAGAAAAGTCACCTTATTATAAAGCCACATCAAATGATGTAGACTGGCTGATGAAAGTAAAAATGCAAGGACGCATCCAAAAATGGGTTGACCATTCAATCAGTGTAACTATCAATTTGCCCAATGACGTAGATGAAGCATTGGTAAACCGCTTGTATGTAGAGGCATGGCGTTCAGGATGTAAAGGATGTACCGTTTATCGTGATGGCTCTCGCTCTGGAGTTTTACTTTCTACCAAAAAGGACAAGAAAGACAAAAAAGAAGAACTTCCTCCTTGCAAACCACCTACGGTAGTAGAAGTGCGCCCCAAAGTACTGGAAGCGGAAGTAGTACGCTTCCAAAACAACAAAGAAAAATGGGTCGCATTTGTAGGCTTGTTGGATGGACATCCATACGAGATCTTTACCGGTCTGCAAGATGATGAAGAAGGTATTTCATTGCCCAAATCAGTCACTACCGGACGCATCATCAAAAACATTGATGAAGAAGGCAACAAACGATATGATTTCCAGTTCGAAAACAAACGTGGATATAAAACAACCATTGAAGGTTTGTCCGAAAAGTTCAACAAGGAATATTGGAACTATGCAAAATTAATTTCGGGTGTACTTCGTTGGAGGATGCCTATTGATCGTGTTATCAACTGGTAGATTCTCTGCAACTTGACAGTGAAAACATTAACACATGGAAAAACGGTGTAGAACGAGCACTGAAAAAATATGTAACAGATGGTACTAGTGCTGAAGGACAAAAATGTCCCAATTGCGGCAACGAAACTCTCGTATATCAAGAAGGATGCTTGATCTGCAAGACTTGTGGCACATCAAGATGTGGATAATGGTTTATTATATAATGTAACAACACAAAAGAAAAGCTCCTTCACGAAAGTCATGAAGGAGCTTTTTATATAAACCAAGTAAATTCTCTTTCTATCTCACCCCTACAATACGGTGAAACCGTTCCACAATACGCCTTCCCAAATCCATACGCGTACTATCTACTTTATGAATGGCAGCAGGAGTCACATCATCTTTATATTTAGCTTTACCTACGCGTATTTTCATCTTATCCAGATTACCGGAAATATTCACTCCGGCCTTAAAGGGCAAGGGTGACTTCAAAATGGATATATGATATTTAAAATTCATATCCAACCCTTGCTCTCCCCCTATAGCAGCTTTATAACGATCTATAGACACTTGAAATGGATAAACAAGAACACTACCGTCATTGACAACTATATTAACCGAAATACTATCAAATACATTCTTCTTTTTATTTTTGAACATCAACATCTTTGATATTTCGGCAAAGGTTTCACCATCCATCAATACTAAGCTGTCCCCTTTTATATGCATGGCCGAACGTAAAGTAGGTATACGAATATTCATATTTGAATCCAGACGTGCCTCTGCAGCCACATCAAACTGAACCCTTCCTTTAAAAGATCTCAACATAGGTACAATGGTATCCATTGAAGGTATAAAATCTACCAGCTTAGCTATATTTATATCCCTAATTTTAAAGTCAAAGCCTGTATATCCTCCTCTGACTGAATCCGCACGGTATACCATAACGGCCTTCATATCAGCGTCTAATGCACGCATTCCCAAATTCCTTAAATGTAATGTACGATTTTTCAAATCCACCTTTCCACACACATCTTCAAATTCCACCTGTTCAAACACTACTTTTTTCAAATCTGTCTGTAATTCAAAATCCAAATTACCCGGCAACACAAACAGCTTCATTTCTGTTGGAGGCACTGTATCTGTCACCGCCACAGATGCTGAATCTTCAGATAAAGAGAATGAATTAATCAATTGGTTACAATCAATCATCTCAGAAGATATTGCTAAACGCGCTTTTAAAATTTCATTTTTAGCCATCGCACGATATAATCCTATTACCTCCCCGGTAGCAACCATATCTGAATGCCCTATTTTCAAAGAAGCATTTCTTAATGTTATTCTCGGACCATCTATTGTTACAGCTGTCTTACGTACTCGCAGAGGTAAACCAAATTCAGGAGCACGTACCAACAACCTATCAAAACCGATAATCCCCCGAGGTGTCCATAACGAATCATTTTTCTTTTCTAATTTCACTTTTATGCCTGCCACGCCTAATGCTAATTTCGTTTCGTTAGCATTAAAGAAAAGAGAATCCGTACGCATGGAAAAATTAATCATCGGCATCGCCGGATTTTGTTCCTTCGGAGCAAGTTCGCCAGTTCCAGTAGTCTTGCCACTATATATTTTGAGCGAATCTCCTATATTCGCACGCAATTTATTCATTTCCAATTCACATTGTAAAGTAACAATCTTTGTGGTATCTTGAGGATTGGTTGAAACAACCTTCGCTTTCATCCGATCTATCTCTGAAGATAATTTCCTACTATTCAATAGTATTTCTCTGATTTCCAATTCAGCTTGCAAAGTTTCACTATCACTGAATTTTAAATCGGCATTACCTAAAAAATTAAAATTCTTTGCAGTATCTTTTAATTCAAAATCCTTTAAAGCCAATCTTCCACCTAACCTGATACGCCCAATATCCTGTTTTTTCAAAGAAGAGAGACGGCATTTTAAGTTTAAACCCGCATCTAATTTACCGCGGATAGTTACACTTTCCTGCAAAGGAAAGGTTTTAGCTAAAGCATCCAGGTCAACAGTAGATTCAGTATGAAGCGTTATAAATGGATCTATCAATAAATCCTCCACTTTCGCATCTGCTAGAATCTTAGTATGTACTCCCTCAAAATGAAGAATTTTCAAGTTCAAAAAAGAAGGGTTGCGACGCATCAAATCAATATACGATTCAAAATCAGCCGTAAAATTATCAATACCATAAGGAAGTCCTTCATATCGGGCGGATGCATCATTTATCTTTATATTCAATGATATCGCCGGAAGCTGCTTGTTTCCATAATTACCTTCCAATGTTCCATTAACTTTAACCTCACCTTTTGCCGAAATTTGTCCACGTTTCACATAAGCCTCGGGAATCATATTCATAACGGTTTCCATGGAAGGTGCATGTAATCCATATTTCAAGTTCATACCCACCGTTTTTGTAACTGTATCACGTCTTAATTCACCGTTTACATCCATCCGGATACCATTTATAGTCAACCCTGTATTTTTCAATGTCCACAATGCCGTAGACCTGTCTACCTCAATATCAGTCTGCAAGAAAACGGCTACTTTATTAATCAATAATTCACCTTGCTGCCAAAAAAGAATATTTTTATTTTCAAATTCTACTCCCAATGAAGAAGCTCCTTTTGTCAACGCCAGTTTTAGGCGCAAATCAGCATCATCTATACGTGAATAAACCTCTGTATTACGATCGTCAAAAATCAAATTGACATGTTCTAATTCAACCTGACGGATATCTATCTCGCTATCAAATTTATTTTGTGGAATAGTATCTTTTTCCACAGCCAATGTATCCGAAGAAGTTTTCACAATCTCCCAATTTGCCTTACCTGTTTTATTTCGATAAGCATAAACAGCAACATTCTTCAAAGATAGATTATGGACACTAATCTTATTTTTCAAAAAATAATCCAAAGGATTTACTGTCAACACACATTCTTTAAATGCCAATAAAGAATCAGTTTTTTGTGGAAGACTATCGTTCAAGACCTTAGAAACCAAAAAACCTTCATCAACTTTTAACCCAAATTGAGGAAAAGTAGAAAAGAAAGTCAATTCGACTCTTTCTATCTTCAAATCAGCATCCAGTAAACGATTAGCAACATTCAACACTACTGGAGTTAATTTATCTGATGTAAATACATAGTTAATCACAAAAGCCACTACCACAAACGCAGTAAACAGCAAGGCTCCCACTGTAATGGCACTTACCCTTATTAATTTACGAATCCTTCTTTCCATATTATGCGAAATTAATGAAAACACCCATGCCATCGACTCTATTTCGTGTTAATACTATAAAATAGACCAATAAAACAGATAAAAAAGAAAACAAGAACAATAATTTTTAATTTTGAGATATGAAGTGAAAGTTCTACTTTTGTTTTTCAAACTGAAAAAATATGAAAGCAACATCTATGTATATTTATTTGGAAGGTGCCAAGTTTTTCGCTCACCACGGAGTCGATCCACAAGAAACAATAGTAGGAGCTAATTTTATAATTGATTTAAAACTAAGAACTGATTTCACCCATGCAGCACAAACAGACGAACTGAAAGGTACCGTAAGTTATGCTGATATATATGCAGTTGTCAAAAAAGAAATGAAAGCTTCATCCAAACTTTTAGAACATGTCTGTGAACGCATAGGGCAAAGACTATTTAGTGAATTTCCAACTATTCAGGAAATAATCATCCGGTTATCAAAAAGAAAATCCGCCTATGGGAAGTGATTGCAGAAATGTTGGAGTAGAAGTACATTATACACGATGAAAAAAATTATCTGACAAACATCCAGTCATTTAATTAAAAATTTACCCTATTGTATGCCTACCTCTTAAAAGGCAAATATACTATCATGCAAATAACAACACAAACCAATAATAATGAATATGCAGACAATGTTCATGGCTCTACTTACTAAAATAAAGAAAGTTGTTTTCTTCCTTCAGAATGATAGAATTTCATGGTAGCACTGATTCCTAATGTTTCTATTCTGCGATAAAAGACCTCATTCAAATAGGGTGCATTAGGAGAAGTGCATTCAGAACGGTCTTCAAAATAAGTTTTATATCGCTTGGCCATCTTTGGAAAAATCTGCTCTACCTTATCATAAAAATAATCACGGGAGCCCCGTCTTAAAGTTACCCCAAACAAAGGAAGCACATAGGACGCTCCCGCTTCGGCAGCCTTCTCCACTATTTCCTCAATATCTTCTATAGAATCATTTATAAAAGGCAAAACAGGCATCAATGCCACTCCTGTATATATACCCCGATCGGACAATATCTTCATCGCCTTAAAACGCTCGGAAGAGGTCGGTGCGTTAGGCTCCAGTTTTCGCGCCATCTCGTCATCCGCTGTAGTGATAGTAAAACTAACGGCAGCATAAGTGCGCCCTATATCCTGCAATAAATCGGCATCACGAGTCACAAGACTACTCTTTGTTATCACATGAACAGGAAAACGATGTTTGGCAATAAGTTCCAACGCACCTCCAGTCAGCTTCATCTGTTTTTCCAACGGCATATAAGGATCGTTCATTGAGCCTGTACCAATGGTCGCTTTTCCACGTTTCGTTCCCAGTTCATGATCCAGTAATTCCAAAGCATTCTTCTTTACAGAAATATGAGAAATATCACCAATACCATAGCAACAACTACGTGTATCACAATAAATGCAACCATGTTGGCACCCTCTATACAAATTCATGTTATAAGCAATACCCCAATAATTATCTTTACTTTTCAAACGTGACAGAATAGACTTTGTTTCAATAGATTTCACCTCATGAACATTCATTTACAGCTCCTTTTCTTTTTTGATCCAATTTCACCAAACAAAGATACGGGAATAATGCTATAAAAAGAAATATAAAGAGAAGCAATTTAAAAAAGTTTCAACTGAGAGAAATGTTTTTTACCCAACAAATAATATTTCATAAGAATACTAAAATGAGTCCGTTCCGGGATCATTTCATCTGTAGACTTCATTATATTTTCTATACGAGAAGCAGCAAAAGAATATCTTATATCCTCAAATTCTCTCCTCGCCTGCATTACAGCACGCGCATTCGCTCTATCCTTTTTCAGATAAAAAACAAGGGCAGCTACTCTATCCAGTATACCACGTATAAAAAGTACATGTTCTAACTCCTTATCCGGCAAATTCTTATAAAGCATCAACAGATTATTTCTGAAATTCAGAAAAGTCTTTCTCGGATTTTCTTTTTTTCAACGTAGCCCCTCCTACGTGATATACCACACTTTGCGGAATACAGACAAGCTTTTTTCCCCGGCTGCGCAAACGCCAACACAAGTCAATTTCTTCCATGTGAGCAAAAAAATGATCATCCAACCCTCCAACTTCACGATAATCAGCCAACCGGATAAAAAGAGCGGCCCCCGTTACCCACATCACCTCCGTTACCGTATCATACTGTCCGCAGTCCTTTTCAACAACATCAAAAATACGCCCTCTGCAAAAAGGATATCCATATCGATCAATAAATCCCCCCGACGCTCCGGCATATTCGAAATATTCCTTATTATGCCAACTTAACAGTTTAGGTTGACAGGCAACTGTTCCGGAATGGGTATCCATATAATCCAACAAAGGTTCCAACCAATGCGAAGTAACCTCCACATCGCTATTCAGTAAAACTACATATTCTGCATCAACTTGCGCCAAAGCCCGGTTATATCCTTCGGCAAAGCCATAATTTCGATCCAACTCAATCAAACGGACTACAGGAAATTCAGTACGAAGCATTTCAAGCGACCCATCAGAGGACGCATTATCAGCCACACAAATTTCAATCCCCTCTCCTACTGAATTATCTATAACAGAAGGCATAAACTTACGGAGCATATCTACCCCATTCCAATTCAATATGACAACAGACACCCTTTTCATTTCTTTTCAGACTAAAACACCCTTCAACGCTGTACCCTCTTCATTAAAGCCTCCCATTCTTACACGAATCAACTGATTATCCAATTGATCATCGTGGTCCATCTCCACCCGGATATAATTATCAGTAAATCCATGCATAGGAGTGCCAACCTTAGATTTTTCCATTAATACCCAAGCTTCTTTTCCTATATGAGAGGTATAGAACGCCTTTGTCTTCTCATCAGATAAAACCAACAATCTCTGACTACGGCGATGTTTCTCCTCAGGACTCACTACATACTCTATTTTCAAGGCCTGCGTACCGGGACGCTCCGAATAAGTGAAAACATGTAACTGCGTCACATCAAGCCCTTCAATAAAATGATAAGCATCTTCAAAATATTCCTCTGTTTCACCACGTGTTCCCACAATTACATCCACGCCAATAAACGCATTCGGCATGATCTCCCTAATTTTGCGTATCTTGGAAGCAAACAATGCGGTATCATATCGACGTCTCATCAATTTCAGCACATCATCGCTGCCGACTGCAAAGGAATATGAAAATGCGGCATGAATGCACGTGAACGTGACACATATTCTATTATTTCATCCGTTAACAAGTTGGGTTCAATAGACGAGATACGATAACGTTCAATCCCTGCCACCTGATCTAAAGCCTTTACCAGATCAAAGAAACTTTCACCGGTTGTCTTTCCGAAGTCTCCAATATTCACCCCAGTAATAACAATTTCTTTTCCTCCCTCAGCAGCAGCCTGCCGTGCCTGTTCCACAATCTCTTCAATACGTCCGTTACGGCTACGCCCACGAGCAAACGGAATTGTACAATAAGAGCAGAAATAATCGCAACCATCCTGCACTTTCAGAAAATAACGAGTACGGTCACCTCTAGAACACGAAGGTGAAAAACTACGTATGTCTTTTGCAGCTGTCGTAATCGCCTCACCTTGAGGATGCTTTTCCAAATTTCCGAGATAATTCATCAACTCTCCTTTTTGTTCAGCTCCCAAAACAACATCCACACCTTCTATATTAGCCACCTGGTCAGGTTTTAACTGGGCATAGCATCCCGTCACTACTACATAGGCACCCGGATGCTGTTTAACCAAACGATGAATGGCTTGACGGCATTTCTTATCCGCAACCTCGGTCACAGAGCAAGTATTAATAACACAAATATCAGCTTTCTCACCCTTACGTGCTGTACGTATACCTGCTTCTTTCAGTGTTTTACCGATGGTTGAAGTTTCTGAAAAGTTTAATTTGCAGCCTAATGTATAATAAACAGCCGTTTTATCCTGAAAAATTATCGTATCAATCATACCTTTTTATCTAATTAGCGAGCAAAGGTACATATTATTCTGCTTAAATTCTTTAGAATACCAATAATTATGCTTATTTTTGCACATTACATCAAAAATTGTGCAATGATAAAAGAAAACTTTATCAAGCTATATGAGAATAGCTTCAAAGAAAACTGGGATCTGCCCTGTTACACAGATTATGGTGAAGATACCACGTTTACATACGGACAAGTAGCGGAAGAAATAGCTAAGATACACTTATTATTCCAATATTGCAGCCTGCGCCGTGGCGATAAAATATCTATTATAGGTAAGAATACCTCCCGTTGGTGTATCGCTTATTTGGCAACTGTTACATACGGAGCTATTGTAGTTCCTATTTTACAAGACTTCAAGCCAAATGATGTCCATCATATTGTAAATCATTCTGAATCCACATTTCTGTTTACCAGCGATAATATTTGGGAAAATTTGGAAGAAGAGGCATTAAGTGGATTACGCGCTGTATTTTCTCTAACGGATTTCAGATGCCTGCATCAACGTGACGGTGAAACCGTCCAAAAATTCATGAAGAATATTGATGCAGCTATGAGAAAGAACTTCCCCAAAGGCTTCTATAAGGAAAATATCAATTACACAGAACTCTCCAACGAGAAGGTCATGTTACTGAATTATACTTCAGGAACTACCGGATTCAGTAAAGGAGTAATGATTACGGGCAATAATCTGGCAGGAAACGTTACCTTTGGTATCCGTACAGAACTTTTAAAGAAAGGAGAAAAAGTACTTTCCTTCCTTCCCTTGGCCCATGCATACGGATGTGCTTTTGATTTTCTAACCGCTACTGCTGTCGGTACACATGTCACCTTATTAGGAAAGACACCTTCTCCCAAAATATTGATGAAAGCTTTTGAGGAAGTAAGACCCAACCTTATTATTACAGTACCATTGGTTATAGAAAAAATTTATAAGAATGTAATTCAGCCGCTCATTAACAAACGCAGCATGAAATGGGCGCTTAACATACCTTTACTAGACAACCAGATTTATGCACAAATTCGCAAAAAACTGATTGACGCATTAGGCGGACGTTTTAAAGAAGTCATTATCGGTGGAGCTGCCATGAACCCGGAAGTCACCGATTTTTTCTACAAAATAAAATTTCCGTTCACCATCGGTTACGGAATGACCGAATGTGCCCCACTGATCAGTTATGCTCCATGGAATGAATTTATACCTGGTTCTGCCGGAAAGATACTGGATATCATGAAAGTCCGTATCGACTCGATGATCCCTATAACATTACTGGAGAAATACAGGTATGTGGTGAAAACGTAATGAAAGGTTATTATAAGAATGAAGAAGCTACCCGTGAGGTATTTACCGAAGATGGTTGGTTGAAAACAGGCGATTTAGGTACAATAGATGCTAACGGATTCATTTATATAAGAGGCCGTAGTAAAACCATGCTTCTGAGTTCTAATGGACAGAATATTTTTCCTGAAGAGATAGAATCCAAACTAAATAATATGCCATTCGTTCTAGAAAGTTTAATCATAGAGCGCAACAAGAAACTGGTAGCTTTAGTATATCCTGATTATGAAAGTCTGGACAGTCTGGGACTCAATACCCCCGAAAACCTAAAAACAGTAATGGATGAAAACTTGAAGAATCTGAATAAACTGGTAGGAAATTATGAACAAGTTAGTAAAATACAACTTTATCCTACAGAGTTCGAAAAAACTCCCAAAAAAAGCATCAAACGATTCTTATATAACAGCATTACTGAAGAATAAATATGTTATAAAACATGCTACTAATCAGCAAAATAGGTTGTATAACATAAAAAACTAGAAAAAAAGTTGTTCTTTTTGGTACAACGTATTGAAAAAGTGTATACCTTTGCATCGTTTTAAGAAAGCAACATTAGTATTACAGATTTAAAAAGCAAAGAAAATGAAAAAATTAGTATTTTTGTTCGTAGCCTTCGCAGCTGTATCTTTCGCATCTTGCGGAAACAAAGCTGCTAACAACAACACAGAAGCAACTGATTCAGTTGCAGTAGTAGAAGAAGCTGCTGTTGTAGAAGAAGTTGTAGCAGATTCAGCTGCTTGTGACTCTACAGCTGCTTGCTGTGACTCTACTAAAGCTGAATAATTCAGTACGAACTCTAGAGAGAATTGAAAGTCTGCCGTGCGAAAGCGCAACAGACTTTTTTTATGTCTTTACTCCTCCCTTTTCTGCCAATATTCCATCGTTTTGCAATACAAATTATCTACTTTTGTTTCTCAAACCACAAACAAAAACAGGATATGAAAAAGACAAATCTAAAAGAAACACTTCAAAACTGGAAGTTGGGAAACTATTTCCGTGAATTATCTATTGTTATCACTGGAGTATTTATCACTCTTGCCGAACTGATTTCATAAGCAATTCCTCACAAGAAAAGCAGATAAAAGAAAGTATGCAAATGATAAAAATGGAATTAGAAGAAAATTTGAAAAGTATCAATCAGGCCGAAGTCGCGTATTTAAATGAAATCAGTTTCTTCCGATTGCTAACGTAAAACAGGATTCACTTCAAACAACTAAAGCTTCTATTTTAAAAAACAATGCCAATTCTCCTTTTGCGTAAAAGATTATGAGTATTCGGAAGATGTGCTAGAAGTACTGAAAAGTTCAGCATTGATGCAACAGATACCTGACAAAGAGTTCATTTCAAAACTTTTACAAACCTATAAAAGGATGTAGAAAAATAACTGAGGACAACAAAGACTATTATAAATACAAACAAGATTATATAACCCGCTACTTCTCTCACCTAACCATTTATAATATTCATAAAAATTATAACAATATTTATAAAGTATGGGTAGCTAGGATACAAGAATATGATATCAAACAACTGATCCTCACTATGCCAAACACTTTTGACGAAAATCCTTTTACCACTCCTCAAAAAATTATAAAAGAAACGATTGAATTAATAAATCAAACATATTAAAAAGAAAAAGCCCGGCTCTTACGAACCGGGCTTTTTCAGCATCATTATACTTTAAAGTATTTACAGATTTTATTCAGCAACTACTTCGAACGGGATTTCTACAGAAACTTCCTTGTGAAGTTTAACGATAGCTTTGTAAGAACCAATCTCTTTCACTGCATCTTTCACAACGATAATCTTTCTGTCAACCTTATGACCCAATTTTTCCAATTCTTCAGCAATTTGAATGTTGCTAACAGAGCCGAAGATAGTACCTGTGGCACTCACTTTAGTAGCAATAGTCAAGGTTACATCCTTCAACTGTTCTGCCATAGCTTCAGCATCTTTCTTAATCTTTTCCAATTTGTGAGCGCGTTGTTTCAGCTCTTCTGCCAACATTTTCTTAGCTGAAGGTGAAGCAATCACTGCCTTACCAGTCGGAATAAGATAGTTACGACCGTAACCAGACTTCACAGTTACAATATCATTTTTGTAGCCTAAGTTCACTACGTCTTCTTTCAAAATTATTTCCATACTTATTCCTCCTTATTATTTCATCATGTCAGTTACAAATGGAAGTAACGCCAAGTGACGTGCTCTTTTAACAGCCTGCGCGATACGACGTTGGAACTTCAGAGAAGTACCTGTAATACGGCGAGGAAGGATCTTACCCTGTTCGTTCAAGAATTTCTTCAAGAATTCAGGATCTTTGTAATCAATGTACTTAATACCACTCTTTTTGAAACGGCAGTATTTTTTCTTCTTAACGTCTACTGAGGGCGGAGTTAAATATCTGATTTCTGATTGTTGCTGTGCCATGATTAATCCTCCTTTTTAGTTGATTTAACATTTCTTCTCTTAGCAGCATATTCAGCAGCGTATTTATCCATCTTAAAAGTTAAGAAACGGATAACACGTTCGTCACGACGGAAGTTAATTTCCAATTTTTTAATAACCTGCGGTTCTGCTTTGAACTCTATCAACTGATAGAAACCAGTTGACTTTTTTGGATGGGGTAAGCCAGCTTTTTCAAGCCCCAGTTTTCCTCATTGATAATCTCTGCACCTTCTGCAGTCAGAATACCTTTGAATTTCTCTACCGCTTCCTTCATCTGAACGTCAGATAAAACGGGAGTTAAAATGAAAACGGTTTCGTATTGATTCATACTACGTTTATTAAATTATTAAATTAAATTTCAAATGCGAGTGCAAAAGTAGATATTTTATCTTAATCTACAAAGAGTTATCACAATTTTCTTCAAAAAATATAGTTTCATTTTACAATTAATCTTCCTTTTTATATTTTTTATCTGTAAAAGATAAGTTATATCCGCCAAGAATTGTATATTTGCAAAGTTGTTTAAACAATAATTCCATGATAGAACAATTTAGTTTTGATATCCAATTAATATTTGCCATATTAAATGGCAAAGTATCTGCAGCCATCAACCGGAAACTAAGCCGGAATTTTCGCCAAAATGGTGTAGAAATTACCCCTGAACAGTGGACAGTCCTTCTTTTTCTATGGGAAAAAGATGGTGTCACACAGCAAGAACTATGTAATGCCACTTTTAAAGACAAACCCAGCATGACCCGCTTAATAGACAATATGGAACGCCAGCATCTGGTGGTACGCATCGCCGACAAAAGAGATCGACGCACCAATTAATTCATTTGACCAAAACCGGCAGAGAATTAGAAGGTAAAGCACGTTTCATCGCAAACAAGACATTGAAAGAAGCACTACAAGGATTAACATTGGAAGAACTGAAAGTCAGCCAAGATGTATTAAGAAAGGTATTCACCAACATCAAAGACTAAAGTTTTTCAAGGTTTTCATCTTTTTTTCCTAAAATAATTTCCATGATAAGAGAATTATGCTTTAATTTGTACACAAGAATAAATATAATCTATTAATAAAATACACACATGAAAAGCTTACTTAAGAATTTAGGTCTGATACTGATGATCATCGGCGCCGCTATTTTAGTCGGTGTTTTCTTCACCGGAAGTGCAGCAATTAACGACAACGGTGTTTTAGGTGGAAGTGCCGCCCTTATCGTTATAGGTTTAATCGTTTATATTGTATTAAACAAACGCATTGTTGATTAAAGTATAAGAGAACAAAAATAAAAAGTCCGGGTAGAACTCCGGACTTTTTTATTTTATCGACTTTACTCACTTTATTCCAGATTGCCGAAAAGAAAAGTCCTTTTCTTCTAATCTTTATATATGTAATGCCTGTTAGATTATATATCTTTCAACTGTAACATTAGTAATCTTTCAACCGACACAAACATAAACAGTCATAATACTAACTCTTTCTGACTACGGATCATACTCCCCTGTCTTGCTTACGGATTTTTTACAGCTGAAGCTTTCCAGCTACGAATTCTTCACCTTAATCATCTGACAATAAGCTATTTATAAAGACATGAAGCTTTTAACGGAAATATAACATGAATTTTACAACCTACTTTAAACAATAATTTCTACACAAAAAATCAGCTCGTTCTCAAGAACGAGCTGATTTTTTCATCTACTTGCAACTAAATGTTACTACTAAATATCAGATATCCTCTTATTCTACTTCGGGAGTAATCAGTTTATACCCCTTCCCGTGGATATTGATAATCTCGATAGAATCATCTTCTTTCAAATGTTTACGCAACTTAGTAATATACACATCCATGCTTCGTGCATTGAAATAATTATCATCAATCCAAATAGTTTTCAATGCGAAATCACGCTGCAGAATCTCATTAGCATGAGCACAAAGCAAGCCCAATAATTCGGATTCTTTCGTAGTCAGTTTAGTCTGTTTTCCATCGATAGCCAGAATTTGTTTCTGAGTATCAAAAGTAAAACGACCAATCTTGTAGATATTGCTTTCCTTGTTTCTCTTACCACGTACACGACGCAAAATAGCCTCGATACGGAAAGTCAACTCTTCCATACTGAACGGTTTAGTAATATAATCATCCGCACCAATCTTGAAGCCTTCCAATATATCCTCTTTCAAAGTTTTAGCAGTCAAGAAGATAATAGGAATTTCAGCATTAGCCTGGCGAATTTCCTGTGCTAAAGTAAACCCGTCTTTCTTCGGCATCATCACATCCAATACACATAAGTCGTATTTGTTCTTAAGGAAAGCCTTGTAGCCAGCCTCACCATCCGGGCAAAGTTCGGCCGAGTAGCCTTTTGCCTGCAAATATTCTCTCAATAGCATGCCAAGATTCTCATCATCTTCGCATAACAAGATACGCAATTTCTCGTCCATATTATTCATTTTTTAATAAAGGTAATACAATTATAAATTTAGTTCCTACATTCAATTCACTCTCGGCACGTATAGTCCCTTTGTGATCTTGAATTATTTTTTTCACATAAGCCAGTCCCAAACCAAAGCCTTTCACATCGTGCAGGTTACCAGTATGCACACGATAGAATTTATCGAATATCTTCTTCAGGTTTTCTTTCTTAATACCTATTCCATTATCCTGGATAGAGATATAAAGCTTACCCGATTCATTCCAAGTACGTATATTCAACAACAATTCGCCTTCCTGTTTTTTATATTTCACTGCATTGTCCAGCAAATTAAAAATAACATTTGTAAAATGCATCTCGTCTACAAATATATCCGGATTTACCGCATCCAAATTCGAAGTGATTTTACCATTGTATTTCTCTACCTTCAACGTGAAAGTATTGACAACACCGGCTATCAAATCATTTGCATTCACCTCTTTCATCTTCAGCGTCGCTTTTTGCTTTTCGAACATAGACATCTGCAACACCTTTTCCACTTGAAAACGCAAACGCTTGGTTTCATCATTTATCACTCCGGATATATGCTGGAACATAGCAGGAGATTTTCCCACTGCCGGATCTTTCAACATCTGAGCTGCCAACGATATGGTAGAGATAGGTGTCTTGAATTCATGTGTCATATTATTTATGAAATCATTCTTTATCTCGGTCAACTTCTTCTGACGGAAGATGATATAGATAGTAAAAATGAACGTCACAAGCAATACAAATGTGAAGATCAGTGACGGGATCATAAATTTAACAGAACTGAATATGTAACTGTTCAATGTAGGGAAGTGAATATTTACTGTTGCCATACGAGCCGGAGGATCATTTTTAAATAAAACCTGCGGATATGTATTCTCACTACCCTCTTTGGTATAATCAGGGCAATGGTAAACTTCCGTCCCGTCACGGTCTGTCACCGTAAAATGGTAAGGAATATCAATGCCATTATTCAGCAATTCTGTCTTTAAAAACAAGTCCAACTGTTTAAAGTTGATTCTTTTGTTCAAGGGTTTGTCACTAGCTGTATACAAAATGTTATAGACCACTTCGTCCAACAATGCACGTTGGTACACATATCTGTCTTTAATTATTTCCTGCAAGGCTCTTGAAGTCTGAGGAATATTCTTACCAGTCGAAATAATCGCTTTAGGAATATTAGAAGGACGATTCGCACTGAACCTCATCTTCAATTCAAAAGTAGAGTAACCGTTCAATCCATCGGAAGTTATGGAGTACTCATGTGTATGCGCTACCACATTACCACTTCCCTCCCCCTTTTTTTCTTCGGACTGCTCCCTGGATAACTGTGCTGCTTTTTCTGTAGCAATCGCATCATCCTCAAGGTACTTTTTAGTTTCCACCAACTCAATATTTCGACACGCTTGGACTAAACTGCGCTGAACAGACTCATCAAATTGTCCTTTGCGCATTTTCACCATTTCTTCAATATAGCTTACCTGCAAATACAATAAACTAAGAATGATAGTCCCATTACAATACCTAATACCCAAATAGTAGACTTTTTCATGTCAGCAAAATTAAAAGCGCTAAATCTCATTACATAATAGATTAACCAAATTTAAACGGCTATTCTCTATAATTAACCGAAAAAGTCATTTAAGCTAAGATTCTGACTATTATAACAAAATTTACGCCAGTTGGTTTGCAAAAATAATAAAAAATTAAGTTCAAAACCAAATAACAAACCTAAAAGTTTAAGTTATCTTAAATAAAAAGAGACGTATTTTTAACGAAATACGTCTCCTCTAAGTATGAAATCTTACACTTTATCAATCATCTTTATTTTCTTTAGCTTCAAATTCCTTCATTAATTTTTCTTGTACATCCGTCGGAACCAATTCATAGCTGGCAAACTTCATAATAAACGAAGCGCGTCCACCTGTCAAGGAACTCAAAGAAGTGGAATAAGAAGACATTTCTTTCAGAGGTACTTTCGCAACCAGTTTTTCATATCCACTTTCACTGCTCATACCCATAATCATACCACGACGACCTTGCAAATCACTCATTACATCACCCATTTTGTCGCTAGGAACGAAAACTTCCACATCATAAATTGGCTCTAGAATCTTAGGCCCAGCATTCTTAAATGCCTCACTGAATGCATTACGTCCTGCAAGCATAAAGGAGATTTCATTTGAGTCTACCGGATGCATCTTACCATCATAAACAATCACTCGTACATCACGCGCATATGAACCAGTCAACGGACCCTGCTCCATCCGGCTCATAATCCCTTTCAAGATAGCAGGCATAAAACGAGCATCAATAGATCCCCCCACAATACTGTTAATAAAGACTAATTTACCACCCCATTCCAAAGGTATTTCCTCAGTCCCCTTCACATTTATCTTGAATTCCTGACCGTTAAACTTATACGTTTCGGGTACAGGCATTCCTTCATAATAAGGTTCAACAATGAGATGAACCTCACCAAATTGCCCTGCACCACCTGATTGTTTTTTGTGACGATAATCGGCACGAGCTGCTTTAGTGATTGTTTCACGATAAGGAATCTTAGGCTCCTCAAACTTAATCTGCAATTTTTCGTTATTCTCCAAACGCCACTTCAAAGTACGGAGATGGAACTCACCTTGTCCATGCACAATAGTCTGTTTCAATTCTTTGGATTGCTCTACCTCCCAAGTAGGATCTTCCTCACGCATACGGTTCAATATAACCATCATCTTCTCTACATCAGCCTCATTTACAGGCTTGATGGCGCGCGAGTATTTAGCATTAGGATATTTAATGAAATTAAACCGGTTTTCACAGTCTTTGCCGTTCAAGGTATTTCCAGTCTTTACATCTTTCAATTTCACAGTACAACCAATATCTCCGGCTACCAGCTCCGGCACCGGAATACGATTAGCTCCGGCACAAACAAAAAGCTGTGCCATACGCTCTTTAGAGCCACGATCAGCATTAGTTAAATCATCACCTTCGTGTACCTTTCCACTCATCACTTTAAAATACTGCACACCACCGATATGGGGTTCAACGGCAGTCTTGAAGAAATAAAGAGAAGTAGGTCCATTAGCATCGGGAGGCACAGGCACACCACGAGTATTATGAACTACAGGCATATCTGATACGAATGGAACAACATTACCTAAAAATTCCATCAGACGACGGACACCCATATCTTTACCTGCACATACACAGAAAACAGGGAACATACCACGTGCAGCCAATCCCTTACGGATGCCTTCACGCATTTCATCTTCAGTCAATGATTCCGATTCAAAGAATTTTTCCATCAATGTCTCATCATTTTCAGCAGCAGCCTCTACCAAAGCTTTATGCATCTCCAATGCCTTTTCTCTCTCAGAATCAGGAATTTCTTCAATTGTAGGAGCACCTCCTTCTGGTCCCCATGAATATTTCTTCATCAACAGCACGTCAATGAGTTCATGAAAATTAGGTCCCGTTTCAAGAGGATATTGCACGGGAACTACCTTAGAGCCATAAATACTACGCAACTGTTCGAGTACATTGTCATAGTCACATTTCTCGTTATCAAGCTGATTAACCAAAAAGATAACTGGTTTGCCTAGTTTTTCTGTATAACGGAAGTGGTTCTGAGTGCCTACTTCGGGACCGTATTGTCCATTCAGTAGCAAAATAGCAGTATCGGTTACATTAAGCGCGGTTATGGCAGCCCCTACGAAATCATCACTGCCCGGACAGTCAATTATATTTAGTTTTTTTCCATTCCACTCTACATGATAAACGGTAGAGAACACTGAATAACCATATTCTTGCTCTACCGGAAAATAATCACTAACCGTGTTTTTGGCAGTAATTCTGCCACGACGTTTTATAATACCACTCTCAAAGAGCAAAGACTCTGTGAGGGTGGTTTTACCTGAGCCATCATTGCCAAGAAGTGCAATGTTTTTAATTTCGTTAGTCTGATATACTTTCATGATATCTAAGGTTTAATTATTAACAAACGGATATGTGTTTCATATCTCCTAAAAATGTGGAGCGCAAATTAGAAAATAAAGAGAAAAAAAACAACTTAAAGGATAGTGTTACTAAACTATGTTTTACGACAGATATTCTATATTAGCATTATTTTTTTGTAACTTTGCCACAAAATAAGTTATCATGGCAGGCATCTACCTACATATACCCTTCTGCAAAAAGCGTTGCATTTACTGTGATTTTTTCTCTACTACTCGTAAAGAACAGAAAACAGCATACATCCGTGCATTGTGCCACGAACTAACTGACCGGAAAAACTATCTGAAAGGAGAACCCATAGAAACGATTTATCTAGGTGGCGGTACTCCCTCACAATTGGCTAAAGAGGATTTCGAAGCTATTTTCTCCCATATTTATAAGGTGTATAAAGTAACCCCCAATGCCGAAATTACTTTAGAAGCTAATCCCGATGACTTAACATCGGAGTATATCTCTATGCTACGCACCTTTCCTTTCAACCGGATAAGTATGGGAATTCAAACTTTCCAGGAAACGACTTTAAAACAACTCCAACGACGACATACCGCCGACCAAGCCATTCGTGCCTTCCAAGGCTGCCGCACGGCAGGTTTCCAAAATATCAGTATTGACCTGATGTATGGGCTGCCCGGCGAAACGCTCACCTCATGGAAAAAAGATTTAAAACAAGCCCTTTCCTTACACCCGGAACATATTTCCGCTTATCATCTTATTTATGAGGAAGGAACTCCCCTGTGGAAACTCCGCGAACAACATAAAGTAGAAGAAGCAGACGAGGACTTAAGCGTTTCCCTGTTCGGTACACTAATCGACGAGCTCACTACTGCCGGATACGAGCATTATGAAATATCCAATTTCTGCTTGCCAGGTCTTCATTCCCGGCACAATTCCAGTTACTGGACAGAAAAGCAATATTTAGGTTGCGGTCCTTCCGCACATTCTTATAATGGCATTTCACGCCAATGGAATGTAGCTTCACTAGATAAATATATAGAGGGGATCTCAAGCGGAAATCCCACATTCGAAGTAGAAGAACTTGACTTATATACCCGTTACAATGATTTTGTCATTACCCACATACGTACACAATGGGGAATGCCACTGCCCAAACTCGGGAAACAATACGGAGAAGAACTGTACAAATACTGCCTGCATATGGCCACCCCACATTTACAACAAGGAACACTGGAAATAAAAAACGATACGCTGAAACTGACCCGTAAAGGCGTTTTTATATCAAACGGGATCATGAGCGACATGCTTTGGGTGGAATAACCAATACTCCAGCGAATATTCACATATGCTATTTTAAAAGCATTCCCAAAAAATAAATGAATAATTTTATAAAATACGATAGGGAGATTTTCAAGTTTCCCTGTCTTTACTTATATAAACCAATAAACTAAAAAGATATGAAAACAAGTACGCGCATAGTTCTTCCATTCTTCTACGCATTAATGGAAGCTTATGCTTACAATAGCGAAAACGATTCTGAAGAACACAGGAAAACGGAACAAAAGAGTTCCGAATGCAACCATAACACAAATCAAATTTTGGAAACTCTTTCTCCAAATATTACAAAGAGGATAACAGACTCTGAATAAAGGCATATAAATTATTGAATAATAAAAGAAAACTAAAAACTAAATGATTTCTTCAACTTGCAATCAATACAGTATCAAGGGAATTTTCTTGATACTGTTACTAATGATTTCCACTACATTCATACAGGCCCAAAAAGCAGATCTTTCTTTCAGCATTCACTTAAAAAAAGTGAATCTGAAAGAATTCATATTTGAAATAGAAAAAGCCTCCGGCTACTCTTTTATTTATGGAGAGGAAATCATCCTTAAACATCCTATAACCCTCAGTCTAAGAAAAGCTCCATTAAGCCTGATTTTACAGAAAGCCTTTGCTGGACAGAATATCAGTTTCAAAATAAACAAAAATCACATTATATTAAAAAAATACGCTCTACAATCCAGCAAGAAATCTTTTACTGAACGGGTATGTATTGGACAGTATATCGAAAGAAACATTGATAGGTGCCAATATTTATGATCAGAAAAACGGAGTGGGTACTACTACCAATCCTTTCGGATACTTTAGCATCACATTGCCTGAGGGAGGCACTAAACTAAACTTTTCATATATAGGCTATGCAGTAAAACAAGTGTCTTTGCACCTATGGAAAGATACTATGCTGACCATCCAACTCCGCAATGACAACCAACTGAACGAGGTCATTATCTTGTCCGACAAACCCGAAACGGTATTCAAAGCAGTCGTATGGGAGCAAGCAGTATTCCTATTCCCCACATAAAAAACACACCGGCATTGATGAGTGAGGCAGACGTACTAAAATCCATCCAACTACTGCCCGGTGTACAAAACGGAATGAACGGAACCAGTGGGTTATATGTACGCGGAGGAGGTCCGGACCAAAATCTTTATTTATTAGACGGTGTACCTTTATATAATGTAGATCATACACTGGGCCTGTTATCGGTCTTCACTCCGGAAGCCGTGAAAAAAGTCGATTTATACAAAAGTAGCTTTCCGGCACGATTCGGCGGACGTCTTTCATCTATTGTCGATGTCCGTACCAATGACGGAAACATGCAGCACTATCATGGAAGCTTGACTATCGGTCTTCTCACTTCACATCTGCAATTTGAAGGACCTATATGGAAAGATCATACTTCCTTCATTATCTCAGCACGACGCAGTTATATTGACTGTTTCCTCCCACTAGTTATGCCAAAGGACGAACGGGGCGGTTATAGTTTGTATGACATCAACGCCAAGCTAAATCATCGCTTTAGTGAACAAGATCGCCTTTTCATTTCTTTCTATAAAGGGAAAGACCACGTCTACTATAAATACAAAGATGAAGATAAGTTCAAGCAAACTCACGATTGGGGAAACATATTACTGAACACACGCTGGAATCATGTTTTCACACCCCAACTATTCAGTAATACTACGCTGGCATACAATCGTTATGTTTTTGATATCAGACAAGAGGAAACTTCCAGCATACAACAACCTGATGGTTCCACAATCATCAATGGTTCCCACAATCTGTTTCACTCCGGCATCAATGATCTTAGCGTTAGTACGGATTTTGATTATCATCCGCTACCGGCACACAACATCAAATTTGGAGCGAAATACATATATCATCAGTTCGCTCCGGAAGTGCAGACCGTAAATCAACACAATTCCGACAATGGATATCCACAAACTAACGACAATTATAGTTTGAACAATTCTCATATCCATGCTCATGACTTTTCCTTGTATGCCGAAGATGATCTTACTCTGAACGAACATTGGAAAATAAATGCCGGATTGCACTTTTCATTTTTTAATGTACAAAAACAGACTTATCTTTCTTTGCAACCCCGTCTTTCCATAAGTTTCCAAGCGACCTCAAATATCATCTTAAAAAGTTCTTTTTCACAGATGAGCCAGTGTACCCAATTATTATCTACTGCATCACTGGCCATGCCTTCCGACCTTTGGGTGCCCGTCACACGCCACATCCGCCCCATGAAATCTTTTCAATATGCTGTAGGAGTATACTATACCGGTATCAAGAATTGGGAATTTTCCATAGAAGGATACTATAAAGATATGTATAATGTATTAGAATATAAAGACGGAGAAAGTTTTCTAGGTTCTTCCCATAACTGGGAAGACAAAGTAGAAATGGGCAAAGGACGTTCATTCGGAGTGGAGTTTATGGCACAAAAAACTGCAGGGCTCCTTACTGGATGGATTAATTACACCCTATCCAAATCCGACCGGCAATTCAGTACGGACGGGATCAATAATGGTAAACATTTCCCTTACCAATATGACCGCCGACATACCTTGAATCTCACTCTAAATTATCAATTGACACGACGGATCGACTTCAATATGTCATGGACTTATGCATCAGGTTGCATGGCAACACTTCCTACAGAGAAGACACATACAGAACTACCACCTACCAATGTACCACCTTCCTGGATTATGGATAATTTGAACAAAGGAGATATGGATCATTATAGTTCACGAAATAACTACAGATTGCCTGCAAGCCACCAATTGAATATAGGATTCAACTTCCATAAACAGACCCGGCACGGAGAACGGATATGGAATATCAGTATCCTAAATGCCTACAATGCCATGAACCCCAACTTTGTCTATATCAGCAGGGAAGCACAAACAGGAAAGCCTATATTGAAAAAAATGACAATCTTGCCATGTATCCCTTCATTTTCATACACTTATAAATTTTAAATCCAATGAAAAAATACCTTTTATTTCTTTGTGTATTTGTTATTTTAGGCGCATGTACCAATACCATTGGCTATTTACCCGATGATGAACCTAAAAAACTGATCGTAAATGCCATGATGCAAACTGAAAATAACGATAACCGGATTTATCTGCATTACACAGGATGGACAGCTACCACTCCTGTCACCGATGGTATCATACACCTGTATATCAACGGAAAACTGTCAGAAACAATCACTGCGAAGATGATTACTACCCAGTAAAAAGCATATTCCGAACAGGAGATAAAGTGAAAATAGAGGCTTCTTCAGAAAATGGTAAATATAAAGCAAAAGCGGAAACACGCATCAGTGCACCCTTACAGATTATAAATGTAGATACAACCTATATAAGTTTAAGAGATTATAACAGCTGGGTAGGAGGCAAGCCTGTATATGACAATTATCTTCGGCTTAACATTCAATTAAAACAACCCGATATAGAGGCAGAGAATACATACTATCGTCTTGAAATAAAACAGATTTTTTATTCTCATAAATGGCATGACGGCAGGGACACTCTCAGTATTGACACGACTTATAACTATAATTATATTTATGACACCGCCTTGACAGACGGCAAACCCGGACATGCTATAGATGAAGGATTCGAGCTTATTCAGAAATGGAACAATTATTTTGGCCTTTTTAAAAGCTGTTATTTTAAAAACAGGGAATATAACATGACGATAGATTTAAAAGAAGACATCAACTATATACATATAGATTCTCAGAAAGCAGAGCGATATATCAGTATCCGGTTTTACAGTATTTCAGAAAGTGAACATAGATATTTGTATGCCATGTCCTCTGCATTAGATTTTGATGCCGAAAATTTTATTTATGCAGTTCCCCTTATTCCCAATAATATAAAAGGAGGAATAGGTATATTCAGTATTGCCAACCAAGTAGAATATAAATTGAAAGAAGAAAATTGCCAAGACAGATACTAAGAAGAAGGCTTCAGTTCCTCTCATACAATAAATCAAAACTAAAAGTTCTAAAATGAATAGCACATCTATTTACATTTTAGTAGCTTTGCATCCGATTATAACATTAACAAACATGCCCAACACGGCAATGGAGGCAACTGAACTACTCAAAGAAATACAGAAGCATGATTCCCAACAGGCTTTCCGGTCTTTATACGATATGTATTATGACCGTTTCTTTCGTATCGCCTTTTATTACCTTCAACGGGATGAATGGGCTCAAGAAGTAATTTTAGATGTTTTTACCACGCTTTGGAATCATCGAAAAAGTCAGCTTATTCCCGATGATTTTAATAAGTACAGCTATATATTAATAAGAAATGCCGCTCTGAACTATTTGGAAAAAGAACAAAGGAGGGAAGCCTCGCCTCTGGAAAATATGCCGGAAATATCTTCTTCCAACCTTTCTCCTGAAGAACAAATGATGAATGAAGAGTTATTTAACATTTATGAGAACTCACTGAATGAATTACCTGAACGTTGCCGAACAATCTTTATTAAAGTCCGCGAAGAAAAACAAAGTTATGCTTCCGTTGCCGAAGAACTTAATATAAGCCCTAAAACAGTAGATGCCCAGTTACAAAAAGCTGTAACCCGACTCAAAGAAAAAATTAACAATTATTTTAGAAATAGACGATAGGGAGTTTTCCAGATTCTCCTGTCTTTATCAATAGAAACTAATAAACTAAAAAGACATGAGAACAAATACACGTTTAGTATTACCATTTTTTTATGCCCTGCTTATAAGTGCATGTAGTAACAACGACAACTATCCCAAAGAGTATATAGGCTTTGAAAAACAATTCATATCACACACCTATGATACAAAGAACGAGGAAGAAACCCTTACTTTAAAAATAATAGCTGCCGAAAAACAAGACACAGACCGTAAACTGACCATTAGCAGTTCTACAAGTAACAATAGCTTCCACATTCAAAATGCCCATCCGGTCATCTTGAAAGGAAAGAAATCAGTAAAAATAGATATCATTCTTTATCCTAAACAAATAAAAAGCGTACAACGTATCATACGGTTGATCTGTACTCCTGACGGAAAAGACGCAAAAATTTCTGAAATTTCTATCCGTCTGCAAAAGAAGTAGTATCTTTGTCCAGCAAATAAAATAACATGAATTCACCGAAATCAGACAAAGAACTGGACGAATGGTTGGAATTATTATCTTCTTCCACTCATTCACCGCAGGGAAAATTCTCGGCGGAGAAAAGTTATAATATATTGCAACAACGTCTTCAACCGGCATACCGCAAGCACAAAATACTTTCCATTCGGTATACAGTTGCTGTGGCTGCCGGTTTCGTCCTGCTTATAGGTTTCGGTTGGATGTTTTATTTTTACCAACGTCCGGTACGTACACTGATTGTTTCCACCAATATACAAACTCAATGCATCCAATTACCGGATGGCTCTAAAGTAACCCTAAACCGACATTCCCAATTGAGCTATCCGGAAACTTTCAACAAGGAACGAATCGTAAAGCTGAATGGAGAAGCTTATTTTGAAGTCAGTAAAAATCCTAAAAAACCATTTCGTGTCAAAGCAAACGGAGTTACCATCAGGGTATTAGCACGCATTTTAATGTCAATGCCTATGCCGCCGATTCTTTAGTAGAAACAACCCTGCTGGAAGGTAGTGTATCCGTCAGTAACAATGCCAACGGTAAACAAATGATATTAAAGCCCAATGAAACAGCCATTTATCGTAAATCGACTGGAATATTGTCTATGCACATTAATGCAAATGCACAGAACGAAATAAGTTGGCGTGAAGGTATTCTTTCTTTTAATGACATATCTATGGGAGAAATCGCTCGTCAACTATCCCATCATTTTAATGTCACCATACAGATAAAAAGCGAACAGTTACGTAATTATAAATTAAATGCACGTTTCAAGCAAAACGAAACGTTGGAAGAAATTCTAGAAATGTTGGCTCCCATCGTAGGTTTTACTTATCACATGCCCCAATCCAATCTTATTGAACTAAAGCAAGAAAACTAAAAAACAAATGATTTCTTCACTTTATAAGAAACACAGTATCACTTTTTTTTACTTAATGCTGTTACTAGTCTTTTCCCATTCATTCATATCAGCACAAACTCCGGATATGCCTTTTAATATTTATCTGAAACAGGCTAGTTTAAAGGAGTTTACAGCTAAAATAGAACAACTGTCAGAGTATTCTTTTATTTATGGCGAAGAAGTTGTACTCAAACATCCCATAACTCTCGATCTGAAAGAAACCCCATTAACAACTATTCTACAAACAGCTTTCATTAAACAAGACATCAGTTTCGAGATTACCAAACACCATATCATATTGAAAAAAACAACGTCACTTCCTATAAAACAACATTTTACACTAAACGGTTATGTATTGGACGAAATATCGAAAGAAACACTGATAGGTGCCAATATCTATGACCAGCAAAATAAACAAGGAACAATCACAAATCCATTCGGATTCTTCAGTATCACACTGCCCGAAGGAAACACTGAACTGAATTTTTCCTATATAGGTTACGGTTCAAAACAAATAGCATTGTATTTATGTAAAGATACGCTGCTGACTGTCCAACTTAAAAACGATAATACATTGGAAGAAATCGTTGTCCTTTCTGATAAAATGGAAACAGGCTTTCAAAGTAGCCGTATGGGAGCAAACAATATACCTTTGACACATATTAAAAATACCCCTGCTTTACTGAGTGAGGCAGATGTATTAAAATCAATCCAGCTTCTGCCCGGTATACAAGGAGGTATAACCGGTACCAGTGGCCTGTATGTACGTGGAGGAAGTCCCGATCAGAATCTTTATCTGCTAGACGGTGTACCCTTATATAATGTGGACCATACACTAGGTATTCTCTCCATCTTTACCCCAGAATCGGTCAAGAAAGTCGATTTGTATAAAAGCAGTTTTCCTGCCCGTTACGGAGGAAGACTGTCCTCCGTCATTGATGTACGCACTAACGATGGAGATATGAGGAATTATCACGGCAGTCTGACCATCGGGCTGCTGACTTCCCGAATGCACTTTGAGGGTCCTCTATGGAAAGACCGGACATCATTTATTATTTCTGCCAGACGCAGTTATGCCGATTTAATTATCAAGCCTTTCATGGATAAAGATACGAAAGGAGGTTACTACTTATATGATATCAACACAAAACTAAATCATCGGTTCAGTGACCGTGACCGCCTGTTTTTCTCCTTTTATCATGGCAAAGATCATGCCAGCTTTACAAATACTTCTTCTTATTACTTTGAAGAAGAAAAGGAGACAGACACAAGAGAGAGACAAGTCATGGCTTGGGGAAGTACATTAGGGGCATTACGTTGGAACCACATAGTCAGTAATCGTCTGTTCCATAACATCACCCTATCCTATAACCGTTTCCGATTCAATATAAAAAACAATTTCACGTCCGCCAACAAACACCTTGACAGCCAATATTATTCCGGTATAGAAGATTGGGGATTAACATCTGACTTCGACTTTCATCCATCCCCCTCCCATTTCATCAAATTCGGAGGAAACTATCTCTACCATACGTTCCGCCCCGAAACCCAACATACATTTGTGCACTCTCCGAATGAACAAGAACAACCTGATAAAACATACACCATCGGAGGAAATGAAGCGACACACTCACACGAAATTTCCCTTTATGTAGAAGATGATTTCAAATGGAACGAACAATGGAAAACAAATATAGGCGCACATTTCTCACTCTTCCAAGTACAAAAGCACACTTATGCCTCCTTGGAACCTCGCATTACCGTTAGTTTCAAAACCAGTCCCAACCTTACTTTCAAGGCGGCCTATACCCACATGACACAATATGTACATTTACTTTCTTCATCCAATCTCTCTCTCCCCACTGATCTATGGTACCGGTCACACAGAAGATCCGCCCGATGCAAGCATGCCAATTTTCTATCGGGGGTTACTATACAGGTATTCAAGGATGGGAGTTTTCTGTAGAAGGCTATAGCAAAATGACGAAAAACGTACTGGAATACAAAGATGGTAATACTCTAGTCGGTAATTCCATTCATTGGGAAGAGAAAGTAGAAATGGGCAAAGGACGCAATTTCGGCATAGAATTCATGCTGGAAAAGAAAACCGGACGTACTACCGGATGGATAAATTATACTTTGGCTAAAGCCGACCGTATATTCAGTAAAGGAAATGTAAATGGAGGGAAACGTTTTCCCTATAAATACGACAGACGCCACTCCGTGAACATCACGATAAACAGGCGCCTCAACAAAAAAGTATACATGAGCGCTTCTTGGATTTACGCTTCAGGAAATACTGCCACCCTGCCCAAAGAGAAAGCAACCATCATTCTCCCCGAAGGAAGCTATGGATGGGGACATATGGGAAATACAGGCAACGGGGTTGTTTTTCCCATTGAATATAGCTCTTCTCGAAATAACTACCGTCTGCCCGCCAGTCATCAGTTGAATCTAGGATTCAACTTTCACAAAAAGACAAAACATGGAGAACGGATTTGGAACGTCAGTATTATGAATGCCTATAACTCTTTGAATCCCAATCATGTATTTATAGATTATTACACGGATGAGCAATCGGAAGGAAAAAAGATTCCTGTGATACAAAAAGTCACTCTCCTTCCTTCTTACCTTCATTCTCATATACTTATAAATTTTAAGCAATAATGAAAAAAGCACTTTTACTCCTTTCATTTGTTCATTTATTGGCCGCCTGTACCAATGATATAGAAATATTGCCTAATGATGAATCTCAAAAGCTCATCGTCAACGCTCTGATAAACGCAAACAAAACGAACAATGCTATCTTTTTAGCTTTATCCGGCTATCACGAACCCCAAGTAGTAAAAAATGGAATTATTCACCTTTATATCAATAATGTATTATCGGAAACAATTTCGGAATGTACCTATCGTCCTAACAATGATTCACCGTTAGACTATCAAAATTATTTTTACCAGATAAGCAGCCGTTTTAAAACCGGTGATCAAGTACGTATCGAAGTAGAAACCAAAGACGGAAAATATAAAGCGAATGCAGAAGCAACAGTATATGAGCCCATTGAAATTATCAAAGCGGACACCATTGAATCTAATCATTCTCTATCAGAGACTTCGGAAAGCCTTTGGATATATCAAGCAACAAAGTGGAAAATAAAATTACAAACTCCCACCACAAACCATTCCCAATATTACCGGGTCAACATAAAACAAACATATACTTACCGCCTTACTAACCGCAAAACTTTACAAGACTCCACTGCTATCTCCACCCAATGGGAATGTAGCGGATATTATGACACTGCATTAATGGACGGAAAACCTGGCACTCCCAACAACTCTGATCCTATCATTAATTTCATCCCCACTATAAACAACTATTATAATGTATTCAATGATGCTTACTTTACCAACAACCAATATACCATGACTTTAGACAGTTGGTATAGTTTCCTATTAGACAATAAACTATATAAAATTAAAAAGATAACTGGAAAAGCTATCATACAATATTATGCCATATCCCCGGCTGAATATCAATATTTACGAGCCGCCAATGCATATGCCGACCATGACAGTAGCAACCTGTTGGAAACACCTGTCATCTTTCCCAATAACATCAAAGGAGGAATAGGTATTTTTGCCATAGAAAATCCGACAGAAACAAGCATTCCTTTAAAATCCATCGAAGATTATTAGAAAGCTTTGCCACTTTCGGATCTCTGTTAAATTATTTATCTTCCAATGAAATCTGAAAAGGAGAAGCCGGTAGTCCGGTTCTATTTTTCAAATTCGCATGAACCGGATTATCATCCCAACCATAACGTACCGTTACAGGATGAGGGATATCTTTATGCCATACCGCCACCTGATTCCCATTAACGACAACTGCTTCCGCCCACTGAAAATGCCCATCGGCACCGGCTATCGCAAATCCCTTCAATTCATCTACCGCCCATAATTTATCAGTCCCGGCTTCGAAAGAAAGAACAGCCTTTCCTTCATGATTGACAGTCATACCCGTACACATAGGCCCACTGTGCACACTCTTTTTATCACCATACACCCTTCTTTTCACCAACAGGGAGATACGTCTTGCCAGTTCTTTTTTGTTTAATGGATGAATGTCGTTCCACTCGCCCAAATCAATCGCCACCGCCAAAGCTGCATTCGGGACTTTCAACGCCACTCGCCGTTGCGCTTCACGCAAAGCCGCCCAATTACTTTCTACCGGGTGTGGATGTGTCTGCATGAAATTGGCCAACTGTACAATGAAGAAAGGCAGTTCTTTATCGGCCAGTTTCTCACGCCAATCGGCAATCATGCAGTCAGCAATTCCTCATATTCATTAGGACGGCCCGTATTCGTTTCTCCCTGATACCACAACGCACCGGTAAAGACCAGATTACGCAGAGGAGAAATCATGGAGTTATACATACCGGTAGGAATATTCTGAAAAGAGACACTGTTAGTGCGTGCAGGCATCTCACAACCTAATTGATATTTCCATCGGCTAGACAAATGGACTGTATCTGTCCTCCATACCAGACAATAGGGCTTATCGGGTACAAAGCTGGCGGCGCCTCCGTAATTAATCAGCCGGACAGTCACCAGATTCTCACCGGGTTTCAATAAAGAAGCCGGCACCCGATAAATACGTGGCGGATACTGATAGAAAGTGTTACCTACGAAGGTACCGTTTACAAATACCGAATCGGCATCCACCATGCATCCCAAACGCAGGACAGCATCTTTTCCGGCTTGTTCCGCTGATACATTCACTTTCTGACGGAACCAATGAGAGCCACTCACCGGATATCCATTCTTCCTGCCCCATTCTTTGGAAAACGTATCTACGTCTGCCAGTCCGTATCATCCAGTTCCGGACGATTCCAGCATATCCCGTCATGAAGTCCTTGGTCTCCTTTGTACAAAGCAGCATCCCAAAAACGGTTCATCATCTGTCCCGAACGGTTGCACAACTCACGATACTCGTCCGAATTAAACAAATCACGCTCGTGCAACTGACGCGGAAACTTCTGCAAGGCCTCCTCACTCATCCAAGCCTCAACGGAGCTTCCCCCCCAACTAGAGTTAACAATGCCCACAGGTACTTGGGTTTCCCTATACATCTCCTTGGCAAAGAAATAAGCCAAAGCAGAAAAGGAAGGAGCGGTTTCTTCAGTCAGCGACATCCAGTCCGTTCCCGGCAAATCGTCTTTAGGTCCATGCAAATCATTGCCTAAAGGAATCTTCACATACCGTATCATCGGATTCTCATCCCTTGCTATTTCCTCGGCAAATTTATCAGTCACCCGTCCGACGGTCAATTCCATGTTGGACTGTCCGGAACAAAGCCAGACATCACCCACTAGAATATTTTTCAACCGAATATCATTCACGATCATTTCAAAAGGGCCACCTGCCTTCATGGGAGGCAGTTCCACCAACCACTTTCCATCTTCCCCGGCTACCGTACTGAATTTCTTCTTTTTAAAAACAACGGTCACACTCTCTCCTTTATCGGCATTTCCCCATATTTTAACGGACCGCTCACGTTGCAACACCATACCGTCCGATAGGATGGCAGGCAATTTCACCTTTGCTTCGGTCCATACGGAAAACGCACAAAAAGCTGACATCACTAAAGCTAACTTATATTTCATGTTTCTTCTAAAGCTAAGTACCATATTTTATTTATTAAACCCACTCTCAGGACATTCATAGTTCGAGATTTCCAATCGGAAGCGTTTCATGTCCTCCAACTCGTGTACCGGACGTTCTATGCCAGCCGGAATAGGCATCCCTGAGAAAGTCTGGAAATAAAGCAGACAGGCATCTTTCCACCACACGGCGTCACGCATCTGGATTTTCAATTTCGACTGCACTTCCCTGAACCGGCGTGCATCTACAAAAGGTTCCACACTGTCCCATATTTCCTGAAAACCACGTACCTGTCGTACACCTCTATCGTATGCACGGCACAACTCCCCCCAAAGCGTACGTCCGCTTTTCATCCGATACTGCCAGGGCACATGATGGAACCAAAGCAAATAAACTTCAGGGCAAGTTGTCTTGTCATTGTAAATCAGACGAAGTGAATCAGGATACTGAGAAACGGCATTACTCCCTTTGCTGCTACGGTCGAAACCGATTCCCTCTTTGTCCGCCCTATGATAATAAGAGGGTAGCCAATCCGGACGGGCACCGGGTACACTGCACCACGGTTCGGGACCATAGTGGTGGCCCCATGCAAACTGATGATGCAGTCCTAATGGCATCATATAGTCTACCACCGCCTCCCGGCTCTGCAACATCATCGCCTTGACCGGGCAGACAAATGCCGACTGGGAAGTAAATGTCTGCTGCAACCACTCATCGGCAATCCTGTCTGAAGTCAACAACGGATTCCATGCCAAACGCCCGAAAGCATACCAGTTGGCCTGCGCAAAATGGTGTCCGCACCAATTCACATCCGTACCGATGTTTGCCACACCCGCCGCAGCTTTTAACCTGTCCGGACGTACCTCGCCAAAGAACTCCTCCCATAAAGGAGCCAAATAGGCCAGATGATTGGAAAAGCCTAAATACTCCTGAGTAATTTGAAACTCCACCATCATGGGAGTCTGCTTCATAGCCGTGAACAAAGGACTATAAGGTTCACGAGGCTGGAAATCAATCGGTCCGTTCTTTATCTGTACAATTACATTCTCGCGAAACTGTCCATCCAAAGGCATAAACTCCAAATAAGCCTGCTTGGCACGGTCACTGTCGGTAGGACTATAAACAAACGCCCTCCACATCACGATTCCTCCGTAGGGTTTCAACGCATCCGCCAGCATATTCGCTCCCTCGGCATGAGTACGTCCAAAATCACATGGTCCCGGTTGCCCCTCCGAATTGGCCTTCACCAAAAAACCGCCAAAGTCGGGGATCATCGCATAGATCTCTTTTACTTTTTGTTTCCACCATCCAATGACTTCCTTGTCCAACGGATCTGCCGTATCCAACTTGCCCAACCGGATAGGAGATGCAAAATTAACCGATAAATAGACCTTTATGCCATAAGGCCGGAAGACATCAGCCAATGCTTTCACTTTCTCCAAACTACCAGTTGTCAGCACTTGAGGTGAGGCATTGACATTATTTAGTACCGTTCCATTAATACCCACAGAAGCATTGCACGGGCGTATGCCTCATAACGTGGCGACAAAGTTCCGGGAAGTTCCTCCCAATTCCACAAAGAACGACCAGCGTAACCACGCTCCACCGTACCATCCGGATTATCCCAATGATTCAGAATACGCAAGTCATACGCAGGCTGTTCAGTAACCGACAGAGGTACAGTGAGCTGCCCCGCCGCCTGCATACGCAGCAGACTATAAGCGCCATAAAGCAATCCAGTTTCGGTGGATGAAAGAATACGAACCTGATGTTCTGAAGAAGTGATGGCAAACCCATCCCCACGCCCTGTTTTCTTTTTCTCTAAAAGTACAGGATCTCCCTTCCAAGCGTTTTTCAATTCAGCAATGGCAATGGCTATGGTGGGTGACACTTTTCCTTTATAAGTAATTTCCACCTCCGCGCCTTCCACCGGACGTATCACCGGTAGCCACAAGCGGCTACCATCTTCTTCCACCGGGCGAACATGGTCCGGCCGTGTACCTGCATGCAACATTCCTGCTGCCAACCATCCGCACATTATTCCTATACAAACTGTCAATCTCATATTTTTCATTGTTCATTCAGCTTATTTCTCCGGCAAGGAGATTCGTTCATAAACAGATAACTATCCTCATAACCGCCATAATCCACCACTATCTTTTCAAATACGATGGCAGGCTCCACCGGTTTTAGAACCAATGTATAGGTTCCGTCCGCACAGTCGGGCAGGCTCAACTTCACCCGGGTCTTCACTACCCGACGGGCCACTGTGGGATACAGTACACAATATACATTATCCGGATGTTCGTTCAACTCCGCATTGAAACAGACAGTCTGCTCCTCCACTCCTTCAAAACCTACCGTGTAGCGATGACCTTCCCGTCTGAGGAAGGGCAGTGTGGATTTCACAATGACATACACATTTACTGTATCTACTTTTTGCGGTATTTTCATTTTATAAGAGAGCGAAGCCCCCTCGCAGACTGTGTATAAGGCATCAAAGCCACTCCGCTCAGCGTACGTCCCATGTGCGGTATGACTGTCCAGGCGGTCTTCGGTGCAACGGATGATGTAAAGTAATGCTCCGCCTCCATAGAAACCACCCCTTTGTCACCGGTAAACAAATATCCTCCTACAGCCCCTTCCGGTTGTTCTATCCGGTAGACTTCCGGTAAACGTCGGCCGGGAAATCATCATTCCACGAAGTATAGCCTATATGTTTCTGCGTCATCATCCATTCCACTTGCCTCCCGACATTTCTTCGTTGTATTCCCTGCACAATTCCGCATCACGCCGGAATGCCTGCTCCACTTTGTCAGCCCACTCATTCGCCTGCGGATTATTCTCCTTGTATAATTTGTGATTCATGGCTTGTGCATAATACATTTCATACAGATTGGCCATCGCCTGCACAGGAAAAAGAATCAGTTGTCGGTAGGCATCTCTGTAAGCGGTATCCAGTTTCAAATACTGCCGCAAGGCTTCCGCCTCCAGCTTCACATATTCATCAGCCACCTGCCTCCATTCCCCCGAAGCCAAGTGATAAGTATCCTTATCCAGCATCTCGGGAGTCACGCGTCCATTGTACTTGCAATACAGGTTCAAAATACGCATGGCCTCATCCGCCTGTTCCTCACCGAACTGCTGCGCACAGAACACTCGTGTATGCTCCAACAGATCCCCTGCCGCATAGCGTTCCGGATTCCAAGCCATATTCATAAAAAGAGTGATAGGATACTCCATCGGCTTCAAATCCCCCACATTCAATATCCAAAGCTTATCCACCCCATAACTGTAAGTCAACTGAAGCTGCTCCCACATATTTTGTACGGGAGTTACATTCAACCATTTGGAATTACGGGGGCCCCACATAGTCCACATGATAATACATCCCCCAGCCACCGGCACGTTTCCGTTCTTTTGCATCCGGCAATCGGCGCACATCCCCCAATTGTCATCACTCAGCAACATAATCACATCATCAGGCACACGGAGTCCCATATCATAAAAGCGTTGCACCTCTTTATAAATAGCCCATACCTGCGGACGTTTCTCCGGCACTTTTCCCGTCACTTCCTTAATAATACGACGCTGGTTCCGGAATATCTTCTCCATCAGGCACATGTTTTCCTCATCACGCGGCACATATTTGTCATCTTCCCCCTCCTTTCCACCCATCGGAGTATCACCGTCACCTCTCATACCAATGGTAATCAAATCTTCCGTACCGGCGGCACGCTCCATACCTTCACGGAAAAAACGGTCAATCACTTGCTGGTTGGAAGCATAGTCCCATGCCCCATATTCGCTGCGCTTTCTCACCCATTCCTGATGATTGCGTGCCATAGGTTCATGGTGTGAGGTTCCCATTATAATCCCCATCTCATGAGCGGTCTTGCTGTTCTCCGGATCATCCGCATAAAAACTCCAACCCCACATGGCAGGCCACATAAAGTTACCACGCAGACGCAAAATCAGTTCGAACACACGAGCATAAAAACGATGATCACCATAATTCGTGCCATAAGTGTGCTTCACCCATCCGGTCAGGCAAGGAGCCTCGTCATTCAAAAAGATACCCCGATACTTCACCGCCGGTTCTCCCGCCGTATAACTTCCACGCGTCATCGAAAGATTCTGCCGGAACATCACCGGCACATCCGCCCAGTCGTACCACGGCGAAACACCAATCTGCTCCGAAAGCTCATAAATCCCATAAATCGTTCCGCGTTTGTCACTTCCCACAATGACGAGCGCCTCATCCACTCCGTTCAAGGGAGCAGACACCACGGTCATCAGGTATTTCTCATTCTTGCCCTCCAGCAACGAAGCATCTATCTTTTTCGCTTTTACCAATTCTCTGATATAGCGGCTTTTCAACGTACCTACCATAATCATGCGCTTTACGCCGGGAGTATAGCATAACCCGGCAGCCCGGCCACTTACCCGTTTAAAGTCATTCTGAAGATTCCTTACTGCTATCATCACACCAGCATCCTCCTGCTCGTCCACCAATATTTCATTGGCACTCCGTTTTCCATCAGAGTGAAACGGTCGGGAGCCAGCTGGTCAAAAGTAATCCCTTTATGATCTATAGCTCCTACATTCAGGCACAAGGTGGAGAACAAGAATATCCCCACACATTTTTTCAGTTTCATTCTATTCACTTTTTAGTTACCGTATTCAAAATAATCTATATCCACATATCCTCCCAAATCTTTAGTAGCATAATTAAAAATAGCAAACTTGCTTCCCATAAAGAATTTGGTATAATCAAAAACCATTTTACAAGGTTCTCCTATTCGTTTCCACGTTTTCTTGTCATAACTGTAATAAAAAGTGGCTTCATCTTTTTTATCTGCAAAATCGCCCTCCATACGAAGATAGACCACCTCTTTCTCACAATCCATGCGTTCCTTCTCCAGTACTTCCACAGCAGTCACCCTTTTTTCCCGGTCCGAAAGACTGACAGACTGATGTGACATCACCCACTGCTTTTTCCCGTTCTCCATGACCACAGCCAGTACCCCGGACAACCCATTGAAAGCGCAGAAGCCCGCAACATCTCCTTCTTTCATCTTCGAGATATCCATAGCTACCACACCGCTGCACTTCGGTCCGCTCATACGCTGAGTCAAGGTATTGGGAGCCAGAAACAGATTGTCCACCACCTTTCCGGTCCTCAACCGCAGGAAACCCGGACGCTCCGTCAGTGACCAGCAATCGTCCAACGGATTGTGGTTCCACTGCCAGTTCAAACTCAACTGATCGGTGTCGAAACCATCACTTCCCATGATACTTCCTTTACACTCCTCTCCGTAAACAGGCATCTCCATACATTCGGGCACACGTCCGTCCGCATCACCCAGTATCGGCCAACCGTCTTCCCAGCGGCAGGGCATCAATGTGGGTACACGCCCTATACCGCCTCTATCCTGAAAAATAAAGCCATACCAGTTTCCGTCAGGAGTATCGACTATACAGCCTTGTCCCACGCCACCATATCCTTGAAATTCAGTTTCTAAAATCACCTTTTTCTCATACGGACCGGTTATCTGGTCGGCACGGTAGCACACCTCACGACGCAACCGTCCGGGAATGCTCCAATCCATGGAAATCATCATCACATAATATCTGCCGTTATGCTTGAATGCCTGACTTCCTTCCAGAAGTCCCTGCTCGTCGGCGTCCCGCTCGAATATCTTTTGGTCTATACCTCCCGGTTCCACATCGCTCAGGTCGCTCTTGAGCTGACGAAGTTGCCCGGTGCCATAAAACAGATAGACTTTGCCGTCGTCATCAAAAAACAAAGAAGCATCATGATGATGAGGCGGACGGGAAAGTAATGTCCATTCGCCCGCCGGATCTTCGGCGGTATAGATATAACCACGATGGGGTTCATCATTGGGTGAGAACCATACATAGAACCGTCCGTCATGATAGCGGAGGCTGGAAGCCCATTGTCCGCGACCATATACCGTGCCTTCTTTCAAATCATAACGGGGCAAGTCAGTAAGCCGTTGAAACACATAACTGATCGTTTCCCAATGCACCAAGTCTTTTGAACGCATCACCGGACAACCCGGCATCAGGTGCATAGTGGTGCTTACCAGATAGTAATAGTTTCCCACCCTTATCATGGAAGGGTCAGGTACATCCGCCTCAATCACCGGATTATGGAACATTCCCCGTTGTTGTGCAAACGCCCCCGACAAACCAATGAAGCAGGTAATAATAATGATGATCTTCTTCATTTCTTTTTCTACTTTCTATTTTTTAACTATAGCCAGTTTCACAATCGGATTCTGCGCCTGCAACACTCCGGCAAGCAACAGGGACAAGCCACTCATCATACATTTCCGGATACCGGATAAATCACATTCAAGTTTCATATTCATGGTATTAAATTCACAAGGTTGTTTTTATTTTCCGTTCTTCACGGCTCAACAAGAGCAAAGGTAAAGACATCCGCTTTATTTTCGGGCGGAACTATGTTACATAGTCCTTTTCCCATGTTACAAACTCACCCTATTATGGCGGGAAGTATAGAAATTACCTCTTTTTTATTAGGCTATATATATTTTTTTGAATTATTTTTGTGCGCCTGAATCAATCTGAGATATTATATTATGATGAAATATACGCTTCTTACACTATTCATGTTCCTGTCTTTATTATGTCACGGACAATCATATAAATTCTTCACAACAGACAGGGAACTGTCCAGCAGTCTGATCAACAAGATATATCAGGACCGGAACGGTATGATCTGGATCGCCACCGAAGACGGACTGAACCGCTACGACGGAGCCAAATTCGTCATCTACAAGCATGATCCGGAAAACGAGCACTCTCTCTGCCACAACTACGTACGCGCCTGTATGAAGACAGCAAGGGACGATTGTTCGTAGGAACCTATAATGGAATACAGTTATACGATCCCGCCACCGACAGCTTCAGCACACAGGCGCAATGGGAAGACGGAAAGACTTTTGACAGCAATATCATGTCCATTCTGGAGTGTAGGAACGGAGAAATATGGGTATCGGGAAACAACTTGTGTACCATAACCATCACACAGGGGAAACTGACTGCACACAAACTGGATTTACCTATCCCCACCCAAATGACAGACTACATGATAGAGGACAGACAACACAATCTTTGGGTAACACAGGGTGAGAATGGTATCTACCGCCTCTCTGCGGACAATAAAAGCAAGCACTTTCTGAAACAAGAGAAGGGAATGACCATTGTGGACCTCTATGAAGACAACTACGGAGACATCTACCTGGCAACCATAGGCAAAGGATTGCTGAAATATAACCAACCGGCAGAAGAGTTCATTCCTATCCTTTATAAAGGAAAACAAAACCTGCCTATCAAATCCATCTGCCAGATAAGCCAGAACGAGCTTTGTCTGGGCACGGACGGGAAAGGCGCCAAGATTTTCAACATCCCCAAACAGCTCATCACGGATTACCCTTTTGATAATAATTACCTCGACTCCGGTACCTCCAAAGTACACTCCGTCCTGAAAGACAATGCAGGAAACCTATGGATAGCCATTTACCAGAAAGGGGTTATGATGATTCCCGCACAGCCCAACAGTTTCAAGTACATAGGCTACAAATCAATAAACAAGAATATCATCGGCTCCAACTGTATCACCTCACTCTGCCGCGACCACGAAGGCATATTATGGATAGGTACTGACAACGACGGCATATACGGTATCACCACAGAACTGAAGCAAAGAGTCCATTATGCCCCACATGACAGCCCCTTTTCGGTTCCTTCCACCGTTTTCGGCTTGTATGAAGACTCTGAACGTAATCTGTGGTTCGGATCCTATACCAACGGACTGGGCAGACTGGATAAGAAAACAGGACAGTGCAGCTATCTGCAGAATCTGACAGACAAGCATGGAAACCGTATCCAACGCGTGTATGATCTGGTTGAAGACCAGGACAAACGACTCTGGATAGCCACCATGGGAGCCGGACTTTTCTATTATGACTTGAAGACAGGACAGTCTGTATATGATCCTAAATTCAATGCTGCCACCGAAAAATATAAATGGATAAGCTGTCTTCTGTATGCCGGTGACAACCACCTTTATGTAGGAACGTATGACGGAATAAGATGTATAGACCTGAGCACCGACGACTTCAAGACTGAAGAAATCCTGTCCAGACACATCATCCACTCCCTTTATGAAGACCCCCAAGGCAACATCTGGATAGGCAGTTCCGACGGACTGGCGGAATGGAATCCCCAAACCCTGCAACTAAAGACCTACACCACCGCCCACGGACTATCCAGTAACGCCGTATATGCCATCAAAGGAGACGGGCAGGACAACTTATGGATAAGCACCAATGCCGGAATGTCACGTTTTAATCTGAATACCCACACGTTCAGCAATTTCTATGCAGACGACGGTCTGCAAGGAAATGAATTCAGCAAAAACGCCTCTTTTGCCGACCACAACGGCATACTCTGGTTTGGAGGTACAAATGGAATTACCTATTTCAATCCTCAAGAGATTACGAATCCCGCAAAAAAATGGAACGTACGCATCATCGACTTCTATCTGCACGACCAGCCCATAAGGAAAGGAATGTTGTCGGGCGGAAAAGAAATCATAAACACCTCCGTCTTTGAGGCCCGGGATTTCCACTTGTCACATAACGACAACGCTTTCAGCATCGAGTTCTCTACCCGCGAACTAAATAATTCCGAACGTATCACGTATCTATATACCATAAACAACACCCCCTGGGTCAAGCTTCCCAAAGGAGTCAACCGAGTGTCATTCAGCGACCTTCCCCCCGGCGATTATCATTTCCGGATCAAAGCCGAAGATTATCTGCTGGAATCCGACACCGATGAAATCACCATTCACATCGCACCGGCATGGTGGGCATCGGGCTGGGCCATGCTGATCTATGCCTTATTGGCAGTAGCAGCCGTCTATGGCATCATCCTGCAAGTGAGACACCGTTACCGCATAAGGCAGGAAATGATGCAACATATCCATGCTGAACAGATAAACGAAGCCAAGCTACAGTTTTTCATCAACATCTCCCACGAGATACGTACTCCGATGTCACTCATCATCAGTCCTTTGCAAAAACTGATGACAAACGATACAGACCACGAACGGCAAAAGAACTACCGCATCATCTGGTGCAATTCCGAAAGAATCCTTCGGCTTGTAAACCAATTGATGGATATACGCAAGATAGACAAAGGGCAGATGTCACTCGTTTTCCGTGAAACCGAAATGACCGGATTCATTAATGATTTGTGTGAAACCTTTACAGAACAAGCGAACAAAAAACAAATTACTTTGCAGTTCCACCACGAGGGCGCCGACCACTTAAAGTTGTGGGTGGACCCGGTGAACTTCGACAAAATTATCCTGAACATCCTGTCCAATGCCTTCAAATTCACCCCCGAAGGAGGCAGTGTGGACATACGGCTACGCACCGGTAAGGACTCCACCCTGCCGAAACCATTACAACAGTATGCCGAAATTACCGTGACCGACAGCGGAATAGGAATCGCCCCCAAAGAAACAGAACACATATTCGAACGCTTTTACCAGATACGGAATAGCCAAAACAACTCAAACATAGGTACCGGTATCGGGCTGCACCTCACCCGCTCACTGGTGGAACTTCATCACGGAGACATCCGTGTAGAAAATAATCCGGACGGACAACCGGGATGCAGCTTTATCATCCGTATGCCTCTGGGATGCGCCCATCTGCGCAAAGAAGAAATGGAAGCCGACAAAGCTCCTCTCTTCCACACTCCGGCTCCGGTCCTTCCTGTTCCTTATGAAACCGAGGAAGAAGAAAACGGAAAAACACGAACCAAAACGAAATACAAAGTACTGGTGGTAGAAGACGATGAAGATATACGCCGCTATATCTGCCGTGAACTGGCAAGCGATTACCATACCCTGGAAAGCTGCAACGGCAAGGAGGCACTGGAAAGCATCTTCAATAAAACCCCGGACCTGGTAATAAGTGATGTCATGATGCCCGAAATGGACGGACTTACCTTATGCCACAAAATAAAGCAAAATGTGAACCTGAACCACATCCCGGTAATACTGCTCACCGCCAAGACACGGGAGGAAGACAATCTGGAAGGTCTGGAAACAGGAGCCGACGCCTACATGACCAAACCTTTCCATATGGAGATATTGAGGAAAACGGCCGCCAACCTGATCCGCAGTCGTGAACGGCTACGCAATACCTATACCGGACAACAGACCCAAGGAGATAAGGTACAACCAATAGAAGTACAGTCCCCCGATGACAAACTGATGGAACGAATCATGCGGGTCATCAACGAAAACCTGAGCAACCCGAACCTCACCGTGGAGATGATTACCACCGAGGTAGGCATCAGCCGCGTGCACTTGCACCGTAAACTGAAAGAACTGACCAACCAGACCACACGGGATTTTATCCGGAACATCCGACTGAAACAAGCGGCAGAACTGTTGTCGAAGAAACGGTACACCATAGCCGAAGTGGCGGACTTGACCGGATTCACCAATCCCAACAATTTCTCGACCGCTTTCAAGGATCTGTACGGAATGCCTCCCAGCATATACATGGAACAACATTTGAAACAGGATAAGAATAAGGAAGAGAACTGAAAATAATTTCCGGTTCTCTTTTCCACCAAGTACAGACCCAGTTTCCGCCGAATGCAAACTTTGCGGATACAATGGTATGAACAAATACACTTTTCCTACAAAACACTCTTACATATACCTATTTCACGAACCTTTCTTCAGTCCATTCAGCCGGCATAACTCACTATTACACAATGCATAAGGCTGACAGTAGTCCTTTCAGTCTGCTATCAGTCCTTTCAGCCGATGGAAAAATATTTCCCAAGCTCTTTCCTTACTTCAAAACATATCCGACAGGAACAGACAGACCCCATATCCACCAATCGCAAACTACAAGCAGCAACAAGCTGTACAAGTATCCTTTACCAGCCTGATGAATACCCTAATTCCTCTTGATAAATTTATCGTTTCACTAAGGTGATGAAATTGCATCACCTTAGTAAAGAATCCTCATCACTTAAGTGATAAAACTTACCCACCTAAGTGAAACAGTAAATTTATCAGAAGGAAGCCACATACTCATCAAACTGAAAACATATATTCTATGGGAAGATGATAACCTACCCAGCAGTCCATACCATAAAAAGACCGCCGCTTCTTCCATCAGAAACAGAAAGAAACGGCGGGTACTCTTAAAAAACAAAAAATCAATCTCTGTATCCCGGATTCTGATAAGCGTCTTTTTCCTCCTCTGTCATTTCCATGCCATCCAACTGTCCTTGTGGGATAGGACGGAGATAATGGAACGCTTCGATGGTACGGCTGTAAGTCTGCGGATTGTGATCACCCTTGCCTCCACAAATCACGTAACTGTCAGCATATTCGTTCCATTTCTGAGTACGAACCAAGTCGAACCAACGATAACCTTCGCCATAGAACTCGCGGCTGCGTTCATCCAGAATATAGTTGATGTCAATGGTTGCCGGAGTGGCGGCTGTCATTTCAGCACTGAAATCACGATCCACTTCCTTGTACTCGGCATTGCTGTAAGTCCAGCGACCGGCACGGGCACGAAGCACGTTCACCAGGTCACGGGCAGACTTGCCAGCTTGTGTGGCAGCTCCTTCTACGGCAGCTTCGGCAGCAACCAGATAAAGTTCGGAGAATTTGGCGATGTTATACGGACGGGTACTTCCCGCATTGGGCTGTCCTGCTCCGGAGCCGTTGTCTGTACGATACGGGCCGAGTTTCCAAAGACCGGGATATACATAGCGGCCTACCGCATCCAGTCCCAATACCCAGTCGGCACGACCGAGCAACGTACCTGCTCCCAGATTGCTTTTAGAACCTTCTCCTGCATAGTCTATCTTATCCATATCCTGGAATACGAAAGAGAATATAGGTTCACGTTCTTTCACTTTCATTCCGTTGGCATTGGTCACCGATTCCCAGTTCTGTCCGGCTGTAGACCAGTTGCCGCGATAAACAGTAGTAAAAGTACCGTCGTAACGGGAGTCGTTCACCTTGTCGCAAACGTCTTGGTAAACACACCCAACGGAGGAGCCATACGGGTCCAAGGGCGGCCATAACACTGCTCGGCAATACGGTTGATGACAGCCTGATTATCAGCGAACGCGCGTCGGTATAGTTCCAGTTCATCATCCATCCGGCAAAGTTATCGGGAGCACCACCGCCACCGTAGCTCAGGCTGCCACCATTATAATACTCGTCTTCCTGCGTATGGTCTGCATAGAGCAGGATTTCCATGTTACGGTCATTGGTCCGGCATTCACCATCCAGAAGCTTTCCTGCAAGCCGAAAGGACCGGGGTTCTCGATAGCAGTAACCGCCACATCGTATGCCTGCTGGAAGTACCATGCCGCATCGTGTCCGTCGGGGTCCGTACGCTGGCACTCGGGATAAGTAGGAATGTTATTCGGATTCTTCAGCCACCAGGCATAAGTCAGATAAGCCTTTGCCAAGTACAGGCGGGCAACGGTCTTGGTCACTCCGCCCGTCACACGAGGATTAGCGGGCAAGTTCTCGATAGCGGTCAGCAAGTCGGGGAAGATGGCCTTGGTGTACACTTCGGGCACGGTATTGCGCACGGAGGTACGTGAAGGAGTGATATTGAACTTCAGTTCGCCGGAACCTAGGTCCAGAGGCACTCCGCCGAAGGTCTGCACCAACAGGAAATAATCGAACGCACGGAAGAAGCGGGCTTCGGAAACCAATGATTCATTGACTCCTACTTCGGCACCGTTCTCTATCACTCCGTTAGCGGTGTTGATGTTCGAGAAAGCGGTTCCCCACAAGGCGTCGGAACGGCAAGTCGTGGCAGTCAGGTTGCCTACTCCGGACAGGTCGGCATCCTTGAAGTTACCATCGGCACTCCATCCCCAGGTTGCCTCATCGGTTCCCGTCAGACAGGAATTATAATAATAAGCTTGTCCGTAAATATAGCGCAAGTGTGCATACATGGAGGTCACACCGCCTTCCACCCCCTTTTCTGTCTTAAAGAAAGTAGGATCATAACTGCTGCGCGGCTGCTCGTCCAGAATGTCTGAACAGGATGCTGTCAGGAACAAAGCCAGTGCGGCTGTTCCCAAAACTCTTATTTTTGAAAATATAGGTTTCATAGTCATGCTTTCATTTAGAATGTTAAGTTAATACCGAATAAATAGTTACGGGTGGACGGTGAGTTAGTACCTACTGTCAGGAATCGTTTCTGAATACCTTCTGTCACAGCTACATTCTCGTTACCGTAAGAGTTGGTTTCGGGATCCAGTCCGGTTTCTTTATGGAAAGGAGAACAGATGATGAACGGATTCTGTACGGACAGGTAAGCACGCAGGCTCTGTACGCCCATGCGGGTCAGCCAAGCCTGCTTCTCGAAGTTGTAGCCCAATGTGATGTTGCGCACTTTCCAGTAAGAAGAGTCAAAATAACCCAATGTGCTTCCGTATTTCGGATTGTCACCACTCTGGATACCACCCGGTTTCGGGTACTTGGCACCCTTGTTCTCCGGTGTCCAGTAGTCTACATCCACTTGTCCGCGACGACCGGTCAGCATATTCAGGTAACCGTTGCTGTGGTGCAGCGTACTGATCAGCTTGCCTCCGCAACGGAAGGCGGTGATAACGTTCAAGTCGAAGCTTTATAGGCCACGCGAGTGCTGAAACCTCCTTGGAATTTAGGTTCCAAGCTGATAATCTGACGGTCTTCGGGACCAATGGCGCGAGTCGGCTTGCCGCTGGCATCACGATCACCGGTATATTTCACTTTGATCATACCTTCATTGCCACCTGGCTCCAGAATGTCCAAGTATTGGAAATCGGGATCATCACTGTTCCATAAGCCTACTTTTTCATAGTCGTAGATACAGTCGATGGGATGTCCTACAAACCAGTTGTTCGCTTTATCATCTTTGGAGCCCGAAGCCAGTTCGGTCAGTTTGTTACGGTTGGCAGACAGGTTGAGGCTTGCCTCCCATGTCCATCCGTTATGGTTGTCCAGAATCGTTCCGTTCAAGGTAAATTCAAAACCTTTGTTTTCCGTCTTTCCCACATTAGCCATATAGCTGCTTACTCCCGAAGTGAAGGAAGGCTTACGCTTTGCAGCAAGTCGGTGGTTTTCTGAATGTAATACTCAAATGTACCGGACAGGCGTCCTCTCAGCAAGGTGAAGTCCAGACCGAAGTTCCATGTAGAAGAATATTCCCACCCCAATTCGGCATTAGGCAGTTCGGATACATAGTAACCGGTAACATAGCCGGTAGGACCGAAGTTATAAGGACGGGTTGCCAAGCGTCCCCAGGTCTTGTAAGGATCAACAGCCTGGTTGGAGGTCTGTCCGTAACCTACACGCAGTTTCAGGATATCTATCCAGTCCACCTCGTCCATAAACTCTTCCTGACGAATGTTCCATCCTGCCGATACGGCGGGATAAGTGTGCCATTGGTGTCCCTTTGCCAAACGTGAAGAAGCGTCGGCACGTACAGTCGCCATCAACATATAGCGATTGTCGTAAGTGTACATCACACGGCCCATCCAAGACATCAGACCGCTCTTCTGATAGTTCCAGTTGTCGGGGTTCACCGTAATGGTGCCTTCCGCACGCCCGATGTTGTAGAATTGGAAATATTCGGCAGGAATATCCCGTCCGGCAACGTCCGAACGTGTATAGACAGTCTGTTCGGCAGAGTACATACCGACAACGTTCAGCTGGTGTTTTCCGAAAGTACGGTCGTAAGTCAGCAGGTTCTCCACAGTCCAGTTGGTTGTTTCCGAGTGGTTCAGCGAAGCGGTAGACGGAGTGTCGGCCGTAGTGCTGTTGATGCCTTCGCCGGTGAACGATCCACCTTTAGTAGAACGATAGTTCAAACCCAGGTTGACACGGTATTTCAAACCTTCCACCCACGGGCATTTCACTTCGGCAAACAGGTTGTTGTACGTACCGAAGCCTTCGGTCTTGCTCAGCCAACTGTCTTCCAATTCTTCCACAACGCCTCTGGTCAATACAAATGACTCATCCTGACTGTTGTATTTCACGGTACGTTTCAATGTGCCGTCCGCATTATAGGGGTTAGCGATAGGAGACATGGCAAGCACACCATACAGTCCGATATTGGAACCTTTGGTGACGTTATAGTTGGTATTGTTCACCAGTCCGAAGCGGAAATATTTTCCCACACCCTGATCGAAAGAACCACGCAGAGAGTAACGGGTATAGTTCTGAGTAGGAATGACACCCTGATCCTTATAGTAAGCCGCGCCAAAGCTGTAGCCTCCACCGTTGGTACCACCGGACACGCTGACATCGTGGCTGTTTACATAACCGTCTCGGAACATCAAGTCCTGCCAGTCAGTATCCACATCGTCCGACTCGTCCACCGAATTCTCGAACTTGCCTGCCAGTTTACGCATTTCGGCAAACTTGCTGCCGTTCATCATGGGATATTTGGAGAATACTTTCTTCATACCTGCATACCCATTGTAAGTAAACCGGGCGGGACTACCCTGTGCACCTTTGTGTGTAGTGATCAGGATAACACCATTGGCACCGCGCGAACCGTAGATAGCAGTAGAGGATGCATCCTTCAAGATATCCATGCTCTTGATATCTCCGGGATTGATATCGGACAAATTACCCATAAAGGGGATTCCGTCTAATACTACCAACGGGTCGTTACTGGCGTTCAACGAACGGGTACCACGAATACGAATCTGCATGGAAGCGCCCGGTGCGGAAGAAGTCTGAGCCATATCCACACCTGCCACGCGGTTCTGCAAAGCGTATGTAATATTGGTGGCAGGCATCTCACGCAGCTTCTCTCCGCCTACCGATGCAATAGATCCGGTCACGTCACTCTTGCGGGCGCTACCGTAACCAATCACCACCACTTCTTCAAAGCTTTGGAATCTTCCTTCAATGTAATCTTTAAAGAACTCTTTCCCGCTACCGGGATTTCCTCGTTCTTGTAACCGACAAAACTCACCACCAACACGGCGTTTTTCGATACATTCAATGCAAAGTTACCATCAAAATCGGTAATCGTACCGTTGGTAGTGCCTTTTTCCAAGACACTGGCTCCGATGATGGCTTCACCACTTGTGTCCTTTACTACACCTTTTACCATCACGCTCTGTGCAAATGCCCACAGAGGAATGAGACAGAACAGAAGCATCAGCCCACCGGTCTAAAATTCATAGCATTTTTCATTAATACATTAATTTAAGTTATACAAAAAATCAAATAGTCATTTATTTTAAGGTGGCATACATGCCTATCGTTGTTCCGGTAAAGCCTCCGGCAGTGGCCGTTGACAGATACCCGGCGTCCACGTTCCTGCACAACACGTTCCACACACCTTCCTGGCGAGCATAGTAGAAATCATAATGTGTTCCGCGCGAAACCACCTTCAGGTCGGTAAGCACTCCTCTGTCGTCCAAGCGAACGGAAGCCAGCATCTTACTTTCCCCATCGCCTATCTGCCTGAGGGAAATACATTCACCTTGGTCATCCCTGCCTACAGCCAGGAAATATTGATGCTTTTCGTCCTTGAACAACAATATGCCCGCTTGCTCCGCCTTGCTCTGCGGACAGAACAACATACGCGTGCTGCATTCGAACTTATGATGCTGCAACCGGCGGCATATAAAAGCCGGCACCTTCTTTTCGGAAGCACTGACTGAATCACATTTCAAAGTGAGATAACCCGGAGTCTGGGAAAGCGAGTAAAGTCCGGTAGCAGGAGCACGCAAAGTCATCCATTCCATACCCAATGTTTGTCCGTCGAAACCGTCATTCATTTCAAAGTTTCCGAAGGTGGCAGATTCGTCACGCTTCACTCCTTCGCGGCGGACAATGACTGGCACCAGATCATCCCCCTGCGTCATATAGGGGAAACCATCCTCACTCCACTTGACGGGCATCATAAAAGTCTCACGTCCTAAATTCTCGAACGTGTTGTTTATGGGACGGCAAGCCAGAAAGACTGCCCACCAATCCCCTTCCCGGGTTTGAACCAAGTCGGCATGTCCGGCGCACGTCACCGGATTGGGACGCTCCGCATCCAGCTGACGCTGGGTCAGAATAGGGTTATTCTTCCACGGTATGAATTTGCCCGTCGGAGAATCACCACGGAAAATTACTTCCGAATGCCATCCGGCTGTTCCACCCTCGGCAGACATCAGGAAATAGTTCCCGTTTATTTTATAAAGGTGCGGACCTTCAATCCAGATGGGCTTGTCCTCCGGACGAGCTCCCTTGTTCACCAGAATCTTGCGCGGCCCCACCGTCTTGTCCGCATTCACATCAAATTCCTGCACACGATGGTACGATGTCCACTGTATTCGGGCTTGTTGTCCGGCGCGTCATCATTATTGACAAGGTAGGCCTTCCCATCTTCATCGAAAAAGAAAGAGGGATCAATGCCTGTCACTTCGGGCAACATAATAGGATCAGACCATTCGCCAAAAGGATCTTGTGTCTTCACAAAGAAGTTTCCGGCCCCTACATTGGTAGTAACCATATAATAAGTCTTGTTATGCGGGTTGTAGGATATGGCCGGAGCAAAAATTCCTCCGCTTACGTGTTGCCCCTCCATGTTGACTAATTGAGAAGGACGATTCAAGATATGCCCTACCTGCTTCCAGTTCACCAAGTCCTTGCTGTGGAAAAGAGGCACACCCGGATAATAAGTAAAGGTGGAAACAGCCAGAAAATAATCGCCTTCGCCATTGGTGCAAATGCTGGGATCGGAATACCATCCCGGCAAAATGGGATTATAAAAATAATCATCTCCCGGAAGCGGATTGGAAATATAGACATCATCCTCACCTTTATAATTAAAGTAATCGAAAAGAGCGACAGACTTTCCTACAACTGGCAAATCATTTCCTTTCTTGATCGAACTACATGAGGTAAAGGAGGAGCCCAACACCCCTAAAGCGATCAGCACGCCCGACCATCTTTTCAGCTTTTGTTTTTGTTTCATTGTCTTTCTAGTATTATAATTGACCAATTCCTTTACGGATTTCAGACGCAAATATAGAAAGTGTCGCCGAATATAAATTCTCTGCATGATACACGCATCTTTCGTAGAGTTACATCTTGCTTCAAACGTGTTACATGAATCTTTATTTGCGTTACAATACATACATAACATACTATATTACAACAAATTATAATTACGCCACCAGATACTGTAATTGAAGAACACGGATATAAAAAGACCGTTTGTAAGTCCCGGACGACGAACGGAATCTCTGCAAACGGTCTGTTTGGACAATACCCGGCAAAGCAACCGGTCCAATCTGTCCGGATGATGTATCACTGATTTATTTTTAGACAGATTCTATGGTCTTTATTTTCCCTTCCGCATCGTACTCCAATTCGCACACCTTCAGGCTGCGCAACCAAGTGGTTCCCCCCGAAGGGACACAATCGTGGTGAAACAGATACCATTTTCCTTTGTATTCCACAATGGCATGATGAGTAGTCCAACCTACCACAGGCTGCAAAATAACCCCTTGATAAGTGAACGGACCATACGGATTATCTCCTGTGGCATAGCAAAGCAGATGAGTGTCTCCCGTAGAATAAGAAAAATAATATTTCCCGTTATACTTGTGCATCCATGAAGCCTCGAAAAAGCGGCGCGCATTGTCACCGGCAGTCAACGGATATCCGTGTTCATCCAGAATAACCAAAGGCCGCGGCTCTTCGGCAAACTGAAGCATATCGTCCGAAAGTTTCACCACACGTGAAGGCAAAGCCGGTTCACCATCAGCCGGAAAAGCCGCACACTCCAATGCCTTGTTGTTGCGATAACGCTGAAGCTGCCCGCCCCATAAACCGCCGAAATACATATAATAGTTCCCATTACCATCATCAAATACCGCCGGATCTATACTGTAGCTTCCACGCATGGGATCGGGCTGGGGAATGAACGGCCCTTCGGGGCAATCGCTCACCGCCACGCCGATACGGAAGATGTCGTTCCGGTCTTTCAATGGAAAATACATATAATAGTTCCCGTTTTTACGAGCCACATCACAATCCCACAACTGACGCCCGGCCCAAGGGATATCCGAAACTTTCAGTACGACTCCGTGATCGGTCACTGTTCCGTTCATCACATCTTCTGTAGAAAAGACATGATAGTCACACATGTCAAAATGATCACCATTGTCATTCTCCTCCACTCCGCTCTCGCGGTCATGAGAAGGATAAATGTAAAGCTTTCCGTCAAAAACATGTACGGCAGGATCTGCCATATAGTCTCCAGGCACCAAGTATCTGAATTTCTTTTCCATATCGTTACGTTATTAAATGTTCTGTTTTCCAATCAGTTCTTCCACAAAAGGTTTCGGCCGGCAATCACGGTTGAACAATAAAGGATAATCCACACGTCCGGGCACAGGGAAATTATTCTTCCATGAGTCACCGTCCGTCACCCCCCACGCCGTCACACGGGTAATGATATTCGAATGTTTCAGGAAAAGACCGAAAAATTCCTTCATCCGGTTATTCCATGCCACAGACACAGAGTCGGGCAAACCGTCGGGATAGGGATTCAGGGATTGTTTATAAGACACCGTGTCCGAAATATTGGCTCCCATCCGTGCCGTGGGCAATGCACTCATATCCCATTCGGTTACCATCACCTTTACTCCGGCAGCTGCAAATGCCAGTATACTGGCTTCAAATTCGGACACTGACGGATAATCCATTCCCATGTGTCCCTGCATACCTACCGCGTCGATGCGCAGTCCACGGTCTTTCAGCATCTTTACCAATTCGACTACTTTGTCACGCTTAGCCTTCCCGTCCATGCCATAATCATTATAGTAAAGTTCGGCTTCCGGATCTGCCTCATGAGCATACTGAAAAATAAGCGGGATGTACTCTTCGCCTAATATCTCGTAAAAAGGAGATTTACGCCAGGAACCGTCCGATTCAATGGCTTCATTCAACACATCCCAGCCCTTTATACGCCCTTTATAGTGCGTCACAATAGTCTGGATATGTTTTTTTATACGCTCCTTCAAGATGTCGGCACTTACTGTTTTTCCTTGTTCGTCCACACAGAACCAAGGTGCCAGCTGTGAATGCCAGATAAGGCAATGCCCGATAACAGCCATATCGTTCTCCTCGCCAAAACGAACCAACCGGTCCGCTTCCGTAAAATCAAAATGGTCTTCCTCCGGATGAATCACTTCGCATTTCATGCAATTCTCGGCCACAATGGAATTAAAATGACGTTTTACCACTTTCGAGGCGCAAGTATCCTGACCTGCTGCCTGACGTACATTCAACGCTACCCCCATCAGAAACTTGCCCGAAGCTGCTTCCTTCAGCGAAGGATCCGGCTGCATACCGGCCTTCCGGTCATTGCCGCAAGCGGCCATTAATCCGGCAATGGCAGCCAATAATGTTACATATCTTATTTTCATATTACAAAGTTTTTAAGGTAAATAACTTGTTTTTTTCATTAATAACCGGCCTTACTGCGACGGTCAGCAAGTTCCGCCTGCATCTGTTCGTTGTATTTTTTTGTAATAGGATAGAAGCATAAGGCAGCTACTCCCATTCCAAATATCATAGCCGGAATCAGACTGGAGGAAAGTACAATCCCCCTTATAGCCGTACCGCTTTGCTCTGCCCCGATACCGGACACATACCCAAATCCTGAAAGCAGAAACCCCAGGATGGCCCCACCGATACCCAGCCCGGCCTTCAAGGCAAAAACTACACCAGCAAACACAAAGCCTGTGGCGCGACGGTAATTTTTATATTCTGAATAGTCGGCTACATCCGCAATCATCGCCCACAACAAAGGTACAGTCGGCGCGTATGCCAAACTCTTCAGGAAATTCAGTACAAACATCGTTTCCACATCCGCTTTTCCCGGGAAATAGAACAAAGCTGTAAAAATGGCCGTAAGTGAGAGGCAAACGATAAAAACGCGTTTCTTACCATAACGATTTGCCAAAAAGCCGGACAAGAGAATCACCCCAAAGAACTGGACAAGTGCTCCCAACATATTAAACACTCCAAATCCTACCTCGTATGCCTTATCGGAAGAATTGACTACCAGCCGAAAGCATTCAACACAGCATACCCCGCGCTGCCATCCGTTTCCATTGCCACCAGTCCCAGACGGTCAAGAAAGGCATACAATGCTCCGGCATCCACATAATTCTCAAAATAATAGTTCATGGCACTACCCCACATGGCAAGCGTAATAAAAATGAAAAGCGTAAGTATGAACATAGCCCGCCAAGGAACGCTTCCAAACACATCCTTTATATCCTGACGCGTATCTGTCTTTTGACTGGCAGGCGGCTCTATGCGCTCACGAGTTGAAAAGAAAGTAATGACCAGAAAAACGAACCCGATACAAGCGAACAAAGAGATGGTACATAACCAGCCATGCGCTTTGTCTCCACCATCCGAAAACTTGCTTACCAAAGGGAGCGTAAGTCCCTGCACCACAAACTGGGCAATGGTAGCCGCCACAAAACGAATGGAAGTGATACTGGTACGTTCCTTTATATCACCGGACATCACTCCGCCCAAAGAAGCATACGGCGTATTGTTAAAAGAATAAAGGCTCATCAGCAAGGTATAAGACAGCGTAGCTACAATGCTACCAGCCCTTTATCTTCAATGCCGGATTATAGAAAGCCAACACATAGAAAACCATGAAAGGCAACGCAGTCCAAAGCACCCACGGACGATATTTCCCGAAACGTGTCTTGGTGCGGTCACTCAATAACCCCACTGTAGGATCGACAAAGGCATCCGTGATACGCGCCACCAACATCACCGTACCGGCAATGGCACCTTCCAGACCGAATATGTCCGTATAAAACTTTGTCTGATAAATCATCATCATCTGGAAGACCAGATTAGCCGAGCAATCCCCCAGGCTGTAACCGATTTTCTCGGCCATCGAAACTTTTTGACTTTGTGTATTCATGGTTATTACATTAAAATATCTTCCATAAAAAGTAATTCCATCCATTGGCTGGAATTACTTTATGCCTATTGAAAACAAAAATGAGCTAAACAAAATGTTGTCCCTGCTCCAATCTTTAGAATCTTATTCCAGACGAAACAAAAGTACACAAAGCTTTATGATTCCTGTAATCACAATGATACACGCATCTTTACAGGCAGAACAGACGTGCTCCGCCTGTAACATTTTTCTTTGATGATGTTACATCCAGGCCTATTTACCTTATAATTAAACATAACGGGGGGCTGTTCAACATTGAACAGCCCCCCGTTTCCCGACAAACAGCATTCAGCGTTTCTCGTAATACTTCACCCAGTCCACCCACATTTCCACAGGTAATTCTTTCGGGTCCACAGCGCCAACCCATGAACCGCCCAACTGCATATCTATCAATAAATAGTAAGGTTGATAGAAAGGGAACTGCCCTTCCTTGTCCGTATCAATGCGCGGATAAGTATAGGTATGACGATGATTGACAGCAAACACCAGGCTATCCGGATAAATATCTACCGAATAGATATTGTATTCCTCAGGATTTATCTTATTAATACCTCCGTGAGGCGGATTATCCTTTATACCTAAGACATGTGTATAGTAAGAATGGGTAGTCTGATAAGCAATACGATCATGATTCAACCGTTCCATAATATCAATCTCACCTCCTTTGGGCCACTCCGCTTTTTCGGGAAGCATCCATATAGCCGGCCATGCCCCCTTAGCGGCTTGCAATTTAGCACGTATCTCCACTCTTCCCCCTGTAAACAATTTCTTTCCTTTGGTATAGACACCTCCCGTCAGATAAGGAGCCGTATCATTTTTTTGAGTATGATTGGCTATTCCACGAAGTATCAGATTCCCATCCTGCATAGCATAACATGAATCATAATAAGACATATAGTTGTTCCAATCGGATGTTCCGCGAGGTATCTTAGTCCATACCGATTCGTCAAAACTGTTTTTTTGATCAAATTCTCCACCCATACCAGCTTCCATTCTTTACTTTTAACCGATGTCTTACAGGCACTCACCAAACAAACCAGCCCCATACAGGCCCAAACAAATAAAAGGCTTTTTCTCATAGTATTTATTTCTATCTGATAAAAAAACAATGCCGTATCAAACGAAATATAATCTCATTCAATACGGCTAATTTATCTATTAATAATGTATTTATTTCGCCAAGCTATAAACCACATCCATTATCTTCTGGCCTATTTCATCTGCCGCTTCCATGGTTGCAGCCTCAGAATAAACACGGATAATAGGTTCAGTATTACTCTTACGCAAATGTACCCACTTGTCTGGGAAATCGATTTTCACACCGTCTATGTCGTTTATCTCTTCATCCTTATACAGTTCCTTTATTTTGGCCAAAATAGCGTCCACATCCGTTTCCGGAGTCAGATCAATGCGATTCTTGGCAATGAAATAAGGAGGATAAGTAGCACGCAGTTCACTGACTTTCTTCCTTCGTGTGCCAAATGGCTCAGGAATAAAGCAATTCCCACCAATGCATCACGTCCGTAATGGCTTTCAGGATAGATTACTCCACCATTTCCTTCACCTCCAATCACTGCATGAGTCGCTTTCATCTTGGTAACCACATTCACTTCCCCTACAGCCGAAGCATTGTATTCGCAACCATATTTACGGGTTACATCGCGCAAAGCACGGGTAGAACTCAAGTTAGAAACGGTATTTCCGGGAGTATGTTTCAATACATAGTCTGCCACGGTCACCAATGTATATTCTTCGCCATACATTTTTCCATCCTCACAGATCATAGCCAGACGGTCAACATCCGGGTCTACAACGAAAGCCACGTCACAACCGCCTTTGGCCATCAATCCCATAATGTCCCCCAGGTTCTTTTCCAAAGGTTCCGGGTTATGCTGAAAATCACCGGTCGCTTCACAATAAAGCTTTTCTACATGCTTCACTCCCAACCGTTCCAACAATTCAGGAAGAATAATACCGCCAACTGAATTAACGCAATCTATAGCTACACGGAAATTGGCCTTACGGATAGCATCCACGTCTACCAATTTCAAAGCCAAAACACTATCTATATGTTTCTGATTGTAGGTATTGTCTTCGCGATAACTTCCGATGTGGTCGATATCGGCAAATTCAAACGCTTCCGCTTCTGCTATACGCAGCACTTCATTTCCTTCTTCTTTATTCAGAAATTCTCCATGCTCATTCAGCAACTTTAAAGCATTCCATTGTCTGGGATTGTGGCTGGCAGTCAAAATAATACCACCACACGCTCCTTCCATGGTTACAGCCAATTCTGTAGTCGGTGTAGATGCCAGTCCGATATTCACCACATCAAACCCCATTCCCATTAAAGTACCGCATACCACGTTCTTCACCATTTCGCCGGAGATACGTGCGTCACGTCCTACTACAATTTTATTGCTCTTTACTGTAGTTGTTTTACGTATCAGCGTTGCATAAGCTGATGTAAATTTCACTATATCCAGCGGGTTCAAACCTTCCCCCACGTGTCCTCCAATGGTTCCACGAATTCCGGATATTGATTTAATTAATGTCATCGTGCTAATTGATAAGTTATTTCATAGTAACAAGGATAGACAGAAGCAGAAGCGTCAGATTGTCCTTCACTGTGAGGTACAATCAGTCTGACCTTAGAACGACCGGAAATCTCCCTGCCGACCTTTATGTAATTGAATGGAATCAACCATCCTGAAGGTACATAAGGTGTACCCCAAACTGTATACATTATACCGGAGGTGAATGTAGCAGAAAAAGATTTTCCACTTTTTGTCAGCATCATAGCATCCGGATAAACCATTCGAGAATCCCCATAGTCTGTATTCCAAGACAAAGAATCTATTCCATCCGAAGTAATCTGTTCCTCCACATACCGGACCAGAATCTCATAACGACCGTCTTTCAAACGCTCTCCGTTTCCCTCTTCCACAATCTGCATATAAACACCTGTTTCCGAGAAAAGGACAAACTGGTTTTCATCCACATTGGTCGTAGAATCCTGTTCCTGGAACTGTTCAAAGCTGATCACATTGATATCTTCCCGTTCAATAAATCGCTTGATAGCTTCTCTCTCTTCTTCTTTCATTTCAGCATAGGTCTTTCCATTATTGCAAGACTGGAAGACCAGCCCTAAAAGAAACACAGATGCGAACAATATACCTAATTTCTTCATTCTAAGTTCTGTTATTTTCGGGCAAAATTAATAAATAAGCCCCTAACTTTTATATTGTTTGTATGCAATTATACTAAAATAACTATTTTTTTACCAGAAGCAACTCCTCGTACTTCACCAAAGCCTGTTTAAACAGGTCGATGGCTTCATCCATTGTTCCATAAAACTCCCCACCGGATGCATTCAGATGACCACCTCCATTAAAAAATTCGGCAGCCACTTTATTACAAGGGAAAGCACCTACAGAACGCAGAGATACCTTTATCATATTCTTTTCCGTATCCTCACGCAAGAATACGGAGAAAATAATATTCTTTATGGAAAGTGGAATATTCACAAACCCTTCCGTATCTCCTTTTACATACTGGAATTTACTTTGTTCCTCTTTTGTCAGCCAAATCAATGCCGAATTGAACTGAGGGAATACTTGCATCTTGTCGTACAGCACATATCCCATCAGGCGTAAACGTCCCTCAGAATATGTATTATAAACTTTACGATAAATCTCATCCTTATCAATGCCTTTTGAAAGCAGTTCACTAATAATGAAATAAATTTCACGGTCATTAGAATTATAAGTAAAGCCACCTGTATCGGTCATCATCCCCGTATAAATACATTCAGCACCTTCTTTGGTGATATCCTCAAAATACCCCAGACGGCATATCAACCGGAAAACCAATTCCGATGTAGAAGATATTTCAGGATGAGAAATAATGATTTTACAAAAGGCTTCCGGATTAAGATGATGGTCAATCATCATTTTACGTGCCGGCGACTGAGCCACAGCATCCGCCATCGCATCAATACGAGACAAAGCATTGAAATCCAGACAACAGATCACATCTGCCTCATTCAGCAGCTTATTGGCAAATTCAGTATATTTATCGTACCGGATTATATCCTTGGCTCCCGGCATCCATCTCAAAAAATCCGGAAAAGCATTGGGAACAATGACATTCACCGTTTTTTCCTGTGATTCTAAAAAATGCCATAATCCTAATGAGGAGCCAATGGCATCACCATCCGGTGACACATGGGTAACAATAACTATTTTATCAGCTCTTTCAAACCATTTTTCGGCATGGTCTATATTAGCCTGTGCAATTACTTTTGATAACATATTCAATCTTTTTCTTTTGAAATGGCAAATTTACAAATTAATTCTTTATTCACAGAAGAATATGGTAAGAACCTTTCGGAGATATATCAATATAATCCAATCCCAAACCTCTACACTCGTCCTTTAACAAATTCAATCTATACCCACCGAGCGAAGCATCCAGTATGACCTTCCTAATTTTAAATATTTTTTGTAATGGGGCAATTTTTCCTTTAAAACCTTTACACAAGTACATATAATCAATATCCAACAAACAATCAACCGATCTGCTCCGCCAGCGGTTATCAACCAAAACACATATATTCAGACCTTTATAATGATAAATGCTATCCTGTTGCCAAACATCTTTTTGAGGACAAACTTTTACTTGCGAATGAGCAGGATTAACTGAAAAGACTCCTCTTTCATATAATATAGACAACCTGAAAATCCTATAAAAAAATTGATTCCACACAAAACAGTAATCAACAATTTCCGTGAAGGAGATAACAGATAAGATAATAACACAAATAATAATACATAAAGAATACCAACCTGAAACAAAGACAAATGTATATCGCCGGAATGTGATATAGGCAAATCCCCCACCCATTGCATACTGTTATTCAGCAACCACAACACCCCGTTCAATCCTTTTACCACCCATATATGCAATACCGTAAAAGGAGACAACACAAAACTTGCTACCGATCCATAAATTATAACAAATACTAAAGGTGCCACTATCAAATTGGCCGGTAAAAAACAAACAGGAAAATAAGCGAATTTATAAATAACCACAGGAGCTGTCCCTAACTGTGCCGCCAGCGAAACCGCCACTATCCCCCAAATATAACGAGGTACAGGGTGATGCACCCGCCAGCACCGAAAAATGACAGGATAAATAAACAAAATTGAAAATACAGCCAGAAATGATAGCTGGAACCCGGTATCAAAAAGATAAAAAGGATTATAAAGCAGCATAAAGAATGCCGCTATAGCCAAAGTATTCAATGACAAAGTCCGTTCTCCTGCCGCACGTGCCACTGTCATTAACATACACATTACCACCGCCCGTATAACCGAGGGAGGCAAGCCCACTAAAAAAGCAAATGTCCATAACAACAACACAATAATGCCACACTTTACCCATCGCAGCAGGCAACTTCTATCCAGCGGACGCAATATCCAACACAATAATCCCCACAAAACAGCTATATGCATTCCTGACAAAGCCAAGATATGGCTCACTCCCGCCACTTGATAAGTTTCACGTAAATCCTCACTCAGTTCCTCCTTATAGCCAACAGTCAAAGCGGACAATACGGCAAATTCATCTCCCGAGAACCCCCATTTCCGATAATTATCCAATATTTTCTCCCTCCATACACCTGCCGCTGTTTCCATGTCAATGCCGATTTCTTGCCTGTCCATTGCCAATACCCTGGAAAGATTACGGCTGTTCCGCTAATTTGCTGCCTGAAAAGATAAGCCGCATAATCAAATTCTCCCGGAATCACCTCTCTTTCAGGAGTCGAGATACGTGTATAAAAGTTCAAATGGTCTCCACATCGTAAATTTACAGAAAGACTATCTTTCATAATATAGACTAGTATCATACGATTAACAGGAACTATCCCCCTCTCAGACATTTCTTTATCTATCCGCAATTTACAGAGATATGTTTTTGCCTTTTCTTGTGGAACATCCACTATCACCCCTTGATACATATTCTTCCCTGATGACCATTCATAGTCCACCCGTTGCCATTTTTGCTGTAGCAACAATGCCCCTACACAAAATAGAAACATAAAAACCATGCCTCCAAATAACCATCGGGAAAGGTAGCCTTGCCATTTCACCAATACAATCAAACCAATCAAGCACCCCAATATTCCCATGCCAAAAACAAGCACAGGCAAGGCACCTTGAAAAAAATGATCGGATACAAAAATTCCGGCGACTAGAGGTATAGTCAACCGGAACATGGAACAAGGCTTTACAGCCGCTATATTTCGCACTTTGGTTTTAAGTTCAAAGAGATTTCAACCGATGTATCATGTCTGACATATCAGGAGCTTTGAACACAGCATTTCCTGCCACCAGCACGTCTGCACCAGCCTCTACAAGCTGTCTGCCAGTTTCCAGGTTCACCCCCCCGTCAACCTCTATCAAAGCCCGTGAACCTGTATGCGTTATCAATTCACGTAATTCCCTCACCTTATCCAAAGTATGTACAATAAATTTCTGACCACCAAAACCGGGATTCACACTCATCAGCAACACCATATCCACGTCACGGATAATATCGACCAACATAGCCACAGGAGTAGACGGATTCAATGTGACAGCCGCTTTCATTCCGGCATCCTTTATTTGTTGCACCACTCTATGCAAATGTACACAAGCTTCATAATGCACATTCATCATCATTGTTCCCAAATCTTTCACTTCTTTAATGAATTTCTCGGGATTAACAATCATCAAATGTACATCCAAAGGTTTTTCACACAACTCGGCTACATATTTCAATACAGGAAAACCAAAAGAAATATTCGGTACAAACACACCATCCATTATATCAATATGCAACCAGTCGGCATCACTACGATTTATTTGTTCTATGTCTGCCTGTAGATTAGCAAAATTGGCAGACAATAAAGAAGGGGATATCAGAGGTCTATTCATGGTTCACTGTTCTTATTCTTTTTATACAGAACAAAGATAACCATATTTTATATAAGAACAGTGAAAAAATTCATTTTATTTCGGCAAAGTAAACCGCACACCCAACTGTATATTAAAATTAAAAGGATGTTCTTTGCGAATCGTATTTACATTACTGCCGTCATCAAAGTAATAAACAACTCCCGGCTCCGCATAAATACCCAATTTCTCTGTAATCTTAAACTGCGCACCTGCCGCTGCGGACAAAGACCATTGCAAAGGTTTCACTTTGACATCTTCTTCCCCTCCCGAAAATTGTTCATCTTTTCCTGCATTTGATGTAGAAACACTGCCGATAATGCTTCGCTTTCCAGATACACATTTTTCTACCGCTCCACCTGCCGAAGCATACACTTCAAACCGCTTGTTACTCCATATATTCCGGTTCACTTTCAAAGGAATACCCACATAATGCAGTTTCTCTTCCCAGCCATAATTGTTTTTTTGAGTTCCCGAACGTGTTTCGGATGAAAGCTGGGTATAAGTCACCCCAGTTTCTACAGCCCAATCATCACTTAAATCAAAACGAAGGGAAGCTCCAAAAGTAACAGGCATACGATATTTTATATCAGACTGCGCATTCTGTCCTTCCGACAAGTTATTGAACTGAACCAGCTTATCAATTTCAGCCCTTGTTTCCACTCCATAAGCACTATTCATTGTTGCGTTCCTTGCACCATTAGGCAAAGGCAAATATCCATCCATACTAGTCGAGGATGAAAAGGTTCCATTACCGGTAGAAAGTCCTATCGACCAGTTTCTGTCCTTCTTTCTATGAGGAGCCACATAAGCGTAATTCGTTTTGGCAGCCGAATAGGAAGATCTGCCGGCCTGTTTCTGTTGTTTTTGTTCCACTATAACAGATTCCTCTTTTTGCTCTTCAATATAATTTTCCTCTATCTGTATCTCTTCTACCTCTTTATTTAGCAAAACCTCCTGTTCGGCGGCTAACGCCTTTGCCGTAACAGACCGAACAACTTTTACATGTTTCTTTTCCTCAGAACGGGCAGCAGGAACTACTAAGGCCATAGGTTGCTCAGGAGTGATTGATCCCGGCACTAACTCATCGGGTTCGTGCATTACATTCAACTCTGCCGATTGTTGCTCCAAATAGTTTGCTGAAGGTGACTGCCAAAACCATACAGTCAATGAAGACACAACCACTAACAAAGCAACAGCTGCTGCAGCCTGCCAGCGGCGCCACATCGGAATTACTTTCGGAACCGTATCCAGCTCCTTTTCCAACTGTTCCCAAAGATCAGCAGGAGCCGGTTCGAATAGCCTTCCATCCGAGTGCGGAAATTTTTTATCCATTTATCTTTTTCTTTCATTCCTATATCCTCTTTCTATAATCATTTATTTTTTTCATTAATAAGGTTTTGGCTCTATATAATTGAGACGATGAAGTATGTTCTGTAATTCCTAGCATTTCAGCAATCTCCTTATGTCCCTTTTCTTCTAATACATATAAATTAAAGACCGTTCTATATCCATCCGGAAGTTCTTTAATGAATTGCATTAAAACAGATTGGGGTATTTGCTCAAAATCATCCTCATCTCCATCTATCACATCGGGTAACTCTTCGACTATCACTTCCTGATTGGTAGAAGCTTTCTTGCGAAGATAGCCCAATGCTTCATTTACCATAATACGTGCCAGCCATGCTTTCAATGACCCCTCTCCTTTATAAGTAAATTGACTGAATGAACGAAATATATTCAAAAATCCATCATGTAAGACATCCTGTGCCACTTCCCTATCACCTGTATAACGAACACAAATGGCCATCAATTGCCCGGCATAACGCTCATACAATTGCTTGCGTGCAAGGTTATCGCCCTTGCCGCAACGTTCCACCAATTCTGTTTCATTCATTGTTTGTGACACTTCTTTATTGAATAAATGATAAGACTGCAAAAATACTGCATCCGGAAGAATAAAATTTTTGCTTAAGCAGATTTAACATTTTTACAAGCAGTAAACTTACTATCTTCGCATTTAAGCGATAGAAACAATTCTAGAAACAGAAAATATGAGAAAATATAAAGCGACAGTTCTTGTAATAATTATGGTAATGCTGATTCCATTTACTCAGTCTTGCCTGAATGACTATGATGATGACATCTACGACATACAAGCAGAAATGCCTTTTAACGCCGCTTTAGCAACCGTAGTAACTCCCAGTGAAGTACCCGGTGAAGCAGTGATAGAAAGCGATAATGATGGAATCTCATACGTAGTGAATCCCGATAAATTAACACGTTTTGAAACAAATAATCCGGGACAACGTATTTTTTATACCTATATAAATGCAGCCAATCCGACCGGAGATGCAAGTAAGAAAGGACCTTTTATTTCTATAGATTACTTGCAGAAGATCTTAACCAAACCAATGGATACACTAAAAGAAAACGATGAAGATATTTACGGACATGATGGAATCAACCTCATCACTCCCATTATGGGTAAGACACACCTGACCCTTATGTTCCAAATATTAGGTTTCAACTCTAATATCAAACATCGGATCAGCCTTGTAGCCACAGAAGGAACCGTTCCTGACGCAAACGGATATATGGCCGTAGAATTACGCCACAATGCCGAAGGTGACAGACAGGAATATCCGAGTCCTGGTTATGTATCCTTCCCTTTATTGGATGTTCCCGGATATAAAGAGGGTAAGCTACAAGGATTTAAAATAAAAATGAATACCATTAACAATGGCGAAGAAACCGTTACAGTAAGTTATAATAAAAGTAAATCTACAAACTTTCCGTTCATACAGAAAGATATATCCAACACAAAAATTAAATGATTCTTAACAACTCCTTGTCTGTCTTATTGTAACGAAAAGGCTGTATCCGAAAATCTTTCGATACAGCCTTTATCATTTATACCGACTTATAGTGTACTAAGATTATACCGTTAATACATCAGCAACACACATACTAACGTATCATTTATTCCACCTTATTATTATCCGAAGTTCTGTAGCCTCTCAAAAAATCAGCCACATTCATACGTTTCTTTCCTGCCAGCTGCAAAATAAGCACATTAATAAAACCATCTTTTACAGCCACCTGAAAATAAGTCTTCATATCCGTACGGATATCGCCTATATTCATCTCATGGGAAACAAAAACTTTCTCCGTTTCATATATTTTCAAAACCTGACGTGTTCCATCAGCCACACAAAGCTCGGTCCATGCAGCCGGATAAGGAGATAGCCCACGAATAAAGTCATAAATCTGCTTCACACCTTTATTCCAGTCTATACGCAGGTCTCTTTAAATATTTTCGGCGCCGGGCGCAATTCCGTTTCCTGCCGGATCAAATTTTCCTGAGGAACAGGTTTCACACTTCCATCCAAAATAGCATCCACGGTTTCCAAAACCAAATCTCCCCCCAAATACATCAGCTTATCATGTACTATTTCCACATTATCCGTATCAGCAATAGGAACACGCACCTGCTGGATAATCTCACCGGTATCTATCTCATGTTTCAAGAAGAAAGTCGTAATACCAGTTCCGTATCTCCGTTTATCACCGCCCAATTAATAGGAGCAGCTCCTCTATATTGAGGTAATAAAGATGCATGCAAGTTAAATGTGCCCAAACGCGGCATATTCCATACTATTTCGGGAAGCATACGGAAAGCAACTACAATTTGTAAATCGGCTTGTAAAGACCGGAGTTCCTCTACAAAAGCCTCATCCTTCAATTTCTCCGGCTGAAGTACCCTCAGACCTTGAGAAACAGCATATTCTTTCACCGGACTAGGTTGTAGCACACTGCCATGTCGTCCCATCGGTTTGTCGGGCATAGTTATCACACCTACTACATTGTAGCCTCCTTCAACCAATCTTTTCAGGCTCTCCACCGCAAAATCGGGAGTACCCATATATACGATCCGCAAATCTTTCTTTTCCATATACTTACATTATTTAATCTTCAGAGAAATCAACCAATACCTGCCGGTACGAATTAAATATTTTCGACTTGGAAACAAACCCTTTGTATTTTCCCTCTTCATCAATCACAGGCAGGTTCCAGGCCTTTGTATCATCAAACTTCTTCATCACTTCTTCCATTGAATCAGTAACATTGATCCGTGCCGGAGGAGAAATCATAAATTTTTCTACCTTGAAACGATGGTATAATCCTGACGGAACATAATATTACGGATATCATCCAATACCACAATGCCCAAAAGTTCTCCATTGACATCCACTACCGGAAACAAATTGCGTTTAGCCTGCGAAATGACTTTAACCATTTCACCTAAATCCATATCAGGACGCACTTTCTCAAAATCAGTTTCAACCACACTGTCAATATTCATCAAAGTCAATACGGCCTTGTCTTTATGATGTGTTATCAATTCACCTTTCTTAGCCAAACGCATAGAATAAATACTATGTGGCTCGAATATCATAATGGTAAGATAAGAACTGACAGATACCATCATCAGCGGAAGGAACAAATCATACCCACCAGTCAATTCTGCAATCAGAAAAATACCTGTCAGCGGAGCATGCATTACTCCCGACATCAATCCCGCCATTCCCAACAAAGCAAAATTTTTCTCCGGAATATAAGGACCTATATGCAGTTCATTACAAAAATGAGCGAAGATGAACCCGGTGATACACCCCAAGAACAAACTGGGAGCAAAAATACCCCCACAACCACCACCGCCATTCGTTGCACTGGAAGCAAAGACTTTGAAAAGTACAATCATGGCCAAATAGACTAGTAACAAATTATCGAACCCATAAAAGATAGAGTTATTCATTACTGTATTCCAGTCATGATTGGTTACGCCATTCAGCAATAAATTAATAGTATCATACCCTTCACCATATAATGGAGGAAATAAGAAAATCAATATGCTCAGCATTGCACCGCCTATAGCCAGCTTGATATACGGATTATTATATCGACGAAATATATTCTCCACAGAATTCATAGCCCGCGTAAAATACAAAGAAACCAATCCGCACGCAATGCCTAACAGAATTGCCGAAGGAATGCGCTCCATCAAAAACGGTTCATCCATATGGAACTTGAACATGGCATCGGGACCGGTAAGAATATAAGAAACAGTAGCTGCCGTGACACAGGAAACAAGAAGAGGCAACAATGATGCCATCGTCAAATCAATCATCAAGACTTCCAAAGTAAAAACCAAGCCTGCAATAGGAGCCTTAAAAATACCGGCCACAGCACCTGCCGCACCACACCCCACCAACAGCATCAGAGTTTTATGCTCCATCTTGAATACACTTCCCAAATTAGAACCGATAGCCGATCCGGTCAACACAATCGGAGCCTCTGCACCTACGGAACCACCAAAACCGATAGTAATGGCACTAGCTATCACAGACGACCATGTATTATGCCGCTTGATGCGGCTTTGACGACGGGATATGGCATATAATATTTTCGTCACCCCATGACTGATGTCATCTTTCACAATGTAACGAATGAACAATCCGGTAAGAAAGATTCCAAAAACCGGATACACCAAATACAACCAGTTGACTCCTGTAGAATCAAAATTTTCAGTCAGAAATTCCTTGATCCATTCTACTAGAAACTTCAAAAACCACGCGGCCAATGCCGTAAAAATACCAGCAAGAAAACTTAATATAAGAATAAAGTGTTTCTCTCTTATCTTCTTTTCGCGCCATAAGATAAAGCGCTGTAACCAACTTTTCTTATTTTCATCTATAATTGCGTCCATTCCTTTTTTTACTCTCTAATAATCTTCACTTCTCCCCCTTTACCCAGTTTGATAATGCTGGATGGTTTGGGATGCCCCACTTCATCTTGTCTATACTCCACAATATAGTCTACAGCTTGTTTTACTTCTTCACTGATTTCACTGAAGTTGGCAGGTGAAGGCTGACCGCTGATATTGGCAGAAGTCGACACAATAGCTTTACGAAATCGGAAACAAAGTTGTTTGGAGAATTCCTCAGCCGTAACACGAATACCAACACTGCCATCCTCAGCCAGCAAATTCTCTGCCAGATTACGTGCCCCATCATAAATAATAGTCAATGGTTTTGTGGCAAACTCAATCAAATCCCAAGCTACCGCAGGTACATCACTAACATAAAAATTTACTTTTACCGTACTGTCCACCAATACAAGCATCGCTTTACTATCAGCACGCTTCTTTATATCATAAACTCGTTTTACCGCCTTCGGATTAGTTGCATCACAACCTATTCCCCAAATAGTATCAGTAGGATAAAGAATCACTCCTCCCTTCTGCATCACTTCACAGGCTTTCTTCAAATCCTCTCTAAAATCTTCGTTCATATCGTTTTTTATTATTTGGTTCTCATTTCAACAAGTTGCAAATGTAGCAAATCCTCTTGATAATGACGAGTTAAACTTGAAAAAAAGAAAACTCTCCAATATTCTCTGCTATAGCCAATATAAAAAAGTACTATTCCCAAAACAGAAACAGTACTTTTCTATTTTAGCCTAGCAGGCTTCATTTAAGTCCCCATAATAATCTAATTATCATTGTAACTTTTCCCCTTGCCTATCTTATTTGCCTATCCTAAACCAATCCACATCAGTCCAACCGCCATCATTCGTTTGAATAGACGGACGAGTACAAAATAAACCTGTTTTAGCACCAATCCATCTACCTTCTTTCACTCGGAACGGAATACCTAACGATCTATAAGTCATTCCATCCATACTATAACTAAATTTACACATCACCACCAAATCATATCCTCCTTCATTACCAGCATTTTTTCTGTCCATTGTGGAGAATGTTGATTTCAGATAAACCGTATTCCCTTCCAAAGAAACGGATGCATTGGTTTTTTCCAGACTACCCCGGTCAGCCTCATCACACACAGACTGAGACAGTACCAGCCCATCTTTAGTATTCTCCACGAACAATCCTGCATAATCCAATCCCATTACAACTAATCCTGTACGCTCACCTGTATATTTCTTAGTGGGTTTAAAAGTTAATTTAGTCGTTGCTGTAAAATTAGGAGCAGAAATCTTTTGTAACAACAAATTTGGGACATCCCATAAATTCCTATAACTATCTGTAACAGGATAAGAATAAAGACGTATATATCCATTTTGTCCATTACAAAACATCCATTTTTCGTTGATATTAGCATTCCACTGCCATTGTGGAGACAAATTCTGACTATTAAACTCATCACTTTCCTGAGGAGTACAAACAGAGTACTTTTTACCAACATCTGGTTTCTTATAGAATAATACCGGTTCTCCGCAACCATCTTCATCTTTATCTATTCCTATGACAGGCCAGTCATCCACCCATTTCATAGGCTGAAGATGAAGCAAACGACCATGTGCACCTACATCTTGAAAATGTAAAAACCAGTCTTCTCCTGTAGTAGTGTCCACCCACGCCCCTTGATGAGGCCCGTTTATCTTTGTTTCTCCTTGAGTCAATACAGTTTTCCACTCATAAGGTCCATAGATATTTTTCGAACGTAACACTACCTGCCACCCAGTAGCCACACCACCAGCCGGATGGAAAATATAATAATATCCATTACGTTTATAAAATTTGGGTCCTTCACAAGTTTCATGAGCTTCATGCCCGTCAAAAATGATACGAGACTGGGTAATAGCTTGAGTTGCTTCAGCATTTAATTCACAAATGGCTATGACACTTTTTAAACCGGCACGACTACCTGCATAAGCATGTACCATGTACACTCGCCCATCATCATCCCAAAGAGGCGTTGTATCAATGATTCCTTTACCTGATTTTACTAAAACCGGCTCGCTCCAAGGACCTTCCGCTCTTGAGGATTTCACCATATAAACTCCTTGATCGGGATCTCCCCAAAAAATATAAAATTCCCCGTTATGATAGCGGATGCTAGGAGCCCATACACGATTTCCATGCTGGGGAGAATTATCGTTTATGGGAGGTACGGCATAAGGTAATGCCGCACCAATGATACTCCAATTCACCAAATCCTTGGAATGTAATATTTGCAAACCGGGTAAACAACCGAAACTCGATGAAGTCAAATAATAATCATCTCCAACCCTACATGCGTCAGGATCAGAATAATCCGCATAAAGTACTGGATTTTTATAAGTTCCATCACCTTGGTCTGACACCCATACTTTTGAAACATAGTCTTGAGCAGAAACTAATCCTCCGCTCATTCCCACCAAGTAAAAAGCTATAATATATTTCTTCATTATTTATAACCTGTATTTTGAGTAAATTCCGTTTTATTTTCAATAGCGTCCAAGAATGTCTGAGGGAATGGACGTACCCAATGATGTTCATCCACATTTGCAGCATCAGGATTACACTTTTTTATTCTTTTTACAAACTGTTCTTTACCAAATCGTTTCAAATCAAACCAACGCAACTGCTCTCCAGCCAACTCCCGTGCACGTTCATCCAGTATAAAATCAATATCTTGTATTTGTGACAATTCAACACGCATCGCATCTTCATATCCGGATATGGCACGAGTCATACGCAATTTATTCATATAATCCAAAGCATCCGCTTTATTTGCTTTAGCTCCCGCCTCTGCTGCAATAAGATACATTTCAGCAATACGAATCATGAAGCCGTCACGAGTACTTCTATCTTCATCTTTTGACGCACGAGTAGGATCTGCAAATTTACTCAACTCCAAATATTGCTTCATATTCTTTGTCGAACCATCTGCATTATACACATCATTTCTATCAAAAAGCTGATAACGATTTTCTGCCCATGCCCGTTGAGCTTTAGTTGCCTCCCCTTTAATTATATAAATAGCAGTATCAGTCATTGCAGTATATTTACCTTTTCCCTTCTCATTATTCATAATCCATAAATTACGAAAACTACCAGCATAACGCTGGTCTTTTTCCTCATCAAACAAATCCACCAAATAACGAGTTGGCATATATCGGTTAAATGGACGACCATATTCTGCTGTACGTGTCATACCCGGTTGATCATCATACTTCATACAAAAAAGCAAATGTGCATTATTCCCTCCGTTTCTGATAACAGGTTTATCATCCAATTCAGAATTATACAACTGATTTGTCGAATAATCTACATACCATATCACTTCTTTATTAGAGTTTCCATCACTATTCTTCATGTCCCATATTGAAGCAAAATCTTCAGCTAATTCAAACGGACCATTTTCTATCACATCTTTAGCCAAATCGTATGCCTGTCCATACATGTCCACATCGTTCTTTTCACTTGCTCTAGTTAATAAAAGTCTAGCTTTTAAAGCTTTCGCAGTCCAGATGGTAACCCGTCCACCATCATTTTGCAAAGTTGACAACTTGCTTTTGATAGCCCAATCCAAATCATCAAACATATATTGGTAGATATTATCTGTAGAAGTTTTTACCGGGTTCATTACTATACTGGTAGAAGGCTGGTCCGTATAATAGGTATCTCCAAATGTTTCAGTCAATATCCAATAATAGAATGTACGTAAAACTCTTACTTCCGCCTCACGCTTATTCAAAGTTGTTGCCAATATCTCATCATTGGATGGATTCGGCACTGTTTGTGCATGAAATATTGCTGTATTACACCAATTTATCGCTGCATAAAAACGGTCAAAATAAAAAGTACAGGCAGAATTTGTTCCATCCAAAGACTGGGTATATGCCGCCATATTATTATCCACGCATCCCGAACCAGCCGCAATAATATCAGTTCCAGTCTCACTTAGCCCAATCGCATCCTCTTTTCCCGCCCAAAAGCGTAAAGGAGTATAACAAGCATTAACTACAGCATTCAATCCTGCTTCCGTGTCATAATAACCTCCTTCTGAAGTCACATCACTATAATTCGTTTCATCCAAGAAACTATCACAACCACATCCTAGAGTTAGCATCAAAGATGTCAATACAAATATATTTTTCTTCATAATTACTTTCTTTTAATATTATACACTCTATCAAAAATCCAAGTTCACACCAAAAACAAGCTGTTTGGTCATCGGAAATGAAATTCCTCCCCCTCGTTCTGGATCGTAATTATCAATGCTGCTGAAGGTAAAGAAATTTTTTGCAGTTGCATAGATACGTGCACGTCCCAAACCTAAACTAGCCAATACTTTTGAAGGGATATTATAGGCCAGGGTTACATCCCTCACCTTAACAAACGACCCTTTTTCATATTTCAAAGTTGAGGAATATCTAGTTTTTCCAAACCCATAAAACCGATTGGGACGTGGGAAATTATTAGTTGGATTTTCCGGAGTCCAGTAATCCACATTAGAACTATTTTCCAATCCATCCGGTTTATATCCTCTATTGAACTCGTAATCAATCCATTGACCTAAACGACTATAAATAAAGAACGAAAATTCAAAGTCATGAATGGTAAATGAGTTATTTATACCAAAAGTAACTTTAGGACGTTTACTATAAATCACACGGTCTTCGGGAGTTATTTCACCATTACCATCCGTATCCTGAATCTTAATATCTCCAGGTTTCTGTCCATTTTTAGCAGCTTCATCCGCTTCATCCAGTTGCCAGATTCCTATCTTTTTATAATCATAAAAGACCTGAAACGCTTCACCTACAAACCATGAGTTTGCCTCATCTCTCAGTGCTCCTGAAGCCAATTCCTTAATTTTCTCTTTATTGTGAGAAAGAGTAAAATCTGTAGTCCAAGTAAAATTCTTCTTTTGAATGTTTACAGAGTTCAACGCCACATCAATACCAAAATTTTCTGTTTTACCAATATTTTCCATAACTTCGGTATACCCATTGGTTGATGGAATCTTACGATTCATCAATACATTTCTAGTATATGATTTATATACATCTACAGAACCTGAAAGACGGTTATTAAAGAAACCGAAATCCACACCTAGATCAAACACAGAAGTTGTTTCCCAAGTCAGATTTTTATTCGACATCGTTTTAGGATACAGCCCACTAGCCAAATCATTGTTAAATGAATAAGTGGACGAACCTAAAAGCCCGACAGTCTGATAAGGATCAATAGCCGATTGCCCTGACTCTCCCCAACTCAAACGAAGTTTTAAATTTGACAGTTCGTCAAAACCTTTCAAAAAACTTTCTTCATTCATTCTCCATGCCACCGCTACAGATGGGAAATACCCCCATTTATGTCCATCGGCTAATAATGAAGAACCGTCCGCACGTAATGACGCTGTAAGAATATAACGATCCATAAACTTATAGTTTACACGCCCGAAAAAAGAAGCTAATTTTTCCTCATTTAAATAGCTGTCAATCATGACTTCCTTGGTATTCGATGCCAAATTATGATAGATATTTCCTCCATATGTCTGTCCTTTACCTGAAGCCAAAGTGTACTCCTTACTTTTATAAATAGTACTTGTACCACCCATTATCTGAAAATCATGTTCACCTAAAATTTTAGAATAAGTCAGAACATTTTCCCAAGTTATACCCGATTCTATAGTATGCTCTTTTAATGATTTACTATCCTTACCTTCTCCATCCAAAGAATTTGCAGAACAATAATATCCCCTTCTCTTATTTCTTACATCCACACCTAAAGTTGTTCTAAAAAGCAAATCTTTTGTGATATTCCAATTCGCATATAGACTACCGAAAAAACGGGTTGCTTTTGTATTATCTTTTACAGCTCCATCTACATCATCCACTAACGGATTAGTTTGAGAATTATATCCCGGAGCAGGAAATCTTACTACTTCTCCATTTTCATCATAAGGTTTTGACAAAGGCACAATCTTATTACACATATTCAAAGGATCACGACGCGTGTTTTGATCTTTGTATGTATAAGTAATATTAGTACCAATCTTCAAGTTTTCTAATAGTTTATGATCTAATGCCACTCTAGCATTCAAGCGTTTATAATTATCATTTTTAAAAAGTCCATTTTCGCCTCTGTATCCTAAAGAAATAGAATGTTGTGTTTTCTCTGTACCTCCTGTTATAGACAATTCATAATTCTGATTAAATCCATTACTCATCATTAAATCTCTATAATCTGTAGAAACTCCTTCTCGTACATACTCTAATTCCTGTGCTACCGTAAAGACTTGCTCATCTGGTAAATATTCATTAGTTGTCTGGTCACGATATGCTTCACGCTTTAACTGAGCATATTCAGCTCCGTTCATAATAGAGGGATAAGACGAAATCATATTAATGGAAGCAAAAGCGTTCAAAGAAACCTTTGATTTTCCAGCTTTACCTTTTTTAGTTGTAACGATAATAATACCATTAGCACCACGTGTTCCATAAATAGCAGTCGAAGAAGCATCTTTCAATACCTCAATAGATTCTATATCAGAAGGATTAATATCCAAAGTTGTACCATAATCTATACCATCAACTAAAATCAGAGGTGCATTACTAGCCTTCAAAGATCTTTCACCACGAATAGTAAAACTCAAATCTGCTCCAGCTTTACCAGAAGAAGCTGTTAAATCCAATCCTGCTACTTTTCCTTGCAAAGCCTCTAAAGCATTTGTAGTAGGAATAGCAGTAATATCCCGAGACTTTACAGAAGATACTGCACCTGAAAGATCTCTTTTCTTTTGTACACCATAACCAACAACAACGACCTCATCCAAAGCTTGAGTGTCCTCTTTCAATGTAATTATGAAAGATGTTTGTTTTCCCACAGAGACAGACTGAGTGAGATACCCAATGTAAGAAACAACCAAAACATCTTTTTCCTTCACATTTGGTATGGTAAATTTACCATCCAAATCCGTTATAGAACCATTTCCTGTTCCTTTCACAGAAACATTAACACCAATAACCGGTTCTCCTGACATATCTTTTACCATACCGGAAATCTGACGGGTCTGTGCAAAAGATAACAGACACATAACACTGAATATCAAAGACATAAACATTCTTTGAATACAAACTTTTTGATTCATAAACTAGTGTTTTTATAATTAGTAAATAAGGTAATTTTTCAACATTCTTTTAATTTAAAAAACCACGGTAACAGGTTCACCTGCTTTCAACGCTATTTCCTGTTTATCTATACCTTGTAACTGGATTTTCACAGTCTGATTTATTTTGGACAACAAAGTTGCTTTTACTTCTTTTTCGTGCCATACTAATTCTTGTAACAGGATTCCTCCTCTTAAAGCTATCCCTTTTATAGTACCATTCTTCCATTGAACAGGCTTACAAGGTAAAAGAGAGATTACACCAGGTTCAGAATAAACCATCATCTTCATCACTAATGACGGATATCCCCCACAAATGTCCAAATTGAATGTTTTCTTAGGGTCATGAGTTGAAACTAAATTGTTGTTCCAATAACTATTTCCAAGCCAGACCAACATATCATAAGCCATTTCTGTCTCTCCTAAAGCACATGCCGCAAATGCCAACTGAACCATCCCAAACGCCATGATACCTCCGTTATCCTGTCGCCGTATTTCCATTCTGCGATTGATAGCGCGTTTACACCCCTCTATCAAATCTTGATTACCCATAATCAACGGATCATGAAAATCATACAATCCGAATAAATGAGAAGCATGACGGTGTTTATGATTATCCTGCAAATCTTTCCACATCCACTCTCTGATTTCCCCATTTTCATTCAACATATAAGAAGGCATTTTTTCCTGCATCGCTTTCCATACTGGAATCTTATCTTGATTTACCCCTAAAATCTGGCTGGCTTCTATAACAGAACGCAATAACCCATTAGCAGCCATTACATCCATAGTAGCATTGACACATGCCTGACTTGAACTATTAGCCGGATTATTCTCTGGAGAATATGAAGGGTTAAAAATATACTTTCCATCATTACCTTCTTTTAAGAAATCCTCATAAAACAAAGCAGCCTGCTCCATAAACGGAAGCGCACGCTCTCTTAAAAAATCTTTATCCAAAGGTGTACATATAATAATCATAATAGAACAATGAATACCATGCGGCTCCTGCTAACCAAAACGTCATTGGCCATGTAGCATCAAAATGATTATTCAGACC
>ENA-OQAA01000029-OQAA01000029.1-human-gut-metagenome-genome-assembly--contig:-NODE-29-length-88485-cov-2.452613_pt1 | contig 88485 bp, 99 predicted proteins | sample MGYA00242489_ERZ504515 | MGnify/ENA primary metagenome ERZ504515 (study PRJEB26092, sample SAMD00036237) | human gut metagenome | host: Homo sapiens | study: EMG produced TPA metagenomics assembly of... | reverse complement strand
CACTACTAGCAATCCTATCCCTTTTACTGTTTTTAGGTTGACATTTCTGTCTGTTCTGAAATTTTCTCATTTGTTCGAAATTTTCAGGGTTGTGTTGTCTATTGTTTAATTATCAATGTTCTGTTTTGCTTTTCGTAATCAGCTGTTTTATTTTATCACAGCGTTTCTTACTTGTCAAGCACTTTTTTATTTTTATTTTTTTCGTTATTCGCTTGTCGCGACAACTTCTATATCTTATCACTTTATTCTTTCTTTGTCAACAGTTTTTTTTATTTTATTTTTCATTTCCTGTTAACTCTGATGAAACATTTCAAAAAAATATAGCCACTGCTGTTTGCAGCGACATTTATAATATCATCTTATTCAAAAACTGTCAATACATTTTTTATTTTATTTCAAAAAGCTTTACTCTTTCTTCTCTACCGCTTTCTTATCTCATCCATAATTCATTCGCAATTCCCGGCACGATCCGACTTCATGCTGATTTGCACTATTCTTTTTCGAATCCCCGTACCTCAGGAAAATTTTTAAACCTAGATAATCAAACGATTCCCAAGCTTTTCAGACTAAAACAGATTTTTTACCGCCGGATAGATATTTTTAAATTTCTGATATCTTTCCTCGTATTTTTCTACAAGTTCCTTTTCCGGCTCTACGGTATCGACAGTCTTCACAAATTGCTTTGTCACTGTTTCAACATCCGGATATTCTCCACACCCGACCGCTGCAAGCATGGCAGCTCCAAGCGCCGGTCCTTCTTCACTCTCTATCACTTCTACTTTTATGTTCATGACATTTGCAATAATCTTTTTCCAAAGTGGACTTTTTGCACCTCCACCGCAGATTTTCGTTCTCGCAATATTTATGCCAAGACTTCTCGCAACCTCAAGAGAGTCTCTTAATCCAAATGCCACTCCTTCTAAAACTGCCTGTGTCATTTCTTCCCGTGTTGTGTCCATAGACATTCCGATAAAAGCAGCCCGGACTTTTGGATCATTATGCGGAGATCTTTCTCCCATTAAATATGGAAGATAGAATACGTTATTCTCACCAAGTTTTGTAATACCTGCCTGTTCGTTTACAAAATCTGTTGTTTTCAATATTTCTTCTGACCACCACTTATTGCAGGATGCTGCACTTAGCATACATCCCATCAGATGATAGTTTCCATCTGCATGTGCAAAAGAATGAAGTGCATTATTTTCATCTACTTTAAATTTTTTACTGGAAATAAAAATCGTTCCGGAAGTTCCAAGAGAAATATTACACATTCCCTCTCCTACTGTGCCTGTACCCACCGCCGCCGCCGCATTGTCTCCGGCTCCTGCAATCACTTTTACCTCTTCCGTCATTCCAAGTTCCTCGGCAATATTCTTCTTTAAGGATCCTACGACCTCATAGCTTTCATATAGCTTCGGAAGCTGTTCTTCTGTAATACTGCATATCTCAAGCATTTCTTTTGACCAGCATTTATTTTTCACATCCATCAAAAGCATACCGGAAGCATCCGATACATCTGTACAAAATGTTCCGCACAATCGATAAGCAAGATAATCTTTTGGAAGCATGATTTTTTTAATTTTCTGAAAATCGTTCCGGTTCATGACGTTTCATCCAAAGAATCTTTGGAGCCGTAAAACCGGCAAACGCAATATTGGCAGTATACTTCGAAAGTGTTTCTTTTCCGACTACTGTATTTAAATACTCTGTTTCTTCTCCCGTACGACCATCATTCCACAAAATCGCCGGTCTTATTACATTATCTTCTTCATCCAGGACAACCAATCCATGCATCTGTCCACCAAAACTGATTCCTGCAATTTGCGATTTATCACATTCTGCAGTCAGCTCTTTCAGGCCGTTCATAGATTGTTCGAACCAATCTTCCGGATTTTGTTCTGACCATCCAGGGTGCGGGAAAAACAAAGGATATTCTTTCGAAACTATTTTTTTAATTTCTCCATTTCCATCCATCAAAAGCAGCTTCACAGCCGATGTCCCTAAATCGATACCTATGTATAACATATTTGTTTCCTCCAACTACCTTCCTGTTAACTTACCACACATTCATTACGGCTCAGTAAACGAACATAAAAATTCTGCAATCACTTCAATACAGCCTTCTACATCTTTCATATCCGCAATTTCTCCCGGTGTATGCATGTTGCGCAGTGGAACTGCTGTAAATACTACCGGTACCCCTTGATTGGAAAAATGAATCTCATCTGCATCCGTATAGCTTCTTGCACTTGCCGCCTCACGCTGTGTATGAATGCCGATGCGTTCTGCACATTCCTGCATTTTTTTATTCAACCGTTTGGATGCTAACGGACTATTGCAAAGAGATGGTCCCCCTCCAAGAACAACATCTCCCGCTACTGCCGGATTTGGGAACCTGCTATAATCCGTACAATTCGTAACGTCTACAACGACGGCTGCTGTCGGCTGAATCCGTGTACTAGACCAATATGCCCGTTTTAACCGTCTCTTCGCCAACCGTCGCTGCAGCATAAACTCCTATCTCACAGCCTCTCTCCCTCGCTCTTTTTAATGCCTCCATAATTACAAAAACACCAATTCGATCATCGAATGCCCGCGCTGCAAGTCTGCCATTTGCAAGTTCCCTTACTCCTGCATCCAATACAACGGTATCTCCAAGCGATACATATGCTTCCGCATCTTTTTTGGAAGCAGCACCGATGTCAATCAAAAAATCAGAAGCTTTTAAATTATCCTGTTTAAACAATTCCCTGCTACACTCTACAACACCATACACAATCCCCTTTTGCGTATGAATCCGAACTTTCTGTCCCGGATAATTCTGATGAATGATGCCTCCACGCTCAATCGCCTGAATTCTGCCTTCCTCTGTAATCCTCGTGACAAGAAGACCAATTTCATCTGCATGTGCAGACAGCATGACTCTAACCGGACTTTCCGGATTTAAAATACAGATTACATCTCCCATTTCATCTGTCCATATCTCATCTGAAAAGGGCTGCATGTGAGATTTTACTACCTCTTGTCCACACTCCTCACAGCCAGATACCGATATCTGCTCTAATAGTTTATCCAAAAATTCCCTATCCATCTTCTACACCTCTAATTGCTTTTACTTTTTATTGTTTGGCGCTATTTTGTAATACTGTGCCCGAATCCTTTCTAATGCTTCCTGTAGATAACTCCTTGACGTTGCAATATTGATCCTTATGAAAGAATCAGTATGCTTCCCATATCTGCTGCCCATATAAACAGATACCTTTGCATCTTCGATAAAAAACTTTTCTAACTCCTCCGGACTGATCTGAAGCTTTTCTGTTTGCACCCATGCCATATAAGTACCCTCTGATGGGATCACTTCCAGTTCCGGCATATTCTTTTCAAGATATTTTTTCAAAAACTCATAATTCTCATCCAGATATGCATTGACCTGTTCTATCCATTCATCACATTGCGTATAAGCCGCTTCCATAATACCTGCAGCAAAAATATTCGGATTATGAAGTCCCCAACGGTCCATGGTTTCTTTCATCCGCTCCCTGATTCCTTGATCCGGAATCAATAAGTTCGACAAAATAACTCCCGGTACGTTAAATGTCTTTGTAATCGAATTGCACACAATCATCCGTCCCTGAAGATCCTCTTGAAAGTGCAGGCACGACACAAATTTATGTCCTTTTTTCACAAAGTCTTCATGTATTTCATCCGATATCAAAAGCAGATCATATTCCTTACAAATATCAACTACTTGCTGCAGCTCCTCGATTTCCCAGACTCTCCCCGTTGGATTATGTGGATTACATAAAAGCATGATTTTTGCACAGACACCTTGCGCTTTCTTATCGTCCAGAGTTCTTCTCAACTGCTGAAAATCCATTTTATATCTACCGTTCTCCAACACAAGAGGACTTTCAATCATAACACGGTTATATTTCTCAACTGCATTTTGAAGCGCTGTGTAAGCCGGAGTATGAAGAACAATCCCATCTCCCTCATTTGTAAAAGTTTCCACTGCCATATTCAACGCCATATTAATTCTCGGAGAAAATACAACCCATTCGTTCTTACGTTTCTTGCCCATAACGACGCTCCATCCATTGAGAAACCAGTTCTTCATAATTCTCTGGCCAAACAGTATATCCAAACACACCTTTCTCAACAATGTTCTGCATTGCCTCTATGATTGGCTTTGGGGAGCGGTAGTCCATATCTGCCACTCCTAAATGCATCACGTCCGAGCCAAACAACGCATCCATCTCATCAAATTTTGCGCTGTTTGTATTTCTTCTGTCTATTTGTTCATCAAAATCATATTTCATAGATTATCCCTTTACTGCACCAGCCATTGAACTTTCCAAAATCTTCTTTGAACAGAACATAAATAAAAGAAGAATTGGAATAACTGATAGTGTTACTCCTAAATATATAACACCATAGTCCGTCTTGTATACCCCTTGCATCTGCTGTACCAAAATAGGAAGTGTAAATTTCTCCTGCGAGAACAAAAGAATAGACGGCTGAACAAATGAGTTCCAACATCCTACAAATGTGAAAATTGCCTGTGTAGCTACACCCGGAATAATTACCGGGAAAATAATTTTATTGAAAATTTTAAATTCATTGCAGCCATCAATCCTCGCACTTTCCATAAGTTCATTCGGAACATACGCATCTATATACTGACGGATCCAATATACCATAACCGGAGTTGCAAAACTCGGCATAATAATAGAAAGATAACTATCCAGCAATCCTAATCCATTCATCTCCTGGAATATCCGATGATACCAAGCTGTCCTGGTAGCATCATCGTTGCAAGTACAATCCAGAACAAAACTTTGTTTCCGCGGAATTTATATTTTGCAAATCCATATGCCGTTAAAGCTCCAATATATGTAGAGATCAATGTATAAGTAACCGAAATAAAAATACTGTTCGCAAGTCCTCTCCAGATATTTACATTGTCTTGTAATCGTTTATAATTATCCATCAAATGGCTTCCTGGAAGCATTTGAAAAGATGTTGCTAAGGCTGCATTATCATGAGTACATCCAATAATCATATTATAAAATGGTACTATACTTATAATAGCCAGAAAAATCAAAACGATATAGGTCAAAATCCTGCCGATTTTTGCGTGGTTTTCTTTTTTTGCTTTCACACTCATTTAATACTGCTCCTTCTTTCCTGTTGTATACTTCATAAAGATAATAGAAAATACAATAATAATCACAAATAATCCATAAGAAATAGCTGCACCGTATCCATAATCTAAATTTGTAAATGCAATATTGTACATATACATAACCATCGTCAACAAGGATCCTTTCGTTCCTCCCATTTGACCGCCGAATGTATATGGAAGGTCAAATATTTGCAGACCACCTATGATGGAAGTTACAAATGCGAAGGTCATGATCGGTCGCATAAGCGGAAGAACAATTTTAAAGAAGGTTTGAACCTTTGTTGCCCCATCACCTCTGCTGCCTCAAACAGTTCATAAGAAATACCACGAATTCCTGCTGTGAAGATAATCGTATAATATCCAAAATACTGCCAAAACAGAACAAATGCAACAATCAACTGTGATAAGATCGGACTTCCTTTCCAGTTGATCGGTTCCGAAATAATATGCAAAGAGGTAAGTAACTGGTTCACGCTTCCGACTTTCCAGTCAAAGAGTAAGCTGAATAAAACACCGAGCGAAACTGCTGTGACAAGATTCGGAAAATAGAAAACCGTTTTAAAGAAATTAGATCCTTTTAATCTTCTCTGATTCAATAAAAATGCAAGCACTAATCCGAATACCATCTGTGGTATCATCGAAAGCAGCGCAATGAATATTGTATTCCCGATCGATTGATAAACATCGGATCATGTAACAATCTGGCATAATTGGCTAATCCAACAAATTGTTGTTCTCCAAATCCATCCCATGTCATAAAGCTTAATTTAAACGTATAAAGAATCGGATACAGCGTAAACCCCAGGAACACAATAATATATGGGGCAATAAAGAAATATCCTGCATTATTTTTATCTATTTTGTTTCGTTTTTTCTTTGTTTTTGCGGACACTTTTTTGTAATCCTCCTTCCGACTAAAAAAGCTGCTTCGCGTTGTACTCTTCCCGAATACCTCCACGAAGCAGCTATGTTGCTAAAAATTAATCGATTTCGATTTCCGGATAAATATTTTTCATTTCTTCTTTAAAGCCTTCTACTGCTTCTTCCGGTGTTGTCTGTCCTGTAGCTATCAGATCCATCTGTGCAGTTGCACTTGCCCATGCCTGACGGTCATATTTTGTCATCGGATCTCCTTTTACATTTTTTGCTGTTTCATAGAAATCTGCAAAATACTGCTGATCTCCTGTAACGATATCTGTATGTCCCTCTTCAATACATCTTTCAATTGCCGGGATATATCCTGGGAAATCTCCCCATGTGTTTGCAAGACCGTTTACAAGGTAATCTTCGTTGGATGTCATAGTTTTAATCCAAGCCCATGCAGCATCTTTATTTTCTGATTTCGAATACATTCCATACCATGTTCCACCATTCTGGTAAGGAATTGGAGCCTGCATATATCCCCATGTATTAGCAGCTTTGTCCATTTCGTCTGCCGGAATACCTGGTTTAATACAGAAGTTTAATCCCCAAGTTGGAAGACATGTTAAAATAAACATATCTTTTGAATACATTCCGGATGTCCAGCCTGCTGACCACATATCAGCTTCTGCATCTACTTTATTTTTTACAACAGTATCCATCATTTCGTACATCTCAAGCATATACTCATCATCAATGATGTGGTTGTTTTCATCTACCCATGCCTGTCCTTTGTAAGATGCATAGAGCTGTAATACAGATTCCACGTCATCTAATAAAGCAATTTTTCCACCTGATTTTTCATAAACCTGTTTACCCGTTTCAACAATTTTGTCCCAGCTTGATAACATCTCATATAATTCCTGTGGATCATCGGTTCCAAGATATTCTTTTGCTAATGCTTTTTTGTACCAGAATCCGCCCGGTGTTGACTGCCATGAAAGACCTTTTACATTTCCTTCCCCATCTCTTGACAACTCATCTACATATGGATCATGTCTTTCGAAATCGCATCTGCTCCGTACTGTTCCTGGCTTAAGTTCTCAAGCATATCGGAATCTTTATAAACACCAAAGTCTGAAATTTCAAAAGTTGCTACATCCGGTGCATTTGTTCCTGTACGGAACGCATTTTGAAGTTTTGTCCGGTATTCTTTGGACGGCATAACTGTTACATTTACCTTAACGCCCGGTACAATTTTATTGAACTCCTCCACATAGAAATTCATCTCGTCCTGGCTTAAGTTTGTCCAAACGTTGATTTCTCCTTCTGTCTTTGTTACATCCTCAGTGATTTTCTGTTTCTCAGGTGCTTTCCCATTCGCAGATTTTTTCTCACTTCCACCCCCGCAACCTGTAAGTACTGTCGATGCTGCTAAGGTTGCAGCAAGAACTCTCGCAAGTCTCTTTTTCATTTTTGTTTCCTCCTTTTGTGGATTTCCTGTTTCTTATATTTTAAATTATAGCAATCTTTTTTGTGCATCACTAGCAGACTTTCAACCTCTCAATGTCACTTTCTTGTCATTTTGCATATAAAACACATTTGTATATCTACTTTTTTATGCACATCAACGAGATTGTCAATAAAATATCATATTCGCACATATATTTCTTGGAATATCCAAAGAACAAAACCTCTCTCGCAAGCATGTTTTATCGTATAAGATCCAAAGCAATCTCCTACGAACATAAAAAAGTTGCCCATACGCAAAAAGTATAGGCAACTTATCGATTCACTTATTTATCCCCATGGATTTCAGTAGGATATCTCATACCTTTTGGCTGATTGTATCCGATCTCTTCTACTGGAACTCCAATATATTTGAATACTTCAAATAATACTTTTCCATGTTTTCCAAACGCAACTGCTCCGTGATGCGGGAAGTTTTTCTCAATCAACACATGGCGATAGAATCTTCCCATCTCCGGAATCGCAAAAATACCGATCGAACCGAATGATCTTGTAGCAACCGGAAGAACTTCTCCCTGTGCAATGTATGCACGCAGCTTACAATCTGCTGTACTTTGGAGTCTGAAGAATGTGATATCGCCCGGAACAATATCTCCTTCTAAAGTTCCCTGTGTCACTTCTTCCGGAAGCGATCTTGCCATGATCAGCTGATATTTCATCTCGCAGAAAGAAAGTTTTTTGCTTGCAGTGTTTCCGCAGTGGAATCCCATAAATGTGTCTTTATGTGTATAATCAAATTTTCCTTCAATATCCTCCCGATAGAGATCTGCCGGAACATTGTTATTGATATCCAGTAAGGTTACGATGTCATTACTTACTACTGTACCGATAAACTCACTCAAAGCTCCGTAAATATCTACCTCACAAGATACCGGAATTCCCTGCGCTGTAAGACGGCTGTTCACATAGCACGGCACAAATCCGAACTGAGTCTGGAATGCAGGCCAGCATTTTCCTGCAATGGCAACATATTCTCTGTACCTTTATGCTCCTCTACCCAATCTTTTAACGTCAGCTCATACTGTGCTAATTTTCTAAGAATCTCTGGTTTTTTATTTCCTGCACCAAGTTCCTCTTCCATTTCTTTTACAATTTCCGGAATTCTCTCGTCATCTGCATGTTGATTAAATGCTTCGAAGAGATCCAGCTCAGAGTTTTCTTCAATCTCAACCCCTAAATTGTAAAGTTGCTGAATCGGGGCATTACAAGCTAAAAAGTTTAACGGACGCGGACCAAAGCTGATAATCTTTAAACTATGCAGTCCAATAATCGCTTTTGCGATCGGAGCAAATTCATGGATCATATCTGCACATTCTTCTGCGGTTCCGACCGGATATTCTGGAATATATACTTTGACATTGCGAAGTTTCAGATTGTAGCTTGCATTCAACATTCCACAATATGCATCACCACGTCCCTGAATCAAATTGTCTCCTCTTTCTTCTGCAGCTGCAACAAACATTTTTGGTCCGTCAAAATGCTTTGCAAGTAAAGTTTCAGAAATTTCCGGTCCAAAGTTTCCAAGGTATACAACCAATGCATTACATCCTGCTTTCTTGACATCCTCTAAAGCCTGAACCATGTGAATTTCACTTTCCACGATGCAAATCGGGCATTCATAGATTTCTGCTTCTCCATATTTTTCAACATAAGCTTTGATAAGTGCTTCTCGTCTTGTAACAGATAAACTTTCCGGAAAACAATCCCGGCTTACTGCTACCACACCAATCTTAAGTTTTGGCATATTATTCATTTTTTCTCCTCCTGATTTACTCCAACGTAATATTCAGACCTTTGAGTCCATTAAAAGCTCCTTCAATCTTTGCATCTTCGTGAGCGATTAACCATTTGTTTTTTGCGACCATCAAATTTTTCTTCACCCTCACCGGATGTTTCAAAAGTAAGCTCTGTGTTCGTATCCTTTGGAAGTACGATCACACAACGAAATCCCTGATCTTCCACGTTACACGGTGCATAGTGAAGCGTCGTTGCATATAATTCTACCGCAGTTCCTGCCGGTACATAAAAAGCTTCTACCCGTTCCGTGTCATATGTAAGTCGTCCTCTATATCCTGCTGACAGCCAAGCAACAGAATCAGATTATCCACCGCCACATCCACTTCTGAGCAACGATGATATTCCAGTGCATTCAATGACTTATTATGTCCGTTGCAATATCCTATCTGAATATCTAAGCCGCCGTATATACTATTTTTCAATTTCTGTGCTACATCCGATTTTTCCAAGCATTCCATTGATGGTACATAAATAACATCCTCCGGAACTTGTGTAGCATTCATTTTTTCTAACAGATCCGAGAAATCTAAATTACTTATCACTTTCCCGTATTTTTTAAAAGATTCATCCGTTACCTTTTTCATTTTTAAGCTTCTCCCCCCTCTTTTGGAAATTTTTCTATATTTTAACAAGTTTTTTTATTCTATTCAACCAATATATTGCCTTTTTAATGTCACTTTCTTGTCATTTCCCACAATAACCTCTTTATGACTTGCAACATAAAAAGTGTATGCGAAACACTTCTTTCCGATTTCATTCGGAAGCAGCTGTCTCTGCATACACTTCTTTTAGTTTTTCTCTTTTCTAAAATCACTTGGTAATCTTCCATACTTTTTACGAAATGCATTTGCAAAGGCTTTGCTATTGGCAAACCCATGATTCAATGCAATATCACTAATCATGTGATCCGTCTCCATTAACTCCTTACTGGCACGCTCCAATCTCACATTTTGTACATAATCCCTATAATTAATCTTTGCATACTTTTGAAACATCTTCGACAAATACGTTGGAGAATATCCGAAGATTTCTGCCAGACTCTCCAGCGACAATTCTTTTTGATAATTCTTTTTGATATAATCTGTAATTTCCGTAAGCCGACTTAATTTCTGATAACTTTTAACCGCCTCAGGACTAATATCCGTATTTCTATATTCTGTAACAAGTGTGTAAAGCAATTCATAAAAATAGCTTTGTACTCGAAATTCATATCCGCATTCTTTTTTCACATAGGTATCATACATTTTATGCATCAGCTTCATTAATTCCTGATTGCGGACGCGCGGCTCATGCGAAAAAGAAATAAATTGTTCATTTGTATAGTATTTTTTAAAAACGACAAGTGGAATCTGAATCACAACTGTTACATTCGGCTTTGGAGAAAAAATCGAATGTACTTCGTTGGAGTTTACTAAAAGGAATTCCCCCGCATTCATTTTATACTCTTCTTCATTCAAAAAGAAGCGTAAACTACCTTCAAAAATTGCAAAAATCTCTATTGAGCGATGCCAATGTTTTCCTCTGACATAGTTTCCATTCTTCCCTTCAAATAGAAACATTTTAAAACTCAAATCCTCATTTGGCAAAATAATCTCATGACTATATCCCATCTCATCTCTTCCTCTTTTAAATATGTTTTCTATTTCTGTTATCGAAGTCCTTCTTGCTTAAAGCAGCATTTCTCTTAAAATCACATTCGCTCTGTATAATTCTGACAGGAATCTACTTGACTGTATCTGTCGGAAACACTCCGCTCCCAACGGAGTACCTCCAAACAAAGTAAGCACCAAAAAGAACATCCACACAAAAATGACTCCTAGAAAGAATCCAAGTGCCGCTCCTGCCCATCGGTTCAATCCATGCAGGATCGGAATCTTTGTGATCACATCCAATGTAAACAAAGTCATCCTCACTACGATTGTAAGGAAAACAAAGGTCGTCAAAAAAGCGATTACATTGATCACAGTCCTCGTAATATAACTGCTGATATAATCTGCAAATCGTTCCGCTCCGAGTATCCCATAAATTTCCCGGTTATTGTTTTCCAAAAGGATCTGTTTGAAAAATTCTGGAAGTTCTGCCTGTTCGATTGTCTGAATCTGCTCTTGAAGGGAAACATCTTCCTTTTCTGCAATCTCCGCCGGTGCAAAAATCTCCATGCAATTTTTCTCGATCACCTCATCCACAGACGTCCACTTCATGATTGCTTCCCCGACATGTGGCGTAAGGATACTCACCAGTATCACCGTAAAAATGTCGCAACAAAAGAAAACACAAAGCCTGAAAAACCCTTTTCGATAGCCATTGCAGATACTGATCACAAAAATTGCCATAACAATGACTTCCATCCAGTTTGTCTGATCCATTTCTCTTTTCCCCTTCTATTTTACCAGACGAACTTTCTGGATTCCGTTGATATTCATCGACCGTATAAGTGTTGATTCCCCCCACCGGAACTATATCGAGAATCTTATCTTGAAATTGTCCGGCAAACCGCTTCACACCATTCGCAGTGTAAATACAGCAATTTACACCGTCATACATCATCACCGTTTCTCCGACCATCTTTACATGTGCATAATCCCCTTGAAACTTTTTGGACATCGTCCGCTGTCCTTTTTGATTATAAAGACAGATTTCATATCCCTTTTTGTCCTTTGCCTTTAAAACAAAACCGATATACTTCTCTGTATGATATACACTCTTGATCTCTGTATCAAATTTTACTTCTTTTTTCAATTTAGGCTTGTCTGTTCCCTCATAAATATAAAACCCAGACTCCCCGACCAGCACAGACGTCTCATCATCCATAAAAAAAGCACTTGGAACAATCTGACCCGTATAGCTTTCTCCGGCAACCTGATTATTTTTCTCTTCTCTTCCCGCATCCCCAAAGTTGTAATACACCACGTTGGAAGCAAGCGCTCCGCTTTGTACATGTAAATAGGACACGATCAAGGTTGTCCCATCATTGGAAAGTGCGATTTCCACTGGATAACCGTCTTTTGCTGCTGATACTTTATTTTCTACGAGAATATTTCCCGTCGAGTCATAACACATCACCTTCGGAGAAACTTCATCTTTTAACACTGCTGCCACAATTCCATTCGTGGAAATAGACAACTTTTCGATTGGCTGCGTCGTCTCAATCTCTCCTTTGATCCCTTCATGGTCGATTACAATGATACTGTTTCCGCCACTGTCTCCGATTGCTGCAACCTCATGATTGATCTCAATGATCGGATTCTTGATCTGATAAGAGTGATTCCATATTTCTTTTCCTTTTTGATCAATCAGTGTCATTCCGTCTTTTGTATATTTTAAAACGGAATCCCCGAACATCTTATAGCTTCCATCTGCCGAACTGTCTCCTTTGTATGTACGAATCACTCGTGTATTTTCATATGTGCGGTACTCCAAAAGCAGATAAGATCCAAAAATGATCATAAATCCCAGAAATGCTGCCGTAATAATTCTTTTCCACCTCATTAATTTATGCTTTCTGATCTTTTCTTTCAGATTTTGCATCGACTCTGACAAATGTAATTCTTTATTGATTTTATCAGTCATAGTTTTCCCCTTTGTTTTTCGGGATCTAATCGTTATCCCGCTGTTTTACTTATATTCGCGTACATTATATCACACTTTTTCTTTCTGGTGTGTTTTTAATTTTCTTTTTCTGATTACGGAAGAAGCAGTTTTTGTCCTACATAGATAAAGTCATTTTCTTTCAAACCATTGATCTTACAGATAGATGCAATATTTTCATCCGTACCATAAACTTTCTGCTGATAGACAAAAGCGTGTCCCCTTTCCGCACAACATAAATATCCTCCTGGCTTCCTCCTCAAGTTCCTCCGCAGCTCCTTCTTTCCAGTCAGATGCTTCCTGTTTTGTTTTTTCTTCTGTGGTCTTTTCTCCACTTTTTGCTGCAGCATCTTCTTTGTTGATTTCTTTTTTCTCTACTGCGTGCTCTTCCAGCTCCTTTTTTAATCCAACGGAAGGCGTCCGATCTACGCTGACTCTTTTTGCTCCTGTTCCGATTGTGCAGATTCTGTGAGTGCTTCCAGCGATTTTTGTACCGACTGAATCTTGTCATAATTATTCATCATCGTTATCCCATCACCAGCATGACTAAGATCAAAAACGAACTGGCGATACGCATAAAATGAATTGACTGTTTTTGATCTTCTAACTCCCCCTTCGTACGAATCAGGTTGCGAAAACTTTTTGCAGCCCTGTCCTCCACCGACTCACTGATCGTAAGTCCATTTTTTCTGCGCGATGCAATCATATAATTCTGCATCGCAGGATTTTCTCATAGTAAATATAATATCCACTCACCTTCATCAGATCATTGAATTTATTCACATAAAAATAATCTTCTTTCTCCCGCAAATCCCGCATAACAAATATAGAATACGTATTTGGAAAAGCATTCTCGTGTGTCCGTATCACCTCGTCATTGATCTCAGCCGGAATTCCCGGGGCACTTACAAACCATCCTACGATCGTTGCATTTCCAAAATAACGCTTGCAGTCTTCGTATGCATTTTTCCATGTTTCTTCCGTAATCTGAAATGTATTTCCGTCCCGTTTCAGTTCATACATCTGGATCGCTCCTGTGATGTATATGTATCCGGATGCTCCTTGTCTTCCATCTCTCCTATTAAAAATGCTCCCCGAATTTCCTCTGTCTGATCCGAAATTTGCCCGAAAAATGTATCTACATAATCTTCTACATAGATTTTAGGACCGCCGGATATGTTCCCAATCTGTCTTACATTTCTAGGAATCTCTCTTTCCATCTTTACTCACCTCTCTGCGTATTTTCTTTAGCATAGCACACAAAGCCGACTGAATTTATCACTTGTTGTCGAGAGGTCGCTGGAATATTTCGACAAAAAGCGGAAGGAATCGTACAAACATTGTACTTTCCCTTCCGCGTTCTTTTTCTGCTCTACTTTTATTGATATGATCCGAGCATTACCTGTTTTCGTTGCTTAGGCTTTCTCTGACTCGTCTCACACGCTCCACAATATTTATCTGTCAAAGTGGTAATGAAACCTTCCGCTGTCCGTGGCACTCTGAAAAATGTCACAGGCCACATATGCCGATAAATAATATCCTTCTCAATCTCATTGAGATCAAAAAACTTACTTGCATTTTTTCAATGCTGTTCTCGGGTGTGTCAATCCGTGAAACCGATCACCCGTCTTTTTTCTGTGTGTGTGCCAGTCATACAAAAACAAGTCATGAAGCATTGCGCCTCTCGCTGCAGATCTTGCATCCAAACCAAGAAACTTACACCACTGATAATTATAATACGCAACATGCAGACAATGTTCGTAGCAGTTGCTGTTACCGTGATGGGGATACAATTTCATGCGAAGTACCACCGGATGTGTCGCGATGTCACGGATGCTCTCACAAAACTCATCCTGCCACTCCTTACGCACATGGAGGACTTTACGCTTCCAACTTTTATATCTCTTACTCTTTCTGATCATAGTCTCTGCTCTTATGATACAAATGCTTTTACTTTTTTGTAAATGCTGTCCGCATCCAGTTCATATTTCTTGATCAGTTCTAATGCCGGTCCGGATTCTCCAAACACATCATTCACTCCGATCTTCAGCACTTTCACCGGATAATTTTCTGACAGCACGTCACATACAGCACTTCCAAGTCCGCCAATCACAGAATGTTTCTTCTATCTGTAACAACCTTCCCTGTTTCTTTTGCCGATTCGATCACTAATTTCTCATCCAGCGGTTTGATCGTATGGATATTGATTACTTTTGCACTGATTCCGTCTGCTTCTAATTTCTTTGCAGCTTCCAACGATTCAGATACTTCCAACCCGGTTGCGATGATTGTCACATCTGTTCCTTCACGCAATACAATTCCTTTTCCAAGTTCAAACTTGTATTCTGGATTATCGTTGATCACCGGAACTGCAAGTCTTCCAAAGCGAAGATATACCGGTCCCTCATGTTCATACGCTGCTTTCACTGCCGCTTTTGCCTCTACATCATCTGAAGGGTTGATCACAACCATTCCCGGAATCGTTCTCATCAACGCAATATCTTCGTTACACTGATGTGTCGCTCCATCTTCTCCTACAGAGATTCCGGCATGCGTTGCCCCAATCTTCACATTTAACTTCGGGTATCCGACAGAGTTTCTCACCTGTTCAAATGCACGTCCTGCTGCAAACATCGCAAACGAGCTTGCAAACGGAACCTTTCCTGTCGTAGCAAGTCCTGCTGCAACCCCGATCATATTTCCTTCTGCGATTCCACAGTCAATATGACGCTCCGGAAATTCCTTCTGAAACATCGCTGTCTTTGTAGCACCTGCAAGGTCTGCATCCAGCACAACCAGATTTTCGTGAAGCTTTCCTAATTCTACCAATGCCTTTCCATAGCTCTCTCTTGTCGCAATTCTCTTTACATCTGACATAATGCTTCACCTACCTTCTCTAAATCTGCCATTGCCACTGCATACTGTTCTTCATTTGGAGCTGCTCCATGCCAAGAAGCTTCATTTTCCATGAAAGAAACATCTTTTCCTTTGATTGTCTTCGCGATGATCGCTGTCGGTTTTCCTTTTACTTCTTTTGCTTCTTTAAATGCCGCTGCGATCTCGTCAAAGTTATGTCCGTCAATATTGATCACATGGAAGTTAAATGCATCAAACTTCTTGTCGATCGGGTATGGAGAATTGACATCTGCAATATTTCCATCGATCTGAAGTCCATTGTTGTCTACAATCACAACTAAATTATCTAATTTTCTATGTCCTGCAAGCATGGCTGCTTCCCACACCTGCCCTTCCTGGATCTCTCCGTCTCCAAGAAGTGTGTATACACGATAATCATCTCCGGAAAGCTTTGCTCCGATCGCCATTCCAACTGCTGCTGAGATTCCCTGTCCGAGAGATCCGCTTGACATATCTACACCAGGAATGTGCTTCATGTCCGGATGTCCCTGGAGATAAGATCCCACGTGACGAAGTGTTGTCAGATCTTCTACCGGGAAGAATCCTCTGTTTGCAAGTGTCGCATAATATCCCGGTGCTGTGTGACCTTTCGATAAGACAAAACGGTCTCTGTCTGCTTTTTTCGGATCTGCCGGATCAACATTCATCTCTTCAAAGAAAAGATATGTATAGATATCTGCTGCGGATAATGATCCTCCCGGATGTCCTGATTTCGCATGGTAAACCGCCGTCACAGCGCCCTTGCGGATTTCATTCGCCATTTTCATTAATTCTAATTTATTCATTAGACTGCCTCCACATTTTGTTTTCCTACTCAATTATATCTGCTGCTTTCTCTTTATGCAAGCCGTTTATTCCCCGAACACAGCCCGGTAATCTGCCTGGAATTTTTCGATTCCCTGGTCTGTCAGAGATGGTGTATCATTTTTTCGATCACTGCATATGGCACTGTCGCAATATCAGCTCCTGCCAGCGCACAATCCGTAACATGGATTGGATTGCGGACACTCGCCGCGATAATCTCGGTGTCAATACCAGAAACGGCAAAGATCTCTGCCACTTCTGTGATCAGATCCACGCCTCGCACAGAGATATCGTCCAGTCTTCCGAGGAACGGAGATACATAAGCTGCACCGGCTCTCGCCGCCAGCAGCGCCTGATTCGCAGTGAAGATCAATGTGACATTGACTTTGATCCCTTCGGACGAAAGTACCTTACATGCCTTTAACCCTTCCGCCGTCATCGGAATCTTCACAACCATATTCGGATGGATCTTCGCAATCTTTCTGCCTTCCTCGATCATTCCTTCTGCATCTGTGGTCGTGGCCTTTACTTCCCCGCTGATCGGTCCGTCTACAATCGATGCAATCTCCGCGATCACATCTTCAAAAGCACGCCCTGCCTTTGCAATTAAAGATGGGTTTGTAGTTACTCCGCAGATGACACCCATGTCATTTGCTTTCTTGATTTCTTCCACTTTTGCTGTGTCAATAAAAAATTTCATACCCGTTTCCTCCTTGCATATTTGATTCTGTTTCCTCCTGCAGTATCTCATACAAATGCATCTTCACGTTTACAGCTGTGTTCTTCCTTCCAATGCACGCAGAAGTGTCACTTCATCGATGTACTCCAGATCTCCTCCTACCGGTACCCCACTTGCGATACGGCTGACTTTAATTCCGGTCGGCTTGATCAGTTTACTGAGGTACATCGCTGTTGTCTCTCCTTCCAAGCTGGAATTCGTGGCGATGATCACCTCATCGACATCCCCCTGAAGCCGTTCCATCAGTTCCTTTAATTTAATATCTCCCGGTCCGATCCCAAGCATCGGAGAAATCGCACCGTGAAGAACATGATAGACTCCGTTATATTTTCCTGTCTTCTCATAAGCCGCCAGATCTCTGGTCGTCTCCACGACCATGATTGTCCTCTGATCTCGCTTATTACTTCCGCAGATCGGGCAAAGTTCCTTGTCTGTCAATGTACAGCACTGCGCGCAGTACCTTACATTATTTCTCGCCTCCACCAACGTAGATGCCAGCCGCTCCACCTGATCCTTCGGCATATTAATAATATGAAAAGCCAGCCTCCCGGCTGACTTTGCACCAATTCCCGGAAGTCTTGACAGCTCTTCGATCAATTTACTGATCTGGCTGCTGTAATAGTCCATATCCTCCGCTCCTTCTTACACTAAAATGGAAGTCCCGGCATTCCTCCGCCAAGACCGCCTGTCAATTTTGACATTGCTGATGCTGATTCTGCCTCCACTTTACGGAGCGCCTCATTTGTTGCAGCAACGATCAGATCCTCTAACATCTCGATATCATCAGGATCTACCACTTCTTCCTGTAATTTCACTTTCAGGACTTCTCTTGTACCGGAAACAGTCACTTCTACAGCGCCTCCGCCTGCTGTTGCTGTAAATTCTTTCGACTCCATTTCCTTTGCCTGTTCTTCCATCTGGCGTTGCATCTTCTGCGCCTGCTTCATTAAATTCGCCATGTTCCCCGGCATTCCTCCGCCCGGAAATCCTCCACGTTTTGCCATAATCATATCCTCCTTAATCTTCGACCGTAATTTCCATATGAATCACATCTTCTATATCCACAAAACTATCCTCGAACCTTCTTCCATCGTCTACCTGACGGACATCGAGCGTCACTGTCTTGCCGATTCTGTTTTCAATCAGAGTTTCCAGCTCCTTCTTATGTTCTTCTGTCCCCACAACATTTGCAGAAATCTCATCCGGCAGTACAACTAACAGCCGGTCATCTCCACCGAGACTTAGTTTCGCATACTTCAGATAATTGCGCAGCATCGGCGATGCCTCACTGGCAATTCCCCTAAAGTTCTGCACCACTTCCCGCACGTCATCCGGAATCGCTTTCTCAAGCTTCGGGCGCTCAACAGGCCCCGCCTGCTTCTCCTCCTGCACGTAGACAACTCTCTGCTCTCCCTGCGTCGAAAAATCTGCTTTCTCCACCTTCTCTTCCACTGCACGGATCCGATCGAGCAGGCTATCCTGCGTCGTCTCCATTGCCGGTGTACAGAGCTTGATCACTGTCACCTCCAGAAGCACTCTCTTCTGTGTGGCGTATTTGATCTGATTAGACAAATCTGAGAAAATACGGATATACCGAAACAGCATATCACTTTCAATCATCTTTGCCTCTTCCTTCAACTGAATTAAATTCTCTGTGGAAACATCCAGAACATCTTCCATATTATCAGAAACTTTTCACAAGAAGCAAGTTCCTTAAATACCATGTAAAATCTGCCACGAGCTGTGTCAGTTCTCTTCCCTGCATGACCAGTTCCTCCACCGTCTGAAGAACCCCTGCCACATCCCGCGCCATGACCTGTCTAAGCATCCTGCTGAAAATATCTGTGTCCACTGCGCCAAGTACTTCCAGCACATCATCATACTTCAATTTCTGTCCGAGATAGAATGCGATACACTGGTCGAGGAGACTTAGCGCATCACGCATAGAACCGTCCGCTGCCTTCGCAATATAGCGGATTGCTTTCTCTTCTACTTCCACATGCTCTGTCTCCATCAGCTGACTCATTCTCGCCGCGATCGTATCGATCGTGATCCGCTTAAAGTCATACCGTTGACATCTGGACAAAATCGTAATAGGTATCTTGTGTACTTCTGTTGTAGCCAAAATAAAGATTACATACTCCGGCGGCTCCTCCAGTGTCTTTAGCAGTGCATTGAACGCACCGATGGAAAGCATATGCACCTCATCGATGATATATACCTTATACTTTCCTTCCGTTGGACGATATGCGACTTCCTCACGAATCTCACGGATATTGTCGACACCATTGTTCGATGCCGCATCGATCTCTATCACATTCATCGATGTCCCTTCTGCAATCTTCTGACACATCGCGCATTGCCCGCACGGGCTTCCGTCTACTGGATGCTCACAGTTTACGGCCTTCGCAAAAATCTTCGCCACACTCGTCTTTCCGGTTCCTCTTGTCCCACAGAAAAGATAAGCATGTCCGATCCGCTCTGCCTTTATCTGATTCCTCAATGTCTGTACGATATGATCCTGCCCCTTTACATCCTCAAATCCACCCGGGCGAAACTTTCTGTACAATGCTGTATATGACATATTTTTCTCTCCTTATCTTCCTGCTGGTGTTTCATTCTTCTATATTCCGGAAAACAATCTACAGTTCCTTTTTGTATTTCCTGTAACCTCTGCTATTTATCACCGAAACTGATTCCTGTAATCTTCGCCTCCTGGACAATGCCGGAATCCGGCTGCACCGTCTTCAGCTTTCCTGCCACTTCCTTCAGCGGCACTTTTGTCGTCTCCCCGTTGCGGATTCCGACCATATACCATACTGTTCTGTCATGATCAATTCCGCTGCCGCTGCTCCGAGTCTTGTCGCAAGCACTCTGTCATATGGGCAAGGAGAGCCTCCCCTCTGCGTATGTCCCGGCACTGTAATCCGAATTTCCTGACCCGTACGTTCTTTTAATTCCTCTGCCACCGCGTAAGCATGGACGGATACTTACGATTTCTTAATTTCTCTTTGTATTCCTTCTTAGAAAGCTTTGCATCCTTTTTGGAGATGGCACCTTCTGCTACCGCAAGGATTGTAAAATGCTTTCCTGCCTCTGTCCTTCTCCGGATTGCTTCTGCCACAACCTCGATATCATATGGGATCTCCGGAATCAGGATAATATCCGCTCCTCCTGCAATTCCTGCATGAAGCGTCACCCAGCCAACTTTGTGACCCATCACCTCGACAATGAAGATTCTGCTGTGGGATGTAGCAGTTGTATGAATACAGTCGATGGTATTTGTCGCAATGTCTACCGCACTCTGGAATCCGAATGTCATATCCGTTCCCCACAGATCATTATCGATCGTCTTTGGAAGTGTAATGATATTCAGCCCTTCCTCCCTCAGAAGATTCGCCGTCTTATGCGTCCCGTTTCCTCCAAGGATCACAAGGCAATTTAAGTTCAGCTTATGGTAAGTGTGCTTCATCGCTTCCACTTTATCCAGTCCCTTCTCATCCGGAACCCGCATGAGTTTAAATGGCTGTCTCGATGTCCCAAGGATCGTTCCACCCATCGTGAGGATCCCCGAAAAATCTTTCGGAGTCAACATCTCAAAATTAGCATAGATCAATCCTTTATAGCCTTCTTTAAAGCCATAAATCTCCACGTCCTTGATCTTTGAACAAATACCCTTTACCACTCCACGCATCGCCGCGTTCAGTGCCTGGCAATCGCCACCGCTTGTCAACATTCCTATTCTTAACATACAAGCCCTTCCTTTCTATGGAAATATTTCCCATCCCTTCCGATTCACAGTCACTATTTCTCAACAAATATAGTATATCTTATTTTTCAGGTGCTAACAACAAAAAAATGCGGTATACTATATGAAGTACAAATCATCTGTTACTATTTTAAACCATTGCAAGGCAGAAAGGAAAAGACTGTATTTTCCCCTTTTTTCTTTGCCTGACAATGTACATTATTTTATAAAAAGGAGTCTTACATCATGGAAAGAAATGAATTATGCTGGTGCGGCAGTGGCAAAAAATATAAACGCTGCCATATGGCGATGGAAGAAAAAATGGAGCAACTGAGGGAAGCAGGACACATTGTCCCGGGAAGAGAACTGTTAAAGACACCCGCTCAGATTGAAGCAATCAAAAAAAGTGCCGAATTAAACACCGCTGTGCTTGACCACGTTGCCAAACACATCCACGCAGGCATGAGCACAGAGGACATCGATGTACTCGTACACGATTTCACCGTTTCCCACGGTGGCATTCCGGCTCCGCTTGGCTATGAAGGATTCCCGAAAAGTGTATGCACTTCTCTGAACAATGAGATCTGTCACGGAATCCCGGATAAAAATATCATCCTTCAGGAAGGAGATATCATCAATGTCGACGTCTCTACAATCCTTGACGGTTACTTTTCAGACGCGTCCAGAATGTTTAAAATCGGAACCGTCAGCGAACGTGCCGAACGGATCGTACGCGTAACTGAAGAATGTGTAGAACTTGGCTTAAAAGCGGCAAAACCTTGGGGACACCTCGGAGATATTGCCGATGCAATCTACACGCACGCACAGAAAAACGGGTATTCTGTTGTAGAAGATATCGGCGGACATGGAATCGGACTGGAGTTCCACGAAGAACCCTTTGTTTCCTATGTAACCCCAAAGGATCTGAGATGGTCCTTGTTCCGGGTATGATGTTTACAATCGAACCGATGCTCAATGAAGGAAGCCCTGATTTCTTCGTCGATGAGGATAATGACTGGACGGTCTACACGATTGACGATGGACTTTCCGCACAGATTGAATATATGGTGCTCGTCACAGAGACTGGAATCGAAGTGCTGACAAAATAACAAGCAGCTGTTTTACAAATTTTTAACACAATACATACGACAAACTTAACATACAATACTTACACTTTATCATTGTAATTTCAAAGGAGGAATTGCCATGCCTGCAGCTTATGCACACTACACATTTGGAAAAAAAAGTCCTTGCAAATATAGAAAATCCGGATATTCGGCGTATCATCACAGAACACCGTGCACTTTTTGACATAGGACTCCACGGTCCTGACATTTTATTCTTTTACAGACCGCTAAAGAGCAATCCAGTCAGCAAAGCCGGACACTTGATGCACGCAGAAATTGCTGCTCCTTTCTTCCGACAGGCAAGACGTGTCATCAACCGGAGTAATGACAGAGAGGCATCCATTGCTTATATTCTCGGATTTATCTGCCACTACTCTCTCGACAGCGAATGCCACGGATATATCGGAGAGATGACAGAAACCGGAATCTCTCATACGGAAATTGAGACTGAGTTTGACCGGAGTATTCTTCTCCACTGTCAGAAAGATCCTATCACAACAAAGACACTTTCTCACATCCAGGTAAGCAAAGAAATTTCTAACTGCATTGCACAGTTTTTCCCTGCAATTTCTGAGAAAGAAATGTTCGAAGCATTAAAATCATTCCGCTTTTATAACAACTTCCTGATCAGCCCTTGCAAAGTGCGCCGCGCAGTGATCAATGCTGCCTTTCGGCTCAGTGGAAGTTATGAAGAACTTCATGGTCTTGTGATGAACTTTCATCGCAATCCGGATTGCGCACCGATCTGCCGCAGACTCAGCCACCTGTATATCGAGGCAATTCCGGTAGGTGTCCGCCTGACCGAAAGCTTTTACAATGCACTTTCTACCGGAGAGCCGCTGGAAGAGCGGTTTGACAGAAACTTTGAATAACAATTTAACAAAGGAGAGTCCCCTATGGACAAGAATCAACTGACAAAACTGGAAAAATACTGGATCCTCTATGATATCGGAAATTCTGCATTTGTCCTTCTGGTATCAACGATCATCCCAATCTATTTCAAAAACATTGCATCTGCCAACGGAATTTCCCTTTCGGACTCCACCGCCTACTACGGATACGCTGTGTCTCTTTCGACACTGATCGTTGCAGTCATAGGTCCTGTACTCGGCACGATCGCAGATACAAAAGGCTACAAGAAACCACTTTTTACCTTCTCCATGATGGTCGGTGTCATTGGCTGTGCCGCTCTTGCTCTGCCGTCCTCCTGGATCTTCTTTCTGGCTGTTTTCGTAGTTGCCAAAGTTGGATTTGCTTCCAGTCTCATTTTTTACGATGCGATGTTAGCAGATGTCACTACTGATGACCGGATGGATAACCTCTCCTCTCTCGGCTATGCATGGGGCTATCTCGGAAGCTGTGTTCCATTTATCGCAAGCCTTATCCTTGTGCTGTTCGCAGAGCCGATCGGACTGTCGACTGCTGCGGCAACTGCAATTGCATTCCTCTTAAATGCTGTATGGTGGCTGGTCGTGACGCTGCCACTTTTAAAAGATTATAAACAGATCTACTATATTGAACCTGTACGCTCCCCGATCAAGAGCAGCTTTCAGCGCTTCGGAAATATCTTCAAAGAATTGCGCGAGAATAAAACCGTCTTTTATTTTCTTCTCGCCTTTTTCTTCTATATTGATGGAGTGTATACAATCATTGAGATGGCAACCTCTTACGGAAAAGATGTAGGAATTGACGACAGCAGCCTGCTTCTGGCTTTGCTCCTTACTCAGATTGTCGCCTTTCCATTTTCGATCCTGTTCGGAAAACTGACGAAAAAATATCGCACGACAAATCTAATCTCTATATCTATCGTAGGTATATCGGAATCGCTGCCTTCGCCCTGCAGCTGGATAAAACATGGGAATTCTGGTTCCTTGCTGTGCTCGTAGCAGTCTTCCAAGGGGCAATTCAGGCACTCTCCAGATCTCATTTTGCCCGGATCATTCCGAAGAACAAATCGAGCGAATACTTCGGAATCTATGATATTTTCGGTAAAGGTGCATCCTTCCTCGGCACAATGTTGATGGGAATCACAACCCAGCTTGCCGACAACTCCAAAGTCGGTGTCGCCGTAATTGGAGGAATGCTCGTACTCGGATTTATGATCTTCCACTTTAAGTGCAGGAATGTTGAGACAAAATACTCTGAAAACGTCTGATGACACAACAACAGAAAACGCAAATATAAAAAGAAAAGGGATTGCCGATAAAAATTATCATTATTATCAAAAATCCCTTTTCCTTTTGCTAAGACAACATTTCCACTGACAAAGAAAAAAACATGTACCAACTGTACATGTTTCTCCAAAGCGGGTGATGGGAATCGAACCCACGTATCTAGCTTGGAAGGCTAGTGTTCTACCATTGAACTACACCCGCATCTGCTATAAAATTGTGATACTGCTTTGGTTTTCACCAAAGCGGGTGATGGGAATCGAACCCACGTATCCAGCTTGGAAGGCTGGTGTTCTACCATTGAACTACACCCGCACAGTGCCCAGAGCCGGAATCGAACCAGCGACACGAGGATTTTCAGTCCTCTGCTCTACCGACTGAGCTATCTGGGCAACTCAGTATTGCGCTAACAACAAAAATTATTCTATACTAAGTTTTCGGATTTGTCAATACATTTTTAAATTTTTCTTCACTTTTTTTACTTACACTTTCCATGCCTTTTCGTGTTCTTCATTTTCAAACGAAACAGAACTAAGGACATACTTCAAAAACACCGTTTGAAATATGTCCTCGGTATCTGCATAATTTTTTAAATGTATCATGCAAAGTCGCCGGATCATATCCGAATATTGCTCGACCACCCGATTTACATCTTGCTCACCTTTCATGAGTTTTTCACCTGCTACTTATTTCGCCCTGCCCGATATCCTTGTCTGTGTCTCATTCCCTTTCCGTTTGTCAGAACTTCCCCTTGGCCAGATTTACAATGATCATAAATTCCATTTTGATCCTCATCCACATAGGAACAGACCACTTTTGCATTGTTACAGATTCCATTGCCATCGACATCTGTAAAATTTCTTCCTTTTGCCTGTCCAGCAGCAAAGACACTTGCTGTCCCTGCGGAAACTACGACTATTGAAGTCAAAATACCAACTGTTGTTTTCTTCATACTCATAACGAAGTCCTCCCATACTATAAATGTAATAATTACGTTTCACTTATAATACGACTGTCAGGCAAAAATCTATTCAATATTGTTATTTTTCTATTTTACGTACTTTTTAGTTCTTTCATCCCGGATGACCCCGCCAAAATTCATTCCATACCCAAAATCGTAAGTATGTCCTTCACTGTCTTCGTAGCATTCCATGTCAAATGCCACATCTTCTTTCTGTTGTTCAACCGTCTCCATATCCTTTGGAATCTGGATTGGCAGTAGTCCTTCGGGATCAAATGCTCCGGTAAGAACATCTAGCACAGCTGCCGGAGTCACTCCATATTCTACGAGAATTGCATCCGTATACGGTTCAAATTCTGCCATCACCATCGGATTTTTTAAGGTGACGATCGCAATGACTGGTTTTTCTCCCATCTCTTTTCTCATATTCAGAATCAGATCAAGATCTTCCTCATTTGCCGCCGTGTTCCACTTCCCTTTATACCCACGGTCCTTGGATGCTTCGAGCGGATCCCCTCCTGCAATACTTATCTCTCTTGCAGTTTTTGCCTCATATGGACGATATTGAAGTGTCACCGGAACGTATCCGTTTCCACCATCTTCTCTGTCTTTCGGATCATATCCAACACTGATCGGGGATTCGATAAAACAGAGCGCGGCATCCGCTTCCCTCGGATTTTCTGTTATATGGAAATAAGATGCTGCCGCTTGTTTTGCCATCGGAGTCACTGTCTGATCTCCTGTCGGCATACTCATAAAGTTCAGATAAGAGCGTATATGTCTCTTTGGAATATAAACTTTGATTCCCTTTTTCAATGGAAGTACATGCTCCCTATTCTTTACCATCGTCACAGACCTCAGCTGTGACTCAAATCCCTTCTTTGAACGTTTCACATCCTACAATACTCAAAGAAGACTTCAAATTTAAATATGGATTTTCAAAAAGCCCTGCCCGGAAAATATTTAAAAGCAGGCGGTAGGCAGATCTCCGAAATCTTGCATCTGTAGCCTCTTTCCCATACTTTTCACATGCCATTCCGTAGGCTTCCATGACAGGCTTGACATCATTATTTCCACCAAACTGGTCGACACCGGCCTCCAATGCTTTTAAATGGCGTTCCGCCTCTGTCAGATGCTCCACACCCCAGCATTTTCCAGCAAACTCTTCTTCCGTCTTTCCGGTATCATGAGTGATTCCCCAATCGGTACATACCACTCCGTCATATCCCAGCTCTTCCCGCAGCAAATCCTGGATCAGATATTTGTTGAAAGAATTTCCTACATTCTCTCCGTATTTCTGATCTCTCTCATAAGAAATCGTGTAGTAAGGCATGACAGCGCTTGCTTTTTTTGTCTTTCCACCAAGCGAAAATGCTCCTTCTGTAAATGGCCGTAAATGCTCTGCAAAATTTTCTCCCGGATAGACTGCATATTTTCCATAGGCATAATGCGCATCTCTTCCTCCCTCGCAAGGACCTCCGCCTGGGAAGTGTTTTACCATTGTATTGACGCTGTCCTTTCCCCATCCGTCCGCAGTTCCTTCGGTTGTCTGAAACCCGTCACAGTATGCTTTTGTCATATCGATCGTCATCTGGGTGTGCTCCCCGAACGTATCTGCAAACCGCATCCATCTCGGCTCTGTCGCAAGATCAATCTGAGGTGAAAGTGCTGTCGTAATCCCAAGTGCCCGGTATTCTGCCGATCCGGCTTCCCCAAATGCCTTTACCAACTCTGGGTCAAAGGATGCGGACAATCCAATGCCATTTGCCCACTTCGAGATCGGTTCTCCGGTCACTCCCATATATTCTGCCGTAGAACCCGCACTATGTCTCGGATCTGAACTGTTATTGACTGGGATTCCGAAACCGGTATTTTCCGCCAATGCCTGAAGGTTATTGTTCCATCTGACCGCCGCCTCTGTGCTCTCAAGCCCCATGATTAGAACATGGCGCACTTTATCTTTCTGCACAAACTCCTTCTGCTGGTCTGTCAATTCCCATGGCTTTGCACCACTTTCCTCATATCGTTTTCCTTCATAAGTTCCACCAAACGTCTCTGCTAGTTTTCCTTTTGCTGGAATCAGCTGATGTGCACTGTAAAGCATTAGCCCTGCAATATCTTCTATTTCCAAACGCTCTGCCAGATCCTTTGCACGCTTCTCATAAGATAAACGCCAATCTTCATACGGAAGTAACTCTCCGGCTCCTGCCAGATCTTTAAATGCATATCCATCTACGACCAAGATTTTGACTCTGCTTCCTTCACTGATTCCCAACTCTGGTCCGTTTTCATTTTGGAGCAGTCTATATCCGTCTTCCTTTTTCTCTGTCCATTTCTGTTCCATAAAATTCTGATTCCTTTTCTCTGAATTCATTTGCTTCCTATAATCTCCTTAACTTTTCCAGTAGTTTCTCCACCTCTGCAAATGTCAGTTTTCCACCGCCAAATGCGGTCAGTCCACGCAATGGCATATATCGCATCATGCTTCCATCATATCTCCGGTTCCCTCTCCAAGAGAATCTCCTTGCATTCCATCAAAAACAGAAATTGCTCCCATTGCTTCTGCCATAACTTCCTTCGCACCCGGAATTGTCATGATATCACCAAACATGGTATCCATAGTCAGTTCTGGTCTTTTCTGTGTTGTAGAGTGAACTTGAACTTCCTGATTTGCCAGAATGTTTCTGGAAGACTGCCCCAACGCAATCCGATAGCTTCCACTCTCTACATTCCATGCATGCAGATCTGTGTCATAGTAAGCAAATGCACGTTTCCCTAATGTAAATGTAACGGTCTTTGTCTCTCCCGGATGTAATCCAATCTTCTCAAACCCTTTTAACTCCTTGACCGGACGGATCACATTTCCTTTCGGAGGCATCACATAGAGCTGTACCACTTCTTTTCCGAAACGATCTCCGGTATTGGTTACATCTACCTGCACAGTCAGTGTCTCTGTGTCGTTCATCTCCGTCTTATCTAACTTCATATTGCTGTAAGCAAATGTCGTATAACTCAGTCCGTGTCCAAATGGGAATAAAACATCCATCTCTTTTGTATCATAATAGCGATAACCGACGAACACACCTTCTCGATACTCTACTTTATTTCCTTCTCCTACGTAATATAAGTAAGATGGATTATCCTGCAGTTTCAATGGAAATGTCTCTGCCAAATGTCCACTCGGGTTTACCTTGCCGTAAAGCACATCTACCGTTGCTGCGCCGACTGCCTGCCCTCCAAGATACACTTCCAGGATTCCTTTTACCTGATCTGCCCAAGGCATTTCCACCGGAGACCCATTGTGAAGGACTACCACTACATTTTCATTGACTTTGCAAATTTCCCGGATCAGATAGTTCTGACATTCCGGAAGGCGCATATGCTGTCTGTCATAGCCTTCGGACTCAAATGCATCCGGCAGTCCTGCAAAGATCACAGCGACTTCTGCTTCTTTTGCCACACGCACTGCCTCTGCCACGAGTTCTTCATCAACCTGATCTTCCTTCGTGTCATATCCTTTCGCATATACAACCGGATATCCTGCTGCCATCTCCAGCGCAGATTCTGTCTGAGAGGCATTGATATGTGAACTTCCGCCACCCTGGTAGCGAGGTTTCTCCGCAAATACTCCGATAAATGCCGCCTTTCTCTCTTCTGTGAGCGGAAGGATTCCGTCATTTTTCAGAAGTACCATACACTCAGAAGCTACTTTTCTCGCAAGAGCATGGTCTGCCTCACGGTCAAACACTGCTGTTGCATCCCGGTTCTCCTCAAAGCGATATACGATGTTCAGGATCCGTTCGACTGCCTGATCAAGCACATCCTCTGCTAGTGTTCCGGTTTTGACTGCTTCCACAATCTTTTTGTCATTTAATCCAAAGGAAGTCGGCATTTCAAGGTCAAGTCCTGCTTCCAGATCCGGCACTCTGTCATTGACTGCACCCCAGTCACTGACAACAAATCCGTCAAATCCCCATTCATTTCTAAGTACTTCTGTCAGATAGGTTTTGTTTTCTGCCGCATAAGTTCCATTGATCTTGTTATAAGAACACATGACTGTCCACGGTTTTGCCTGTGTCACTGCTCCCTCCAAATGCACCAAGATAAATCTCTCTCAGCGTTCTCTCATCTATTTCCGAGCTCGAAGTCATTCTTCTGTGCTCCTGATTATTTGCAAGAAAATGCTTGATGCTCGTTCCGACATTCTTACTCTGTACCCCTTTGATCTGACTTGCCGCAATCTCTGACGCAAGATAAGGATCTTCTGAGAAATACTCAAAGTTCCTTCCACAGAGCGGAGAACGCTTAATATTGACCGCAGGTCCTAAAATAACCCCGACTCCCTCTGCCTGACATTCCTTTCCCAGTGTCTCTCCTACTTTGTAGAGAAGCTCTCTGTCAAAAGAAGCGGCGGTCGCACATCCTGCCGGAAAGCATACTGCTTTAATACTTTCATTGATTCCCAGATGATCTCCGCTCTCATCCTGTTTCCGGAGCCCATGAGGTCCGTCACTGACCATCATTGCCGGAATTTGCAGCCGTTCTACTGCTTTTGTATGCCAGAAATCCTGTCCGGAACAAAGTCCCGCTTTTTCTTCCAATGTCATTTTTGCAACTAATTCTTTTACGTCCATACGATTTCCTCCAATCTGATCGAATACACTCTGTTTTTTATTATACTACCGCATACACTTTTTTTGTAAGTCCTTATCCTTACTTTTATATAGGTCGATTTTATCTTTTGGGAATTGTTTTTCGATTGTTTCAGGCAATTTCCTGTGATATTATAGAGAATATGTGAAAAGAAATGAAAAATAAAAAAGCTGATCGTAAATACTCTTTCATTTTTTATAAAAAAGGAGGAACTTCCTATGTCAACAGAAATTTCCGCTGCACATGAGCACATTGAACTTTCCCACAATTTGGATATCCGCTTTGATCTTTTTCATGCATCAGATATCTACATCATGCCTCACTGGCACAATGCACTTGAGATTAATTTTGTTCTGGACGGCACTTTTGAGGTAACTGCCGATGGTCAGACTTTCCTTCTGCAGTCAGGAGACTGTATCATTATCAATTCCAAAGTAATACATGCCACCAGATACGTGAAGAATACCAAAAGTCTTCTTATACAGATTCCATATCCCCTTCTCAAAAAACACATTCCGGATATGCCAAAGATTTTTTTCGATGTACCTGTCTTTGCACAAGACCGCGAAACGAAGACGAAACTAGATACACTCAAAACAATCCTGCAAAATATGATCTCAGCTACCGGCAAAGCATCCTTATCCTCTGCCAATACACTCCGTTTTCAAAGCCTTCTGTTTGATTTTCTCTATCATCTTTACAGAGATTTTCGCCGGGAGCTGCCGCTTCGCTTTACCGACCGTCGTTTTAAAAGTCTCTCTCTTCTAGAGCCGGTGATTGAATACACTAAGCAGAATTACCATTTGCAGATCTCTATTCCGGAGATCTCAAATATTGCCTCTCTGCAACCCGAATATTTCTGCCGCTTTTTCAAAAAGCATATGGGGTGCACTTATTTGGAATATATTAACGAAATTCGCCTTTCCCATATTTACCAGGATCTCACCTCCACAGATTACCCTCTCTATCAGCTGTTGGAAATCCATGGGTTTAAAAATTACAGAGTATTTCGCCGCATGTTTCACGAACATTTTCACACCACTCCCGGCGCACTTCGAAAAGAACTAAAAGGTCAAAACCAGTAAAAAAAAGATTCTGATGATTTTTCCACAAAAAAACAGCAGGACACTTGTTAAAGTTGTTCCTGCTGTCATTTATCTTTTTGTTTTTCCATTTGCTTATGCCCCATCCTATTTGTGATCTGGGACATAAGTTCTTCCGTCTAAAGTACAAGCATATGCTTCTAATGCATCTGCATTTTCCATAATAAATGCTCCGATTTTTGCCCATACAGACATTTTCTTTTCTACCTTTTTCTCAGCTTTATTGTTTACATATACGTTCTGATTGTTTAATGCGATTGTTGACATAATAATCTCTCCTTTATTTTAACTTTTATAATTAACTTTTCCTTGCTACGTGTATTATGTTATCATACTACTATATTGTTTTTTAGATATAAAATTGACTACTTTTAGGTCAAAATTGACATAAGGAGCTATTATCACATGATTGCATTTAAATATAAACAATTATACAACGTGGACGATACTGGAATTGCTATCAAGTATTATACAGAGAGAGGTTACTATACACCGCCTCACTGGCATTCTCCACTGGAACTGATCTTCGTATTAAACGGTTCTGCCGAGATGAGCATCAATGGACACAGACATCTCGTTGTTCCAGGAGATTTTGTCTTAATTGACTCCAATCAGATTCACGAATCGAAATGTGCCACAATGACGATGGGGCTCTGCATCCACTATTCCCGTCAGCATTTACAAAAATATATCCTGATCTTGACCACCTGAACCTACAGTTCAGCCGGGATATCCTCGTCAAAGAGAAGCTTGATATCTATCTCCAGATCTGCGAATTGCTGAAAAAACTTCCACCACTCCATGTCCAGCAGCCTCTTGCTACCGCCTCGAATGTGAGTCCATCGCAATGGAAGTTCTCTATTTGATCCTGACACATTTTGCCCGCCCTGCCGAAGAATCACTGATTCCTGAAAATATCGGGAGTCTTGACCGATTGAGTGCGATCACTTCTTATGTAGATGATCATTACAGTAAGCCAATCTCCCTTGAGGAAGCTGCACAGAAACTGGGACTAAGCCGGGAATATTTCTGCCGCTTCTTTAAACAGAGCCTCGGTGTGACATTCACGCGGTACGTCAACCAGATCCGGCTGATTCATATTTACCATGATATCTGCAACACGGAGGACGGTATCATGGAAATTGTCGAACGACACGGTTTTACGAACTATAAACTGTTCAACAAGATGTTCAAAGAAATCTACGGATGTACACCGCGGGAGATCCGGCATAAGCTTGCGATAGAAAAGTAACCTCCTATTACCTATTACAAAGAAATGCCGTAAATGCCGTCTGGCATTTATAATTGAAAAGTATTCAAAGGTGTTCAAAATAAATGAGATTAAAAAAAGAAGGGAGAAACGCGATAAAATCAAACGTTTCTCCCTTCTTTTCAATAATGCCGCAGACCGGAATCGAACCGGTACGGGAGTATAAGTCCCGCAGGATTTTAAGTCCTGTGCGTCTGCCTGTTCCGCCACTGCGGCATACTAAATACTTACTTATTCCATTTAAGAAAATCACCAGCCAACCGCACATTTGCAGCCAACCGTGCCAGTTTCGTTTACGAAACTGTGTACATCATCATCATTCATTTAAAATACAAAGTATTTTAAATGGATGGAGAAGGATTCGAACCTTCGAAGCGTTGCCAACAGATTACAGTCTGCCCCCTTTGGCCACTCGGGAATCCATCCATTTTCTTGAAACAAATTGCCTCAACTAGTATATATTTATATCATATCTGTTCTGAAAATGCAAGCAATTTTTTATCATTTTTACATCCTTTTGTTTGTATGCTATACTTAGCTTATCTTAGCAAAATCATTTTCCAATTTGTAAAATATCATTTTTTCATAGGCACGGAAATCCGCGACTCCTTCCTCCGTGCCTGTTATCGCGGATGATCTGGAGGAATGGCAAATGTCTAATATTACAAAATACGCGCTGGAAGCATCATTAAAAAAACTCTTATTAAAAAAACCCCTCGACAAGATCACGATCAATGATCTCACATCAGACTGCGGAATCAGCCGCATGGCATTCTACTATCATTTTAAGGATATTTATGATCTTGTAGAATGGTCATGCCTGGAAGATGCAACGAAAGCACTTCAGGGAAAGAAAACTTATGACACCTGGCAGGAAGGACTTCTTCAAATTTTTGAAGTCGTTTTTGAAAATAAACCTTTCATCCTAAACGCTTACCGCTGCCTCAGCCGGGAACAGATTGAAAATTATCTCTTTCACCTTACTTACGAGCTGATCGCCGGTGTCGTCGAAGAGCAGGCTGCCCAGACACCAATCTCCGAACATGCAAAGAAATTTATTGCAGAATTTTACAAATACAGCTTTGTCGGTCTTATGCTCGACTGGATCAAACAAGGCATGAAAGAAAATTATGAAGAAATCGTACATAATATCTGCGTGACCATGCACGGAACAATTGCAAATTCCATTCATAATTTTACAAAACAAGGGGAATGATAAAAAAATAATCATCTCCCTCTCTTTGTAAATTGCCACAAAAGAAAAGAACGTCTATGCTGAAAGTACAGAAGAAAGCAATGTAGTTATTTCAGAAAGGTGGTCATCTATATGGCAAAGAAAAAATTAGCGATCGGTGTTGCCTCCGCAGTTGCCGCAGGAGCAGGCGCCGCCATTTTATTAAAGAAAAAATCCGATGTAGAATCTCACACTTCTTCCTCAAAAAGTGTTTCCAAATCTTCCGACTATCGGAACACAGAGCGAGGCAAGCATGAGAAAAACAGCAAAGGAATCTACTATTCCAACGGAAATTATGAAGCGTTTGCACGTCCGGAAAAACCTGACGGAGTTGACGAGAAACACGCTTACATTGTAGGAAGCGGGCTCGCAGCACTCGCAGCCGCATGCTTTCTCGTAAGAGATGCCCAGATGCCGGGACCTCATATTCACATTTTAGAAGCGATGGATATTGCAGGAGGAGCCTGCGACGGAATTTTCGATCCTTCCCGCGGCTATATCATGCGAGGTGGCAGAGAGATGGAAGATCATTTTGAATGCCTTTGGGATCTCTTCCACAGCATCCCTTCTCTTGAGACCCCTGGTGCTTCTGTTCTTGACGAATATTACTGGCTCAACAAGCATGATCCGAACTATTCTCTTTGCCGTGCAACCGTACAACGCGGAAAAGATGCACACACAGATGGAAAATTCAATTTAAGTCAGAAAGGCTGCATGGAGATCATGAAACTGTTTATGACAAAAGACGAAGATCTCTATGACAAGACCATCGAAGATGTCTTTGATGATGAAGTTTTCAACTCTACCTTCTGGCTATACTGGAGAACGATGTTTGCTTTTGAAAACTGGCACAGTGCATTAGAAATGAAGCTGTATTTCCAGCGCTTCATTCACCATATTGCAGGACTCCCTGATTTCAGTGCGCTGAAATTCACAAAATACAACCAGTACGAATCTCTGATTCTTCCAATGCAGAAATATCTGGAACATGCAGGTGTCGACTTCCAGTTCAACACTGAAGTAACGAATGTTGTCTTTGAATTTAAAGATCATAAGAAAATTGCATCCGCAATTGAATGCAAGGTAAAAGGTGTTGAAAAGGGAATCCTGCTTACAGAGAACGATCTTGTCTTTGTGACAAACGGAAGCTGTACCGAAGGAACGATTTACGGTGACCAGAACCATGCACCAAATGGCGATGCAGAAGTACGCACGAGTGGATGCTGGAACTTATGGAAAAATATTGCACGGCAGGATCCATCTTTTGGACATCCTGAGAAATTCTGCTCTGATATTTCCAAAACAAACTGGGAATCTGCGACGATCACAACACTGGATGATAAGATTATTCCTTACATCACAAAGATCTGTAAACGTGATCCAAAGAGTGGAAAAGTCGTAACCGGAGGAATCGTGAGCTGCCAGGATTCCAAATGGCTCATGAGTTGGACCATCAACCGTCAGGGACAATTCAAAGAACAGGATAAAGATAAAGTATGTGTCTGGGTATATGGACTATTTACCGATGTTCCGGGAGATTTCGTCAAGAAACCGATGCGGGAATGTACCGGAAAGGAGATTACGGAAGAATGGCTGTACCATATCGGTGTTCCGGTAGAACAGATTCCTGAACTGGCAGAACAGAGTGCAGTCTGTGTTCCGACAATGATGCCGTATATCACTGCATTCTTCATGCCTCGAACAAAGGGAGACCGTCCGGATGTCATCCCGGATGGATGTGTAAACTTTGCATTCCTTGGACAGTTTGCCGATACTCCTCGCGACACGGTATTTACAACAGAATATTCTGTTCGTACTGCGATGGAAGCCGTATACGGTCTTCTCGGCGTAGACCGTGGTGTACCGGAAGTATGGGGCAGTGTCTACGATATCCGCGACCTGCTCGACAGCTCTGTCAAGCTCATGGATGGAAAATCCCCTCTCGACATTCAGCTTCCGGGACCGTTAAATGCACTGAAGAAACCACTGATCCGTGTGATAAAAGGAACGGTAATTGAAAAATTACTCAGAGATCATGACATCCTGACAGATGAAATGTAACCTCGTTCTCCCCTAAGCACTGCTTCAAATACTATCGAAATAAAAAAATACGTCTCCGCAGAAATTGTGACTGCCTTATGTGAAAATCACAGCATTTCTGCAAGACGTATTTTTCTGTTATTGGAAAGTCGCCTGATCGGCGTAATTTACTGCAATATAGCTCTTTCCTCTGTTGATCTTAATTTCCTTCCCATTCTGATCATAAAATTTCAGCCTGGACTGCTCATTTTTTTCTTCCTTTGACCAGTGAATTTTCTGCACACCACCGTTGGAAATATAGTATCCAACCGAATCGCTGGCGCCATCCCAGTCTACCTCTTTATGTCCAATCTCATCTCTCACTGTAATCGATGTTTCCAGGACAAATACGTTTGTAAATGCAAGCTGCTCTCCAGTATTTCCATCGATCTGCGGTTTTCCATTTAAGTCTTTGACATATACTTTTTTTGCTTCATCATAAGTAAGTGTCGCTCTGGCAGCTCCAAAATTAATATCTACTTTCTGACAATCCTCTCCGTCCGGTTTTACCTGCTCATTGAGTCCGTAAAACGAAAAAGCCGCATCCTTCTTATCTTCCTCGATATCCGTTCTCAATCCTCTGGACTGCACGACACTGGCAAACTGAGTACCATCAAAATATCCTGTATGCTCGAGATCATATCCTGCACCTAGACGCGCCTGATCTCTTCCGAACAGACCGCTTCCATCACTGATTCCATCAATCTGGTCCAGATTCAGCGAAGCAATGTATTCTCCGATTGTGTCATCGCTTCCCCAGTTGACATAAAAGGCATCGAATCCTTCTGACAGCGCCGGAAAATATGCGCGGCAGCTTCGGATCGCACAGATTTTCGGGACAGCCGTATAATCACCGTACAGCGCCATAAATCTTGTCACATCCCCTTCTACCGGGATTTCAAAAATAATATCTGCCTTTCCGACCCCATACTGCGGCATCGCCGGATCCACGTTATTGACCATGACTGCCACTGGACGTTTCCCGATCGCACCCTCTGTCAGATCCAAAACTCCGGTCAGAAGATTCTGATTTGCGGGAATCTCCTCCGACAATGCACTCTCCTCTGATCCTTTCGTATCCTCACTCTTCTGCTCTTTTGCATCCGACTGGCCTGCCTTTACAGATTCCTCCTGTTGTTTCCCACTTTTTCCACATCCCGGAATAACCGCGAGCATCAGACACATGGACAATAGCAACATTCTCTTCTTCATACGACTTCCTCCTTACCCTTCCTAGATTTCTCCCTCTGCATTTACCTGTTTTCTTTATGATAACAGACTTTTTTTCCACTTTCTACAGCAATTATAGAAATGTTATCCACATTTAACAGCTGTTTTTCCACTGTTGTTGTGTAAACTCCGTCTTCTCTTCTCATCAAGTCAAATACCTGATCCCCTTCCTGCAAATATGCATATTGGGTATCGGCCGAAAGCCCTCTATCGATATTACTTCATAGATTTGCCCCTCTTCTACTTGATACATCGTCTCCGGCATCGTAAGATTTTCCTCCGGCATCGTAAGATTTTCCTCCGGCATCTCCTCAAATGACTCTAACACCGGTGGGAGATTCATCGTTTTTATCTGCTCATACGGAAAATAGTCTTCTATAAAAGTATACTCTGCCACTTCAAAAACAACACATTCCGGCTGAAACATCGTAAAATAATAATCAAAGTCAAAAATGTTCCGATAATCATGAACAGAAATATATTCTCCAAGACTGTTCTCCAAAAATTTAGAACCTAGGCCATTTAAATAACTTCCTTGAAAAACAAGTGTCCTCGGCACCCCTTCGCCAATTCTCTGCTCATTTACATAATAATTGAAATGATTAAAACTTTCATCTCTTCTGACTTCCGGGCTGTACTGTTCTGTCAGACATTTGACTTCTGCGTTTCTTTCATAGACAGGAACCTTCTCATGAATCGGAATCTCTGAAAGCAACAATTTTTCCATCGTCTCTTCATGAACAGAAAATTCTTCTTTCGTGTTGATATGAACAGGAACTCCCTGCTCACTCAATCCTTCTAAAATATGATTGACTCCATAGAATGCACCCAGTTCATTCCAATGCCCTCCATCGTATTTTTTGTTAAATACCTTCTCTCCTTCCTCCGTCTTTTCCTCCAGTATCTCCGTATTATCTACATAGTGAATTTCTCTTTGATCCAGTTCTTTTAAAAACTGCTGCACCCACCGATTGTCATAATTCCATCCCTCTTCAAGTTCCTCTTGCAAAACAGTTGTTTTCGCAGGCTCAAACACGAATAGGAACGGAATCTCTCTTGCTTCACAGTAATCCTGGATTTTTTTATCATATCTGCAAAAGCGATATGGTAATCGCTAAAGATTGGATTTCCTCCTGTATTCAGAAATACATACCCATCTTTTCCATATACATAACTCGGGTGGATCATTTCATGAAAAATCTTATCATGACCTACAGTGTAAAGTTCGATCATCTCATTTCGCAATCCGATGCGGTCATTTACATAATTTTCAATTGCCTGAGTGGCATCTTCCCCCTCCCGTATTGCCGAAACAGGATTGGCGGCGAGCATCCGGTTATCCACCTCTGAAACTGCATTTTCCTCAGTGCGAAAGGTCACCACAGGGATTGCGAGCAGTATAAAAAATATTACAATAAAAAATATCTTTAGTTTTTTCATTTTCTTCTCCTAACCAATTCTGACCTGCATCTTAATATTGAAAATACAGGAATGGGCTGTATGAACTATTGATCATAAAGATCACAGATACGATCATCAGCAGAATCAATCCTGTCTCTTTGATAAAAAGTCCCGTCTTTGTCCGAGCAAAAAAAGTTTTCACTTTTTCTGCCCATGGCATACAAAAGGTGATTGCCCCAAGTACCGCAACGACTGATAAGAAAATCAATTTTATTGTCAGGTAATGCTGATAGGTATATTCCACTGCACTTGCTGCATTCGCTGCACTGAGCCCGAACAGACTTTTCAGAAACACCTCCAGCCGGCTGAAATCTGAAAAGTAGAACACCTGCCAGCTAAAAAATACAATTGCCATCGTAACGACCCATTTACATATAGCAGGAATTTTCTGATAGAAACGTTTTTCCCGTATGCAGCGCTCTACCAATACGCAGACTCCATTGATCACACCCCATAAAATGTAATTCCATGCCGCTCCATGCCATATTCCCGTCAGCAAAAATACGCAAAACAGATTCCATAATGTTCGTTTCATTCCTTTTCGGTTTCCCCCAAGTGGAATATAAATATATGATCGGAACCATGTCCCAAGTGAAATGTGCCAACGTCTCCAAAATTCTGTAATGGATTTTGACCGATATGGGAACTGAAAATTCTCTTTGAAATGAAATCCAAATAGCTGTGCTAAACCAATCGCGATATCTGAATATCCTGAAAAATCATAGTATATCTGCATCATATAAAAAAATGCAAACAACCATGCGGTCGGTACATCCATTCCCACTCCGATATATGGATCGATCTTGCTGATCACAGCCCCAAATGAATCTGCCAAAATCACTTTTTTGGCAAACCCGATCATGATCCGATTCAACCCATCTAAAAATTCGGTCTCATCTACCCTGCGGTGTACCGTCTGTCTCTGAAAATCTTTCCACTGTACGATCGGTCCGGAAATCACTTTCGGGAAAAAAGAAAGATATAAAAATACATCCAAAAGGCTTCCCGCCTCTGCATCTCCACGAAAGACATCCACAAGATAGGATATCGCTGTAAACGTGATGAAAGAAATTCCAAGAGGAACGATCCACTGACTCATCGCCAGACTGATGCCGAAAAAATGACTTAGATTTTCCGCAATAAAATTGTAATACTTGTACCAGATCAAAATGCCTGTCACAGCCAGGATAGAAAGTGTCATGAAACACACCTTCCTCTTGTACTTTGCTTTCTTTTCCAAATAACAGATTCCCTTTCCTGCCATCCACACTCCAAGCACATAGATGCTCAAAAGGGCAATTCCCCCCAATCTGGCCCATCCATAAAAGCAAAGGCTTACAAGAACCAGAAACAGATTGCTGAGCCAGTCGCTCCACCTCTCATTTCTATTTCCCAAAAGCTTTATCAGATAATAGCCCGCAACCGATGCCGGCATCACTGCAAATAAGAAAAAAACAGTTGTAAACGCCATATATCTTTTCTCCTTCTAAATATTCCATTCATTATATCACATTCATTCTCAAGAAAAAAGAAGTCTTCCGACACATCTCAGAGACTTCTTTTCCTTTTCTATTTCCCTATGTTACTCTGTCCTTTTCTTGAACGCTGTCACCGTGTTGACATTTTACTTATTTTACAACAAGATTATCCTTTGCTTCATATGAAAAATCTTCATCCAAAGGAAAGATCGGTCTTGGCACTTTCGTGTAATTTAAAGTCTTTAAGTCTTCATTTGTACTTCCTTTTGTAAGTGCCATAATACTTCTCTTAGCGATTGCATCCTGATCTGCTGTCAGATATCCTAATTTACATACAACAATATCTGCTTCCTTCGGATCTCTTCCAAGATCAGTAAATACATCCGGCGAAACATAACCGATATGACCCTCTGCAAGAACAACGTCAACACCGCAGGAATGAAACAATGCAATGTCACAAGGGATGGATGTCTTTTTCCATTTTCCACATAAGCCTTGACTGTTCCGGTTGCTGTAATCGGCTGTGTTGTCGTCGTATCAAACTTTGCACCGAATGTGATCGTAACTTCTTCTCCCACTTTTCCTTTACAAGCCAGTGTTGCCTCCGGGTCATAGATTCCGCCATAGAGAACCGGTGTTTTTAACTGCTCTGTACGAGGATCTTCCATAATTCGTTTTAAAAATCCGGTACAGTCTGAGGAAGATCCGGCTGTCGGGTTATCTCCGGAATCAGAGAGATAAACCGGAAGTTCCTGTCCGTTTGCAATCGCATCAAAAGCGACATTTAATGTTTCTTCCTCTGTATAAGTCTCTGTCTGGAAACAGAAATCATTTCTTGTATTCCAGATGATCTCTGCGAGACAAAGCGCCTCACGGTCGGCCAACTCCTGCGTTTCGGCTACCACATAGACTGCCACAGAACTGTCCTCATTGTCCGCCCAAGGAAATCCCATCAGATAAGAGGCCGCAAGGATTCCTTCTTTCTGCTCTGTCTCGCGCAGCTTGGTGATCAGTCCTTTCATCGGCTCTACCGTTGTGGAAGACTGCTCTCCTGCGATCAGAATCGGAACCTTTACCCAGGCAGATTTTGCCTGCACATGATTCTCCAGAGCCGCGATCGTCATCTGTGCCGCATGTATCCCGGTCTCATACCGGTCTGTGTGCGGAGCACATTTAAATCCGACAAATCCGTCACAGTTCTCGTGCATACGCACAGTCATCGTTGTGTGCATGTCCAGCGCGCAGAAGATTGGAATGTCCGGGAACATCTCCCTTAATTCTTCCAGCAGATATCCTTCTGCATCTCCAAGTCCTTTCACTCTCATAGATCCGTGAAGTGCAAGTGTGATCGCATCCAGCGGCTTTTCTTCCTGCGCCTGACGCGCTCTCTCAAGGATCTCTGCTTTCAGTCCTATATAAAAGTCATGATTTACTTCCCCATTTGGAACTGCGCTTGCAAAAAGTGTCGGTACTACTTCATATCCTTGTTCCTGAAGCGTATCCATCACTCCGCGCAGCGGATCATTTTTTGGATTTCTCTCAAAAAGTTTTTCTCCCCGGACAACACCGAAGTCATTTTCTCCGGCAATGATTGGATTGAATGAATTAGATTCATGCATCATCGATGCAACTAATACTCGTTTCATTTCTATTCCTCCTAAGCAAACGATATACTTCTAATATAAATGACATGCCACTACATGTCCAGGCTCAATCTCTTTTGCTTCTGGTTTCGTCTTCACACATTCCGGCTTGCAGTATTTACATCTCGTTGCAAACGGACATCCTTCCGGCAGATTTACCGTACTTGGAATATCCCCTTCCAGAATGATCCGCTCTTTCTTCCGTCCCGGATCCGGAATCGGCACCGCCGATAACAATGCCTGTGTGTACGGATGTGACGGATTGTTGTAGATCATCTCTTTTGGCGCCATCTCCACAATAAATCCAAGATACATTACTGCAATCCGGTCAGAGATCATCTCTACAACCGATAAGTCGTGAGAGATAAACATATAAGTCAGATCGAAGCTTTTCTGAAGATCATGAAGAAGATTCAGTACCTGCGCCTGAATGGAAACATCCAGCGCTGAAATCGGTTCATCGGCGATGATCAGTTTTGGTTTTACTGTCAGTGCTCTCGCAATTCCGATCCTCTGCTTCTGTCCACCTGAGAACTCGTGCGGAAAACGCTGTGCATGCTTTGCGCTTAATCCTACAATCTCCAAAAGCTTATGTACTTCTTTCATCCGCTCTGCCTTTGTCATCTTTGTATGGATCAAAAGCGGCTCTTCCACAAGATCCTCCACTCTCATACGCGGATTTAAGCTTCCCGCCGGATCCTGGAAGATCATCTGCATCTCTTTTCGCAGAGGTCTTACCTGCGCCTGTGTCATCTGATCGATCCGCTGTCCGTCAAACCAGATCTCTCCGCTGTCCGGCATCAACAGATGATTGATCAGCCTTCCTGTCGTACTTTTCCACATCCGGATTCTCCTACGACAGAGAACGTCTCACCTTTATAGATATCAAAACTTACATTATTTACCGCATGTACAAATTTATCCGGTTTCCCAAGCAGTGTCTTTCCGACCGGGAAAGTTTTTGTCACATTTTTTACAGAAACTAATGTATCCATACTACTTTTCCCCCTTTCTGTCTTCGCTGGCAAGCCAGCATCTGCTGTAATGATTTTCACCTACTTCAAATAACTCCGGCTTTCCTGCCCGGCATTTTTCTGTCGCATATTTACAGCGCGGTGCAAATCTGCAGCCAGACGGCAGAGAAGACAGATCCGGTACACTTCCCGGAATACTCGGAAGCACTTTGACTCCTGAGCCAAGCTTCGGTACAGATGCGATCAGACCTTTTGTATATGGATGCTGCGGCGCATTGAATAATTCGTCAATCGGCGCCTCCTCCACAATCTCTCCTGCATACATAACAATTGCTCTTGTACACATCTCTGCGACAACACCAAGGTCGTGAGTGATCATCAGGATACTCATTCCCTTTTCTTCCTGGATCTTTTTCATCAGATCAAGAATCTGTGCCTGGATCGTAACATCCAGCGCAGTCGTCGGCTCATCGGCGATCAAAAGCTTTGGCTGGCAGCTCATTGCCATCGCGATCATCACACGCTGGCTCATACCTCCTGACAGCTGGTGCGGATAATTCTTCAGGACACGCTCCGGATCAGGGATCCCCACCTGCGCCAGAATTTCCGCTGCCCGCTTTCTTGCCTCCTCTTTGGAGAGATCTGTATGAAGACGGATTCCCTCGATCATCTGCTTGTCAATCCGCATTGCCGGGTTCAGACTGCTCATCGGCTCCTGAAAGATCATGCTCATCTCTCCGCCGCGGATCTCGCGCATCTCTTTCTCACTGATCTTTAACAAATCTTTCCCTTCAAAAAGCACTTCACCTTTTGTAACCTTTCCGCTGGTAGCTGTGAGAAGCCCCATAATCGACAGAGAAGTAACACTTTTCCCACATCCGGATTCTCCTACCAGTCCGAGGATCTCTCCTTTTCCTATTGAAAAACTAATCTCATTTACCGCAGTCACACTGGAAGTCTTACTGGAAAAGAATTCCGTTCTTAACTGCTTTACTTCAAGCAAATTTTCTTGTTTCATCGTATACTCCTTTCACTGCCTCTCCCACTACTTAATCTTCGGATCAAGTGTATCTCTCAGACCGTCACCAAACAGATTAAATGCAAGTACCGTTATAAAAATGATCAGACCAGGAAAATATACCATATGTGATGCAATTCCCAGGTAACTTCTTCCCTGCGAGAGCATTGCTCCCCATTCCGGCTCTGAGACATTTGCGCCAAATCCCAAAAAGCTCAAGGATGCTGCCGCCATGATCGCACTTCCGATTCTCATTGTAAAATTGACGATCAGTGACTGGATCGTTCCCGGGAAAATATGTACGAACAATAACCGGAAATCATTACATCCAAGGCTCTGTGCCACTTCTACATAGAGAGAATTCTTTACCGCCAGCGTCGAACTTCGCATAATTCGTGCAAAACTCGGCACCGTAAATACCATAACCGCGATAAATACGTTGATAATACCAGGTCCTAAAATTGCCACGATCGCAATCGCAAGGAGAATATCAGGGAAACTGAAAAGCACATCTGAACTTCTCATAACCAGCATCTCGATGATCCCGCCATAATACCCTGCCAGAAGTCCGAGAATACTTCCGAGCGCAGCGCCGACTACTACGGAAGACAATGCCACACCAAGTGTCAGTCTTGTTCCTACGAGCATACGGCTCAAAATATCACGTCCATAGTTATCTGTTCCAAACCAGTGCTTCGCGCTAGGCCCTGCAAGTGTATTTGCATAATCATATTCTGTATAATCATACGGAGTAACATAAGGTCCGATGATCGCAATGATCACCAGAAGGAAAATAATGATCAGACCTGCGACAGCCGTTTTTCTTTTTAAAAATTTTTTCAGAAACGACTTGAACCGCCCGTCTTTATCGGACTGTATATTTCATCAATATATGTTTTTTCAAACTCTGTATTTTCTTGTTTTTACTTGTTCTTCAGCCATTATACATTCCTCCCTCACAACTAATCATATCGAATCTTCGGATTGATCACACCATACAGCAAGTCAACGATCAGGTTGATGATAACGTACTGGAACGCAAACAGCATCAGCAGCCCCTGGATCACCGGGTAGTCACGGAATGCAATGGAATCCACCAGAAGACGTCCCATTCCCGGGATAGAAAATACTGTCTCTGTCAGAACAGATCCTGACAGTAATCCACCAATCTGAAGACCTAAAATCGTAATAACCTGAATCAGCGAGTTACGGAATGCATGCAGGAACATAACTAAAAATTCTTTCTGTCCTTTTGCTCTTGCTGTTCTGACATAATCTTCTCTCAATGTCTCTAACATGGAAGAACGGGAGTATCTCGCCAGAACCGCCATGATTCCACATCCCATTGTAAACGATGGTAAAATGTATCCGGTCCAGGAATCCAGTCCTCCTGACGGAAGCCATCCTAACTGTACCGAAAAAATCTGGATTCCCATCAGACCAAGCCAGAATCCCGGTGCGGAAAGCCCGGTGATCGCCAACAGCATACAGCCGTGATCCAGTGCTTTTCCTCTCTTGATCGCTGAGATCACACCGATAAAAATACCTAATACCGGCGCCCATAAAATTCCTGCGAATACAAGCTTTAATGTATTCTGCATTCTGTCTACGATCAGTTCTGCTACCGGAGTATCAGATTTTAAACTTCTTCCAAGGTCTCCGGTAAACAAACCTTTCATATAGTTCACATACTGCACGATCAGCGGATCGTTTAATCCGTACTCTTCGCGAATCGCCTCTACTTCTGATTGTTCTGCATCCAGTCCTGCCATTGTTCTCGCCGGATCTCCCGGGATCATATGAATAAATAAAAATACTAAAATCGAGATTACCAGCATCAATGGTATCGTCTGCAGGATTCGCTTGACAAAATATCGACTCATATCTTCTCACTCCAACTTCATTTTCTCCGATGTTTCATCGGGTATCTCTGCTGTCATATCCTGAAAAGGACAAGTTCTGTATCCATACATCACAGATGTATCTTGAAAAAAGGGCAGCTTACGGCGCTGCCCTTTTCCTAGTATCAACCACATATTGATTAGTGATTCAGTCCGGCATTTGTTACAATAAGACTTCCACCTGGTAAGTATTTCACACCTGTTACATAAGCTTTCTGACCAATGATCGCATTGTCACATCCTAAGAACATCCAAGGACACTCTTCCCATGCGATTTCCTGTGCTTTTGCATAACTTTCTGTAATTTCTTTTTCATCTGTTGTCACTAAAGCTTTATCTAATGCAGCATCAAACTCTGCATTGCTGTAAAATGCTGTATTGTATCCTGCTGGCGGGAATTTCTCTGTATGTAAAATACTTCTCATACATCCGTCTGCATCATAAGATCCCGGACTCCAGTTTACATACCACATCTCAACCTCTGTCTCATTCTCCGGTGCGCTTGTCATATCAGCGATGGTTGTAGATTCCATCGGAAGAACGTTGACTTCAATATTGATCTCTGCAAGCTGCTGTTTTACGAACTCTGCGCCCTGCATCTCAAGTGTTGTATTGTCCACCCAGAGATCGATCGGGAAGCCATCTTCATATCCGGCTTCTTTCATCAGAGATTTTGCCTTCTCTAAATCAAGTGAGTACGGTGTCTGCTCTGAATAGTAAGGAACTGCCTCTGAGAATAAAGAAGTAGGTTCTTTTGCATATCCCTGGAATACGACTTCACAGTATGCTTTACTGTCAAATGCATAGTTCATTGCCTGACGAACTTTCACATCTTTTAACGGCTGTCTTCCATCATCCAGTTTGTAGTTCTGATTTAATGTTACATAGCGGTATGTCAATCCGTTCAGATTCACTACTTCTACAGATTTGTCGTTCTCAACTTTTTCTACCTGGATCGGAGGTACCGGATAAATGATATCTGCCTCTCCGGTCTGTAACATCGCAATACGTGCACCGTCTTCCGGAACAACCTGGAATGTCAGAGAATCCAGTGTAGACTTTTCACCCCAATAGTCTTCGTTCGGAACTACTTTTGTATATCCGCCGTCAACACGGTCTGCCAGTTTAAACGGTCCTGTTCCTGCGGATTCTTTTGCAAGTCCGTCAGATCCTTTTTCTTTGATCGCTTTCGGGCTTACCATTCTTACCTGTGTCACTTTGTTGATAAATGTGTTGTTCGGCTCGTCCAGTGTGATCGTAACTTCATACTCGCTGTCTGCTGTCACATTTACCCAGCTCTTAATAGAGCTTGCAAGACGAAGTGATTCGTCCTCTTTTCCTCTCTGCCAGTTTGCTACAACTGCCTCTGCATTGAAAGGCTCTCCATCGTGGAATTTAACTCCCTCTCTCAACTTAAATGTGTAGCTTAATCCGTCCTCAGACATCTCCCAGCTTTCTGCTAATAATGGCTGGATTTCCAGATTTTCATCAAATGCAAGAAGTGTCTCGTACATAGAATTTGTAACAAGATTAGAATTTCCGTTTGAAGAAACATGCGGATCCAGATGTGTCGCATCCGTCTGCACCGCGATCACCATATCATTATCTGGAGATTTTGCATTTGATACCGCTTTCTTCCCCGTATCGTCTTTTTTGCTCTCGGAAGATTTATCATTTCCTCCTCCGCAGCCTGCCAGGCTTACTGTAAGCATGGCCGTAAGAATCAGTGCTATTTTCTTTTTCATTCTTTTCTCCTTTCTTGCGGCATGCTTTCCTCTCTCTGTGCCGCCTTTCCTATTAGTCATTATATATATTTTTCAATTTATATTCAACTAATTTTAGTGTCTTTTTACTAGATACTTTATTTTTAAAGTTTTTATTGTCTATTTGTTATTATTTTTACTTCTCCACATTATTTTTTATTTATTTTCGCACATCATCCTCTTTTTTCCCTTTCTGCAGACTGTGTGGTCTCTCGCGAAGCATGTTTTTTATTCTATAGAAAATTTCTGCAGAATTCGATATAAGAAAAAACCGCCCTCGCCCACCGGTTCCCCGGCAGACAAAGACAGTCTTTCCTGTTTGATACTTTTTCTGTTTGATTTTTCTTATATGTTCTCTGAAGCTTATCTTGAGCAAAGGACGATCGCGGAATGCCGCCCCATGTTCAGCACAACCTCTCCTTGATCGATCAACACATAGTCCGGCTCCATCGTATACCCCTGCTCATAGGTATACAACAGTCTGTCCATCTTCCTTTCATCGGAAGTTCTGCCATCCAGACCGGTACAGTAATTTCTTTTAGTTTCTTACTATTATTAATGATCACAACAATCTGCTGTTCTTGTGTAAAACAGGCTGTATGCCAACACATTCTCATCCCAGAAAAGCATCTTAAGTGACCGCCACCGAAGTACACTTTCCTCCTTGTGTATCCGGATCATATCTTTGTGAAATTGTAGCAGCTCTTTGTCTTCCTGCCCCCATGGATATGTTCTCCGATTATCCGGATCTGTAAATCCACATACGCCAGCCTCATCCCCATAGTAAATGGTCGGTGCTCCTACCCATGTCATCTGCATCACGACTGCGCTGCGCATGACCGCCGAATTAATTCCCTCTCTGGCCGCCTTGTAGCAAGATTCTGCACTCGCCCCACAATGTGATTGGTTCTTGTCAAAAATCGGGAATGATCATGATTTGATAACTCATTCATTGCCACCTGCAGAGATGGTGTCTGCATTGCTGCCATGTGATGATTCATCACACTGACAAAATGATCTGCATTTCCCCAGAGATCCTGCCGTCTCTCATCACTATGCTTCTCCATTCCGGTAAAGAACCATGTGAGCGGCTCCATGAACGCATCGTAATTCATAACAGTATCCCATTCATCACCTTGAAGCCATTCTCTCGGATCTCCATAGTGCTCTGCAAGGATAAGTGCTTCCGGATTTGCCTCTTTGACAGCAGTCCGAAATTTCTTCCAGAACTCATGATTAAATTCATTGGAATAACCCAGATCTGCCGCCACATCAAGCCTCCATCCATCTACATTATACGGTGGAGATACCCATTTCTTCGCAATGTTCAAAATATATTTCTGTAATTCCTCGGAACCTTCATAATTGAGTTTTGGCAGGGTATCGTGCCCCCACCAGCCATCGTAATTATGATTGTACGGCCATTCTTCTTTAAAAAACCGGAAGAAACTGTGGTAATCACTGTCCGCTGAGACGTATGCACCTTTCCCATACCCCTCCTGCTTCTCGTAGATCCGCTCTCTGTCCAGCCATTTATTAAAGGAACCACAGTGATTGAACACACCGTCGATAATGACCTTGATCCCCCGTCGATGGAATTCCTGCACAAGTTCTGCAAAAAATGCATTGCTCGCCTCAAGATTCTTTCGATTTGTCGTCCGAATCTGATATTTTGTCGCCTGGCTGTTATCCAGACATCCATCCGACAACACCTCTCCGCCGTCTTCCACAATCACTCCATAGTGTGGATCGATAAAATCATAGTCCTGAATATCATATTTATGATTGGATGGAGATACAAAGAGCGGATTAAAATAAACCGCCTCCACGCCAAGTTCCTGAAGGTAATCTATTTTTTCCAGAACTCCCTTTAAATCTCCTCCGTAAAATTCTCGCACACCCATAAATGCAGGGTATTTTGACCAGTCTTCCACACGGACACTGTGCTCTCCGATGTAAGCATACTCACCAGTTTCCACATCATTCGTGCGGTCTCCGTTGTAAAAGCGATCTACGAAAATCTGATACATGACTGCCCCTTTTGCCCAATCGGGTGTGAAAAATCCCGGTGTGATCATAAAAGAATAGAACTCTTCCCGGTTACCGGATACCCCACAGCGGTTAAAGTACTTTACTTCTCCCCCTTTGGACACCTGAAATCCATAGTGGAATTCTTTCTCTCCCAGCTTCCATTCCATCTCGTAATAGTCAAATATCCCTCTCGTTTCCTTTTTCTCCATCTCATAAGACTGCTCACCAACAAGCAGAAATACTTGATCAACATCATCTTTTGCCGTCCGGAAACGAAGGCGAATCTTTTCATTTTTCTTTGGTTCTGGCGGTATCACATAATTGCCTGTACCGTCACAGAACAATGCGTCTATATTCATAAAGAAAACCTCATTTCCCAGACTTTCCATTCTGTTTATTCACCATCGAACAATGCTTCAAATTCTTCTCTTGTGATTTTTTCTTTCTCCAGCAAAAGGTCTGCACACGCATGAAGCACACGATCATACTTCTGAATGATTGATTTTGCATTGGCATAGCATTCGTCAATAATCCGCTTTACTTCTTCATCGATCGTTCCTGCCACTGCCTCACCATACCCGCGTGATGCATGTGCAAGGTCTCTTCCAATAAATACTTCATCCTCATCGTTGTCATAATTGATCAGACCTAATTTCTCAGACATACCAAATTTCGTCACCATCGACCTTGCAATGCCGGTTGCCTGCTTAATATCCTGAGAGGCTCCTGTCGTAATATCATCAAATACAAGCTCCTCGGCAATCCGTCCTCCCAATGCGACTGTGATATCCTGGATCATCTTTCCTCTTGTATTGAACACATCATCTTTCTCCGGAAGCGGCATCGTATATCCCGCTGCCCCAACTCCGGTTGGAATGATAGAAACACTGTATACCGGTCCGACATCCGGGAGCACATGGAATAAGATTGCATGTCCTGCCTCATGGAATGCTGTAATCCTCTTCTCCTTATCCGAAATGACTCGACTCTTCTTCTCTGCTCCGATACCGACTTTGACAAATGCATGCCGAATATCTGACTGCTGGATATATACCCTTCCTTCTTTGGCTGCCATGATTGCCGCCTCGTTGAGCAGGTTCTCAAGATCTGCCCTGTAAATCCCGCTGTCGTCTGTGCTACCTGTTTTAAGTCTACGTCCTCGCTGAGTGGTTTTCCCTTCGCATGGACTTTTAAGATTTCTTCTCTTCCCTGAATGTCAGGTCTTCCGACCATTACCTTACGGTCAAATCTTCCCGGACGCAGAATTGCCGGGTCAAGGATATCTACACGGTTTGTGGCAGACATCACGATAATTCCTTCGTTGACTCCGAATCCATCCATCTCTACAAGCAGCTGATTCAATGTCTGCTCTCTCTCATCGTGTCCACCGCCCATACCTGTTCCACGTCTTCTTGCAACTGCATCGATCTCATCGATAAAGATAATACACGGCGCATTTTTCTTCGCTCCTCAAAGAGATCCCTCACACGGGAGGCTCCGACACCGACAAACATCTCCACGAAATCAGAACCGGAAATAGTAAAGAACGGTACACCTGCTTCCCCTGCCACTGCCTTTGCAAGCAATGTCTTACCGGTTCCCGGAGGTCCTACAAGAAGTACCCCTTTCGGGATTCTTGCTCCAACCTGAATATATTTTTTAGGTTCTTTTAAGAAATCTACGATTTCCTCTAACTCTTCTTTCTCTTCTTTCAGACCTGCGACATTGGCAAATGTCACTTTCTTATCCCGATCGGTGCTCAATCGCGCCCTGCTCTTGCCAAAGCTCATTGCTTTTGCATTTGCTCCACCACCTGCCTGACGGTTCATCAGCACAAACAGTAATAATACAACCCCTACCGTAAGTACAAGCGGAAGCACTACCGTCGTAAATACGGAAGGTTTTGGCATATCTGCAATTTTGTATGACACCCCATTTTCCTCAAGAATCTCCTGCACTTTTTCTGTATTCAGCACATTCATACTCTTGGAATAATCTTCATCCTTCAGATAAATCTTCAGTGTTCCTGTCGGTGTTTCTTTGTTTGGATTGATCACCACAGAATCTACATTGTCTTCCTTTAAATCTTCCTGAAACATCGCTTCTGTATACCGCTGTTCTGTACTTTGCATCCGGTCTGAAAACCAGAATACCGCAAACAGAACGATCACCAGCATCAAAAGCGAAGCACCGCTGGCTCCTCTATATTTCTTACTATCCAATTTATGTCCCCTTCCTATTCTACGCCTTCCACAACTCCGATGTATGGAAGATTTCTATATTTCTGCGCATAATCCAGTCCATATCCCACAACAAATTCATCTGGGATATTAAATCCTACATAATCTACATTGACATCCATCACTCTTCTCTCTGGTTTATCTAACAGTGTACAGAGTTTCATGCTGTTTGGATTTCTCTTCTTGAGAATCTCAAGAAGGTAAGATAATGTACGTCCAGAGTCAATAATATCCTCTACAACAAGTACGTCTTTTCCTTCCAGACTTTCATCCAGATCTTTTGCGATCTTGACAACTCCGCTGGATGTCGTTCCATCTCCATAGCTGCTTACGCTCATAAAGTCCATAGAAACCGGAACGGTAATTCTCTTCGCCAGCTCGCACATAAAGAACACACCGCCCTTCAGTACACAGATCAGATGTACCTGCTTTCCTTCGTAGTCCTTGCTGATCTTCTCTCCTAAGTCTCTGATTCTCTTTTCTACTTCTTCTTCTGAAACTAATACCTTAATTGTCTCTGCCATGGCTTTCTCCTCCATCTATTTGTATTTGTAAAATTCTTTTTGTATGTTCGTCTGGTCTCCCGCAAAGACTCAGGCGATGTCCAACTACCCATAAAATATGGCTTCCATCTGCAATCAGCAGTATCTCTCCCCGCTCACTTGCAGGAATCTTCTCATTGATCAGGTAAGATTTCAATTTCTGTTTCCTTCCCTCCCGGTCAATGACAATATAATCACCTGGTCTTCTTGTTCTCACACACAAATCATGTTTAATTATATCATAATCAAAACAGTTCGTGTGACTTTTTTGCATATTTCCGGGGTTCTCTGCCGAATCCACGATTCTGCATGTAACTGCGGTCTTTTTCCCCTTAGGAGTTTGGTAAAAGACCGTTCCCGGAATACGGCATTTTACTTCTAATGGAAGCTCCTCCTCCCGGAGCAGTATCCCTTTTTCTTTTTTTTGCCGTACTTCCTTTTCTTTCTCTCTAGCTGCATGTACTTTCTCAAGTGTCACTCCCTCATATCCCCGCACTGCCCGCATATGATACGGAAGCATGATCTGTCTTCCACATTGCTTCCCGAAAAGTGTGCTGACGTCTGCAACATGAACTGCTGACAGATCTTTTGCCTGCCCCGCCACTTCCTCCATACAGGAAAGCACTGTCATCTCTCTGAGTATCTTATCTCCACTCTGAAAAGGCTCTGTCCGGATCAGAAGTTTTTCACCCTTCCTGCTGACACAGTTTTCTTTAAATACTTTCAGCTGCTTTTCCAGAAATTCCTGCACGCCCCGGAGCTGCTCTGCCGCCTCACTTAAATGCGCTGCCGCCCGCGGATTGATCTGGTTTTCCATATAAGGAATGACCCGGTTGCGGATTTTATTGCGTGTATAGTCTTCTGTCAGATTTGTCTGATCTGTCTGATATCGTATTCCATTTTGTTCCAGAAATCCCTCGATCTCCCTGCGTTCCAGACAAAGAAGCGGGCGAACATAACGATCCCTGACCGGTTTGATCCCTGTCATTCCATTGAGTCCTGTTCCTCTTACAAGATTCATCAAAAGTGTCTCTGCATTGTCATTCTTGTGATGTGCCAAAGCAATCTTGGCTGCCCCATATTTCTGTGCCGCCCTCTCAAACGCTTCTCTTCGGATATTTCTGCCGGCTTCCTCCATAGATTGTTTCCTCTTTTTTGCAATTAATTCCAGATTGCAGCGTACAATTTCCAGAGGAATACCAGCTGTCTTACAAATGTTTTGGACAAATCTCTCATCCGCATCTGCATCCTCGCCGCGGATCCCATGATTGACATGCACCGCCACGAGCTTCACCCCCAATTCTTCCTGCAGATAATGCAAAATGAAAAAAAGGCATACCGAATCCGCCCCTCCCGATATGCCTGTAATCACTGTTTCTCCCCGCTCAAACATCCGGTGCTCTTGTATATAAGCTTGCACCCGCGCAGGAATCTCCTTGTTCTTATATTGATATGCTCTTGTTTTTTGCTCTTTTTCAGCCATATCTACGTTCCTTTTCCCTTTTGTTCTCCTACACGTTTTGTGTATTTCCTCTCTATGATACTATGATTATCCAAAAGAATCCAGTCACACTTCTATCCTTTCCACACTCCTGCCACCAAAACTGTCATGTCATCCTTTGGGGTCTCGCCGGTAAACGCAAGCACCTGATCTAAAATGTATTGTGCCATCTCTTTTGGATTGACAAGCTTCATTCCGCCTATGATTGTCTCCATCAACATCTCCTGCTCCACAACCGGAAGAGCATCCAACACTCCGTCTGTCATCATCACGACAAATTCTCCGCTTCTCAGTGTCCGTTTTACCATGTCAATCTCCAGATTGTGCAGAACCCCAATAGGGAGGCTTGTCGAGGATAATCGTTCCACCCCATTGCGATATTTAATAAAAGTTGTCGATGCGCCCACTTTCAAAAATTCACATTCCCCTGTATACCGATCAAAATTCCCATATCTACCGTAGAAAAATGAATTTCCTCACGCCCCATCACAAGCGCTGTATTAATCATCTGGATCGCCAGTTCCCCAGGAAAACCTGAAGTCAGAAGTTCTTCCAAAAGTTCTACGACCATCGCACTCTCCTGAAACGCCTTCCTGCCTGATCCCATCCCATCTGAAAGAGCAGATGCAACCCTTCCACCTGGCATCGCCACTTCCAGAAAACTGTCTCCGGATATTGTATCTCTTCCTTTTCCTATTTTAGCAACCCCCTGCATAATATGGAATTGATACGGCTCGATACAGACATACGGTTCATACTCTTTTCCCAACATTGTGCGCTCTGTTCCTCAAATACAAATTTCCTGCCATACGTTCTGGAAATGATTTGAATCATCTCCTTCGTCTCCACTCCCACATCTTGTACTGCCTTTGCATTCAAGTGAATCTCATGCTTTCCTCGCTCCGTACAAAGAAAAGTCATATCCAACACTTTTACCCCTATTTTCTGCAGCCGTTTTCGAATTTTTTTCTCCATCCGAACATCAATCAGAATGCTGTCCTCAAATTCTTTTGCCGTACTTTTAATGATCTGCGCAAACAAATCCATCTGCACCGCACATCCCTCCCGGTTTTTTACAAGCCGGTTCGACCAGAGCATATTTTGTTTTGCTTCATGAAAGACCTCTATGAGCGCGCTCTGGAACTTTGGCGCCATCACACATTTTTTCTGTAATTTCCGCTTTGTTTCCAGATTCAATTCTTTCCCATATTCCTCGATGGCATGCAGAACTTCATATCCCAGCTGGTAAGTATGGACATAGTCCTCTCCCCAACACCGCTCCATATGATCACATTTTGTACAGACACTCTCCTCCACCTGAAAAAACATTTCCTGCAGTTCATCTTTTGTAAATACCTGCTTCTGCCGCTCCAGTTTTAAAAATACCTTCGATAAATGTTCCAGTGAATCCGCCAGTTTTCCAATCTGTACTGCATAAGGGCCCGAAATCCCAGCCTGTCCCATTCCAGCCTTCTCCATTTTTATTCTCCCCCTGTCCGTTCTTTTCCTTTTTTGTCTGCTGAACAGAACAAAGAATCTCGCAAGCGAGATTCTCACGCGAACCGTGTTTTTTATCACATAGGATTTTGTGAAAATTTCCTATGTAATAAAAAAACTTAGGAAATCCAGTTATTTCCTAAAGTTATCATTTGTAATCTTATTATTTTGTTGGTTTTAATACAATCTCATCTTCATATACAAGTCCAAATTTTTCCTTTGCCACATCTTCTACATAAGCGTCTGTGCCAACATACTCTTTGTACTTCTCAATTTCTTTTGTCCTGTCTTTTTCTTCTTTGATCTGTGTCTCCAGCTCTGCCTGTTGCTTTTTATATGCTTCATTCTTCGCCCGTAATGAGACCCCTCCGACAGACACAAGCACGATCAGCAACATGATTACGGAACTAATCAGCACCATACTTCTTCTATGTGCCCGCATTCTCTGCCGCTGTTGTCTTGTACGACTTTTTTCTTTGATATGCTTCATTACTGTTACCCACCTTTGTATGTGTGTATTTCCAGACTACTCTAAAGCCATTCTAATGGGTTTCCCTCTTTTTTTCAATACTTTTCTTGATTTTTTTATAGATTTTCCGCATCTGTGAAAATATCGCTGCAAACAGACTAACCCCTGCCAGTGTCCCTGTCACAAAGAACCACCGGATGCTTCCATCACTCGTAAGATAAATCTTTACAGACAGATACAGGCTGATTCCGATCCAATAAAACAGATCTTCCAGTGTCACCGCTGTCAGATTGTGGGGCAGAATCCTTCTAAAAATGCGGATCATATCATAAATTCCCATGACAACGAATCCTGATAAAACTGCCTGAATAAAAATATTTGCTTCCTCCCCGATTCCAGACATAGGATCACCTATTTAAACAGTTTGGAAAAGAAGTTTTCTCCCTGCTTTGCCGCACTCTGGCTGATATCCGAATAAGCGATGCTGTCGATATGTCCCGCCAGATCCACTTCTCCTTTTTCCACACTCAGCCGGTTCACATGGAGATCTTTTCCCTTCACCATAAGCATTCCTTGTTCTGTCTCAAGCAGTATCTCATTTAAATCAAAGGAAAGTACATCCAGTACACCTGTCACCGCACTTGTCTTTCGGTTATTGATAACTAATTTATGAGGTTTTTGTACCTGTCTTTCTTCCACTATACCCACAACCTTTCTATCTATGATCAGTACGTCTTCTTTCTCTCAATTATATGAAAGGTTGTTCATATTTATGATGATTTATAGATACCTCATTACAGATACCGGAATAAATCTTTTGCTTCTTCTTTCTTTGTCGTATCTTGAATTGCAAGCACTTCTACCTTCACGGTCTTTGTCCCGAACTGGATTTCAATGACATCCCCCGGTTTTACCTTTACAGAAGCTTTTGCCACAGTTCCGTTTACAAGGACACGCCCTGCATCACACGCCTCATTAGCAACCGTCCTTCTCTTGATCAATCTGGAAACTTTTAAAAAATTTATCTAATCTCATTTTCTTTCCCTCATGTAACAAAGAACTGCCGCAATTCTCGCAGCAGTTCTTGTCTTCTATTTCTTATTGGATTGTCTATCTGAATTATGCATTTACAGCATCTTTTAATGCTTTACCAGCTTTGAATTTCGGAGCCTTGCATGCAGCGATCATCATTGTTTCTTTTGTATGAGGATTTCTTCCTTCTCTTGCTGCTCTTTCTGTCACTTCAAAAGTACCAAATCCTACTAACTGAACTTTCTCACCTTTTTTCAGTTCTTCTGTTACAACGTCTACAAAAGCTTTTAATACTTTCTCAGAGTCTTTCTTAGATACTTCTGCTGCTTCAGCAACTGCTGCGATTAATTCTGTTTTGTTCATGAATATGTTCCTCCTCTAATTTAGCTATAGAATATATGAAATATATAGATTCTATCCGTTTTGAAGGGCCGTTCCCTCCGCATTTGCAGGCTGTTTACCCTTATTGTACTGTTATAGTTATAACTGTTTCCCTATTGTTTGTCAAGGAATTTTTCGTGTTTTCCACGTCCCGGAACATGTTTCAGACACCCTCCGGTTCTTTTCCCTGAATACTTGTTGATAATTCGCCTTAACTATAACATTTTTTCAATCATTTCCAGCACAGATGCACCCATTTTTGCAGAAATCTCGTCCGCATTTTCCAGAGAATTTCCCTTAATTCCATAATAGAATTTCACTTTTGGCTCTGTACCGGAAGGACGTACACATACCCATGCATCATTTTCCAATTCATAATAAAGTACATTGGAAGCCGGAAGTCCTGTATCGCTTGTCTCTCCTGTCCGCAAGTCTTTGATCGTACCTGCCTTGTAATCTCTCGCTCTTTGTACGCCATATCCCCCGATCTCTGCCGGCGGCTCCTTGCGCAGCGTCTCAAGAATATTCTGGATCTTCTCAAGTCCTTCGATACCTTTAAGTGTGATGGACTGGATGTCATCTTTGTAATATCCGTATTTCTCATACATGTCGATCATCGCATCCCAGAGCGTTTTTCCAAGCGTCTTATAGTATGCCGCCGCTTCACACAGCGCCATTGTTGCAACGATTGCATCCTTGTCTCTCGCATAAGTACCAATCAGACATCCATAACTTTCTTCAAATCCGAAGAGATACGTTCCTATTCCAGTCTTTTCAAATTCGAGGATCTGCTGTCCGATAAACTTAAATCCAGTCAGAACATCGATCAACTTCACTCCATAGCTCTCTGCGATCGCTTTTGCCATGTTGGATGTCACGATGGATTTAATCAGGCAACCGTCCTTTGGAAGACCTTTTACTGCCTTTGTCTGGCTGATCTCATAGTCTGCAAGAAGACATCCTGACATATTTCCTGTCAGAACTTTGTACTCTCCTGACTTTGTATCCTTTACATAACTCCCAGACGGTCTGCATCTGGATCTGTTGCAAGAACAAGATCGGCATCTACATCTTTTGCAAGCTTTAAGCCAAGCTCAAAAGCTTCTTTTGCCTCCGGGTTCGGATAAGATACTGTTGGGAAGTTTCCATCTGGCAATTCTTGCTCTTTGACTACATAGACGTTCTCAAATCCAAGTTCTTTTAAAATACGTCTTACCGGAATATTCCCCGTTCCGTGAAGTGGGCTGTATACGATCTTTAAATCTTTGTTCATCTGGTCGATGGCATCCTGGTGGATGACTTGCTTTTTGAGTTCCTCCATGTAAGCGTCATCAACAGCTTCTCCGATCACCTCATAAAGTCCCGCTTCTTTTGCCGCTTCAAGGCTCATCGTCTTGACTGTAGCATAATCTGTCACTGCCTCAACTTCTGCCATGATCCCGGTATCATGCGGCGGTGTGATCTGTGCGCCGTCTTCCCAGTATACCTTATATCCGTTATATTCCGGTGGATTGTGGCTTGCTGTAATATTGATTCCGGCAATGCAGTTTAACTTTCTTACTGCAAAAGAAAGTTCCGGTGTCGGGCGGAGTGACTCAAATACATATGCCTTGATCCCATTTGCTGCAAGGCAAAGCGCCGACTCGTCCGCAAATTCCGGTGACATTCGTCTGGAATCGTATGCAATCGCAACTCCTCTGCTTTGTGCCCCATTCTTCAGAATATAATTTGCCAATCCCTGTGTTGCTTTTCTGACTGTATAAATATTCATCCGGTTTGTACCTGCTCCGATTACTCCCCGAAGTCCTGCAGTTCCAAATTCCAGATCTTTATAAAATCGTTCTTTGATCTCATTATCGTTCTCTTTGATCGCTGTGAGTTCGGCTTTTGTGTCTGCATCAAAATAATCGTTCTCCAGCCATTCTCCGTATCTTTTCTGATAATCCATCCTGGTACCTCCTAATCTCACTTTTTATCTATTATACAACACGTTACTATAAATGAAAAGAAAATAAATCTTTCAAAAACTGATTCTTCTTTTCTGTCTGTGCAATAGATATCTGTAATTTTTCTACACTTTTTTCCGGGATCCACGCCTTGTTTGAGTGATAGTAACTATTCGCAACTTTCCAGAATTTCTCCGGATAAGCAAGCCGTACTGCCAGGTAATCCAGCTCCTCTCTGCTGATTGTCTTTCCCTTATCATATGTCTCTAAAAGCATGTTTCCAATCCGTTCATTCCATTGGCATTTCTCCATGACTTTTCTCAGAAAATAATAGAAATCTGCCATCTGTATATCCTCCCGGAAATGTTCAAAATTTGTCGTTGCCACTCCCCGATATGTCATGAGCACATTATGGTAATTATAATCCCCATGGATCCACGTGTGTTCTGTCTTACTTTTCTGTCTGAGCGTTTCATAATGATCTGTCTCCAGTTTTCTGACAACCGCTTCACCGAGTGCATGCTGCCCTTCAAATTCTTTTAAGTACAACAGCTCAAATTCACCTTTTCCGACTTTGTTTCGGATAAAGGTACGAACCTTCCGCAGTTCCCTGTTATGTCTCTGATACTCCTCTTTCAGATCATGCTCTCTTACAACCGTTCCTTCCTCCAGAACATCCGCTCCAGCCATCAGGTTGTGAAGATATGCTAAATTAGCAGTAGCACTGCAAAGTTCCTCCTCATTTCTGACATCACACTCTCTGCCACCATACCAGCGTTTCAATATATATTTTGTCTGGTCCGGAGCGCTTGTCACATATTCTCCCTCTTTGTTTGGAACAATCGTATCCACCAGTCCATACCCTTTTTCCTCGAGTTGGTGACACAGTTTATATAAAAGAGGCACTCGTTTCTCTGAGAAAGTAAGTTCTTTCAGTAAGAGCATGCCTCTGTCTGTATCGCATAAAATGGCACCTCTTGTCTTTCGGGTGCCTTTTACTTCTATATGATACTGTTCCAATACATCTGTTTCAAAATCCTTCATAACTGCCCCCTATAATCATTTTTCCGCCACTGCCTTTTGCAGTAACTTTGATTTTCTCTCTAGCCTATGATTTTTGGGACAGAAGTATGATTCTTTTTCTGAAATTTATGCAACAAATTTTGTGATTGTTTCAATGGCCTGTCTCACCTTGAAAACAGAAGCCTCCGCTAAATATCAAATCGATTTTGCACAAACCGAAGCAGATGCTCTTTATTATTGAACTCCGGATATTCAAGTACAATCCGCAGAAGCTCATTTAACACTTCTCCAATCTGCTTTCCCGGTTTCATACCGATTCCGATCAAGTCCGTTCCGGTCACTGCAAGCTGTTTTAAACTGACACACTCATGGTCTGCCACAATTTCCTCATAACATTTCTGAAGACCACTTAAATTTTCCAGTTCTTCTTCCCGTCGGTACATGCTGTGCGCCAAAATATCTGCTCTTTTTACGAGAAGATACATAGGAAACAGTTCCACACTGATCTTGCTCATTGCCTTTCTGACATTCTTTTTCTCTGCCGGCATCCGGTAATCATGCCAGCGGACAAGCTTTGTCACCTTATGGATCGTATCATTGTCAAATTTTAACCGCCGAAGGATTTCTTTCGCTTTCTGCTCTCCCCTGATGTCATGTCCTTTAAAATGAGCCGTTCCATCTGCATCCACTGTCTTCATCTCTGGCTTTGCGACATCATGGAGCAGCATCGTAAGACGCAGCACCTTGTCCGGCGGCACATTGCAGACTGCCTGAACCGTATGCTCACCCACATCGTACCTGTGGTATTTTGTCTCCTGACCAGTCCGCATCATCTCATCAAACTCCGGCAGGATGACTGCGGTGATCCCCAGATGATATGCTTCCCTGATCAACTCCGGCGAATCTGATACAAGAAGTTTTACCAGCTCTGTCTGAATCCGCTCAGCGCTGATCTTCTCCAACGTCGGGGCAAGTTCTGTCATTGCCCCCTTCGTCTCTTTTTCCAGAGAAAATCCAAGCTGCGCAGCAAAACGCACTCCGCGCATAATGCGGAGCGCATCTTCTCCAAACCGTTCTCTGGCATTTCCCACACAGCGGATTATCTTTCGCTTCAAATCATCCATTCCGCCAAAAATATCGACGATCCCTTCTGTATCATTGTATGCCATTGCATTGATCGTGAAGTCCCTGCGGAGCAAATCTTCCCTTAAATTTCTTGTGAAGATCACTTCCGTCGGGTGTCTGCTGTCTTCATATTTCCCGTCAATCCGGTATGTCGTCACCTCAAATCCTTCTTTTCCGAGAAGGACAGTCACTGTCCCGTGCTCAATCCCGGTATCGACAGTTCTTGCAAATAGTTTCTTTGTCTCATCCGGGGATGCTGAAGTTGTGATATCCCAGTCTCCCGGCTCTCTTCCAAGCAGCGAATCTCTGACACATCCACCTACCGCATATGCCTCATATCCATGCTCCTGTAATGTCTGTATGATCGTATTTACTTTTTCCGGCAACTGTATCTTCATGATCTATCCCCCTGACTTCCCATGTACGGTCTAAAGTATTTATCTTCCATACATCGGTACAGTAAAAATTAGTATGCTTTTCCCCAGTAAACCATATGCTTTGCAGGTTTGCCGCAGTGTACACAGGTTCCGGTGATCTCTTCCTGCTCAAATGGGATACAGCGTGAAGTCACCCCTGCCTCTTCCTTCAGAGCATCCTCGCATTCCTGGCATCCACACCACATTGCTTTAATAAATCCCGGCTTCTCATCTGCCAGTTTCTTAAACTCTTCCATGCTGGAAGCAGTATATGTGTGTGCATCTCTATGCTCTCTTGCTCTCTCAAGCATCTCTTTCTGCATAGTATCCAGTACTTCTGCTACCTTCGTTTCTAACTCTTCGAATGGAACTATGATCTTCTCTCTTGTATCTCTTCTTACAACTACTGCATGTCCTGCCTCAATATCCTTTGGTCCTAATTCAATCCGAACCGGAATTCCTCGCATCTCCTGCTCAGAAAATTTCCATCCCGGACTCTTGTCGGAATCATCCACTTTGACACTCAGTCCTGCTTTTTCAGCACTTCTTTCACTTCATATGCCTTGTCAAGCACACCGTCCTTTTTCTGTTGGATCGGGATGACCATCACCTGAACCGGTGCGATTCTTGGAGGAAGTACAAGACCACTGTTGTCTCCGTGCACCATGATGATAGCTCCGATCATACGAGTTGTCATTCCCCAGGATGTCTGGTGTACATACTGTAATTTATTTTCTTTATCTGTATATTGAATTCCGAACGCCTTTGCAAATCCATCTCCGAAGTTGTGACTTGTTCCTGACTGAAGTGCCTTTCCATCGTGCATCAAAGACTCGATCGTGTAAGTTGCCTCTGCCCCTGCAAATTTCTCCTTGTCTGTCTTTCTTCCCTTGATCACCGGGATCGCAAGTACTTCTTCACAGAAATCCGCATAGACATTTAACATCATAATTGTTCTTTCTTCTGCCTCTTCTGCTGTCGCGTGTGCTGTGTGACCTTCCTGCCATAAGAATTCTCTGGAACGAAGGAATGGTCTTGTTGTCTTCTCCCAACGCACAACCGAACACCATTGATTGTACACTTTCGGAAGATCTCTGTGTGACTGGATATCCTTTGCATAAAAATCACAGAATAATGTTTCTGAAGTCGGTCTCACACAAAGTCTTTCCTGAAGCGGCTCAAGTCCTCCGTGTGTCACCCACGCAACTTCCGGTGCAAACCCTTCCACATGATCCTTTTCTTTCTGCAGAAGACTCTCCGGAATAAACATCGGAAGGTATACATTCTCTACACCTGTCTCCTTAAATCTGCGATCCAATTCATGCTGGATATTCTCCCAGATTGCATATCCTGCAGGTTTGATCACCATACACCCTTTTACACTTGTGTAATCGATCAGCTCCGCTTTCTTTACCACATCCGTGTACCATTGTGCAAAATCATCTTCCATGGAAGTGATCGCTTCTACGAGTTTTTTGTCTTTCGCCATACTTTTCTTCTCCTTTTCTTTGCTCCATGCAAAGCACATCCCACTAATAGACTGCGCTCTTTTTTCGTGCATGGATCTTTGCTTTTCTATATATTTGATCGGGAATGAAAAAAGAGCCTTTCAATCCCTCTGCAAGGGACCGAAATGCTCGGCGGTACCACCCTTATTAATCATAACCGGCTCCGGCTACTGCCATCTCCAGCTAAAATTCTCTCTGTCCTCTTTAACGCAGATGTACGCTGTGCTTTCACACAGAAGCTCCAAGGCAGGTTCAATACATCTTCTGCAAGAATCTCTCACCATCCGATTCTCTCTCTGTGGCATATCCTATATTTACTAATCCTCTTCCTCGCTCTTGTTTCGTAAGCTCATTTTAAGAGAATTTCCTCCCTTTGTCAAGAAGTCCCTTCTCCTTTTTGTAGTAGCTCCCGGACAATCTCTTTCCCCGCAAGATATCCGAAAGGACCTGTGATCACACCACTTACACCAAACAGACGAATTCCCACATAGACCGTGACAAGTACCATAATCGCAGGGATTCCCAAATGCTCCCCAATCAGCTTCGGCTCTAAAAATTCTCTCGTCAGATTGCAGATCACAGACAATCCCACATAAACTGCTGCAAACAAAAAGCGTCCTTGAAATGCCTGCACAATTGCAAGTGGATATAATACAACTGCCGTTCCAAGTACCGGCAGCGCGTCAAGAAACCCGATCAATACTCCTAACAGCAATGCATACGGATTTTTCAAAAGCAGAAACGTCACCGTACAGAGTGCCGCGATCACAGACATAATGATCAGCTGTGCTTTCAGAAACATTCCTCCCATATGAAAGATGCGTTTCAAAATCTTCACAAAATGTCTGTACCCAATACTATGTGATGCTTTCTCTTTCAGCTTGTCAAAATCATTGACGAGCAGAATGATCGATACAAAAATAATAATCCCAACCCCTGCCACTTCAATGATCGTTCTGACATACCCCCATGAATTTGCCATCAGTTTCGGTACAAACTGCCTTTCGATATTTTCTGCAATGGTTACCATCCGTGTCACAAAAAGTGACTCCAGTTCTCCCGCCTCCATTCCGAAAACTCCGCTCATGCTCCGACAACATTGATCTAAAACCGCTCCATCTTTCCGGCATAAAATCCATAGTGCTCAATAAAGTAACAAAACTGCTGTACGAGTGCACTCCCAAGAAACCACAATGCTGTGCCTGCCACACCTAAGATGATCAGAAGCAACCCCCCGGCAACAGCTCCCTGATTCAGCTTTGTATGTGCATGGATGTTCCTGACAAGCGGTCTTAACAGATATGCCACCAGAAATGCACAGAAAAAGGGGAGCACAAGTGCAGTATATACTTGATTCCAATATACATGCCCCTGTGACTCCCACAACAACTATCACTGTCTTCCACTGTTCTCTCTGCATTCCCATCACCAGCCCCGTCTTTTCCACGCATGTCCTGAACAGTCAGCGACACACGGTAGTGATGTTAGTATTGCCGTCCCATCGTCCTTTATACAACTTTTTTAAACTTTTGAAGCAAAAAACAAATCAAACCCCGCTGCTTGCGGCTGTATCTCAAACTGCATCTGCTTTTTTGTCTTTGGATGCACAAAAGTAAGGCTGCTTGCACACAGAGCAATCTGCCCTCTTGCTTTTTCCTCTCCTCCGTATTTTACATCTCCGAGAATCGGACATCCCATCCCCGACATCTGCACACGGATCTGATGATGTCTTCCTGTGTCCAGATGAATGTTTGCCAGTGCCTTTCCCTCTGCCTCCCCTTGTATTTTATAGGAAAGCCTTGCTTCTTTCGCCCCGGCATCCGACTTTCTGCAAATTTTTGACAGATTTGTCCTGCTGTCCTTGACAAGGTAATCTGTCAGCTGTCCTTGCGCCTTCTCTGGAACCTTGCACAGTACTGCCTGATAATATTTTCCAAAACCGCCTGCCTGAAGCTGACGGTTCAGTTCTTTTGCAGCCTGCGGCGTCTTCGCAAATACGACAATCCCCTCCACCGGCTGATCCAGACGATGAATCACCCCAAGATATGGTTCTCCTTTTCCCCCTTCCTGTTGGTATCTATAGTTTTTCAGCAGACTGACCATATCTTTTGTCTGAATCTGCTTCGTCTGTACCGGAACACCTGCCGGCTTTCTGCACACAATAAGATCTCTGTCTTCAATATAAAATATAACTCTGAATTTCCACGTTTTTCTGCCTTTCTTGATCTATAGCCTTACAGCTTGCTGTTTTTTATCCCTGCTCTTGTCAAAGAGCCAACGTTATTTTACCCCATCCCCTGACAAAGAGTCAAAAAAACCGCCGCAAAAATGTCATCTCAATCCATCTCTGCGGCGATCTCAATGCTTTTAATTCATCGCGTTCTCTACGCTTCCTCTACATCTCCCTCAAGAAGTGCCTGTTCATAGCGCTCCAAAATCGTTCTCTGAATCCTCTCTCTCGTATTTGAGTTGATCGGATGTGCGATATCACGGTATTCTCCATCAATTGCTTTCTTACTTGGCATTGCGATGAAGAGTCCCTTCTCTCCTTCGATTACCTTAATATCATGTACTACGAATTCGTCGTCCATTGTAATTGATACTACTGCCTTTAATTTTCCTTCTTTTGCTACTTTACGCACTCGTACATCTGTAATCTGCATACTTTTGTCCCCTTTCACCGCTTCTACATCGCGTATCTCTCATTTTTCTCTACAACTACTTTTATTCCATCTTCTCCTACATGGCGAGTGTTCGCACGAATTGTATCTCTACTCTCTACGATACAATTTTCAATATAGGTATTATCTCCTAAATAAACATCATTCAAGATGATGGAATTCTTAATTACACAATTATTCCCTACAAATACTTTCTTAAATAATACTGAATTTTCCACAGTACCATTGACGATACATCCACTTGCAATCAAACTGTTCTTTACGCATGCACCCGGATTATATTTTGCCGGTGGAAGATCGCTCACTTTTGAATAAACATTCGGATATTCCTTAAAGAAATATTTTCTCACTTCTGGCTTCAGGAAATCCATATTTGTTCTGTAATAATCATTAACTGTAGCAATATTACTCCAGTAATTGCTAATCTTATATCCATAAATTTTCTTTACATTCTTATACCGGATCAGAACGTCCTGCACAAAGTCAAATCTTCCCTCTTCTGCACATCGCTCAATCAGATCGATCAGCTGTCTTCTTCTGATGACATAAATTCCTGTTGAGATGATATTAGATCTGCTCAGTACCGGCTTCTCCTCAAACTCCTCAATCCTGCAGGAATCATTCATCTTAACCGTTCCGTAACGGCTGACATCTGCATCCTCATCCATCTCTTTGCAGACAACGGTAATATCTGCTTTTTTCGCAATATGATATTCAAGCACTTTATTATAATCCAGCTTGTACACTGCATCTCCAGATGTAATGATCACATATGGCTCATGACTTTTTTTAAGAAAGTAAGATTCTGATAAATCGCATCCGCAGTTCCTCTGTACCAATATCCGTTCTCCATTGTAATCGTCGGTGTAAACACATACAGGCCACCTTGTTTTCTTCCAAAGTCCCACCATTTGGAAGAATTCAGATGTTCATTCAATGATCTGGCATTGTACTGTGTCAGCACCGCGACTTTCTGAATATGTGAGTTTGACATATTGCTAAGTGCAAAGTCAATGCTCCTGTAACTTCCTGCTACCGGCATCGCTGCCACTGCACGTTTATGTGTCAGTTCCCGCATCCTGCTGCCTATTTACCACCCGCTAAATAATTCCTACTGCTTTCATCCCTATTCACCTACCTTAATTAATGTTTCACCACTTGCAAGCTCTCCGTTTATGTAATCCTCTTTTGATGTAACACCACTAATGGCGGTATTCTTGCCGATCTGTACATCGGATGGGATCACAGAATCTTCCCCAATGGTCACAAGTCCAAATCCATAGATATCCGGTCTCATCTTATTCGGTGTATCGCTTCCTGTTCCAAGTGTGACGTTATCTCCAATCTGTACATTCTCCGCAATGATCGCTTTGTCAATCACACAGTGATCTCCGATCACAGCATCCTTCATGATAATGGAGTCTCTCACAACGCTTCCTTTTCCAATCGTTACACCAGAACTAATGACAGAACTGTGGACTTCTCCATAGATATCACAACCATTTCCAATAATGCTCTTCTCCACAGCAGAGTGATCTGAAATATAATGCGGCGGTAAAATACCACTGTTTGTATAAATTTTCCAATATTCCTCATATAAATTAAATTCCGGAATAATATCTATTAATTCCATATTTGCTTCCCAGTAAGATCCCAGTGTTCCGACATCTTTCCAGTAGCCATTGTACTCATATGCAAATAATCTTTGTTTCTTTTCATGACAATAAGGAATAATATGCTTTCCAAAATCACATGCCGGCTGTTCCGATAAAGCCTTCAGCGCTTCCTTTAATACCGGCCAGCTAAATATGTAGATACCCATGGAAGCCAGGTTACTTCTCGGCTGTGCCGGCTTCTCTTCAAACTCCTGGATCCGGTTCTCTTCATCTGTAATGACAATACCAAACCTACTTGCCTCCTCCAGAGGTACCGGCATCGTAGCGATCGTGACGTCCGCATGATTCTCTTTATGGAAATCCAGCATCACTTCATAATCCATCTTGTAAATATGATCCCCGGAAAGAATCAGTACATAATCCGGATTATACATCTCCATATAGTTCATATTCTGATAAATGGCGTTCGCCGTACCGGTATACCACTCACTGCTTGTGCTTTTCTCATACGGCGGAAGCACTGTAACTCCTCCAATATTACGGTCCAGATCCCACGGAATCCCGATTCCAATATGTGTATTCAGGCGTAATGGCTGATACTGCGTCAATACACCGACAGTATCGATTCCTGAATTAATACAGTTACTTAATGGAAAGTCTATGATTCTGTATTTCCCCCCGAATGCAACTGCCGGTTTTGCTACTTTTGATGTAAGAACACCTAATCTGCTGCCTTGTCCACCTGCCAACAACATTGCAATCATTTCTTTTTTTATCATGTCGTCACTCCTTCTAAGTAATTTAATAGTTGTATTATAGCATAAAAAGGTAATAAAATGAATGTTTTTTACATAAATAATTGCCTTTTTAAAAACTTTTTATGTATATTTTACAAAAAATTATAGTTTGGCTTTTTTTCCATATACCGTTATAATATAATGAAAGTGCGTAAAATATTACTATTAATTTAAATTTTTCTATGAACAGGGAGTGTATTTATGTATAAAATAGATTTTCAATGTCCGGTCCATGTCCATTTTATCGGTATCGGCGGCATCAGCATGAGTGGCCTTGCCGAAATTCTCTTAAAAGAACATTTCACAGTAACGGGATCGGATTCCAAAGAATCGCCCCTTACAAGACATTTAACAGATCTGGGAGCTGTCATCCATTACGGACAGAAAGCTGAAAATATAACTGATGATATTGATGTTGTCGTCTACACCGCTGCCGTGCACGCAGATAATCCTGAATTTATTGCAGCAAAAGAACATCAGCTTCCGATGCTTACCCGTGCAGAACTGCTCGGACAGCTGATGACGAACTATAAGACACCGATCGCAGTATCCGGAACTCACGGCAAGACAACAACGACTTCCATGATTTCCCATATCCTTCTTGCAGGCGATACGGATCCGACCATCTCTGTCGGAGGTATTTTAAAGATCATCGGCGGAAATATCCGCGTCGGTCACTCAGATGTTTTCATTACAGAAGCCTGTGAATATACAAACAGCTTCTTAGATTTTCTTCCAAAGATTGGAATCATCTTAAATGTAGAAGAAGATCATATGGATTTCTTCAAAGATCTTGATGATATCCGTCATTCTTTCCACCGGTTCGCCGCACTGCTTCCGAACGATGGCACACTGATCATTAACAGTGAGATTTCACAGTACGAGCAGATTATTGCCGGCCTGAACTGCAATGTCATCACATATGGCATTCATAACGATGCAGATTACACTGCACAAAATATTCAATACGATAACATGGGGAATGTTTCGTTCGACCTGATCGATCACGGAACAAAGAAAGATCGTATTTTCCTCTCTGTCAACGGAGAACACAATGTATCCAATGCACTTTCCGCAATCATTACCGGAACACTGCTCGGCATCGACCTTGAGAAGATCAAAAAGGGACTCTTGTCCTTTACCGGTACTGACCGCCGCTTTGAATACAAAGGAACACTCGACGGTGTCACGATCATCGATGATTACGCACACCATCCGACAGAGATCGAGGCAACTCTTTCTGCCGCACAGCACTACCCGCACAGAGAAATCTGGTGCATTTTTCAACCTCACACATACACAAGGACAAAAGCTTTCTTTCACGAATTTGCGCAGGCGCTGACACTTGCAGATCATGTGATCCTCGCAGACATCTATGCTGCCAGAGAAACAGATACGCTTGGCATGTCCTCAGAGGCTCTTTCAGATGCAATTCGTGAACTAGGCGGAGATTCCTACTATTTTCATCCTTTGATGAAATTAAAAAATTTTGTAAAAGAAAAATGTATCCACGGTGATATGTTGATAACTATGGGAGCTGGAGACGTTGTAAACATAGGAGAATCATTGTTATCCATATAGTTATCCACATTATCCACATTATCCACATTGTTTTTTATCCACAAAGAATGATGATTTATCCAATAAAAAGTCCTTTTTAGAACTTCTTTCTGGTGCTATAATACCAGTACATTGAAGAGAATTTATTTAGAAAGGTACGGTGTAAGGATGAAGAGTTTAGTATTGAGCAGCCATGGTCAGAATCATACAACATTAGTCGACAATCATTTTATCGACTGCCATATGGTAAAAGCAAATGGAGAGTTTGTGAAAGTTTATCTATTCCTGCTCAGACATCTGAACTCTTCTCCTGTTGCCCTCACCATTTCTACGATTGCAGATTGTCTGGACAACACAGAGAAGGATATTTTGCGTGCATTGAATTACTGGGAGAAAGAGGGACTGCTTTCCCTCCAATATGAGGAAAGCGATCATTCTCTCTGTGGTATTGCGTTTTGCCCTGTTCCGCCATGTGAGGGATCCGGGAACTCTTGTGCAATTCCAGCTTATGAAGACACATCTGCATCAGAAACGCAAGCTCCTTCGACCGTTCAGATACCGGATGTGACTATGGGTGCGGATACGATCTCTGATTCACGCGGAACAGCCCCGACTTCTATCAAGGCTTTCCGTGACCGTAAGGAATTCCAGCAGCTTTTGTTTGTCGCAGAACAATATATCGGAAGACCTTTGACTAGAACAGATATCGATACAATTTCTTATTTCTTTGATCAGCTTCATTTTTCTGCGGATCTGATTGAATATTTGATTGAATATTGTGTCGAGAATCAACATACGAGTATGCATTACATAAAAAAGTAGCTCTCGCATGGGCAGATGCTCACGTGACTACAGTCGAGGAAGCCCGGGCAACTTCCAGCATTTACAATAAGAATTGTTATACTGTACTCAATGCTTTTGGCATTCGCGGACGCGGACCTGCCGCTTCTGAGATTGCTATATAAAAAAATGGACTGAACAATACGGCTTCACTTTAGATATTATCAAGGAAGCCTGTGACCGGACAATGAGCAGTATCCATCAGCCAAGTTTTGATTATACCGATAAGATTTTGTCCAAATGGCTGACACAGCATGTCCGTGTCCTGTCAGATATCGAACGAGTGGATACTGCTTTCCGTCAGGAAAGAGAGAATAAGCGCAGAACGGTAACTTCAAAGCCTGCAGCGAATATTAAGACAAAATTTAACAACTTTAACGGTCGTTCTTATGATATTGATTCTCTGGAAGAACGTCTGTTAAAGACCAGATAACAAAGGAGCAGAAGTTATGGCATTAAAAAATTCCCAATATGACACGATCATGCGGGAGTATGAGCAGAAGCAACTGCATAGTCAGGACGTATTAAACGCACACTATCAGAGAGTGTATGACTGCATCCCTGAGATCCGCGATCTCGAGAATGCGATCTCCCATCTCTCTGTCCAGAAAGCACGAAATCTTCTGGAGGGAGATGAGACTGCCCTCTCCTCTCTGAAAGAAGAGATTTCCATGCTCCGTCAAAAGAAGTCTGCCCTTCTGTCCTCGTATGGATTCCCGGAGGATTATCTGGAACCTTCTTATGAATGTGCAGACTGCAAAGATACCGGATATATTGGCAGTCAGAAGTGTCACTGCTTTAAAAAAAGCGACCATCGATCTTTTATATACACAGTCTAATCTGAAAGAAATCCTTGCAAAAGAGAATTTTAATACATTTTCTCTTGCATATTATTCTGAAAATCACATGGATCCAAAGACTGGCCGCTCTTCACTTTCCATCATGAGAGATGCATTGGCAGTCAGCAAAGAATTTGTCCGAACATTCGGACAGGAATTCCGCAATCTGTTTTTATATGGAGATACCGGAGTCGGAAAGACTTTTCTCTCAAACTGCATTGCAAAGGAACTAATAGACAGCGCTTATTCCGTTATCTACTTTACAGCATTTGAATTATTTGATATATTTGCTAAGAGCCGGTTTGATAAAGATACACTTGCCGATACAATGTACGGCTACATTTTTGACTGTGACCTGCTCATTATTGATGATCTGGGAACAGAACTGACGAATTCTTTCATCGCTTCCCAGTTGTTTTTGTGTCTAAATGAACGTCTTTTAAAGAAGCGCTCTACGATCATATCGACAAACTTGTCTTTGGAATCAATTGTTGAGATTTATTCTGAGAGAATTTTTTCAAGAATCACGAGCAACTATACTATGTTAAGACTAACTGGAGATGACATACGAATCAAAAAGAAACTTATGAATATGGAGGAACAAACATGTTACATCGAGAAGAACGAAATTTAGAAAACATCCCTGTGGGATCACTTGGAATCATCGCAGTAGACGGATGTCAGGAGCTTGGAAACAAGGTAAATGACTACCTTGTAAAATGGCGTAAGGAAAGCTCCCACGAACACAAAAAATGACGTCGTGTTCACAGGATATGAGAAAGATAACTACTTAATCGACGCCAAAGTACCTCGTTTTGGTTCTGGGGAAGCAAAAGGAGTGATCAATGAATCTGTACGTGGTAAGGACTTATATCTGATGGTAGATGTCTGCAACTACAGCCTGACTTATTCCTTAAGTGGCCATGTAAATCACATGTCACCAGACGATCATTTCCAGAACCTGAAGCGTGTTATCGCTGCTGTCGGAGGAAAGGCTCGTAGATTAAATGTCATTATGCCATTCTTATACGAAAGCCGTCAGCACAAGAGAAGTTCCCGTGAGTCTTTAGACTGCGCACTTGCTCTTCAGGAACTTGTAAGCATGGGTGTTGACAATATTATCACATTTGATGCTCATGATCCTCGTGTACAGAACGCTATCCCGCTCAGCGGATTCGAGACAGTACGTCCAACTTACCAGTTATCAAAGGACTTCTTCGCACTGTACCGGATCTCATCATTGACAGCGATCACATGATGGCAATCAGCCCGGACGAAGGTGGTACAAGCCGTGCCGTATATCTTGCTAATGTACTTGGGCTTGATATGGGTATGTTCTACAAACGCCGTGACTATACACAGATTGTAGACGGACGCAATCCGATCGTTGCACATGAATTCCTTGGTTCTTCTGTAGAAGGAAAAGACGTGATCATCATCGACGATATGATTTCTTCCGGTGACAGTATCATTGACGTTGCAACAGAGTTAAAGAGAAGAAAAGCAAAGAGAATCTTCGCTGCCGCTACTTTCGGTCTGTTTACAAACGGTCTTGATAAATTTGACAAGGCTTACGAAGAAGGTATTATCCACGGAATCTTGACAACAAACTTAATTTACCAGACACCTGAATTGCTGAGCAGACCTTACTACATCAACTGCGATCTCAGCAAATACATCGCTCTTCTGATCGATACTTTGAATCACGATGGTTCTATCAGCAGTATCCTCAGTCCGAACGAACGTATCCAGCATGTTGTTCAGAAATACAAAAATGGAGAACCTGTTTAGTTTTTTACTTTTAATTTTAATTATCCTGAATCATTTATCATTGTAAAGAAATTTTAAAGATATTTCTTCATATTTCATACATTTTAATAATTCAGAAAAGAAGAACCCGGACAGAAGACTTATATCTACAAGATACAACTTCTCTCCGGGTTCTTTTATTTTGATATTTGCAAAAAGAAACCATATTTTACCCATTCACATGATATGGGATACCGAGTTTCCTTAACATCTCTAACTCTCTTCTCTGACAGGTAAATAAAATAATCTGTCTCTTGTTTTCTGCAAGCCAGCGAAGTGTATTCTCAAGTCTTCTCTCATCATAGTATGCGAATGTCTCATCGAGAATTACCGGAAACTCTTCCTCGTACATCAACTCTGCCGCTGCCATACGGAGCGCAAAATAAATCTGTTCCATCGTTCCCCTGCTGACTTGTCCCACTGAAATTTTCTGTGCCCCTTGTAATAGATATATGTTCGTATTTTCATCTATAAAAATGCGATCATATTTTCCATCTGTAATTGCACACAATATCTCTGAAGACACCTCATTCAGCCTTGTTCCAAATTCCTTTCTCACATCTGTGGACAGATGCCGGATCGTGTCCTCCGCAAGCTGGATCGCTCTTCCTTTCTCTTCCAGAACAACATATTCTTCACTGACTTCCATGAGTTCTTCTCCTTGCTCACAGAGATTCTCGTACTGCATCTGTTTCTCTGCAATCTCTTCCCGGAGCAGCTCCCGTCTGACAACCATCCTTCGCAAAGCCTCTCGATGCCTCTCTTGCTCATGTTCGAGTGAAATTTCTCGTTTTTCTGCTTCCCGGGACTCCTCTGTCTCTTGCTGTACTTTTCCTCCGCCTGTCGGAATGCTTCCATCAATTTCCACAGGAATACTATTTCCAGAATTATCGCTCCTGACAGCACACTCCATTTCAAAATCCCCTGAAATAGCAAGGAAATACCCGCAACGACTGCCAGAAATACAACCGGCAATAACTTTATTTTGACCGCATCCCATACATTCTGTTTTTCCGTGCTTTGCTCTTCTTCTGGAGTTCTGACAATTCTTTTTTCTTCCTGCTTTCCCTGTTCGATGTTTTTGCTGATTTGTTCTTCTTCCGCTTGTTTTCGCTCGATTTCTTCACTGATGTATGCCGCTTGCTGTTCAACTTTCTCTCGCTTTTCCTGCTTCTTTTTACGAATTTCTTTCTGACGGTTTTCCACTGTCTTTCGTCGCTCTTTTAAAATCGCAAGCGCGCGCTCCACATCCATCTCACTGTTCCCGGAACAGTAATAATTTGCAGCATAGTTTCGCAATTCTGCGCTAAGATCAGCACTTGTCTCTGCTTTTGTCTGACCGATTGAGATGGTATTTTCAAATGCAGCTTCTGACATGCCATCCAGAAGCATATCCATATCTCCCTGCTCCACCGATAAGATCTCTCCGTCTGTCTGACAGACAAGACTCGCGCTCTTTCCATAACGGTCAAACCGGCGGCTAATGATAAAAGTTCTGTCGCCAGACTCAAATGTCATCTCTCCAGCATAATAAGACGGCTGATCCCACGGCTCATATTTTGTAAACAGATCATTTTTTGCTGCCCTTCCGCGCCCTTTTGTCAGTCCAAATAGCATACTTCTGATAAAAGCATGCAGTGTACTTTTTCCGAACTCATTTTCTCCGTAAAAAATGTGGAAGCCTTCTTCCAGTTCTATCTTTATCTCTGAAAATTTTCCAAAGCTTTTCAGATATAATTCTCTGATAATCACCTAACTTCTCTCCTCCATCGCTGCAAGAATTGCACTGACCCCCTCGCACATTGCCTGATACTCGGTACTTTCCGGCTCGCATTCCATAAAATGTCCGATCAACCTTCCAAGCAGATTTTCTTTATTTCTCTCGTACAGCTGTTCATAGTGATATGCAGGAACGGTATGATCAAGAATCTCCACGATATTTCCATAATAGTCGAGATCTTCTATATCATAGACAATCTCCGGATCTCTCTGTCCTTCCAAAATAATTTTGTACAGCTCCGCAGTGCCATTTTGTTCGATCTCCTCTTTGATCTTTCCCCGCAGCGCCCCATGTGTCATTTCTATATCCACTGTGAGATGTAAGTGTATGTACTGCCTTTTTGCAAATGGAACAAAACGGATCTGCGTTCCTTTCTCGGTAATCTCTCCGAGAAGAAATCCATGTCTTCCTGTTTCATTTTGATCGAGCGGCTCAAGAGAACCAGAAAATGCCGCATAGTCTTTCAATAGCATCTGTGGTTTATGAATATGTCCCAGTGCAACATAATCATAGCCCAGTGCTTTTAACTTTGCTTTTTTGATCGGAATATGTGTCTCATCCCCCCCGTGAGCCAGAAGGATTTCATATTTCATGTCCCGCGGGGCATACGCCTCGTCGTACCTCGCCTCTCTGATTTCTCGTCTGTCGTAGCTGAATCCATACACTGCAAGATCCAGCTCCTCGATCACTGCTCTGTGTAATGTAGTTTCAAACAGTGGATAGACATTTTCACTCCATGCTATCTGCAGATAACGCGAATCCTTTCGAATATAGTCATGATTTCCTGCAATCAAAACGACCTTTGTCCAAGATAATTTTCCAAAATGATAATTTATCTCTTTGAGTTCTCTCAACAGAGGCTGCCTGTGAAATAAATCCCCTGCGATCAGCAACAGGTCAATCTGTTTCTCCTCACAGATGTCAATGACTTTGTAAAAACTATCCCAGATCTCCTTTTCCCGCTGTCCGTCATCACGCCTTCCCGCCTCCGGCGCTGCCCCTAGATGGACATCTGCTATCTGTATAAAATTCATAAAATTATTCTCCTTCACTCATCGCCGGTAACGTCACGATAAACCGTGTTTCCCACTCGTCACTCTCCGCACGGATCGTTCCATGATGCAGTTCCACAATTTCTTTTGCAATGGCAAGTCCAAGTCCTGCTCCTCCTGTCTTGCTGGAGCGCGAACCATCCACTCGGTAAAACTTCTCAAAAATTGCACTCAGTTCCTCTTCCGGAATCTTCTCTCCTTCATTTGCCACAACAATCTCGATCTCCTGGTGCCGCTCCTTTGCCTGAATCCGTATCGCAGTTCCTTTGTCACAGTACGCAATCGCATTTCGCAAAAGATTATCAAATACTCTGGCAAGCTTATCCGCATCTCCGTAAATCATCAGTGTATCATCAATCTGCACGTCACATCTTAAGTTTTTCTCCTTCAAAACCGCATACAGTTCATCCGCAATCTGTTCCAACATCATAGACAAATCTAAATTTCCCGGCTCCAGAACAATATCCTGTAAATTAAACTTTGTAATCTCAAAAAATTCATTGATCAGCTCTCCCAGACGGATTGCCTTCTCCAGAGAAATATGCGTATATTTTTTCCGCTCCTCCTCCGGCATGTCCGGCTTTGTTTCAAGAATACTTAAATATGCCACAATGGAAGTCAAGGGCGTTTTCAAATCGTGTGCCAGAAAAACAACCAGATCATTTTTCTTTTTCTCACTCTCAATCGCCTCCTGTTCCTGCCTCCGGATCGTCATCTTAATCTCATTTAAGCTATCCTCAAGCGGCCGCAGCGCAGGTTTAAACCGCACAGGTTCATTAAAATCCGATAAAATATTTTCAATTCCCTGATTAATTTCCTTCAAGTACTGTGTGATTCTGCTCAGCACAAAATAGAAAAAAAAGGAAAACAATAAAAGGAATCCCGCACCCATAAAATAAATTTTATTGTTTCCAATCACTTTCCAGTAGAGATCGATCGCCTGTTGCTCCGGCATATGAAACCACATAAAAAAATGTACAAATCCATCTGCAAACTTATGATTATAAATCCCATCTATGACAAGATTTTTGAAAAGATAGCCGACAAGCGCCGTAAACAGTACGACAAGCATTGTCTGAAGCAGAATATTAATCTTTAACCTTGTATAATTTTTACTCTTCAACTTTATATCCTACTCCCCAAACCGTCTTAATAAAATCGCTCTTTCCGGTCGGCCCGCTCATCTTCTCACGCAGATGCCGAATATGTACCATGACTGTATTGTTACTGTTTTTGTAATACTTTTCTTTCCATACATTTTCAAACAATTCTTCCGAGCTGATAACCTTTCCACGGTTCTCACACAGCATCCACAAAAGATCAAATTCAATCGGTGTCAGTGTCAGCTGTTTCTCATTATAGACACACTCATGAGATTCTCTGTTTAGCTGAAGTCCTGCAAAATCAATGATATCTCCACTGTCAATCCTTGTTCCTTCATTATACTGTGTATATCTCCGAAGCTGCGCTTTCACTCTTGCGATTAGTTCCAGAGGATTAAACGGCTTCAAAATATAATCATCTGCACCAAGCGTCAGCCCAGTGATCTTATCAATATACTCCGTTTTTGCGGTAAGCATAATAACCGGAAATGTATACCTCTCTCGAATCTTCTTTAAAATTTCAAATCCATCAATCCCCGGAAGCATGACATCGAGGATTGCAAGATCGATCTTTGTCGTCTTCATACATTCCAACGCTTCTTCGCCGGTATAAAATGGATACACGGTATACTGATCACTCTGTAAATAGAGCGCAATCACATCCGCGATCTCCTTCTCATCATCTACAACTAAAATATTCATATTTCCTCCTCAATTCCCCTTACAATTTTAAAATGGCGAGGCAAAGTATACAAATACCCGCCCCGCCTTGGTTTCTTTCATTCTTTACAGTTCACAGTTATTCACAGTTCTTGGGAACGGAATGACATCTCTGATATTTGACATACCAGTCAGATACATCACACATCTTTCAAATCCAAGTCCGAATCCTGCATGTCTTGTAGAGCCATATTTTCTCAGATCCAGATAGAACTGATACTCTTCCGGATCCAGGTTCATCTCCTGCATACGCTTCAGCAGTTTGTCATAATCATCCTCTCTCTGGCTTCCTCCAATGAGCTCTCCGATTCCAGGAACAAGACAGTCTACCGCTGCTACTGTCTTATTGTCATCATTCATCTTCATGTAGAATGCCTTAATATCCTTCGGATAATCTGTCACAAATACCGGACGTTTGAACACTTCCTCTGTAAGATAGCGCTCATGTTCTGTCTGCAAGTCAACTCCCCATGACACTTTGAAGTCAAATTTATCATTGTTCTTCTCTAAGATCTCAATTGCCTCTGTGTAAGTTACACGTGCAAATTCAGAGGACACAACATTGTGGAGACGATCAAGAAGTCCCTTATCTAGAAAGAGTTGAAGAAATTCATCTCTTCCGGTGCGTTCTCCAGTACATAGTTGATGATATGCTTTAACATTGCCTCAGCAAGGATCATATCATCATCCAGATCTGCAAATGCGATCTCCGGTTCTACCATCCAGAATTCCGCTGCATGACGAGTTGTATTAGAGTTCTCTGCACGGAATGTCGGTCCAAATGTATATACATTACGGAATGCCTGCGCATATGTCTCTGCATTGAGCTGTCCACTTACAGTAAGACTTGTCTCCTTATTAAAGAAATCCTTCGTATAGTCCACACTTCCATCTGCATTCTTCGGGACATTCTCCATATCCAGTGTTGTGACACGGAACATCTCTCCTGCACCCTCGCAGTCACTTCCTGTGATCAGCGGTGTATGCACATACACAAACCCTCTCTCTTGGAAGAACTGGTGGATTGCATATGCGATCAAAGATCTTACACGAAATACTGCCTGGAATGTATTTGTTCTCGGACGAAGATGTGAAATTGTTCTCAAATATTCAAAGCTGTGACGCTTTTTCTGCAGCGGATAATCCGGTGCAGATGCCCCCTCTATGATCACTTCTTCTGCCTGGATCTCAAATGGCTGCTTTGCCTGAGGCGTAGCTACTAATGTTCCCTTTACAATAATAGCAGCACCTACATTTAGCTTGGAAATCTCCGCAAAATTGTCCATACTGTCGTGGTATACGACTGAAGTGTCTCAAAAAATGAACCGTCATTGACAACGATAAACCCAAATGTCTTAGAATCACGAATACTGCGCACCCATCCACCGACAGTAACCTGATTATCTAAGTATGCCTCTCTGTTCTTGTAAAGTTCTTTCACAGTTACTAATTCCATCTCTCACTACTCCTTTTCTTATATTTATCTACAACCGATGCCTGCACGATTTATCTTCTTCCACTGATTTCAGATTTCACTGTGTTCCATCTTTATCATTCTACTTGAAAATAAAAGATACAGTACACCGGACAGATATGGCTGATTTGATATTCATTGTTACAGTATAACGCATTTTCTATGTTCTAGCAATCAAAAGTATGGATTTCTCAGTGATTTTTGGTGATTTTTTAAAGTATTGATTTCAAAGAACGGTGAGACTATTCTTATCACTTTGAATCCAAGGAAAATGTCTTCTTAAACACCGAAGAACCTTGACTCCTCTTCATATTCCAGAATTTTTTGAGACAATGAACGATGAACTGTTCTATTCCGAAGAAGAAATGATAAAAAAGACAGAAAATCTGCTTTTGATAGAAGGGACAAACTTGCAGAATCTATTGCGATGTGCTATATTAAAGATACAAAAGGGGAAACCATAAACGGCTTACCCAATAATTAAATGCTTAATTTACTTAAGCCGTCATTATTGCGAGTAATGGCGGCTATTTTCGTTTATCCTTGAAAATCTCGTAACAAAGACCTACAAGGGCAACAATGAATATTAATAACTGAATCAAATCAGAATATGTAACATACATTAGCATCGCCCTCCTTTCTTTCGTCTGGAGGGTTGCCCCTCCGTAAAAGAGGGTAAGCCGCCCGGCTTTGGTTTCCCTGCCAGAATTATAACATATTCTTAACCCGCTCTCAATTACCTTCTGTGTTTTCTCTGCCCCCTGAATCATCAAAACACCGTATCAACGAAAAACTACTAAGCCAATACTTTTAAGATATGGATTAGATTCTAACACCACTTTTATTTTCATTTCGAGCAAATGGTGGAGACAGCTTGATTTTTCATTCTATTCTATGCTATACTATCAACCGCTGAATCCCTTATAAAATAAGGTCTAGCCGGGTTTCAGCAAAGTGTGTTCGAGACCTTCCACACGTAAAACAAAACTAAAGGAGATTTGAATTATGAAAAACAAAGGTGTAGTATTTACCACGCAGGCAGCGATGATTGCTGCTATCTATGTCGTATTGACAGTTGTTTTTGCACCATTCAGCTTTGGATCGGTGCAGGTAAGAATTGCGGAAGCACTTACCATTCTGCCGGCATTTACCCCGGCTGCCATTCCGGGACTTTTTGTCGGATGTCTGATTGGAAATATTCTCGGAGGTGCAATGCTTCCGGATATTATCTTCGGAACACTTGCAACTTTAATCGGTGCTGTCTTCACTTATATTCTGCGCAATCAGAATAAATTTTTAGCACCGCTTCCACCAATTGTCGCAAATACAGTCATTATCCCATATGTACTGCGTTTTGCTTACGGGGAAGCAATCCCGATCCCGCTTCTTATGCTGAGCATCGGAATCGGTGAAGTGATTTCCTGCGGTGTACTCGGAATGATCCTTTATTTTACATTAAATAAATACAAACACCGTCTATTTGCTTTATAATATATCCTATAAAACTTTTTAGACACTGAGATTTTAAACGATTAATCTTGTTTGCAAAGAAAAAAACTGAGAATCTGCCTTAAGCGAAAGGCTATTCTCAGTTTTTTCATGTTTTCTTTCCGTTTTTATAATCCTGCTATTCTTTTTGCAGTCAAAACATATTTCCCTGCTAGTTTAATGATGGATGCGATTTTGCTTTTACTTTAAATAGCCAAGATATGTGTTGCCCGCTGGCCACAGTCAATGCCTCCAGTTCCTCATACGGAACTGAGACCTTCTCTCCGGTATCCGCTTTTACATAAGTGATCATACTATCGTTGTATCCGATCAGCAATACCGCATTATTTAAATCCGTCATAGCGATGATTGGAGTACCTTTTCCGAGGATATAACATAATTCTTCCGGACTGCATCCATGGAGATCAAGTACATTTCCTAGAAACTGTTCTTGGAGAATCTCGATCGGCTTTTTCCCCGCCGCCATTTCTCCGGCGGCATCTACTGTTTTTCCTTCATAAGCGAAAAGACGGTTCAGCGCCGCTGCCAATGTGTTCCCTTCTTGATATGGACTGAGATCCACTCCTGCGATATCATACACAAGACTTCTGTTTCCTCGTTCCCATACATACTTCTGACTTTCTGATACTACAAGCCCTTGATTTTCATTTGCCTGCCGAATCGCATCTGCTGCACTTGCATAGATTCCAAGTAGCTTTCCTTTTCCATAGGTATAAAATACTTCGGCCTCTCCTTCTTCCTCAAATGGAATCAGAACCGGATTCTCAAACAATACTTGCTTTGGCTTCAAAAGTTTCGGCTTCTTATCAGAGATTCCTGACTCATATTTAATTCTTACCTGCCGTTCTTTTTCATCAGAAGTATATGTTTCTACCGAAATATTACTCTTTTCTACTTCTTCATTACTTGTAATATAATCTTTTGTAACAGCTGTATACACAGACTCATTTTTCACGACACGGTCTAAAATCAACATTTTCTCTTCTACGGTCACTCCTGTTACATAGACTTGATCTGCCTGATAGATCTTTACAACTTCATTGTCTGTATCACGGATTTCCAATTTATACATTGGGCAGACATGCTCTCCGGTAACAAAAGCTCCCGCATCTTCCTTGCGCCCAATCCCATAGACGAAGTCTCAGAAATAAATCCAAGCGGTCGAATAAATTCTCCAGAACTGCAAGTAACCGTCCGCTCTTTCCAGTGACAAAATCAAGCACTTTAACTTCCTCTGCATTTTCAAGCGAAGAAACAGTCTGATAAGCAAGGAGTCTTCCATCTTTTGAAGATACATACTGGTCTTTTTCAAGATTCTCTACCAAAGCCTCCTTTTTCCCTTTTTCCAGATCAACTTTGTAAAGTGTTCCTTCTTTCATTGCGTAGAGCACTTCTTGGTGCTCGTTATAATAGACAAGCTGCTCCTGTTCTTTTAATAAAATTTCACTGGAAATATGATCGGGAATGAATGCTTTTTCTTCCACAAAATTTTTCTCGATATCAAAAAAGTAGATTGCCGTGCCGACTTCTCCTTCATGTTCTCCTCGATTCATATACCCGATTACTTTAAATGTTGTGTCCCCCTGCTCATTGACCGATACAATCTGAATCTCATGTTCCTTGTATAAATTTCGAATGTCATATCCTTCGGAATCTGCAAAGCTAAATACAAGTGACAGTGCATCCTGGCTCTGATTATAATTCCACAATTCGCCTGCCTGTACAAAGGAAACAATCGTCCCTGCCTCATTTGCCATATAGGGAAATTCTTCTTTCGCAATTCCCAGCAAAATTCCATTATTATCTAAAACATTTCCAGAGGCATCTAATTCTTGTTCCATCGTCCGCTCATAATCAAGAAGGTATTCGGTTCCTTCTGCATATCTCACTTTCAGATACTCCCGTATCTGATAAACTTCCGTTTCATCCTGCTCTCCGGCACACTCCACCTCATAGTCATAGACAATGGTCATATAATTACCGCTAATTTCCTTAATACTTCTGCTGACTTCTCCTTTGATCTGCGGACGCAGTTCCCCCCAGGTCAAATGTTCTGCGTCAGAATGGATTGTAACTTTCTGTAAATTCTCTGTCTCATCATCTTCCGTTCCATTCTCAAGATAGGCTGCGATCGACTCTGTATTTTCTTTTCCAAATGTCATATTGTGAAATCGTTCTGCAAATGCAAGACACGCATCGCTGTCTGTTTCTTCTTTTGTGCAGATCCTCGTGTAATAATAAATATCCTGTTTTTCCGTATGCAATGTCAGTTTTAAAACCGCTTCCCGATCTGCAAGCTCCAACCCTGGAAAAGTCAATGATGGTTCCTCACCGATTTCCTTTTTCTTTTCCTTATAAAGAATTTCTTTTCCATCTGATGAACATACTTCATAAGTCAGTGCTTTTATCGGCAACACTCCTTCTTCTATTCGGAGTGTGATTCCACTCTGAAAATCCACCGGTGTGATCGTGCTTCTCATTTTCCCTACATTCATCTCTGAAACATAACCTACCAACGGATTGATCTCATATTCTCCCGATACAATCTGTATCCTCGGCAGTGTCGCTCCCCCCATATCTGCTGTCATATCAGCATTTCCCTGATTGGTCAGAAAACTAAAGACGATGACAGCGATCAAAAATACAAACGTCAGAATTCCTGCTCGTTTTACCTTTTCTTTCATGCAAAACTCCCCTTTATTGCAACAGTTCCCCTAATGTCGGGTGAATCTGTAAAAACTCCCGGCATCTTTCTATCTGTTCTTTATTATTCTTTTTCTTTCCTGTTTTTATTGCTCTGATCAAAATATTCTTTGGCGTATGCTCCATATCGATAAACTCTAAGATCTGTGCATCATATCCTTCTCCCTCAAGATACTCCGCCCGCAGCGCGTCTGTAATCAATGCAGACATCCGCTCTTTGATCAGTCCATATTTCAGTACCGGCCTCAGGATCTCATTTTGAATCTGTCCATTGACTTCATGCTGACAGCATGGTACCGATAAAATTACTTTGGCATTCCACCCTACTGCTTTTGCCAAGTGCAAAGTCTGTTGCAGTATCGCATGCATGCAATGTCACTACCATATCTACTTCCTCAACCCCGGTATAATCCGCAATATTTCCCTCGAGAAATTTTAACTTCTCATATCCATACTTTTCGCTAAGCTGATTGCAGTTTGCAATCACATCTTTTTTCAGATCCAGTCCGATGATCCGAATATCATAGTGCTTCAGTTCGTGCAGATAATAATACATCGCAAATGTCAGATAAGATTTGCCACATCCAAAATCAAGAATGGTTATCTCCCTGTCTTTTGCAAGTTGCGGCAGAATATCTTCAATAAATTCCAAAAAACGGTTGATCTGTCTGAACTTATCGAACTTACTCCGGACAACCTTCCCATCTGCCGTCATAACTCCGAGATCTTGTAAAAACGGAACCTGAATCCCTTCCTTCAAAATATAGTTTTTCGTCCGGTTGTGGGATAATTCTGCCTGCCGCTTCTCCCCCTTTGTTCTTTTTTTCTGAACAGTTACCTTCCCCTTTTTGCTCACGAGCACTGTGTATTGAAACTCCTTTGTCTCAATCTGCATCTGACGAAACAGTTCCATATCCTGTGTAAGTATGTGCAGCGCCTGTTCATACTCATAATTCTCATGAAATACTTGACGGTTTTTATGTGTCTCACATTGAAAGAAAAGTACATCCTTTATCAGTACAGGACGTACTTTCACTTTTACGATTTCTTCTTTTTTTCTCGGATTACTGAGTGTAGCTCCGATCAGATCTATATTGAGGATTTCTTCCAGTATTTTTTTAATCTCTTCCATCTGCTCTTTACTCCTTTTTTTCTTTCGTAGTTGTATTGTAATGCCTGCCCCCTGCAAATGCAAGAAAGGACAGGGAAATTTCATAATTTCCCCATCCTTTTTAGAGATATCTATCTTCGGGTCTGACCTTTTTCATACTTGATCTTCATCTATTCCCTGCAATAAGCTCTCTTATTTGCTTTCTTCCGGCTGCGGTTGTGGATTTCCCTGCTGCTGATACAGTCTTGGGAATACGATCGTCACTTTAAAAAGATCTCCGTCCAGATACAGTAAGAATTTTCCTCCTTGAAGTTCTGTCAGGTTTTTCGCAATCGACAATCCCAGTCCACTTCCTTCCGTACTTCTTGATACATCTCCGCGGATAAAACGTTCTGTCAATTCATCTGCGGAAATATTTAACGGCTGTTCTGATACATTTTTGAGAGAAAATTGTACATAGCGGTCTGACATTCTCAAATCAGCATAAATTCTTGTACCTTCCATTGCATATTTGGCAGCATTATTATAAATATTTTCAATGACACGCCAAATTCTTCTGCTATCCACACGAATCATTGCCGGTTCCTTCGGAACATTAACAACAATGCTTAAATTTCTCTTCTCAAATTTCTCTGCAAATTCCCCTGTCGTCTGGTTGATCAATTCTACCAGATCAATATTCATATAGTGCAATGTAATATTTCCACTGCTGATCTTCGACGCCTCTACCACATCTTCCGTCAGTGTTTTCAGCCGCTGGGATTTTGCATCTAAAATTTGCAGATATCCCTGAATCTTCGGATCTTCAAATTTCTCCTGCTTCAGAAGACCGACATAATTGATAATGGATGTCAGAGGAGTCTTAATATCGTGTGAGACATTTGTAATCAAATCTGTCTTCAGGCGCTCATTTTTCATATTTGCCTCAACCGCATTGTGAATTCCTTCCCCAATGTGATTAATATTTTGTACAATCTCTGTATCCTCTTTCACCATATTTCCAATCGGAATTTTATAATTAACATCTCCAGATGCAATTCTCTGAATTCCAAACTTGATTCTCTGCTTCGCGATCGCGCTCTTTAACAGATATGCAAACACCGCTACATCCATTGCAAGAACAAACAAAACAAAGACTGGATATCCGGTCGCCAACAATAACTGCAGTAACATAAATCCCATGTATCCCAACGTGATTTTTGTCGTACTTCTCCGGTTCTCCCAAAACACCCTAAACAAGTGTCCCACCCACCGTAAAACGCTGTTTTTCCAAAGAGTTCTCGCCTTGATCCGTTTGACAAGACTCAAATACCCTAACATTCCTACTGCACAAGTGATAAGAGTCCCAATTCCTCCGATCAATACCATCTCAAAAAAGCGTTCCTCAAATCCATAAGCAGAGGATATATAAAGTCCTTCTTCAGTATAGCCATATGACAGATCTCCCGGAAGACTCAACCCCGAAATCGGCAGCATGATTGCAAGTAGCATTCCTCCAATGATCAATGCCGCTGCGATCTCCGTCTTAATCCGGTCAAAAAAAGTTCAGTGTAATTCCTTCTTTTCCATTTACATGACCTGTCACTGCCGTCAGCCAGATAAAACTTATCAGGAAAAGAATTACCGAAACCGCACTTCCCACTACAATTACTTTCACCCACGGACTATACTGTTCATACTCTTTATTTTTCATATAAAAACTGTCTTGGATTGGATAATTCGTATCTACGGAAACTGCAAAAAGAAACTCCTCTTTCTGATTTGCACTTCCTGTCACCATATTCTTCCATTCTTCCGCCGAAACATCCATATTTGACTGAAAATCTGCAAGTTTCGGAGCGACAACTACATATTTTCCCTGTGCAGTCATCTTTTTTATATTTTCTTCTACTTTATTGTAATCTTTGTATGCACTGCGTTCGTGTATACTTTTTTCGCTTTCTGGTCCACATACATATATGCCAGATTCGTATTTCCTTCTTCCACAGTCTCCAGCCCATCTTTGTACTGGTAATAATAATGAGGAAGGATCACCAGTGTATTGTCAAGTATTCTGTAAACTTCCTCAAGTTTCCATTCCATTCTGCATCTGTATTGACCAGTTCCAGAAGATTCTTAAATCCTTCCGGTGCATACTTTTCATTTGATCACGCCGTCTGAAAATTCCCAGCAGTCTACATAGAGTACTTTTCCTTCTTTATCTCTAATCGTTTTCTCTGCCTCATCAGAATAATAGCTGTCATTCATATATTCTTCATATCCAGTTGTGCCATATATCCTTCCAGACTCATTTCTTCTGTTTCTATGAACTGCAACGATTTTTCTTCAATTAACTTCTTAAATTCAGATTTGTAATAATAATGGTATGTGCCATCTTCCTTTTTGCAGACAATGACTCCTTCTTCCTCCGTGTAGTCTATTCCATTGTAGGATTCTGCCCACTTGATCAAATCTCCAACTTGATATGCCATTCCCGATTTGTTTGTTCCATCTACCGCTCTTGCATTTTCATCAAATTTCTTCAAATCGATCAGTCTGTTTGTATCATATTTTCCTTCAGTCTCAAAATCGGACGAAGTGTATTGTAGTCTAAAATGTTCGATACCGTTGTCTGTACTGTATCTTCAAACCCCTCACTGTCCTCATATGCAAGTGGTTTATCTTTCTGAAATGCACTCAGATATTCCTGCCCCGGATAAACAAGAATCCACGCAAGGCTGAGAACCATAATCACTGTAAGCACGTGCACCAGAACGAGCAGCAACCCTTTACACAATCTTGATTGATACCATTTATTCATACTTACTCCTTTCCAGAGCCTTACGGTCCGCCATCTTGTTAAATCAAAATGACATTCCCTGCTCTTTAAAGTTTCTCTATCTTATATCCGACCCCCCATACGACTTTCAAGTATCTCGGTTCCTTCGGATTGATTTCAATCTTTTCCCGTATATGGCGGATATGTACCGCGACTGTATTATCTGCGCCGATTGCGTCTTCGTTCCATATACTTTCATAGATTTGATTGATAGAAAAGACTTTTCCTTGATTTTTCACTAATAGTAATAAAATGTTATATTCGATAGGTGTCAGCCTGATAACATCTCCGTCAACTGTCACCTCTTTTAATTCATCATCAATTTTCAGCCCTCCCACAGTAAATACCGAACTTTTCTTCTCAACTACTGTGCTTCCAAGCTGTGTATATCTTCTAAGCTGGGATTTTACTCTTGCCACTAACTCCAGCGGATTAAATGGCTTTGTCAGATAATCATCTGCTCCTACATTCAATCCTAATATTTTGTCTGCATCTTCTGATTTTGCAGAGAGAATAATAATTGGCAGACTGTTTTTCTCTCTGATCTTTAACGTTGCCCTTATGCCGTCCAGTTTCGGCATCATCACATCAATAATAAGAAGGTCTACCTCCGTCGAATCAAGAACCTTGATCGCCTCCTGTCCATCGTAGGCTTTTAATACATTGTAACCTTCCTGCCGTAAATAAATTTCAATCGCTTCTACAATTTCTTTATCATCATCACATACTAATACATTAAACATATTTATCACCTCCTCTGTATTATACAAGGATAACAGTGATTTTTTAAGAGGGGATTACGGAAATTATTAAGAAATGTTTAATTTCATATCACGATTTTAGTGGGTTTTCAAGCATTTTTGTTACTAACGTGCGAGTCCAACCGATATTCTGAATATGTGCTCATATTTGTAGCCTCTTTCCTTCCTGCCCTTTTCAAAACAAAAAGAGGACTATTCCCCGCCCTCCAAAAAATCTATTTCCAACTGCTCTATAATACAAAATCATGACCACCCGTCCAACGGGTGGTTTGCTCTAGGGCTATAAGCCCTTGTTACTAGGCCAGCGTCTCAAGGCGCTGGCTTTCTCTTTCGGCTATGGGAATTCTGTTTACACATCCTTCCCACA
>ENA-OQAA01000028-OQAA01000028.1-human-gut-metagenome-genome-assembly--contig:-NODE-28-length-90269-cov-4.781145_pt1 | contig 90269 bp, 92 predicted proteins | sample MGYA00242489_ERZ504515 | MGnify/ENA primary metagenome ERZ504515 (study PRJEB26092, sample SAMD00036237) | human gut metagenome | host: Homo sapiens | study: EMG produced TPA metagenomics assembly of... | reverse complement strand
CCCAGATAGATCTGATGCGGCTTCAATGGCGCAAGCGCTCTTTTTAAATTTTCCGAAGCTGTCACTTTCATCATGCTACCAGGATGATCCCGCCTACCCAGATAGAGAGTGTAGAATAGAACGGCGCCATGGCTGATCCATAATTTTCTACCGGATACAAGGCTTTTGTCTGCATTCTTACCGGCGCAGACACAAAGCTGCTGATTACTTCCGGGCTGCTTCCAAGCACATTTTTTAATGTCTCCACATTTCCGTCCTGTGCTGCCGTATCCAGCTTTTCTGCTGCCTGGTTTACCTTTTCTGCCGTCTCTGTCAAAAGGGAAGCAGATGTATCCAGTGTTGTTTTCATCTTCTCCAGACCGGATCCTGCATCCTTCGCCAGTTTTTCCACATCTTCGACTCCATTGTCCATACTGGTGAACAAAGACTGCACTGCACTGCTGGTATCCCCCAGTGTGCCAAACATGGTATTGATCTGTGTTTTTACGTTGTTTTCATAATCCGAACGGATCCCCGAGATCTGCTGAGAACCCTGCTTCACCAGCTGATCCAGCTGTACCTGATAGTTTCCCGCATCACTTGCAGTCTCCGTAATCTTTGCCGCCGCTTCATTCAATTTATCCCTTACCGCTTCCTGGTGGGCAATGGATTCATTCAGGTTTCCGATGATCGGCTGGAGCAGATCCGAAGCAAGCGGAAAGGAATCTGCAAGCTGCTGCACACTGTCTCGAAATCCCGTATAGCGGTCAATCATAACCTGTACTTCGGATGCCACGCTGTTGAGTGCCCCTGCTGTTGCTCCCGCACCCGTGGATATCGAAGAAAATGCATTGTTGATCTGTCCGGATATGGCATCATAGCACTGACTTCCCTGTGCCAGTACCTGATTGACACTCTCTGTTGTTCCCGACACTGCGCTTCTTAATGAGTCAACAGAATTTCCGGTCTCATTCAGAAGTGACAGATTTGTTTCCGTATTCTGCCCCGCTTTATTTAAAATATCTGCAGTGGCATCCAGCATCTGCTGCATGGAAACCGTCAGGTTCGAAAACGCCTTCACCGTACCGGCTGTTGAATCCAGATCCGCTCCGATCTTCCGGATATTTTCTGTCAGATTCTGTGCTGCTGCCTGTGCGCCGTCACTGCTGGTCACTTCTGAGATTGTATCCAGAAGATCCAGTCCCACCTGCGCCGCTGTTTTTACAAAAATCTCATCGATCTGCTGCTGTACGGCACTTGCTCCCTTGTCAGTCACTTTTGGAGCAATGGCATTTTCTTTTTCATTGATATAATATATAATATCGGAATGTGTCATCTCCTCCGAAAACAGGCTCATCATATCCTGACTGAAACTTTTCGGAATTACGATCGCGGCATAGTATTTTCCCGATTTGACACCTTCTACTGCATCCTTTTTCCCTGTAAACGTCCAGTCCAGCTGGTCATTTTCTCTGAGACTTGAGATTACAGTATCTCCGATATTGATCTGGAGAGGAAGGATTTCTCCTTCATACCCTTCATCCGTATTTGCAACCGCCACCTTCAGACCATTTGTATTGGAATATGGATCCCAGCTTGCAGCAATATTGAACCATGCATAAAGAGACGGAACAACGCACAAGCCGAGCACTACGATCATTGCGATCACATTTTTTTTGATATGTGAAATATCATAAAGAAAAACTTGCCCTATCTTCTTCATGCTTCTTCCTCCTCTTGTTCTTTCCGTTTTCTCAGTGTCTCTAACAATTCCTCCTGAGACATCCGACTCACCTTCAGTCTCCGTTTCAGACTTTCATGGAGATATTCCACGCAGATCAGATAAAGCGCGATCACAATGATCGATGTGATCCACAACACCAGAAATACCATTTTGGAACTGATACTGAACATCAGGATCAAAAAGATCAGCGGAATGATCAAGATCGCCGCAAATCCTCTGCGGATCCGTTTCTTATAATTTCTCTCAAACCGTTCTGCCTCTGGTACATCTCTTCCCGGAATGTTTTCTTGTCTGCCAGCGCACTCACAACTGCTGTCATACGGAATCTCTCTTTTGTCAGACCTTCCTCCTCACAGATCATCAGCTCAGTCTCTCCCAGTTTCTGGTCAAACATATGGTTCAGATTCAAAAGCCATGGACGTACGACAACTCCGATCAAAAGCGCAATCGGAACATACACTGCAAGACACAACAAATTCTCTGCATAATGGAATCCATATATTCCTGCTACCGCTTCTCTCATCGCATTGATTCCGTATGTAAAAGGAAGCAGCGGATGCAGCTTCTGGAAAAACGCCGGTGTCATCTCGATCGGATAGGTTCCTGCAGAACCCGGAATCTGAATGATGACCAGAATTACACTGACTGCCTTTCCAATGTGTTTGAATGTAATAGAAAGCGCATAAATAATATTCACATATACAAAGGAAGTGAACAATCCTGCAAAAATAAATGCCGCAGGTGACTTGCACTGGACTCCTAACAATAGCAGATCTCCCACACAGATGATCAGCGACTGTATCAGTCCCATCACCACATATAGCATCCATCTTCCGAAATAAGACTGAACTGCTGTAAACTTCGGCACGACTTCATCTTTATCAGACTCCAGTTTGAAAATTGCGATCAACACAATCCCCCCTACCCAGATGGCAAGGTTTGTATAGAACGGAGTCATGGCGCTTCCATAATTTTTCACCGGATAAAAGGACTCTGTTTTCAGAGCTACCGGTGCAGACATAAACTCCGAAACTGCTTCCGAATCCAATCCTGTCAGATTCAGAAAATCCTGATAGGACTGGGAACTTCTGAGCGCATTCAGATCTGCTGTTACTGAATTCAGTTTTTCCTGTACTTTCTGAAGCGCATTTCCTGTACTCTCAAGTGCCGTCTTGGAGTCATTCAGGCTTGTATTGAGATTGTCAAGAATTCCTTTCGTCTGATCCACCAGTGGATCCACTCCGCTTAACACACCGGAGAGTTTTCCGGAAAGCTGTCCGAAAGAATCCAGAGATGTGTTCAGCCCTGGAAGTACATTCTGCTCAAAGCTGCCTTTGATTCCACGAAGCTGCTGCTGATTTTCCTTTACCAGACTGCCAATCTGCTGTGCTGTATCCGTTGCCGTCTGAGCCACATTGCCGATTCCCGCATTTCCTGCCTGCAGACTATTCAAAAGCTCCTGATGTCTCTGGTTCTCTGCCTGCAGCTGTGCGATCAGATCTGATGCCGGACTGCCTGGTATGGCACTGTCCAGCTGTGAAAGCAGATCAATGATCTTTTCATTCAGCTGGATCACACTGTTGATGGAAGACATGGCACTGTCCACTTTTCCATTGACTGACTGAATCTTTTCATTCAGACTTCCCAAATCTGCCCCTGCGGAATTCCCGATGTCGGACAGAAGATTCTCCCCATCCGTCAGCGTTCCAGATAGTGCAGAAGAAAATGATGAGACACTGTTTCTTCCTGCCTGAAGTGCAAAAGCCCCTGCATCCAGAGCAGCAGCCCCTGAGGAAGCAGCGCTTTTCACCTGATCCATGGCAGACTGCACCTCTTTGATCTGCGCATCACTGTCCTGAAAGGTTGCCTGGAACTCAGACAGTATCTGCTGATAACTTGCGATATTGTCAGATACCTTCTGAATATCTGAAACTACATTTTCCTGCAGCGAATCCAGATTGCCCGCTGCATCTGCAATCGAATCTTTAAAAATTTCTGAAACTGCTTCTGATGCAGCAGATACAAATGCCTCATTGACCTGACTCTGCACCGCTGTCGCCCCACTGTCCGTAATTTTCGGTGCGATCGCATTTTTCTTCTCATTCAGATAATAAGTAAATTTAGGCTGTTCAATCGTTCCCGTCAGTACACTGGTCAGGGATTCACTGAAATCTTCCGGAATCACGATCGCAGCATAATACTTGCCGGATTTCACCCCGTCTACAGCCTCTTCTTTTTTCACAAACTTCCAGCCCAGATCATGATTCTCCTTCAACTGATCTACAATCTCCTCACCTGCATTGAGCGAACCGGTAAGTTCATTTTCTGTTCCTTTATCCAGATTCGCCACCGCGATCTGAACTGCTCCCGTATTTCCATAGATCCATATTCGCAGCAATATTAAACCATGCGTACAGCGATGGGAGCAGACAGACGCCGGCCACAACGATCATTGCGATTGGATTGTGAGCCAGCCGTCTCATATCCCTTTTTAAAATCTGAAATGCGCGCTTCATCTTCAGCCTCCTTTAATAAACACTCTGTCCATAGTAGTGTATTGTATCATAAAAAGAACCATTTGGGCTATTGCAAAAAAAGATGAATTTTGGTCAGAAATTTTACTCATTTTTAACAACAAGCCACTTATTTTCTGTTGATTATCTCTTTTTTATCAAACGGAAAGTATATTCCACCTTCCATTCTTTTTAACAACAGGCAGGCAATCACGGCTGAAACCAGTTCCGCCACCGGAAAACTGATCCAGATTCCCGCCGCTCCCATTGTTCGTGACAAAAGATATCCAAGCGGAAGGATAATGACCAGCTGGCGCAAAAGTGAAATGATCAGAGAATCTCCGCCCCGTCCCAGCGCTTCAAACACACCGGAAAAGATCACACCTGCTGACGACACCAAAAATCCAAGCGAAATCAATCGCAGTGCCTCCATTCCTGCACGCATCAGCTCTGCATCTGCCTGGAACATACTCAGAATGATGTCCGGAATTGCCAGAGAAACAACCGTTCCCACCAGCATCAGTACTGCCGCAGAAATCAGACTGTAGCGTATCGTATCCCGCACCCGTTTCTTTGATCCGGCTCCGTAGTTATATCCGATAATCGGCCGCATTCCCTGTACAATTCCATTCGCCGGCATATAAATAAATGTCTGAAGTTTGAAATAAATTCCAAGTACTGCTACATACGTATCCGAAAATGCAGCCAGGATTCCATTTAATCCGCCCACCAGAACAGACGGCATCGTCATCATCAGAGAAGACGGGATTCCGACCGAATATATCTGACGGATCAGCCGCCAGTCCAGATGCAGATATTTGGGATGAATCGTAACACCCGGATTTTTTCGCAGATAAACAACAATATATAGAAGAAATGCGCTGATCTGCCCGATCACAGTTGCCACTGCCGCCCCTTTTACTCCCATTTCAGGAAATCCAAGAAGGCCGAAGATCAGGATCGGATCCAGGATAATATTAATCATTGCACCTGCTCCCAGAAGTATCATTGTCGTTTTCATTGCTCCGATGCCCTGATAGATTTTTTCCATCGCGATCTGAAGCAGAGAACCAAACGAAAAGCAAAGAACAATATACGTATAGTCACATGCCTGTTTCATGACCTCGGGTTCCTTTGTAAATAATCCGATAAATGGTTCTGTGATCACAAGGCCCAGGATCACAAACAGTACACAATGGATCAGCGTAAGTGCATCCCCATTGTAGCAGCCTCATTTGCCCGTTTCTGATCCTTTTTTCCCAGACTGATCGATAAGACGGAAGCAATCCCGACACCAATTCCGACTGCCACAGACAGCACGATATTCTGCAGCGGGAATGCCAGTGACACTGCCGTGAGAGCCCCTGTTCCCAGATACGATACATAAATACTGTCAATAATGTTATAAAGAGACTGCACCAGCATGGACAATACCATCGGCAGAGACATGCTCATCAAAAGCGGAAAAATGTCCCTTGTCTCCATCTTGTTTGTTTCCATAATACCCTCCATTCCTCAAAAAAAGCCATGTGTTTCTGTTTATTCTGAAACAGAAAAACCACATGGCTTTGTACATGACCTATTTTTTTAGCTTTGACAGCATAGCATATCTTTTTCTTTCTGTCAATTGCTTTTTCCAGGATACGGCTTGTGTCTCATTTTTAATTATGATACTATGATTTCGTATGGACATCGAAGCGGTCCATCAGCATACAGATAGAAAGAGGGGACATTTATGCACACACTGAAAAAATTTATCCATTACTACGGTCCATATAAAGCCGTTTTCTTTCTGGATCTGATCTGTGCTACGATCATCAGTCTAATCGATCTGGCATATCCTCAGATCCTGCGTACCTGTACCAATACCTTGTTTACGAAAAGCAGTTCCTCTATTTTAAGCGCACTGCTTCCCATTGCAGCCGGTCTTCTGATCATATACCTGATCCAGAGCCTGTGCAAATATTATGTCAGCTATCAGGGGCATATGATGGGTGCTTATATGGAAAGGGATATGCGTCAGCAGCTTTTTGACCACTATGAAAAACTTTCTTTTTCTTATTATGATCAGAACAACTCCGGACAGATGATGAGCAAACTTGTCTCTGACTTGTTTGATATTGCAGAATTTGCGCATCATGGACCGGAGAATCTGTTTATTTCCGTGATCAAGATCATCGGATCGTTCATCTTCCTCTTCCTGATCAACTGGAAGCTGGCAATTCCACTTCTGTTTCTGGTGTTTTGCATGTTTGCATTTTCTATGAGCCAGAACCGCCGAATGCAGTCTACCTTTATGGAAAACCGGAAGAAAATCGGAGATGTCAATTCCCGTCTGCAGGACACCCTCGCCGGAATCCGCGTGGTTCAGTCTTTCGCAAACGAGGATGTGGAAAAAGAAAAATTCCGCAAGAGCAATCACAATTTTCTGCTCTCCAAGGATGCCAACTACAAATGCATGGGCAGTTTTATGGGCTATAACCTGTTTTTCCAGGGAATGATGTATCTTGTCACACTGGTATTCGGCGGCTACCTGATCGCAAAAGGAGAAATGCAGGCGACAGATCTTGCCATGTATGCACTGTATATCGGAATTTTCATCAGCCCGATTCAGATTCTGGTGGAGCTTACGGAAATGATTCAGAAAGGCTTCTCCGGATTCAAACGGTTCCTTGCCGTGATGGAGACAGAGCCGGAAATCCAGGATTCCCCGGATGCAAAGCCACTCAAAGACGTCCGCGGACTGGTTTCCTTCGAGGATGTATCCTTCCACTACAGTGATGACGATACCCTGGTATTATCCAACGTTTCCTTCCAGATTCCGGCAGGAAAATCCATTGCCCTTGCCGGTCCGTCAGGAAGCGGAAAAACTACAATCTGCTCCCTTCTGCCAAGATTTTATGATGTGAGCAGCGGACGCATTACGATCGACGGCAAAGATATCCGTGATCTGACATTAGAGAGCCTGCGAAACCAGATTGGAATCGTACAGCAGGATGTCTATTTATTCTGCGGCACAATCAAGGAAAATATCGCCTACGGAAAACCGAATGCCTCTATGGATGAGATCGTCGATGCTGCCAGAAAAGCAAATATTCACGATTTCATCGAAAGTCTGCCGGATGGCTATGACACCTTTGTGGGAGAACGCGGAACCCGTCTTTCCGGCGGTCAGAAACAGCGGATCTCCATTGCCCGCGTGTTCCTGAAAAATCCGCCGATCCTGATCCTTGATGAGGCCACCAGCGCACTGGACAACGAAAGTGAACGCTGGATTCAGCAGAGTCTGGAAGTTCTCGCTAAAAACAGAACAACCATCACGATCGCACACCGACTCTCCACGATCCAGGGAGCAGACGAGATTCTTGTCATTGCTGACAATGGAATCGCAGAGCGGGGGACTCACGAAGAACTGATCGAAAAAAACGGAATTTATGCGCACTATTTAAGAGCATAAAAAACGTACATCCTGTAAGGATAACTCTCCTTCTGGATGTACGTTTTTCATTTTAGTAGTTTTCTGCGTGAACCTCAAAATAGCTCTGCGGGTGATTGCAGGTCGGACAAATTTCCGGTGCTTTTGTTCCGACTACAATGTGGCCACAATTGCGGCATTCCCATACCTTTACTTCACTTTTGGCAAATACTTCTGCCGTCTCCACATTCTTTAAGAGTGCACGATACCGTTCCTCATGATGTCTCTCAATCGCTGCTACCAGACGAAATCTTGCAGCCAGCTCCGGAAATCCTTCTTCCTCTGCTGTTTTTGCAAATCCGTCATACATATCTGTCCACTCGTAATTCTCTCCATCTGCTGCCGCTGCCAGATTCTGTGCCGTATCGCCGATTCCCTGAAGTTCTTTAAACCACATTTTTGCATGTTCTTTCTCATTGTTTGCCGTCTTCAGAAACAGATCTGCAATCTGCTCATATCCTTCCTTTTTGGCAACAGAAGCAAAATATGTATACTTGTTTCTTGCCTGTGATTCTCCTGCAAAAGCTGCCTCTAAGTTTTTCTCTGTCTGTGTTCCTGCATATTTGTTTTCTGACATGATTCAAAACCTCCTCTTTTGATTTTAACTCTATCTTACCACTATTTTCGGTCGGATATCAACTTAAGTTCAGAAATTTGAGAAATTCTTCCGCCTGTTTTTAAAGCATCTTTTCGTTATCTCCCTATCAGAACCTGCTTTCCGCAAAAAGCAAAACCATGCTTCCTGCATTGGCGTATCGTATTCATCTAATTCATTGTCAGTGTTTTTCCGAAGCGGCGCGGCCGGGTAATTAAAGTAACACGATTTCTTCTCTCCCACCACTCTTTTATAAATTGTGTTTTATCTACATAAAACAAATCGTTTATAATAATATCCTCAAATTCCTGATATCCAATTGATACTCTTCGTGCCATACCCTAGCCTCCCTTCTCTGCATAAATTCAATTATAGCCCTTTTCCTTCATAATCACAATGGAGATCTTCTTCCAACATCTGATAAGAAAAGAAACCATCAACAAACTCAAAAAATACGTCTCTTACAGTTTTACTGTAAAAGACGTATTTTATACTGCCTTACTCGATCACCTGAATCCATCCTTTGGGTGCTTCAATCTGCCCCATCTGGATTCCTGTCAGTGTGTCATACAATTTCTGAATGGTCGGTCCCATCTTTTCCATTCCGCTCGGGAAGCAGATCTCTTTTCCGTGATCCACGATCTTTCCGACCGGAGAGATGACCGCCGCTGTTCCACACAGTCCGCACTCTGCAAACTCTTTCACTTCATCCAGATACACATCCCGCTCTTCCACTTCCAGACCAAGATAATGCTCTGCCACATATAACAGAGAACGTCTTGTGATAGACGGCAGAATCGTATCAGAATGCGGTGTCACCACTTTATTGTCTTTTGTCACGAAAATAAAGTTTGCCCCGCCTGTCTCCTCAACTTTCGTTCTTGTTGCCGAATCTAAATACATGTTTTCATCATAGCCGTTCGCATGTGCTGTCACGATCGCATGAAGACTCATTGCATAATTCAGTCCGGCTTTGATATGTCCTGTTCCATGCGGCGCCGCACGGTCAAAATCAGATACACATAACGTCAATGGTTTTACTCCGCCTTTAAAGTACGGTCCGACAGGTGTCACAAACACCCGGAACTGATACTCATCTGCCGGCTTGACTCCGATGACCGGATTGCTTCCAAACATGTATGGGCGAATATAAAGTGTTGCCCCGGAACCATACGGAGGCACATACGCTGCATTGGCTTTTACCACTTCTTTGACTGCCTCCAGAAAACGTTCTTCCGGAAATACCGGCATCTCCAAACGTCTCGCAGAATCTGCCATCCGGGCAGCATTGAGATCCGGTCTGAATACAACGATCTTACCGTCTTCTGTCGTATAAGCTTTCATTCCTTCAAATACAGTCTGTGCATACTGCAGGACTCCGGCACATTCATTGAGTACACACCGGCGTCTTCTGTCAGTCCTCCCTCATCCCATTTTCCGTCTTTATAATTGGAAACATATCTCTGTTCAGTCTGTACATAACCAAATCCGAGATTCTCCCAATCGATCTGTTTCTTCTCCATCAAAAACTCCTCCATTCCTCAATCGAACGTATTTGCAACTTGTTTGTTGCAATTATAATACTCTCACGCTCAAAAATCAAGAGTGCGCTCTGTTTTTTATCGTTCCATCATACTGATGGATTCAATCCCGACACTTCCGCCTCTGACGACTTCAATACTTTTGAATTCTTCTTTTATCAGCTTCACCACTGCGTCGTTTTTCGTCCCGGTCTGTACAAATTCCAGAAGCAGGCTGTCTCTGTCACAGTCGATCACTTTTCCTTTAAATGTCTCTGCGATCTGATGCAGCTCCACTTTCTGATCCAGTGTACACTTCCGGACTTTGATATAAAGGATTTCTTTCATCCGCACAAAAATATCTGTAAAATCGATGACCTTGATCACTTCTACCATTCGATTGAGCTGCTTTTTGATCTGCTCAAATGTCTCATCATCACTGACTGTGGCGATTGTCATTCGGGATACCGTCGGATCTTCTGTGGTTCCTACTGTCAGACTGTCCAAGTTGTAGGATTTTCCGGAAAACAGACCGGAAATCTTAGAAAGCACTCCCACCTGATTTTCCACATACAGAGAAATCCATCTTTTTTTCATACTTTTATCTGCCATCGTCCGTCTTCCTCCTAACAATCCATAATCATATCTTCCAGTGTTCCGCCCGGCTTGATCATCGGATATACCATCTCTTCCGGATCAATGATAAATTCAATCAGGGTCGGAGTTTTTGTATTTTTCTTTGCCTCTTCAAATGCTGCCGAGATCTCTTCTGTTTTTGTCACACGGATTCCTTTTGCCCCATAGCTTTCTGCCAGTTTTACAAAATCCGGCGTATACTCCGGAAATTCGGCTCCATCTGTCCGTCTCGAAAGCGCTCCTGCGCGCAGATTGGTCATCCCATAGCGTTTCCGTAAACAGCTTCTGCCACTGACGCACCATCCCAGATATGTATTGTTAAATACACAGGCGATGACCGGTGTCTCCTCCAGAACTGCCGTTGCAAACTCCTGAATATTCATCTGCATACCGCCATCCCCGGAAACTGCGATCACTCGTTTCTCCGGATTACCGATCTGTGCTCCGATCGCCGCCGGGAATCCATATCCCATCGTCCCCAGTCCTCCGGACATGACAAGCTGCTTCTTTTCTGTAATCTCCGCATACTGAGACACCAGCATCATATGCTGACCGACATCTGTCGTGATGATTGCATCGTCAAACTGACGGTTCATCTCTTCAATAATATCCAGAGGCTCATCAATGCATGCCGTTTCATCCGAAGCGGATGCTCCTCTTTCCATGCCGCGATCTGCGCAAGCCATTTTTTTGTCTCGCACTCTTCCACATACTCCGTCATCTTCGTAAGCGCTTCTTTGGCATCTGCTACGATTGGAATATCCACATGAATATTTCTGGAAATCGATGCCGTATCGATATCAATATGGACAATTTGTGCATGAGGCGCAAATTCATGCAGTTTTCCCGTGATCCGGTCATTAAAGCGCGTCCCGATGGAAAACAGCAGATCACAGCCGCTGACTGCCATATTGGTGCATAAGCGCCGTGCATCCCCAGATTTCCGATAAACAGCGGATGATTTGTCGCAATGGCGCCTCGCCCCATGATCGTTGTCACTACCGGCACCTGTGTTTTTTCCACCACTTCTGTAAACAATGCACTGGCGCGCGCAATATTCACCCCTCCGCCTGCCAGAAACAGCGGTCGTTTTGCCTTGTGAAGCATCTTGATCGCTCTTTTCAGCTGTCCGATATGTACACTGGTATTCGGCTTATATCCTCTGATATTCACCTCTTTCGGATACTGTGCACTGCCAAGCTCCGCCATCACATCTTTCGGAAGATCGATCAGAACCGGTCCCGGCCTTCCCGTTCTTGCGATATAAAATGCCTCCTTGATGATCCGTCCAAGATCTTCCCGCTTCGTGACCGTCACACCATACTTGGTGATGCTCCGTGTGATCCCCACAATATCCACTTCCTGAAATGCATCATTTCCGATCAGATGTCTCGCCACCTGTCCGGTAAAACAGACCAGCGGAACACTGTCATAATTGGCAGTCGCAAGTCCTGTCACCAGATTGGTCGCTCCCGGTCCGCTGGTCACCAGACAGACGCCGACTTTCCCCGTTGTCCTCGCATACGCATCCGCTTCATGCACCAGTGCCTGCTCGTGTCTCGGAAGGATCACATCAATCCCGCTCTGCTTATACAGCTCATCGCTGATATCGATCGTACACGCGCCCGGATATCCGAACAATACTTCTACGTCTTCTTCTTTTAATGCTTTTACAAATAATTTGTTTCCTGAAATCTGCCTCACCTTTCACACCCTCCTTATGCAAAACGCCCCAAGCTGTCAAAAAGCTCAGGGCGAATAAAATTCCTCATACACTGAATTTCAGAGGCTTTCGCTGCTGAAATTTATCCTCATTATACGGTGTATTTTTATCTTTGTCAATTTCCTTTTCTTGATCTTTTTTAATCCAATTCGCATTTACTTCCCGTTGTTTCTGTTTTTCAGGGCTCCGATCACACTGTAGACAGCCAGCATTGCCATATTGACCACAACTACACTCGCACCTGCCGGTGTTGCATACACATAGGAAATCGTCACTCCCAGAATCAGGCATACAACCGATAGAATCGCTGAATTCAGAATCACACCCTTAAAGGTCTTAAACACCCGCATGGAAGTCAGCGCCGGAAAAATAATCAGACTGGAGATCAGAAGTGCTCCCATCATCCGCATTCCCAACACGATCGTAACTGCCGTCAACACCGCAATCAGAGTATTATACAGATTTGCACGGACTCCTGTTGCCCGGGCGAAAGTCTCATCAAAGGTGATCGCAAAAATCTTATTATAGAAAAACAGATATAAGATCAGCACCGCAACCGACAGAAGAATACTGAACTGCACATCCTCACCACTCATGGCAAGGATACTTCCGAACATATAGTTATAAACATCAGTGTTCATTCCTGTCGTCATCGAAATCACCATAATCCCGATCGCCAGTGCTCCCGTAGAAATCAGTGCAATTGCCGCATCTCCTTTGATCTTGCTGCTGCCGCTGATGCGAAGAAGCAGAACCGCAGCCACCACGACCACCGGAATTGCAACCGCCAAAGGCGCCATGTTCAGCGCAGCCGCGATGGCCAGTGCCCCGAATCCAACATGAGAAAGCCCGTCTCCGATCATCGAATAGCGTTTCAGTACCAGACTGACTCCCAGAAGTGCCGAACACAATGCCACCAGGGAACCCACCAGAAACGCCCGTACCATAAATGGATAGGACATCATTTCCATAAATGTATCAAGCATTTCCCTCACCTCCCAGAAATCTCTTGCCGACTGCACTGTTTTGATATTCCTGCGCAGTTCCGTAAAACAGGGCGCTCTCCTGCAAATGCAGGATATGGCTTGCATACTGTATCGTACTTTCGATATCATGAGACACCATGACAACTGCAATTTTAGCCTCCTTATTGATTTTTTCAATCAACTGGTAAAACTCTGCAGTCACCAGCGGATCCAGTCCTGTCACGGGCTCGTCTAACAACAGGAGCTTCTTTGTGGCACACACGCTCTCGCCAGCAGCACCCTCTGTTTCTGTCCGCCGGAAAGATCCCGGAAGCACTGGTGTTCCATTTCCCGGATTCCTAAAAGCTCCATATTCTCTCTGGCTGCCTTCTTATCCGCTGCACTGTAAAACGGCCGCCAGCCTCTGCTGTTGAGTCTGCCGGAAAGTACCACCTCATAGACGCTTGCCGGAAAATCTTTCTGCACGACCGTCTGCTGGGGAAGATACCCGATTTCGTCTTGCTTCAATCCGTCTCCCAGCAGAATCTGCCCTTTAAAGGGCGGTTTTAATCCAAGAAGACTTTTTACCAGCGTACTCTTTCCGGAACCATTCTCTCCCACAATGCAGAGATAATCTCCCTGCTCGATCCAAAAAGACAGATCCCGAACAACCGTCTGTCCCTCATATGCGATCGAAATTCCATCACATTTTATCAATGCCATCAGTTCAAAGCCTCCTTTAATGTTTCTACATTCTTTTTCATCATGCTCAGATAAGTCTCCCCGTCTGCAAATTCCTTTGCAGTCAGATTATGACAACTGTAAAACGTCTTCACTTTCGCATGTGTCGTCTCGGCAATGGCATTTGCAATATTCTCATTACTCAGCTCCATCTTTAAGATCACCGGAATCTGTTCTTCCTTTGCTTTGTTGATCAGAAATGCCATCGTTGCCGCACTTGGCTCCGTATCGGATGCGCAGCCCGGAAATGCCGCATAGTATTTCAGACCGTATTCATCTGCAAAATACCGAAACGGAAAACGGTCTCCAAAAAGCAGCACATCGCGTTTGGCCGAACTTACCACCTCACGAAACTCATCATCCAGCTCTTCTAAAAGACTCACATACGCTTTTTCGTTCTCTTCATAAACTGCCGTCTGCTCCGGATCCAGCTCTCCCAGCACCTCGGCAATCTGTTCCACGATTGCAATGGCATTCTCTGGAGACGTCCATACATGTTCATCCGGAGTCAGCGTCTCATGTGTTTCGTGCTCCTCTTCCCCGTGCTCATGCTCGTGCTCTTCCTCTTCTTCATGTTCATGACCACGTTCTTCTTTCATCCCTTCTACGTGTTCTTCATTTACCGTATCCACGCAGTCGATCAGGCGAAGCAGTCTGATATGCTCTGTATCGATGGAGTCCAGAATATCCTCCACCCATTCATCGTTCTCACCACCCACATAAATAAACAGATCACAATTCTGGATCTTCAGAATGTCCTGCGGTGTCGGCTCATAGGAGTGTGTCTCTTCTCCCGGCTTTAAAAGCATCGATACTTCTACATTATCCCCTGCGATTTGACGTACAAAATCATACTGTGGAAAAATGGTTGTCACGACATTTACTTTCTCTTCGCCGGTCTCTTTCACAGCCCCCACTCTCTGACATCCGGCCACACTTGTCACCAAAAGAAACACACTCAGCAGCACTGCCGCCTGTTTTCTCTTGTATGTTTTTCTAAATTTCATAATATGCCTGCCTTCACTGTCGGCGCTCGTAAGTCGAAAATACATACTCCAGATCAAAACAAGTATGCTCTTCACTGACTTCTGTCATTTCCCAGTCTTCCAGCTGATCCAGATTCGGGAAATACGTATCTGCCTGATATGCATGGTCGATCTTTGTTACATATACTTTGCTGCAATAAGGAAGCATCATACGGTAAACACTTTCCCCGCCGATCACAAAGATTTCTTCCTCATCATATTTTTTCAGTTCTTCCAGCAATTCTTCTGTTGTATGCACGATCACTGCATCTTTCACATGATAATTGGGATTCCCTGTCAGCACAATATTGGTGCGGTTCTTCAGCGGCAGACCGTTTGGAAAGCTTTCCAGCGTCTTTCTTCCCATCACAACTACCTTTCCACCTGTCATCTGACGGAAAAACTTCATATCTGCCGGAATGCTGACCAGCAGTTTGTTTTTATATCCGATTGCCCAGTTTTTATCGGCTGCTACAATTGCGTTCATATTCATTTCCTCCTTTTTTTGCACAACTCCTATACCGCGATTGGAATATTCTTAATCTGAGGATGTGTCTCATATCCATCCAGCCGTACATCATCCGGTGTAAATTCATAGAAGTCTTTTACCTCCGGATTCAGCCAGAATTTCGGTGCCGGAAGCGGTTCTCTTTTGATCAGTTCCTCGATCATCGGGATATGTCTGTCATAAATATGCGCATCTGCGATCACATGAACAAACTCTCCGACCTTCATATCACACACCTGTGCCAGCATATGAAGCAGCACCGCATACTGACACACATTCCAGTTATTTGCTGCCAGTACATCCTGAGAACGTTGATTCAGGATTCCATTTAATGTCAGTTTGTCGCTGTCCTTTTCTTTTGTCACATTAAATGTCATGCTGTATGCACATGGATACAGATTCATCTCATGAAGATCCTGATGCACATAGATATTCGTCATGATCCGTCGGCTGTAAGGATTGTTCTTCAGATCATAGATCACACGATCCACCTGATCCATCATTCCCTCTTTATACTGATGCTTTACCTGCATCTGATAGCCGTAGGCTTTTCCGATGGAACCGTCCTCATCTGCCCAGCTGTCCCAGATGTGACTGTTTAAATCATGAATGTTGTTGGACTTTTTCTGCCAGATCCACAGCATCTCATCCACACAGCTCTTGATTCCTGTCCTTCGCAGAGTCAGTGCCGGAAACTCTTTTGAGAGGTCATAACGGTTCACAACACCAAATTTTTTGATGGTGTACGCAGAGGTTCCATCCTCCCATACCGGGCGTACCTTTTCTCCCTCTGTACTCGTTCCGTTGTCAATAATGTCTCTGCACATCTCTATAAATACTTTATCTGCGTAACTCAATCTTATCTTCCCCTTCTAATATTCTCTGATCATACTGCTGATCTCAGAAATGCTGTCCATTTTCTGCAGCTCTCTCAGCGCATCCTTGATATGATACTCTTTCACTTTTTCTGTACTGATGACCAGTTCAGCCGCTTCTTCCTGTACATGCTTCTGCACAACTCTGCGGATACTTACCTTGTGACCGCCAAATACACTTGCCACTTTCGCCAGCTCCCGGTTCGTTTTTCACCTGCATTCTGAGGAAAAAATTTATTTTTCACTTCATCAAACGGCTTCACCGGCAAATCCTGATAGCAGGTACAGCTGATTCTTCCGTTGCATCCAAACTGCAGGTTTCTGGCAACATCAATCACATCACCGACAACAGCACTTGCCGTCGGCATCTCCCCGGCACCTCTTCCGTAAAACATCGCATCATCCACAGCATCTCCGTGCACAAAAACAGCATTGAACGAATCCCGCACGGACGACAGGGGATGCTCTTTTCCAAGCAGCACCGGATACACTCCCACTTCAATCCCTTTGTCCGTATTGTGCGCAACTGCAAGCAGCTTGATCACACAGTCAAATTCTTTTGCATAGGCAATATCTTCTGCTGTGATCTTTGTGATTCCTTCTGTATAAACATCTTTAAACTGTACTCTGGAATGAAAGGCAATGGAGGAAAGGATCGCGGCCTTTCTTCCGGCATCCAGCCCTTCTACATCCGCTGTCGGATCTGCCTCTGCATATCCCAGCTCTGTTGCTTTTGCAAGTGCAGTCTTAAAATCCATATTTTCTTCAAACATCTTGGTTAAAATATAGTTTGTCGTTCCGTTCACGATCCCCATCACTTCTGAGATCTCATTTCCGGCAAGACACTGTTTGAGCGGACGGATGATTGGAATAGCGCCTGCACCGATGCCTCAAACAGCAGATCACAGCCATATGCCGCCGCAAGGTCCAAAAGCTCTCCTCCGTGTTCTGCCATCAGATCTTTATTCGCTGTCACCACATGCTTTCCGGCTCCAAGTGCTTCCTCGATCATGGACTTTGCCGGTTCGATCCCGCCCATCACTTCAATCACAATCTGAATCTCCGGATCGTTTACAATCGATTTCCAGTCCGTTGTGAGAAGCTCTGTATCCACACCTTCTCTTTTTTTATGCAGACTGTGTACCAGGACCTTTTCCACTTCCAGCTCGGCGCGACTGTGTGTATCATACTTTCTGATCTCCTCTGGATCAATTTGTACACTCCGCCTCCAACTGTTCCAAGTCCCAGCAATGCCACTTTGATCTTTTTATTTTCCATACTCTTCACCTCTGTTTTTGAATCCACTGTTTTTCTTTGCTCCGTCTACAGACTTCTGTTTCTATAGAGTAACAAAATCTTTTCGAAAAGTAAAGCGGACATTCTTCTGTCCGCTTCTATCTATAGCTGACCTTATTGAAAGGCAATACCATATAATTCACAGGCCTGTGTAAACAATCGCTCTGTGTTTTCTGTTGCCTGAGAAGTATTCAAAGATACACTGCTCACCAGAATTTCCCGGTCCTCCATCAACTGAACCTGTATGATCTCAGTGCACGGATAAGCTACTCCATCTGCCCCGATCTGATTGCAGATCAGCTGCTGCATCACGAATCCGTCTTCTGCTACCATCTCACCTGCAGTAAAATCCGTATAGATTCCCGCCTGACTTTCCAATGTCTTTCGGATATTTTCCACTTCTGCCGAAATTCTCTGCTCGATCGTTTCATCCGCAGCCAGAAGTGTAAAACCTGCTTTGAGCTCAATTCCATCTTTTGCGGAAGTTGCTGCGGACTCCGTAACTGTATTCTCCCCGTCCTTGAACAATGTGACATCCGTAACCCATTGATAACCATCCAGGGATACTGTCTCAAAATCCTCATATCCTTCAACCGGAGTGCCCTCATATTCTCTCTGAACGTCCTCCTCTTCTTTCACATCTGGTTCTTCCTGTGTTTCCTCCGGAACTTCTTGTGAAATCACCGCATCCTGTGTCTGTTGTACTGTCAGATCTGAAACTGCAAACAGGCCCAGTGCGACAACTGCTATCACTTCAAGTACCAACAGAATGATACCGATTCCGCCAGTGATCGCACTGGCTATGATCGCTCCTGTTACTTTCTCCGGATCGACCTGTATACTCTGCCTTTCCAAACGCAAGGATTGGAAGAAAGACAATACTTAAGAAAATCAGCCCACAGGCAAATCCACCCTTCTTTCCAAACACTTTTGCCAGTTTTATCATTGTAAAAATTGCAAATATCAGATTCCCCAGCGGCAGGAATCCAAAAATAAACAGCCATCCTCTCCCCCAGGTTATCCTGGTCATTACATACAAATTATAAAACGGGATCAATGACGCCCATCCGGGTTCTCCTGCTTTACAAAATACTTTCCACATTACCGCAACACAAAAAATCAGAAGCGCCAATGCTACAATTATCATTCCTATCGCTGCTGCCATCATACCTTTTCCTCCTGTTCCTTAGCTCCCTTATCCCTTTTGATCTCTATTTCATTCTCCTCTTTTGGACTGAAGAATGATTCTTTTCGATTTTAACACATCACAGCAAAAAAGTCAATGAGAATAATTCTCTTTTTGAATATTGTAATATACAGGCAGGGATTGGTGTAAACAGTACGATTTGAACATACAATTAGAAATTTCAAAAAAATTAATTTTTTTTCAAAAAAGTTGTTGACAGATAAGAACTCCTGTAGTATAGTATATATTGTTCCGAGGGGAACACAAAACAAACGCGATAGTGGCTCAGCTGGTAGAGTACGACCTTGCCAAGGTCGGGGTCGCGGTTCGAACCCCGTCTATCGCTCTTAAGAGACTGTAGATCGAAGGATTTACAGTCTTTTTTATATTTTCAAAACCAGGCATTTCTTCCACTTCCAGTTCAATCCCTGCTTGAGTTCCCTCTCCGTTCCCTTTGATAAATCAAAAGCAATACAAAAAGAGCTCTTACTACTTGTGTAGTTGAGAGCTCTCCATAATTCACGTTCTGTATGCACCATTTTTCAAAAAATGCACACTTCTTCACATTATTCTTCTGTTTTTACATCTTTTACATCCAACTTCAGCCCCAGTTCTTCCAACTGTTTATTGTCTGCCATACTTGGAGCCTGTGTCATCAGACAGGACGCATCTTTGATCTTCGGGAATGCCATCACATCACGGATGCTGTCTTCTTTTGCCATCAGCATGACCATTCTGTCCAGACCATATGCCAGTCCTGCGTGAGGCGGTACTCCGTATTTGAACGCATCCAGAAGAAAGCCAAACTGCTCATATGCCTGCTCTTTTGTAAATCCAAGCACCTCAAACATCTTCTCCTGTACGTCGTTCTGGAAGATTCTTACACTTCCTCCACCGATCTCATTTCCATTTAAGACGATATCGTACGCTTTTGCACGGACTCTGCCCGGCTCGGAATCAATATACTGCAGATCTTCTTCCATCGGCATCGTGAATGGGTGATGCATTGCCAGATAACGATTCTGCTCATCGCTCCACTCAAGCAGCGGGAATTCTGTAACCCACAGGAAATTGTACTGATTCTTGTCCAGAAGTTCCATCTGTTTCGCCAGTTCCAGACGCAGATTTCCAAGAACATCCCATACAACTTTGTTCTTATCTGCCGCAAAGAGCAGTAAATCTCCTGCTTCTCCGTTCATTGCTGCAATCAGATTGTTCATCTCTTCTTCTGTCATAAATTTAGAGAAGGAGGACTTCACCGTACCATCTTCCTGGATTGCAATATAAGCAAGCCCCTTAGCACCGAAATCTTTTGCAAATGCCACCAGCTTGTCAATCTTTTTACGCGGCATTGCCCCCTGTCCTTTGGCGTTGATACCACGGACAGTTCCGCCGTTTTCAATGGCGCCTTTGAATACCACAAACTCGCTGTCTTTGACAACGTCTGTCACATTCACTAGTTCCATACCGAAACGGGTATCCGGTTTGTCAGAACCGTAGCGGTCCATCGCTTCCTGCCATGTCATTCTCTGGATCGGAAGCTGTACATCCACATCCAGAACTTCCTTGAACAGTTTTGCAAGGAAACGCTCGTTACTTCGATCACGTCATCTACATCTACAAAGGAAAGCTCCATATCGATCTGGGTAAACTCCGGCTGTCTGTCTGCACGAAGGTCCTCGTCACGGAAACATTTTGCGATCTGGATATAGCGGTCACATCCGGAACACATCAGAAGCTGTTTGTAAAGCTGTGGTGACTGTGGAAGTCCGTAAAAACTTCCCGGATGTACACGGCTAGGCACCAGATAATCTCTTGCCCCTTCCGGTGTTGTCTTTCCGAGGATCGGAGTCTCGATCTCAAGGAAGCCTTCTTCTGCGAAAAACTGACGTGCCAGTGTTGTGACCTGACTTCTCATACGCAGGTTTCTCTGAAGATCCGGTCTTCTTAAATCCAGATAACGATATTTCAGACGAAGTTCTTCCTTTGTCTTGCTGTTTTCTTCCACCTGGAACGGTGGTACCTCGGATTCTGAGAGGATGCGAAGTTCTTCAGCACGCACTTCAATCTCTCCTGTTGCCAGGTTTTCATTGACTGCACCGCTTCTCTTCTCCACATCTCCTACAACCGCAACTACAAACTCACTTCTTAATTTTGCAGCTTTTTCCATCAGCTCTGCCTGCTCTTCTCCCTCAAATACAATCTGAAGAATTCCGGAGCGGTCACGCAGATCCATAAATACGATTCCGCCTTTATTTCTGTTCTTCTGTACCCATCCCATGACGGTTACTTTCTCTCCAATGTTTGCACTGGACAGTTCCCCGCATCGGTGTGTTCTTTTGAGTCCCTGCATTGATTCTGCCATTTCTCTGTTTCTCCCTTCTTCTCTACAACTGCTCGATGTTGTCTGCATAGCAGTCTACAATCTCTGTATATCCCTGTTCCATCAGCTGCTCCTTCTGGAACTTTTTATTTTTCTTCATATTGACGATCATCACCTGTTTGCCGAGAGCGCGTTCTGCCTTTGCCAGATTCAAGATCTTCAGCATGCCTTCCTGTGGCACTTTCTTATCGATAAGAAATGCTTTTTTCTGCGCTGCCGTCGGCACCTGATATCCTCTTTCTAAAAGCAGCATCACGATCCGCTCGAATCCGATGGAAAAACCAACTGCCGGTGTGTTCTGACCCGTGAATTTTCCGATCATCTCGTCATAGCGCCCGCCGCCGCCGACAGAACCGCCGAATTCATCCATGGAAATCTCAAAGATCGTTCCTGTGTAATAGGACATTCCGCGAACCAGTGTAGGATCAAATTTCATACGGAAATCCGCTTCTTTCGCACTCTCTACACATGTGATGATGGTCTCAAGCGAAGCCGCCGCGTCATCCGCAAGAAAGCCTTCCAGTTTTTCTTTACAGTAACGTACGCCTTCCACGTCATTCGTAATCTCTTTGAATAACTGCAAATATTTTTCCACAGACTCTTTCGCATATCCGTTTTCCTCTAATTCTGCTGCCACACCATCCAGACCGATCTTGTCCATCTTGTCCAGGATGATGAATACATTTTCATAATCACTCTCTGCAAATCCGCTGTATGCTGCCATTGCTTTTAAAATTCTTCTGTCATTGATACGGATCGTAAAGTTTTTAAAATCCAGTTTTCCAAGCAGCGTCGTCGTTGCCAGGATCAGCTCGATCTCTGCCAGATTACCTGGCTCTCCCAGAATATCGATATCACACTGCATAAACTGACGGAATCGTCCCCTCTGCGGTCTGTCCGCTCTCCAGACATTTCCCATCTGAAGTGCTTTAAACGGAGACGGCAGTTCATTTGCATTGTTCGCATAGTATCTGGACAGCGGTACTGTCAGATCGTAACGAAGTCCTCCGTCCACAACATCTTTTTCTTCTTTTGCTTCTTCGATCTTCAGCTTTTCTCCTCTTTTTAAAATCTTGAAGATCAGTTTTTCATTGTCTCCGCCCTGTTTGCTGCAGAGATTTTCAATGTGCTCTACACATGGAGTCTCAATGGATGAGAATCCAAATGCGCGGTATGTCTCTTTGATCTGTCCGATCACATAATCGCGGATCTCCATCTCCGCCGGCATCATATCTTTCATTCCGGTTACCGGTTTCTTTTTCAGCGCCATAACCATTCTCCTTTTCTCTCTATCATCTCATCAATACGGCTTTCATACTCCGTAATATTTTTCACATTTTCTATGCGGATCAGATTCGTCTCCCGTCCATTGTCCAGACGGATCTTCTCCGGAAGCACGATCTTTGTGGAGGCACCTGCCCCTGCTGCAAGGATCGTCTGTTTTTCTTCCATAATAAGTATATTGTATATTCCGGCTTTGTCAACCTTTGCATATCCAACATTTTCAAAATTTCCCGCAATATTTTTCTGCCGGTACAGATAATACGGCACAAGTCCCATGCGTTCTGCCGCCCTGGCACTCTCTTCTACCATCTGTTCGATCTCAGAATGCAGATCAATCTTGCGCTGCTCCTGGCCGAACTTCGCCGCCCGCTTGATCGCCAGCGCATGAACCGTCAGACTGTCCGGCGAAAGCTCTTCAATCTGACAAAGCGTATCCCTCATATCCTCCGCCGTCTCTCCCGGAAGTCCTGCGATCAGATCCATGTTGATATTGTCAAATCCAAGCTCTCTGGCTGCATGGAAAATGTCTTTTACATCCTGAACGGTATGCTTTCTTCCCACCAGATCCAGCGTTTTCTGCTGCATGGTCTGGGGATTGACAGAAATCCTGGTCACCGGAAATCTTCGCATCACTTCCAGCTTTTCTCTTGTAATGCTGTCCGGTCTTCCCGCTTCGATCGTAAACTCCTGCAGATACTCAAATGAAAACGACTTCTGTATCGTATCCAAAAGCTCAAAAAGTTGCTCTGCCTCCAGTGTTGTCGGAGTCCCTCCTCCGATATAGATCGTATTAAGCTTTCTTTCTTCTGCCCGCTCTCCCAGTGCCCGGATTTCCTGACAGAGCGCCTTTAAATAATCATCTACCCGGTCTTTCCACTCCGCCAGAGGGGACGAACTGAAAGAACAGTACGAACAGATGCTTGGACAAAACGGAATCCCTACATAGAGACTGAATCCCTGCTCATAGTCCAGTCTGCCAAGCAGCTCTTTTTCCCGCTCTGCAATCGCAATGCCAAGTTCTGCCTTCTGGTGACTGACTCCGTACTCCTGCTCTAAAAATGTGCAGACTTCTTTTCGGCTCATACCGGCTTCCAGTTTCTGCATAGCCAGCTTTGTCGGTCTGACACCTGTCAGCATCCCCCAGGCAAGTATCCGTCCGGTCACTTTTGACAGCCAGTCATAGACAAGCTTTGTCACCTTCTTCTTTCCATCCTGGCGGTCCGGACAGTCTGCAATTTCTGAAACAGGAACATAAAAGCAAGAATTCTCTTCCAGTTTCACTGAAACCAGAGATTCCTGCTTTTCGTCCAGATTCTGGCTGATCTCCTCATTCGGGAAAAAAGCCTTCACAATATGATATAAATTATACATATATAACGTATCTTTACTGCTGATCTGTATCATCATATTTCTCTTCCGTTTTCTTACAAAAACGATTATTCTCCTTTTCAAATCCAATCGTTGTTGCCTCCATATGTCCCGGATACACCTGCGTATCTTCCGGAAGGCTCAGCAATCGCTCTTTTACCGAACGCACCAGTGTACTCATACTGCCTGTCGGAAAATCTGTTCTTCCAACAGAGCCTGCAAACAGTGTATCTCCGCTGAAAAGAACCTCCTCTTCTTCTATATAATAACAGCATCCTCCCGCCGTATGCCCCGGAGTGGAGATCATACGGATCTGATATCCTGCAAGTGCGAGAGATGCCCCATCTTCCAGAAACTTGGCGTCCGCAAACACATACCCCGCTCCATATGCAACAGACAGATTCACATTGGCATCTGTCAGAACCTTCTGCTCCAGTGCACTGGCATAAACAGGAACTGACCATTCTCTGCGCAGTGTGTCAATTCCCATAATATGATCAAAATGACCATGTGTCAGGAGGATTCCCTGCAACTGAAGACCCTCTGTCCGGATAAATTCGACAAGCGGCGCAGATGGTGCCGCCGGATCCACAACAAAACATTCTTTAGTATTTTCATTGTACACCACATAACAGTTGGTGCCGACCATTCCGATCACAAATTTTTTGATTCTCATTTTTCTCTACCCCGCTGTCCGTTCAATATCCAGAACTCCTTCTACATTGCGCAGTTTTTTTATGATAAGATTCAGCTGTTCTCTGCCCTTTACAATAAATCCCATTTCCAGTGTAGCGGTTCCTTTTTTGCTGGTTCGTGTATTCATAGATCTGACATCGATCTTTTCTTCTGTAAATACCTTTGTTACATCCAGAAGCAGTCCCTGCCTGTCGTTTGCATACATCTTCAGCTCTGCCAGATACTGACCTCCACCTTCCGTCTCTGCATTATTCTCCCACTCTGCATCGATCAGACGCTCCCGCTCCGCAGCAGACAGATGCAGCATATTCACACAATCTGTACGGTGGATCGTCATACCTCTTCCTCTGGTCACAAATCCTACGATTTCATCACCCGGAACCGGATTGCAGCATTTGGAGAACCGCACTGCCATATCATCGATTCCTTTGACTACGATTCCGCTTTTCGATTTTGCAATGTGGACTTTCTGATTATTTGCCTCAGAAATCTTCTCCAGGATCGTCGCGTCTGTAATCTCTTTTTTGTGATCTTTTCCATACTCTTCTACCAGACGGTTGACCACCTGACCTTCTTTTAAACCGCCGTGCCCGATAGCCGCCAGAACCGCATCCCAGTCACGGAATCCGTACTTTCTCTGGACGATCTGCAGATACTTGGGCTTCATCAGATCTGCCTGGGTCAGAGACTTGGACTTGCAATATGCGGCGATCAGTTCTTTTCCGCGGATGATATTTTCTTCCTTAAACTCATGCTTAAACCACTGATTGATCTTGTTCTTTGCCTGCGTACTCTTTACAATATTCAGCCAGTCACGGCTCGGTCCTTTGGAATTCTGAGAAGTCAGAATCTCAATCCGGTCTCCGTTCTGGATCTTGTAATCAATATTGACCAGCTTGCCGTTGACACGGGCTCCTACCATCTTGTTGCCCACCGCACTGTGGATCGCATAGGCAAAATCCACCGGAGTAGAACCATTTGGCAGGTTCTTCACATCTCCGTTTGGAGTAAAACAATACACATCTTCTGCAAACAGATCCAGATCGCCTTTTAAGAGACTTAAAAACTCCCGATTATCTGACATGTCTCTCTGCCACTCCAGAATCTGACGAAGCCAGCTTAACTTTTCTTCTTCCCGCTCTTATTATTCTTCGCCGGACCACCGCTTTCTTTATATTTCCAGTGAGCGGCAATACCATACTCCGCAGTCTTGTGCATCTCTTCCGTACGGATCTGGATCTCAAACGGCTGCCCTGCCGGTCCCATCAGCGTGGTATGCAGTGACTGATACATATTGGCTTTTGGCATGGCGATATAGTCTTTAAACCGCCCCGGAATCGGAGTGTACATCTCATGGATCACGCCCAGAGCTGCATAGCAGTCCTTCACAGAATCCACGATGATCCGTACTGCAAACAGGTCGTATACCTGATCCAACGTCTTGTTCTGGTTCACCATCTTCTTATAAATACTGAAGAAATGCTTCACTCTTCCGTACACCTTGGCCTGGATATGGGCGTTCTCCATATGATGAGAAACTTCTGCCACGATCTGCTGTACAAACTCTTCCCGCTCGGTCTTTCGCTCATTCAAATCTTTCACCAGCTGGAAATACACTTCCGGCTGATAATATTTCAAAGAGAGATCATCCAGCTCCGTCTTAATCTTGGAGATTCCAAGTCTCTGAGCGATCGGAGCGTAAATATCCATCGTCTCTCTGGCTTTTTCCTTCTGTTTTGCCGGAATCATAAACTCCAACGTTCTCATATTGTGCAGGCGGTCTGCCAGCTTGATAATGATCACACGGATATCTTTTGCCATGGCGAGAAACATCTTGCGCAGATTTTCTGCCTGTACTTCCAGCTTATCTTTCGAATAAGACAGCTGACCCAACTTGGTGACCCCGTCTACCAGAAGTGCGACTTCTTCTCCAAATTCTCTTGTGATATCCTCCACTGTCATCTCAGTATCTTCCACCGTATCATGGAGCATCCCTGCCACGATCGTCTCTTTATCCATCTCCAAATCAGCCAGAATGATCCCCACCCAGAGCGGATGGATGATATAGGGCTCTCCGGACTTTCGCACCTGCTCCTTGTGAGCCTCTCTGGAAAGCTGATAAGCTTTCTCGATCAGAGAAATATCCGCAGACGGATGATATTTTCTCACCCTTGCAATCAATGCGTCATATAACTGCTCAGGGTTTTGATAATCTTCAGGTGCTTTCACGGCGTGCCATCCACCATCTCCAGATTTTTGTTCAGAAGTTCATATTCCAGCGTACCTGCCATATCAAATCCCCCTTTTTCTTTTCCATCGTAAAAATTCCATATGGATTAGTATATCATCATTATTGATAATTTACCACTGTAATCTGTATGGTTTTATTCCCCCGGTATTCATTGACCGATGGGTAAAATGTCAGAGATACCTTTTCTTTTGTCTGCAGATACTCCATACACTCCTGTACCTCTCCAAAATAAATGGCTTCCATTTTCCGCCCGGCCTGATCCAAAACCTGAAATTTCAGGACGTTCTGATTCTTCCCGATGATCCGGAGATTCTGCACCCGAAGATTCTTTTCCGCGAATAATGGCTTTGTATTTCCTTTTCCGAAAGGCTCCAGCAATTCCAGCTCATCCACAATTTCTTCTGTGACATATGCCAGTGGAAGCTGCATATCAATGGACACCTTCGGAAGCAGATCTTCCGGTGTCAGTTCACACAGCTCATTGATCGTCTTCCGGAACCGCTCTACATTTTCTTCTTCCAGAGACAGCCCTGCCGCCAGCTTATGCCCTCCGAATTTGGTAAATAACGCCCGGCATTTACACATTTCTTCAAACATATGATAGCTTTCAATGGAGCGTCCGGAGCCTTTCACTCCATGTTCTCCCTGGGTCAGGACGAATACCGGCTTATAATACTTTTCTTTCAGACGTCCCGCGATGATCCCGGCAATACTTTCATGACAGTCCGGCAGATATACCACCAGCACCCGGTCGCTTTTCAGCTCTGTTGTTTCGATCTGCTCCACAGCCTGCTCTACCCCTTTTTCTGTCATTTCCTTGCGGCTGTCATTTAACGCCTTGAGATCTTCCGCCATCATCACGGCTTCTCTTCGGCTCTTTGTTTCCAGAAGCTCCAGCGCCCGCTTTGCCGTATCCAGCCGCCCGCTCGCATTGATACATGGTCCGATGACAAATCCGATGTGATAGGCAGACAATCTCTCTATCGGTACCTGCGTGCATTCCATCAATGCTTTCAGACCTTCATTTCGCGTGCGTTTCAGCATTTCAAGTCCCTGTTTTACAAAAATCCGGTTCTCATCCACCAGATCCATTACATCCCCCACAGAAGCAATGGCCACATTTTCCATCAGAAAATCTACATCATCTGCATCCTGTCCCATGACATTATATAATGCTTCCACCACTTTATACGCAACTGCAGCACCGCACAGACCTTTAAACGGATAAGGATCTCCCGGTAAATGCGGGTTGACCACTGCATCTGCACCGGGAATCAGATATTCTTTCTCTCCTCCTGCTTCCAGATAAGGTACTTCATGGTGATCTGTCACAATGATCGTCATCCCCTGCGCTTTCCCGTAAGCAATCTCTGAAGCGGCTGCGATCCCATTGTCACAGGTAATGATCGTATCTACACCGTCCTCCAATGCCCTGTCAATGAGCATCTGATTGAGGCCGTATCCATCCTTCATCCGATCCGGAATATCCGTATCCACCAAAGCTCCCAGACTTTCTAATCCTGTTTTCAAAATATACGTCGCATTGACTCCGTCGATATCATAATCTCCGATCACACGGATCTTTTCGCCTTCCCGGATTTTTTCCTCCAGAATCTCCACTGCCGTATCCATATTTTTCATCAGCATCCCATCGTGCAGATCTGCAATCGTTCCATTTAAATAGTAGTCAATATTCTGATCGCCTAAAATATCCCTGTTTCGGATCAGGCGCGCGATGATCGGGGAAATATGATATTTTCCGCAATCTGCGTAAAATCCGCTTTCTTCATGGACACAAACCACTTTTCCATGTCAGTTCCTCCCAAGTATCTTTCTTGTTTTTCTAGCTGTTAATTTTTATTGTAGCATACTAAAAATTTTCTGTAAATCTGCCCAGAACTGGAGTGCGCAGGCACGACGATCGCGCATGGATAGGCGGGGAATAGTGTGAACAATAACAAGAACTGTTCTGCCAACAAATATTTCATTCAAAAATTTCCAAAAAACAAACAAATTTCCTGAATCACAAAACAGTGCCCCATACCTTCCGGCACGGAGCACTGCTATTTTATTTAGGAAGAATTTTTTGTTTGTTATTTATCTGCGTCTTTTCAGGAATGCCAGAAGCGCTGCTCCTCCTGCAAGAAGTCCGGATACTGCTCCGGCGATCGGAGTTGCATCTCCCGTCTTCACTGCTTTGTTTGGAGTTCCTGCTGACGGTTTCTGTGTGGAAGACTGATTATTGTTTCCATTGTTGTTTTGTCCGCCATTGTTTCCATTTCCCGGCTTGTTGTCTGGTTTGTTGTCCGGTTTATTGTTGTCTGGATTTTCCGGTTTCTCAGTCTGTGCTTTTTCCTCCAGTGCATCGATGGCAGTTCTTACTTTCTGTACTGCTGCATCAATGTCTGCCTGAGACGCCTCTTTGTCTGCAAGAATAAACTGCGCTGCCTCCACCTCTTTCTGAAGTGCTTTTACAGTCTCTTCTGTGTACTTATCTGCCTGTTCCAGACGTTCCTCTGCTTCTTTTATGACAGCTGTAAGCTGTGATTTATCTGTAGAAACAGCTGCTTTCTGGAAGAGCGCCGTAATATTGGCATCTGCATTCACATCACAGAATGTATACTCTGCCACTGCACCAACAGACTGTCCATTTACAAGAACATCACTGATCACATATCCTTCTTCCGGCTGGATCACAAATGTCTGGCTCATACCGCGTTCTACTTTTACAGTACCGCATGGAGTGATGCTTCCGCCCTCTCCTGCTGCTGCCATAATTGCAAACTCTTTCTGGATCGGTGCAATATTCATTGCTGCATCCAGTGCATTCTGTGCCGCATCTACTGTTTCCTGTGTCGCTGCCGGATCTGCTGCTACTGCTTTCGCTGCATCCAGTACTTCCATCAGATTCTGAACATCTTCCGGAACATAGTCCTCTGCATGTTTCAGAAGTTCTTCTGCTGCTGCAATGGACTCGTTGAGTTTTGTCTTGTCAGCCTGTACTGCTTCTTTTTCTGCGAAGAATACTTCAATGCTTGCATCTGCACGAACTGCCTCAAATTTGTACTCTGTAACAGCTCCAACGGATTCTCCATTTACAAATACTTCTTTTACTTCAAATCCTTCATATGGTTGGATTGTAAATACCTGATCTTTTCCTTCTTCTACTTTCACTGCACCGCTTGGATCAATGGTTCCACCGCCATGTGCAACTGCTGTGATCGTAAATTCTTTCTGTACCGGTGGTTTTTCCTGCAATTTTTCAATTGCATCTCGTACAGCTGTCACAGCTGCATCAACCTCTGTCTGGCTCGCATCCGAATTATCAAATACATTCTGCGCAAGATCTACTGCGTCTTTCAGCGCTTTTACAGATTCTTCTGTGTAAGCATCTGCTCCCGCAAGTTTCTGAGCCGCATCTGCAAGAACTGCTTTCAGGGCTGTCTTATCTGCTTCTGGTACAGCCGGTTTTTCTGCCAGACCTTTTGTTGCTTCTTCTACTGCTTTTGTAGCTGCATCTACACTTTCCTGTGTTGCGTTTTCATCTGCTGCTACTTTTTCTGCTTCTGCTACTGCATCTTTCAGCGCTTTCACGGACTCTTCTGTATACTTGTCCTCTTCTTTCAGCGCTTCTTTGGCTGCATCGATTGCTGCTTTCAATGCATCTTTGTTCACTACAACTGGCGCTTTTTCTTCTACCAGAGTAATGTCAAATTTATCAAGCTGTGGCGCATTCTTTTCCGGTGCTGTAAATACCAGTGTTCCATCACCTGCTTCATTTACTACAAACTCGATATCTTGTGTGTGTGTTGCTTTTGCCTGATCTCCAGCTCCTATTTTCATAACTTCTGTCTGAGCCGCAATTTTATTATCAGCCTCAGACCAAGTCAATCCATTATTTGTATCACCGCTACGGAACTGTACAGTTGCTTTATATTTCCCCGGTTTTTCTGCATGATAGTGTAAAGTAATCTGATCACCACTATTCATTGCATTTACAAAGTATCCATTGCTTGCCCAATCGGCTGCAGACACCTGTAATGGCCATGCTTCACCTGTTCCTACATTCTTTAATGCAAAATGCTCTGCCTCTGCTGTGATTGCTGTTCCATTTACTTCTGTCGGGAAATTGAAACGGTTTTCTTCTGTATATGCTGCCGGAGCAAATTTAGCAACAACCGTTGCATTTTCCTTCACATCTTTTAATGTATAAGATGTGACAGCTCCTACAGATTCACCATTTACCAGAACATCCGCTACCTTATGTGTCTTGTCTGGTGTGATCTTGAATGTAACATCATTTCCTTCTGTAACTGTTGTAGCTCCATCTGGTGTAATTGTACCACCGTCTCCTTCTACGGAAGCATTCACAGTAAACTCTGCTCTCTGAATATCATCCCCAGGTGTGATTTCAAACATATCGAGCTGTGGAGCATCTTTTGTGTCTCCTTCTAATGTCAAAATACCTGATCCTGCTTTTGTTGCCACAATATCAAAATCTACTGTTTTGGTTTCATTCGCATTTGTATTTCCTGCTACAACAGATCCGGCTTTGATATTTCCCGCATCATCTTTCCATGCCAAACTATTGTCTGCAGATCCGCTTCTATAAGTCAGTTTAACATGATATGTCCCTGGTTTTTCTACCTTATACGGAATTGCAATCGTATCATCTCCATTCAAGCAATTGATAAATTTCTTATTACTTGCCCAGTCACCATCTGATACTGACAACTTCCATTTTTCGTCTGCTGCACCAGTGTTATGTAATTCCGCAAATTCAGCTTCCAATGTTGCATTGGCTTTTTCTCTCCATGGGAATACAAACGGATCTTCTGCTGTGTATTTTTCACGTTTTACTAATCCATCTTTCGCTTTTTTCAGAGCTGTTTCTGCTTCATTTCTCGTTTCCGGAGTTGCATTTTTATCTTCTAAAACAATCTTTGCCTGTTTCAGAGCTGAATCAAATTCATCCCATCCAGAAGTAAACCAGTCTTTCTTATACGATTCACATTCCTTTACAAGTGCAGCCAATGAGCCTTCGCTGCTCTCCATATCTTTGATGTTGATTTTTGCCTTTTTGTTAAATCCAAGGATTGCTCCTTCGCTCACATCTGTAATTTCAGCTGTGAAATACTGATCACCTGTTTTGTTCTTATTACGTCTTGTTTTAACGTCTGCAGTTGTTTCTGTCTGACCTTCCTCTAACACAATTTCCGGAATCAATGTCGTATCATAATCATCCTGAATTGCTGTCCCCGGATTTGGCTGTAATTTTGCTGTTATTTTACCTTTTGTTCCACCAACACGTTTTACCTTTAAAGATTTTGTTTCATCTTCATTCATCGTATATGAATCAGACTCCAGCTCGATCATACCTTTTCCGCCATTGTTGATAACAGCTGCAGCCTCAATTCCAGCGGCTTTTCCTGTAACCTTTAATTTAATCGTATGATCTCCATCTTCCAGATCAGGTGTCTCAAACCATTTTTGTCCAACAGCACGTTTGATGCTTTTGTATCAACCGTAACTGGTTTACCATCATCCACTGTAATTTCAACTGTTCCATGTCCTGGATCCACTGTTCCAAAGAGATATGCTTTCGTTCCATGGAATTTCAATTCAAATTCTGCATCTTTATTTGCCCATGTATTTGTACCATTGATGTATTGTGGTTGATTTTCATCATGCCATGTTCCCTTAAAAGTAAATCCTTTTCCATCTTCCACATTTTTATCTGTTACATCAATCACTTCCATACCCTTTGGAATCGGATTGGCTTTTTCCATACCTTCTGTAGTTTTATACACTCCAACTTCACTAATCATTGGAACCTTTCCATCTGTTGTCCCTACTGTGATTTTAATCTGACGCGCTGTTGTCTCGCTTGTTCTACAAAGGCGTTTCGCACCAATAGTTTTTCCTTCTTCCAACAGAGTCCATGCACCACTGTCTCCATTGCGATACTCTACCTTGTAATTATTGATTCTCTGACCGTTCTGAATTGCCTCCTCAACTGATACAACATCAAACTTCGTTTCTTTTCCTAAGTCTATTAAAATTTCACCTGACTTTGTTCCATCATCTGTCGTCCAATATGTATCGTCATTCTCATCAATCATATTGCTTGGTTTGTAGGTTTGAGCATTCCCTCTGACAGAAGATACCTTTACAGATGCCCCCTCTGCTTTTGCCAGGTTTTCATCAAATGATTCTTTGACATTCTTACCAAACTCTTCTACACGTTTCAGAATCGCTTCATCTACTGTTCCCTGATTATTTGGTGGCACATTCAACAGTAATGTTGCATTATGTCCGACAGAATTGAAATACATATCGCTCAGTTCTTCCATCGTTTTTGGAGTGTTTTTCTGTGTTCCCCAGAACCAACCAGAAGTAATACGAGCATCTGCTTCCGGAACGGTCCACTGGTTTCCATCTTCAAAACCAACTGTCGCATTTCCCTGCTTATTGCTGTTAATCGTATTTGCATTTTTATCTACTTTCGACTTTGACCATGTATCTTTTCCAGCGATTCCCAACTCATTTCCAATCCAACGAACCGTAGTGTATGCTTCTGCCCCAAATAGCATACAGTCTGCATCTCGTCCGTCTACACCTTTACCTTCGTATTTCTGAATTGTATCAAACCATTTTTGGAAATTATACTCTTGCGCATTGGCTCCACTTCCTTTGGCTCCATCCATCCAAACTTCTACAAACTTCCCGTTATTTCCATACTTTGGATTCCCAAGAATCTCTTCCAGTTGGTTGTTATAAAACTCATTATAATCCTTTTTATCATTTTCTGGTGTTGTCGGCTGCCCATTCTCATCTTTGTAGCCATAACTCGGTTCATGAATATCCCACGGAGACAGATATAATCCCATATCCATATTCTGATCTGTACATGCTTTGGATATCTCTGCCAGAATATCTGATTCTCCATTTTTATCTTTATATCCAGACGCTGCTACATCATACTCTGTATATTTACTATCCCAAATACAGAATCCATCATGATGCTTTGCTGTTACGATCAGCTTTTTAAATCCGGCATCCTTCAAAGTCTTTACTAAAGTTTCTGCATCAAAATCATTTTTTAATGTAAAGATCTCGCTTGGTGCTTTATTTCCGTAGTGCTCACCCCATTCAATCTCATTGAACGTATTTGGTCCAAAATGGCAGAACGCTGCAAGTTCCTCTTTCTGATACCTAAATTGGTTTGCATCCGGCACTACATCGTCCGGTTTTGGAGCGTCCGCTGTTCCGCTCAGTCCTTCATCCCCAATCCAATTTGTTGTTTCTGCTGCTCTTAGTGTTACCGTTCCCCCCATGAAACCTGTTGTTGTCACTACACCGGCAAGCAGCATTGACATCCACTTTTTGTACAAAGCTTTCTTTTTCACCTTTTTTCTCCTTTCTGACATACCATATTTATATATGGGATTATACTCCCTCACTTAAATTTTCATCAATTTATTATTTTCCAATTTTTGGTTAAATTTTTCCAGTTCAGGGTAAATTTTTAACCATTTTCACCATGGCACACAAAAAACCCTTAGATTATGTGTCTGTTTTCCACATAAACCAAGGGTTCTCTCACTTACTTTTCGTTATTTTTTCTTTTTTGATGTTCCAACTTTTGCAGGTTCTGCTTTTTTCCCGATCTTCGTCTTCATCACATACCACAGAGCACCTGTGATACATACGGAAGAATACGCTCCGCAGATAATACCTACCATCAGAGGGAGTGCAAATTCTTTAATAGAGCTTACCCCCATAATAAACAGTACCGCCACCATAACAAATGTTGTCAGAGATGTATAAATACTTCTTGTCAGAGTTCTTGTGACACATCTGTTTACCAGGACCTCCAACTCTTCTCCACGTTTCTTTGTCTTCATCTCCTCGCGGATTCGGTCAAAGATAACGATTGTTGCATTGATAGAATATCCGACAATTGTCAGCATACATGCAATAAATGTATTTCCTACTGAAATTCTTGCGATCACATAGAAAGCAAGCACCACCAGTACATCATGGATCAGTGCAACTACTGCACTTGTCGCAAACCGGATATCTTTAAACCGCAGCCAGATATAAAGCAGCATAAAGACTGTGGCAATGGCAACCGCAATGATTGCATCCACACGCATCTCGGAGCTTACAGTAGAACTGATGTTTTCAGTCGTAATATCTCTTTCTTCTACTCCGAATTCATCTGCCATATATTTCGCAAATGCTTCTCGTTTTTCCAGATCCAGCGTCTGTGTCTTGAAAATGACCTGATTACTGTTTGCAACGGTCTGTACCTGGATATTTGGATCATCTGTCACCTTCTCCAGATCCGGAATCATTGTTTCATCAATCTCTTTCAACGTATATGCTTTGTCAAATGTTACATTTGTAGATGTACCGCCCTTAAATTCCAGACTGTAATTGAGGGCACCTTTTCCTGTTCCTGCATTCACTCCCATAAACACAAATCCAACCAGAATCACTGCGACCGATACCGCAAAGAAAATCTTACGTTTTCCAAGGAAATCAATCGGCTCACGCTCTTCTTTAATCCGTCCGTAAAGCTTTGTATTTCGAATTCCAACTGCATAGAACGCATACACGATCATCCGGGTGATCACCAGAGCTGTAAACATGGAAACTACGATACCAAGCGCCAGTGTCTGTGCAAATCCTTTGACAGTACCGCTTCCTTTCAGCCAAAGCACTGCTGCCGCGATCAGTGTTGTAATATTTCCATCTAAAATCGCAGACATTGCTTTATGAAAACCTGCATTAAGCGCAGATTTTACAGATTTTCCAGCCGTCAGCTCCTCTTTTACACGCGCAAAGATAATGACATTCGCATCGACCGCCATACCGATACCAAGAATGATACCCGCGATACCCGGCAACGTCAGTGTGATATCAAATGCATTGAGCAACACCAGGATCAATCCGGTGTAGATTACCAGTGCAAGACTGGATGCAAGTCCCGGCAGCAGATATACCATGCACATAAATACAAATACAATCGCAAGTCCGATCGCACCTGCCATCAGACTGGTACTGATTGCTTCTTCACCAAGCTGCGCTCCAACTACATTAGAACGGATTTCTTCCAATTCTACACTCAGGCCACCGATACGGATCGTAGAAGCCAGCTGCTCTGCCTCTTCATATTCCATGGATCCTTCAATGATTGCCTGACCATCTGTAATTTCTGCATTTACTCTTGGGACACTGATCAATTCACCATCATAATAGATTGCGATCGTTTCTTCCGCCTCTTTTGCCGCTTTGGTTGCTTCTGCAAATTTTTCTGTACCTTCCTTTGTCATAGAAAGCTGAACAACATTTTTATTTGCTCCTGTTGTGGAATCCTGATAAGAACCGGACTTTGCACTCTTGATATCTGTTCCGGTCAAAACGACAGATCCTTCTTCCTTTAACTCATCCATACTTTTTGCAAGCACATAGTGTCCTGAGGTATCCAGTCCATAATTCGGATTTCCGTCACTGTCCTTCTCTTTGATAAAATACAGGGATCCCGGCTGCCCCAGCTCACTTAAGATTTCATTCGCATCTGTCACACCAGGGATTTCGATACTGATCCGGTTATCCCCTTCCTGATAAACCGTTGCCTCTGTGCTGTACTGTTCCACACGCTTCTGCAGCTTATAGATCGTATCACTCATATCCTCCTTGGAAGGAGTATCCCCTTTTACCTGATAGGTAATACTGACTCCGCCTTCCAGGTCAAGTCCAAGCTTAATATTCTTTGCTGCCCCCGTCTGTCCTTTTCCAAATCCGACCACCGTTGTAAATCCAAGAAGTGCAATCAGCACCACGGTCAGAATCAGACTGATAATCCCTTTACTCTTCTTCATGATCTGCCATCCTCTCCTGATCAGCCAGTGCCGCCTTGATCATAATCGCACATTCCACACGCCTGCGCTCCATCTCACAACTTACCTCGTATGTATCATTGATCGTATGATGGAATTTATAAGAATTCGCCATACATCCGCCGCTGCAGTAAAATCTTGCAAAGCAGTTTCTGCAACTGTCTTTGGAATACACACTGCATCCTCTGAATTCTTCCGGAATCTCCGGCTTTGTAATTCCTTCCTCTACATTTCCCAGCAGGAATTCTTCCTGACCAACGAACTGATGACACGGATACAGATCTCCCCAAGCGTAACTGCCAGATATTCCGTTCCGGAACCACATCCGGACAGACGTTTTGCCACACAAGGGCCGCCTTCTAAGTCCAGCATAAAGTGGAAGAATGTAAATCCTCGCCCTTCTCTTTCTCTGTCCACCATGATTTTGCCAGCTTATCATACTCTGCAAAAATCTTTGGAAGATCTTCTTTTCGGATTGCATATGGATCTGTATCTTCCCCGACTACAGGCTCAATCGAAATCTGCTCAAATCCCAGATCTGCAAAATGCAGGACGTCCTCTGAAAAGTCCAGATTTTCTCTTGTAAATGTTCCTCGTATATAATACTTTTCCTGATTTCTGCTCTCTGCCAGTTTCTGGAATTTCGGAACGATCAGATCATAACTTCCTTTTCCATTCCTAAACGGACGCATTCTGTCGTTGACTTCTTTTCTTCCATCCAGACTGAGCACCACATTGTCCATCTCTTTATTGACAAATTCCTGCACTTCATCATTGAGCAGAACTCCATTTGTTGTCAATGTGAAACGGAAATGCTTGTCGTTTGTCTTCTCCAGCTCTCTTCCATAGGCAACCAGATCTTTCACTACCTGCCAGTTCATCAACGGCTCTCCGCCAAAGAAATCAACCTCGAGATTTCTTCTCTTTCCTGAATTTGCCACAAGGAAATCCAGCGCTTTCTTTCCAACTTCCAAAGACATCAGCGCACGGCGTCCATGATACTCACCCTCTTCCGCAAAGCAGTATTTGCAGGCAAGATTACAATCATGCGCAATGTGCAGGCAAAGTGCCTTAACAACTGTCTTTCTTTCTTTTACCTCTCCGATATAGCTCTCATAAACATCCTGTGTAAACAACTGACCTGCCGCTGTCAGCTCTGCCACTGCCTCCAGAAGATCTCTCAAATCTTCTTCTGCATAAATATCCCCAAGCTTTTCAAGCAGATATTCTGCCGTCTTCTCTTCTTTTAACGTTTCCGGCGTATGGGCAGGGTTCATGGCCTCCAGACAGCCGATCACATCATACGCAATCTTATCCACGACATGCACAGATCCGCTGTTCACATCCAGGACAATATGATATCCATTATTCTGGTACTGATGAATCACAACAGTTACCCCTCTTTCATTTAAATTTTATATTTTTGCATAACACACGTAAGGCAGCGACCACGGCCGCTGCCCTCATGTCTAATATTCAGTTTCTTATTTTTTGTGTTCACAAACCTGATTTCCTACTGTACAGGATGTCTTACATGCTGACTGACAAGATGTCTGACATTCTCCGCATCCACCTTTTTTCACTGTATGATTCAATGTCTGAGTATTTAATGTTTTGATATGTTTCATTTCTATTCCTCCTAATGTGTATGCATAAGCATCTAGTTTTCTTAGAATTATAACACATCCTGATCACTTTTTAAAGTATTTTTTTACTGTTCCATCTGTCTGCCCAGAAATTCTGCTGCCACAGCTGCCATTTTTTCTTCCACTTCACTGAATTTTTTGTGTTCTTCTTTGTGTAAAAACACCACTGTTCCCATCACGTCCCCGCCACTGATAATCGGACAAATAATTTCCTGAGAATATTCCTCACCCCCGGCGAATATCGGAATATAGTCCGCTTTCCTTTTTTCTGTACGGATCTGCTTTCGAGCCTGTATTGCATACTCCAGTTCTTTACTGATATAACGGTTCAGCAGCTCCTTGCTCCCATTTCCCGATGCTGCTACAATCTGATCCATATCAGTAAGACACACAATACAGTTCATGGTATGTGCAAGGCTTTCTGCGTACAGTCCGGCAACAGCACCGATTTCTCCGATCGGAGAATACTTTCTTAAAATCACACTGCCTTCTCTCTCGGTAAAAATTTCCAGTGGATCTCCTTCCCGAATACGAAGTGTCCTTCGAATTTCTTTCGGAATCACCACCCTGCCAAGGTCATCAATTCTTCGTACAATTCCTGTCGCTTTCATCTTATCTTCTCCTTATATCTGGTTTTTATCGATAACAATCTGCTATTAGTATCGCTCATTTTTTAGAAATTATGAGTTATTTTACCAGTTTTATAAGAATTCATGAGGGATGTATTTTTTCCGAAAAGAGTAACTACAAGAGATTTTCTATCGTTCTCTCTGTACGTTTACTTCCTCACGAAATCATACCGCCGATCATTCCACCTCCTGTGCAAAGAATACACACGATCAAAAGCTGAGGAAACGGCTCCTGAATGCTGTGGTAAATACCAAAGGAAATCAATACAAGAAGCAGAAAATACAGCACACCGATTCCAAGCCCCCAGACAAATTTCCTGACCCTTGCCATTTTTCCTGCTACAAAACCACCTGCCAGTGTAGACAAAATATACACGGTCAAAATCCCTGCTGAAACATGTTTTTCCTCCAGTCCACATTTGTAAAGCAGTACTGTCAAAATCAAAAGGAGCACACCTGTTACAAGGTATGCACACAACAGGATTTTAAAATCCAAAGTCCTTTTTTCTGCATTGAATTTTCAACATTTGCTTTCTTTTCCATATACGCTCTCCTCCCGGCTCATTTACAGCTAATACACTGTATGAGTCCGAAAAGCGTTTTATGTCCATCGTTCCATTGGTATCAGCTTTTTTTCTGTATCCAGCAGGCAACACATTGTTGTCTGTCACACTCACAATGTTCCCCTATCATTGTCTCTTTTCCCAACTCATGTAGCGGTGTGTCAATGATATGCATCAGCTGACTAACAATATCATTCTCTAAAAATTTTATCATTTCATCATCTGCAATAGTTTGCCAGTCTTCCAGAAGATATTTAAAAGACAAAACCCCTCATTTACAATCCTTTTCCCGCTTGAAAATAAAATTTGTAAATGAAGGGTTTTCTATTTTTATTCGCTCATCTGCTTATACTGCTGTGCGATATTTTTCACATGGTCTCCCATTCTTTCAAAATCTGTCAGCATCTCTGTAAAAATGATTCCGCTCTGAGGTTTACATTTTCCTTTTTTCATACGCTGCATCTGTTTCTTAAAGTACTTATCTCTCAGATCATCGATCTTCTGCTCTGCCGCACTGGCTTCAAAAAGAACCTGCGTCATATCGCTGCCCTCTTCATTTTTCACGATATCAAGCGCTGTCAGACACTGTTTTTTCATCTCTTCGATTTCTTCCAATGCTACATCAGAAAATGACAGATTCCACTCTTTGAGATCTTTTGCATATCCCGCCAGATTCATGGCATGATCCCCGATACGCTCCAAGTTGCCGATCACGGCATAATATCCATTAATGATCTTGGAATCCTCTGTCGATTTCTCATTGGAGATCAGAGATACGATATACTCTGAAATCTCACGGTTTAAATAATCGATATAGGTCTCTCTTTCTGAAATCCGTTCCATTTCTTTTTCATCATACTTGATCAATACGTCATAAGCTTTCCCGATATTTTTAGAAACCATCATACGCATTCTCTCGATCTCATCCCTGACCTGTGAAAGTGCAACTGCACTGGATCCGATTGCATAGTTCGATTCAAACCGTGTAATGTATTTGAGTCTGTAATCTTCGTCATCCTCTTTCTTGCTGTCCGGAAGGATCCTTGTTGCCAGCTGTGCCATAACATTTCCGAATGGAAGCAGGATCAATGTTGTTACAATATTAAATGTTGTATGCACATTGGCAATCTGTGCAACCGGATTTCCCGGGGTGAGTGCTTCCATCCAGGAAATAAACGGGGTTACCATACAGATAATCGTAAACAGATCGATCCGAAAATATTAAACATCAAATGAATCGCTGTCGTACGCTTCGCATTCACTTTCATTCCGATGGAAGCCAGGACTGCTGTGATACAAGTACCGATGTTCTGTCCAAACAAAATGTATACTGCGCTGGAAAGCGGCACCATTCCAGTTGCTGCAAGCGCCTGCAGGATTCCGACAGATGCAGATGATGACTGAATGATCGCCGTAAAAATCGCACCGATCAGAATACCTACCAGCGGATTCTCAACTGTTGTCATAAAGTTGATAAATGTCTGTGAATCCTGAAGCGGGACCATGGCATCTCCCATCATTGCCATTCCCATGAATAAAATTCCAAGTCCGGAAAAAATCCCGCTGATATGATGTACCTTTTCATTTTTAATGAACATCATCGCAGCTACACCGCCGATTGCAAAAATCGGAGCGATTGCCGAGATATCCAGTGCGATCAACTGACCTGTGATCGTTGTACCGATATTGGCACCCATGATTACCCAGACTGCCTGACTTAATGTCATCAGACCGGAATTTACAAATCCAACTAGCATAACTGTGGTTGCGGAAGAAGACTGAATCACGGCTGTGATCACAGCTCCAACCAGAACTCCTTTAATACGGTTGGAAGTCAGCTTCTCCAAAATCGACTTCATTCTGTTTCCGGCAGCAGCTTCCAGGCCGTTGCTCATCATATGCATTCCGTACAGAAACAGTGCAAGTCCCCCAAGCAAGGAAAGTATATCCGTCATCCCCATTGTATTTTCTCCTTTTCCTCTTCTCTTTTTGTATTTTTATTTTTTTGCTCGAAACGAGACTGCTGTGAATGATATCACAGCAGTCTCGTTTTCCGGCAAATCTTACAATTTTGATTCTAGCACACCACATTTTTCCAGGTCAACATTCTTTTACACTTTCTTAACAAGTTCTTAGTATAACCTTAACACAGGTCTTTAAAGTGCAGTCTTTCCCTCAAGTATTGAAAAGCCTCCCTGATTCTGTTAAAATTAAAGAAGATTTCCGAAACAACGGAATTTTAAGAAATTTTAAGGAGTGTGAATACGATGAGTAAGATCGATGAAGTAAGAGCGCCATGATGGCTGCTATGAAAGCAAAAGATAAAGAAAGAAAGGATGCACTTTCCGCACTGCTCACTGCATTGAAGAACAAAGCGATCGACAAACGTGCAGACCTGACAGAAGAAGAGGAAACACAAGTAATTTTAAAAGAGATCAAACAGCTCAAAGAAACCATTGAGATGACACCCGCAGACCGCACGGATATTCTCGCAGAATGCAACAGCCGTCTCGCAGTCCTAGAAGAATACGCTCCAAAGATGATGGATGAAGAGGAAATCAAAGCAGTGGTTTCAGAAGTACTTTCCGCTCTTGGTCTGGATGCGCCGACCGCAAAAGAAAAAGGAAAGATCATGAAAGAACTGATGCCGAAAGTCAAAGGAAAAGCCGACGGAAAATTAGTCAGTGAAGTCGTTGCTTCTTTCCTGTCCTGATTCACCATGAAAGTACTGATTTTATCCTGCAATACCGGAGAGGGACACAATTATGCCGGCAGGGCACTCAAAGAGTGTATCGAATCGCATCATGATACCGCAGATATGCTGGATATCATGATGCTTGCCGGTCCCAGAGTATCAAAACTGGTGGGGAACAGCTATGTCAACATTGTCCGGCATGCTCCCCACCTTTTTCAGTGTTTATACAAACTGGGCGGACTTGTCAGTTCCCCCAGACATCACTCTCCGGTTTATTATGCCAATGCTCTTCTCGCCAAAAAGCTAAAACGTTATCTGGATACACACCATTACGATGTCATCGTAACGCCTCATCTTTTTCCTGCACAGACACTGACTTATATGAAGGAAAAGAACCTGTTGTCCCAGAAAGTCGTGGCTGTAGAAACAGATTATACCTGTATTCCATTTTGGGAAGAGACAGACTGCGATTACTACATCATCCCTCACTATGAACTGATCGACGAATTTGCAGCAAAAAGAATTCCCGGAGAACGTCTGAAGCCATATGGGATTCCGGTTCGTCCGGCATTTTCTGATAAATCTGACAGACAAAAAGCCCGCGTACGCTGCCGGATTCCAAAACATGCCCAGGTTTATCTGATCATGAGCGGCAGTATGGGATTTGGGAAGATTCAGCTCTTTGTTGCTGAACTGCTCCGTACCCGGATACCCGGAGAATATGTTGTTGTAATCTGCGGAAACAACCGTCACCTGCAAAAAATCCTCCTTGCGGAATTTGGCAAACAGGAAGGCGTTCAGATTCTGGGATACACTGAAAAAATCGCAGATTTTATGGCTGCCGCCGATGTGCTTTTCACCAAACCCGGCGGTCTGACTACCACCGAAGCCGCCGTCAAAGGGATTCCGATCGTACACACGCGTCCGATTCCCGGCTGTGAGACAAAAACCTGGCTTTTTATACAGAACGGGGATTGTCCCTGACCTCCAAAAAACTGCACGGACAGATCCTTGCCGGCCGAAAACTGATGTCAAACGATGAACTGCGGCATTCTATGTGTACAGCGCAGCACACTGTCATCCCATCAAATGCTGCCGAGAAGACTTACCGGCTTCTCTGCCAGCTTTCTTCTGCGTATGCCGTTTCAGATGATACTGTGAAAAAGGAGACTTTATGAATGAGTTATTCTTTATTTTAGTCGGATATCTTTCGGGAAGTATTTTATATGCCTATCTGCTTCCCAAATATATTTGCCATATCGATATCATGAAAGACAGTCACGATCACAATCCCGGTACATTCAATGCTTTTGCACTGGCAGGTACACAGGTTGGTATTCTTGTGATCGCATTGGAGCTTTTGAAAGGATTTCTTCCGGTCTGGCTGGGTTCACATATTCTGGATACAAGAAGATGGATGTTTGCATTTGTTCTCTGTGCACCTGTTGCAGGGCATGCGTTTCCTCTGTTTTATCCGAAACGTGGCGGAAAAGCCATCGCAGTCTCTTTTGGGGTATTATTGGGACTGCTGCCGCGATATCGCCCGGTGCTGCTTCTCATCTTCTTTTATCTTCTATTTTCTTTTTTGATTGTTGTAAAACCTCATCTTTACAGAAGCATTCTTACATTTGCACTGTTTTCTCTGACAGGATTGTTTTATTTCCATGATGCGGTGATAAGCATGGGTACATTTTTAATTTCCTGTGTGGTCATCACCCGGCATCTGGTACATCATCAGAAAGAGCCTTTCAGCATTCGCTTTTTGCAGCGGAGCTGAAAGGCTCTCTTTTATTTTTTGATCATAGAAATCGCTTTTGATCGTTCCAGTGTTTTTGCAAGCACATAAAAGATTACGGAATCAATCGGAACGGAAACTACCTGTTTTATAAATCTCGCCGGAAGAATTGCCAGAAATCCTTTTCCATACAGGATCGTCAGCCACCAGGTACCGAGCAGAAGATTTACAAGTAAAGCAACCGTAATTTTGGCTGCCACGACTCTTCCCAATTGAATCGGACGATGATAGAAAAAAATTCCATAAATAACAGGTCCCAGAATCGCATTCAGTGTATATCCAAAGAAATACGGTCCCGTCGGCTTGATCAGAAATTTCAGGATATCCCCGATTCCTCCCATGATTCCGCCAACTACCGGACCGAACAACATCGATGCCAACTCGTTGGGAATACCGGAAAAACCAATCCGGATAAACTCCGTAAGCTGAATAGAGAAAAAGCCTAATACCACACCGATCGCAATCAACATGGCAGTCACTGCCATAACTTTTGTTTTCTTCAACTCATGCCAGGAGTCTTCAAACTGCTGTTTTAATTGTTTCATAAAAAAATACCTCCTTTGCAGTAGTCCTCAAGCTACGCACAGAAGGTATCCTTATATCAAACTGGTATATCTGTCTATGTGCAGCAGCGGGATGCGAAATATGTACCGCAAGCATTCACTTTTCGTCCTGCTGGCAACTCCCCGTCCAACCGGCACTTAACGCACATACTTCTACTCTGCTTTTGTTTTTATTTTCGTCGTGATTATAGCACAATTTCCAAAGACGGACAACTATTTTTTCTCCTGCGGTTCTTCCGGTCTCACGATCGGAATCTGAAGATTGACTCCGTACGGATTGATCACAACCCCTTTTGCCTCGTTTACCAACATCTTCGGAACATTTTTTGCTTCAATAGCCATCGTCTTAAACTGATCCTCTTTATTGAATTTTCGAAACTCCAGGATATCTGTGAAAATCGGCTGATATGCATCTCCGTTCTTCTGTTTGAGCATCGGCATTCCGTTTTCTTTATGAACAGCTACAATAAATCTGCCTCTTCCATAATTGACCAGTATCTCTTCCTGCAGACCTTTCAGCTCTTCTGTCAGTTCCGGCTTTTCCTGTCTGCGCATCTCCTGCATAAAATACAGAGATGTCAGGTGAAGCTGCGGATTCTCTACCCATACTTTTCCATCCGGAAGGTCCTCAGTATTTGGTCGTATCACCAGTTCTCCCAACTGAAGTCTTGCTTCACTTTCCATATTTTTATTGATCACAAGCCCGTTGACGCCCATCGGATACAGGCTTGAGAAAAATCCAAGCAGCTGTTTCTTTTCAATCTTTGCGATCTGGATCGGAATCCGCTGTTCAATCAGCTTCTTTCCCTCTCTCTGTGCATCCTCCTCTGTATAATATAACAGCACTTCATCATCAAATGTCTCTTCATCACACAGGACATACGGCATCTTTGTACACAGAGACATAAAGACATACATCTCCTCTGCATTTCGCAGACTGCTCAAAAGCTGCTCTTTTTCCGGTGACTGTCCATTTTTATTTTCCTCTTTCATGAAACTGATTCCTTTCTTCTGTTGATATTCCCTATTTTTTAATTATACCAAAATTTTACTCTGATACCAACAGAATTCTGGATTATTTTCCACTTTTCGAATTCTGGATCTCAAAGACAATCCGTGTCAGATACTCCTCTTCTTCAGACATGGTAAGGCTGTCAAACAGAATGTCTTCATAGCAATGTGCGCCCAACTGGATTTTATTCTCTTTCCCATATTCTAAAATTTTCTTATAGGTATCCCCCAACGTCTGCCATTTTCCTTTATGATAGGCGATCAGATACATTCCCGCCGGTCTGATACTGTAGTTAACTTTTTGCGGTTTCTCATCCAAAAGCTCATAAAAAACAGAATACTGATCAAAAATACCATTTTGAATCTCCTTGGTATTTTGTCGGTATCCAATGGAATATGCACTTTTGATCCCATTCCTCGCACAATACTCAAACAATTCTCCGATTTTTTCTGCCCATACCCGTTCATTTGTATCCGTTGTACAGGACTGGATCATGTATCTGTCCGGTTCTTCCTCGATTCTGATTGCTTCCGTATCTGTCTGCATTGTCTTCTCAATAATCTCACTCTTCTTTACAATCCACTCTTCCATCTTTTTCAGCTGCTGCATCTGTTTCCTGATTATGCTCTGTTCTTTTTGAAACAACTTCAGCAGTCTCTTTGGACTTCTCTGATTCATATATCCTTTGATCTCCTCTAAAGACACATCCAGTTCTCTCAATGTCTGGATCACATCGAACACATCCAGCTGATCAAAGGAATAAAAGCGATAGCCATTCTCCAGCTTGATCTCCGGAGAAAACAATCCAATCTTATCGTAATAGAACAGCGTATGCTTTGTCACTCCAACCAGCTTTGCAAATTCTCCGGTTTTAATATATCTTTCCTGATTCATTGGTATTCCCCTCTTGACTATAGACTTACTCTATAGTTTATGATAACAGGGATTGTAAAAAAAACAACTGACAGGAGCTTTTACTATGACAAATTCTTATCACTATCTCAAATAAACATACGAAAAATACCGCCGCATCTCCTGCATTTCCAGGTTGATGTGGCGGTATTTTTCCTTTTACGCTAAAAGATCATCTTTGTCAATCCGATTCAATAAAAGTGAACACAGAACTCCAAGTCCCAGACAGATCACATTTACGATTGCCGCACTTAAAGATACTGTAAAACTTCCAAATGGTATGATCATAACCGTTGCCGCTACTACAATTCCGACAATGGCATGGAATACATAGGAATAAAATTTTTCCAGAAGAGCATCAATCATCTTCGCGAAACATATTACCGTAACAACTGCACCGATTCCACTTGGGATCATAATGCTCAGATTCAGATGTCCCAGCCCGTCAACAAACGGAGTATACAATCCCAGAGGCATCAGAAGGGTAGAAAAGCTCATTCCCGGAACAATCACGCTCAATGCCAGACACACGCCGCAAAAAACGTACCATCCTACATTCGGCACAAGGCTGACTGACAGCAGGTTCAATGTTGTCAGTATGGCAAAGATCACCACTGCTGCTGCCACCATAGAGATCCATGATCCGTTGGTCCGTCCTTCTTTTCCCGCCTCACGCATCAGAGACGGCAGCATACCTGCGATCAATCCCACAAAAAGACACACGGATGGATCCGGATACTTTTCCAGGAAAAACGACAGTATATTCGCAACTCCAAGAAAACCAACTGCGCCGCCCAAAATAACCGGAAGTAATTTACGGATATGGGTAAAAAAGTACTTTCGCGGATTGGACAATAACTCCATTACAGGTCTGTAAATTCCGAAAATGACGCACAGGACACCGCCTGAAATTCCCGGAAGGACAGCTCCAAGGCCTATGAGCATCCCCTGAAGCATTCGAACTAGAAATGTGCACAAAGGCAAACTTCCCTCTTTGTGTTCTTTCATCATAATATCTTTCTCCTGTCTCAATCTCTTTTTTAGCTGTTTTTCATTGCAACGCTTCCTACGATATCTGCCACATGCTCACATGCATCTGCACATTTTTCAAGATAAGTATAAATCTCTCTCCATGCAATGATATTTCTCACATCCTGTTCTTCCACGTGAAGTTTTCTCATACTGGAAATAAACAGTTCATCTTCTTTTTCTTCTAATGTATTCATCCGGATAATACTTGGCTTGAGTTCTTTGGAATGTTTGAAATTCTTAAACTCTTTCAAAAGAGTCTGAAGTTCTTCACAGCATTCGATCACTACATCCAGCATAAGAAATACTTCCTGACGCATTTCCTGTACATTGTTGATATAAACACGGATCAGAACTTCTTCTATTTTATCCGTCACATCATCAATATGATGGCTGAGAGCAATGATATCCTCTCTTTCAATTGGAGTGATAAATGCTTTTGCCAGCTTATCTGTAATCTCGTGTCTCTGTGTATCTGCCTGACGCTCGATCTCATGAATCTCTTCCATCTTCTTTGAAATCTCTTCCGGCTGAAACTCTGTCAGTATCTCCTTTAATAAATATGCTGCTTTACATGAGTATTCTGCACATTTCATAAAGTTATCGAAATAATAATCATCCTGTTTTTTTGACATTGGTATTCCTCCTGTTATCCAAATATGTACATAAATATTTTTGCCATACAAAAACTAATCAGTCCGCAGCCCGGAAACGTAAAAATCCAGGTCAGCATCATATCTTTTACAACTCCAAAATTGATCGCAGAAACCCTTTTTACTGCGCCGACTCCCATGATCGCACTTGTCTTTGTGTGTGTCGTAGAAACCGGAACTCCCATCAGACTGGAGTACAGAAGACAGATTGCTCCGGCAAGATCCGCGGAAAATCCCTGGTAACGCTCCAGCTTTACCATGTTCATGCCCACTGATTTAATAATTTTTTCTCCTCCGATACTGGTTCCAACAGCCATAACAATACTGCACAGAAGCATCAGCCACACCGGAATTTCCATCCCGCTTACGGAATTGTGTCCTCCTGCAAATGCGATTCCCAAAACAAAACGCCTATGAATTTCTGACCGTCCTGTGCTCCATGCATAAAACTCATGGCTGCCGCACCTGCAATCTGCGCACCTCCAAAAAAGCGATTCGTCTTGCGGCGGTCCATGGAACGGCAAAAGACGGTAATCAGTTTACATACCACCCATCCTGTTGCAAATCCAAGGATCAGGCTCAGTACAAGACCATACAGAACTTTGACCCATTCATCAAAGTTGATTCCGCCCACGCCCTGCTGAATTGCGATCGCGGCTCCGGAAAGCCCTGCAATCAGACTGTGACTTTCGCTGGTCGGAATTCCGAAAAATGAGGCTGCTGTACTGTATATCACAATGGACAACAACGCTGCACACAATGCGATCAGCGCCTCATCGGTATGGTTCCCAAAATCCACCATATTGCTGATCGTAGATGCAACGGAGCTGTTGATCTGCGTCATTACAAAAACGCCGAGAAAATTAAACACTGCACTCATCATGATTGCGGCACGCACCGGCATACACCTGGTCGCCACACAGGTGGCGATCGCATTCGGTGCGTCGGTCCAGCCATTTACAAAGATTACCCCCAGAGTGAGTAGGACTGTGATAAACAGCATCGGGTTACTTATAATATCCTGCCAGAAATTTACAAATGTCAATTCCATACTCTTTTCCTCCGGCCCTTAAACTTCATTCACGAACACATCAATGTTATCTACTTTTCCGATCACCACAATGATGTCTCCCTGACGCAGACGATATTCCGGCATCACTTCAATATTCGTCTCATCTCCGTTTTCAATTGCAATAATATTCAACCGGTACTTCTGACGGATCTCCGTCTCTTCTATGCTCTTCCCGATCAAATGGTTCGGGACCTCTATCTGACGGATCTCTACCTGGTTACATAAAGAAACATACTCCAGGAAGTTATTGGACAACAGTTTCTTCCCAAGTCTCAGAGCCATATCCCTCTCCGGATATACAACCTCTGCTCCGAGCTTGCTCAGCACCGCTCCCTGTTCCGGACTCAGCGCTTTTGCAATCACACGCGGCACTCCCATCTCTATCACACTCATGGTGGTCAATACACTGACGTCCACTTTTTCTCCGATACAAATAATCACAACATCACAATTCTGTATTCCAATTTCTTTTAATGTATCAGAGCTGAGATTGTCTGCCACAAATGCACAGTCTGTATACTGCCGCATCTCTTTTACCTTTTTTTCATCCTTATCAACTGCGATGACCTCATGCCCTGACTGTGCCAGCATCATTGCCAGCGCTTCTCCAAAACGCCCCAGCCCGATGACTCCATATGCTGTTTCTACTTTCTTTTTCATTTTTTTGAATTCTCCCTTTTTATTATCCTATTGAAACTTCTTCTTCTGAATACCTTGCTCTTGGTTCTGTACGGTTCACCCACATGGAAATTAAAGTAAATGCTCCGACTCTTCCTGTAAACATGACAAGAATGATCACCGCCTTTCCTGCCACACTGAGCGCCGGTGTGATACCGGTAGAAAGACCTACCGTTCCAAACGCAGAAACTACTTCAAACAACAGCTGCATAAAACTATATTCCGGTTCGAGTACACACATAAAGAACGTTGCAACACATACCACTGTTCCCGAAAGTATCGTAATCATAAATGCCTTTGAAATATTCTGCTCTGATATATTTCTATGGAACGCATGCACTGTTCCTTTCGTACATGTTCCTCTTATTTTCTGGAACATGATAAAAAATGTACTCGTCTTGATACCTCCACCGGTAGATCCCGGAGAGGCACCAATAAACATCAGGATACACAGTACAAACAGGCCGGCATCCGTAAACTGCCCAATCGGATAGGTGGAAAATCCGGCGGTTCTCGCCGAAACGCTCTGGAAGAACGCCCCCAGCCATGTTACATTCTCTGTCAGTTTAAGTGTCAGTGTTCCGACAACAAGCAAAACCAAACTGGTAACGATCACCACCTTGGAGTGCAGAGTAAGCTTCTTGAAACACTTTTGTTTTCCTATATCCAGAATAACAAGAAATCCCAATCCGCCAAAAATGATCAGTGTACATGTGGTCAGATTCAAAAGGACATCATCCTGATAAGGCGTCAGGTTTCTAAGTCCTCCCAAAATGTCAAACCCCGAGTTATTAAAGGCTGCAATAGAATGGAAAATACTAATTCCGATCGCATGCACGGTACTGTAATCCCGGCTGAAAACCAGAAAGCTTAAGAGCGCACCTCCCGCTTCAAAGCACAAGGTCATTAATAATACAGATTTTACTAATTTTACAATTCCCTTATAGCTTTCAATATTCAGCGCCTCTTTTACCATCATTCTGCTTTTAATTCCAACTCGTTTTCTTGCCACAAGCATCAGGCCCACGCCAGAGAAGTCACTCCCAGTCCGCCGACCTGTATCAAAGCTGCAACAACGCCCTGACCAAAGGCAGTAAAATGATCCGCCGTATCAATCGCGATCAGCCCTGTCACGCACACTGCACTTGTAGAGGTAAACAGTGCATCGATCAGAGTGACCTCTGCACCATCCTTTACCGATATGGGAAGAAGCAGCACAAGCATCCCTAACAGAATCACTGCCGCAAATCCTGCCACGATCATTCTGCCGGGCGGCTGATTTCTCAAAAACATATTTATTTTCTTCATTTTCTTTTTTGCCCTGTCTTTCTTTTCTGAATTTTTTCTCTATGCTCTTCCCACCATACCCACAGAGGACCGGCAATGCAAATGGACGAGTAGCATCCTGAAATGAGGCCGGCTAAAAGAGGCAGTGAGAAGTTTGTGATAGATTCCATTCTGTAAACTACTGAGACAACAAAAATGATAAATGCACATAACACAACCGTAAACGCTGTATTGATCGAACGCTGCAAAGTTTCTGTCGTACTGATATCCACCAGTTCTGCCAGTGTACTTTTCTTTTTCATGTTGCTTCTGTGCTCACGGATCCTGTCATACAGAACAATCGTGTCGTTGATCGAATATCCGATGATCGTCAGCGTCACCGCTACAAACGCATCATTGACAGGAATTCTGAAGATTCCGAAAATAAAGAGCACGATCAGAATATCATGAACAAGCGCGATCACAGCTGTGACTCCGGATGCAAGACCTCCCAATGCCGAAAAGCGAAGCCGGATATATACCACAATGAAGAGGAATGAGAGAACAATCGCAATTGCCGAATTCTTCAATGCCTTTGCTCCGATATATGGTTCTACCGCTGATGTTTCCGAGGTCTCAAACTGATTCTTATTTCCCTGATTGATGGTATTTAGAATCTCTTTCTGCTGTTCGGGCGTCAACCCTTTTTTGCCTGAAAGTGTAATGACCAGACTCTTTTCTCCTGTGGCAGAGTTTTCAGAAGTCTGTACACTGACACTGCGATCCACAATATCTTCTACCTCTTTTTGAATCTGTCCTGTATCCGCCTTTCCGGTATATGTATATCTTAAGATTACTCCACCCGTAAACTGCGTATCCAGTTTCATTCCATTTACGCAACTCCATATCGTTCCTGTAAGGAGCAGTGCAACACTTGTCAGGAAGAAATATTTTTTTGCCTCTGCAAATTTCAAAATCTTCTTATCTTTTTTCTTTCTAAACCACTTTTCCTGATTGAACAGCTTATATCTGATCACTGAATTCAGCATATATCTGGACATCCAGACTCCTGCAAGCAGATTGATGATAACACCTGTCAACAGGGTATATCCAAAACTTAGCATTGTACCTGATCCGAAGATCATCAAAATCCCCGCTACTGCCGCAGTGGTGACATTTCCATCTAAAACAGATGAGAATGCACGCTTATATCCATTCTTAACTGCATTTCTGACGGAATTTCCTTTTTTCAATTCTTCACTGATTCTCTCACTGATAATAATATTCGCATCTACCGCCATACCGCTGATAAGATCAAACCTGCAATTCCCGGCAGCGTGATCGTGTACTGCGGAACTGAAATAACAAGAATCTGAAGTGCAATCTGAAACGTCAGTGTCAGACAGCTGATCACTCCCGGCAGCCGGTACCATATGATCATAAATAAACAGATCAGCGCCATTGCGATTTCCGCTGCCAGTGCCATTGCATTCAACGCTTTTCCGCCAAGTGTCGGGCTGATCGTACTGTAGTTGGTCGTCTTCATGGAAAACGGAAGAGAGCCTGAATTAATCTTATCAGAAAGGCTCTGTGCCTCTTCTTTGGAAGACATTCCGGTAATCTCTGCTTTTCCTCCTGTTATCTTGGCATTGACTGTAGGATTGGAGATCAGGTCATCATCCATATAAATTCCCATTTGCTGTCCTACAAGCTTCTCTGTTGCATCTGCAAATTTCTTCGCACCTTCGCTGCTAAATTCCAGTTCTACGACATAGTTTTTCTGCTGGTCTACTGCAACCTGACTTCTGGAAACATCCGAACCTTTGATGTAAACTGTATTATCCGGTCCGCGAAATGTCAGCTCGGCCATCTCACCCAGTTCCTGGATCGCTGTTTCCGGATCAAAATTCTTTTCATCAGATTTCCATGGGAATCTGACAATCACATCTCCTGCTTTCTCATCCACCGTTACTTCACGATCTAATATATTCTGTGAATCCAGACGAGTTTCGATGACCTCTCTTGCCATCTCCAACTGTTCTGCTGTCAGCTTTTTCTTCAAACCTGACGGTTCAAAAACCGCCTCTACGCCTCCGCGGATATCAATCCCAAAACGCATGTCGCGAATTCCTTTAATATCCTCTCCGCATCCAAAAACTGCAATGCACACAAAAAAGACGATTACTGCAAGAGCAATCCATATATGTAATTTTTTATTTTTCATTTTTCCCGCTTTCTTTCAATATTTCATATTTTTAGATTCCGAAAGCAAGATCTCGTTTTTTTCCATCCTTCTCCAATAGGATATCGTATTCACACAGAAATCGCGTGAAAGGAAGTGTATAGAATTGAATGCACGAAAAAAAGACTCTCTTTAAGCATACCACAAAAGAGAATATCAGAAATAAAAGCAGTTCCATCGGCAATCTCTGCGTGCTCTTACGCTGTTCCGCACTCTGCGCAGAAATTGCTTCTCTTGGATTCTCCAAACGCAGATAATTATCATGAAGAACTTTCTTTTCTATGCCATCGGTATACTGTGCCGTCATCTGTATACTTGAGCTTTGTTCTTTCACAAATCTATCTGTATTTTCAAACTGAAAATCAGAAGGAAGCAAAATGCTGACAACCATGATCAAAACAGCTGCTAAAACAGATCTTACTCTATGATTCATTTTTCTTCCTCCTGATTCCTAAAAGTATATTGAGAGTAACACTAAATTCTTCATATGTCAATATATGATTTGCTTTTCAGATTTTACTCTGTCAAAGGCTCTGCCGACTTTAATCTGTTATCGTGATTTTCTCGATGACCGGTTGATTTTCAGCCTTGACTGTTCCATTATCATCTTCTACGGGAACATCCTTGCAAATCTGATCCACGATCTCCATGCCGCTTGTCACATGCCCAAACGCTGCATAATTCCCATCCAAATAGTCACTGTCCTCCTGAACAATAAAAAACTGTGAACTTGCGCTGTCCGGATCCTGCGCTCTGGCCATAGAAATCGTTCCTCTTGTATGAGAGATTTCATTCTCTACTCCATTGCTGGAAAATTCTCCTTTGATCGTCTGATCCGCTCCTCCTGTTCCGTCGCCATTCGGATCACCTCCCTGAATCATAAACCCGTCCATGATCCTGTGAAATGTAAGATTGTCATAGAATCCGTCTTTTGCAAGATTCACAAAATTGGTTACAGTGATCGGTGCTGTATCCGCATCTAATTCCACTGTAATCGTTCCATAATCTTTGACCTGGATTTCTGCGTGGTGTGTTCCGCTTAAAAGTTCTTCAGAAGCTTCTGTTTTCTTCTGTTCTGATTTCTTTGGAGTCTCTTCCTGTTTCTGGCATCCCGTTACGACAAATAAAGCCAGAATGATTGCCGCCGCAATTCCTATTTTTCTTTTCATCCTTCCATAATCCTTTCAGACAAAAGAGGTTCCGCCCGGCATATACCGAACAGAACCCCCTTTTATATTACATATTTTATTCTCAACAGTGTGATAAAGAATTATGCATTCTTTTCTGCGATAGCAGCCTGTGCAGCAGCAAGGCGAGCGATCGGCACACGGAATGGTGAGCAGGATACATAATCAAGACCAAGTTTGTTGCAGAATTCAACAGAGCTTGGATCTCCACCGTGCTCTCCACAGATTCCTACGTGCAGGTTTGGATTTACCGGTTTTCCTAATGCGATTGCCATATCCATGAGTTTACCAACACCTGTCTGATCCAGTTTTGCAAATGGATCGTTTTCAAAGATCTTAGCATCATAGTAAGCATCCAGGAATTTTCCTGCATCATCACGAGAGAATCCGAATGTCATCTGTGTCAGGTCGTTTGTACCGAAGCAGAAGAAGTCAGCTTCTTTCGCGATCTCATCAGCTGTAAGAGCAGCTCTTGGGATCTCGATCATTGTACCAACTTCGTATTTCAGGTCACTTCCTGCAGCAGCGATCTCAGCGTCAGCTGTCTCAACTACGAATTTCTTCACGTATTTAAGCTCTTTGATCTCTCCAACCAATGGAATCATAATCTCTGGTTTTACTGTCCAGTCCGGATGCGCTTTCTGTACATTGATAGCTGCACGGATTACAGCTTTTGTCTGCATCTTAGCAATCTCTGGATATGTTACTGCAAGACGGCATCCACGGTGTCCCATCATTGGGTTGAACTCATGAAGTCCATCGATGATTGCTTTGATCTGCTCAACAGTTTTGCCCTGAGCGTCAGCCAGTTTCTTGATGTCCTCTTCCTCTGTAGGAACGAACTCATGAAGCGGTGGATCAAGGAAACGGATAGTAACCGGATTTCCTTCCAGTGCCTCATACAGTGCTTCGAAGTCTCCCTGCTGTTCCGGAAGGATCTTCTCAAGTGCTGCTTCTCTTTCTTCTACAGTCTCAGAACAGATCATCTCACGGAATGCATCAATTCTGTTTCCTTCGAAGAACATATGCTCTGTACGGCAAAGTCCGATACCTTCTGCTCCCAGTTCGCGAGCTTTCTTAGCATCTGCAGGTGTATCTGCATTTGTACGAACTTTCATTGTTCTGTATTTATCAGCCCATCCCATGATTCTTCCGAATTCTCCAGCGATTGTAGCATCAACTGTAGGGATGATTCCGTCATAGATATTTCCTGTAGATCCGTCCAGAGAAATTGCATCTCCTTCGTGGTATTCTTTTCCGTTTAATGTGAATTTCTTGTTTGCTTCGTCCATCACGATGTCTCCACATCCAGATACACAGCATGTACCCATTCCACGTGCAACAACGGCAGCGTGAGATGTCATACCACCACGTACTGTCAGGATACCCTGAGCAGATTTCATACCTGTGATGTCTTCCGGAGATGTCTCCAGACGAACAAGGATTACTTTTTCTCCTCTTGCAGCCCACTCTACAGCGTCATCTGCTGTGAATACAACTTTACCGCAAGCAGCTCCTGGAGATGCTCCGAGTGCTTTTGCCATTGGTGTTGCAGCTTTTAATGCAGCAGCATCAAACTGTGGGTGAAGCAGAGTGTCAAGGTTTCTAGGATCGATCATAGCAACAGCTTCTTCTTCTGTTCTCATTCCCTCATCAACAAGGTCACAAGCGATCTTTAAAGCAGCCTGTGCTGTTCTCTTACCATTACGTGTCTGAAGCATATACAGTTTACCATGTTCTACAGTAAACTCCATATCCTGCATATCTCTGTAGTGTTTCTCCAGAGTATTGCATACTTCTTTAAACTGAGCAAATGCTTCCGGGAATTTCTGTTCCATTTCGGAAATGTGCATTGGAGTACGAACTCCGGCAACAACGTCTTCTCCCTGTGCGTTTGTCAGGAACTCTCCAAAGAGTCCGTTCTCTCCTGTAGCAGGGTCTCTTGTAAATGCAACACCTGTTCCACAGTCATCTCCCATGTTACCGAATGCATCATCTGTACGTTAACAGCTGTTCCCCATGAATATGGGATATCGTTGTCACGACGGTATACATTCGCTCTTGGGTTGTCCCATGAACGGAATACAGCTTTTACAGCTCCCATCAACTGCTCTTTTGCGTCTGAAGGGAAATCTGTACCGATTTTTTCTTTATATTCAGCTTTGAACTGTCCTGCTAAAGTCTTTAAGTCTTCTGCTGTCAGTTCAACGTCAAGGCTTACACCTTTTTCTTCTTTCATCTTGTCGATGAGCTCTTCGAAGTATTTTTTACCTACTTCCATAACTACGTCAGAATACATCTGAATGAATCTTCTGTAGCAGTCCCAAGCCCAGCGTGCATTTCCAGATGCCTCTGCCAGAGTCTCAACAACTTCTTCGTTTAATCCAAGGTTGAGGATTGTATCCATCATACCAGGCATAGAAGCTCTTGCTCCGGAACGTACGGAAACGAGCAGCGGATTTTCTTTATCTCCGAATTTCTTTCCTGTGATTTCTTCCAGTTTTACGATTGCATCCATGATCTGCGCCATAATCTCATCATTGATCTTTCTGCCATCTTCGTAATACTGTGTACAAGCTTCTGTTGTAACTGTGAATCCCTGTGGTACCGGGAGTCCCAGACTTGTCATTTCTGCAAGGTTTGCGCCTTTTCCACCGAGAAGGTTTCTCATTGTTGCGTTACCTTCGGTGAACATATACACCCATTTTGTTGCCATTTTTCAACGACCTCCTATAATTTTTTTTCAAATAAATTTGCACTAAGTCGCATATAATATTTTAATGGTTTTGCCGAAATACGTCAAGACTTTTGTACATAATTATGTACAATTTTTACATCTGTTTTTTAGTTACTTTTATCATTCCAGCTTTCATTTTTCAGCATTTACAAGGGTAAATATTGAAATTCCCACCTCATTTTTATACACTTTGCATAATACCAGTAAACTTCATTCATGCCACTCTATCAGGAACACATGTTTCTTTCGTGCCACTACAAAAGGGAGATGTCCCACACGAACATCTCCCTTTTTATATCTTATTTCATATCTTTTAAGAATGCACAGTATCCGCGGTAAGCTTCATATACATCTGCCTTGCTTGAAACTTCCCAAGGGGAGTGCATGCTCAGCACTGCAACACCGCCGTCGATCACTTCCATTCCGAAGTTTGCAAGAATATAAGCGATCGTTCCGCCGCCGCCGGCATCAATCTTGCCCATCTCTGTCAGCTGGAACGCAACCTTATTTTCATCAAATACATGTCTCAATTTTGCGATGTATTCTGCATTCGCATCATTGGAACCACCTTTTCCTCTGGCACCTGTGTGTTTGTTGAGCACCATACCTTTTCCAAAGAACGGATTGGATCTCTTGTCATAAACGTCTGCGTGCATCGGATCAAATGCAGCTCCTACGTCTGATGAGATCATTGTAGAATTTGCCATCGCACGGCGAAGTTTTAATTCAGAAAACTCTCCGCACTTGTCCAGAATCTCTGCAACTGCATTTTCAAAGAAGCGGGACTGCATTCCAGTTGCTCCAACGCTTCCGATCTCTTCTTTATCCACCAGGATGCAGCAGGATGTTCTTTTCTTATTCTCTGTGTGCAGCATTGCCATCAGGGAAGTGAATGCGCAGACTCTGTCATCCTGACCGTATCCGATCACCATACTCTTATCCAGACCGCAGTCACGTGCTTTTCCTGCCGGAACAATCTCCAGCTCTGCAGACATGAGATCTTCTTTTTCCATACTATATGTCTCTTTTAACAATTTCAGAACATTCGCTGCAACTGCATCTTTTTCTTCGCCGCAAAGCGGAGCACTTCCAACCAGGATATCCAGAGCCTCTCCTTCGATCACTGTGGCTGCTGTTTTCTCCATCTGCTTAGATCCGAGATGTGGCAGAAGATCTGTAATTGCAAATACCGGATCTTCTTCTTTTTCACCAATCACAACATTGACCTTTGTTCCATCTTTTTTCACTACAACTCCGTGAATTGCAAGCGGAAGTGTCACCCACTGATATTTTTTGATTCCGCCATAATAGTGTGTATCAAAGTATGCGAATCCACTTTCTTCATATAATGGATTCTGTTTGAGATCCAAACGAGGAGAGTCAACATGTGCTCCAAGAATGTTCATTCCTTTTTCCAGAGAATCCTCTCCAATCTGGAATAACACGATGGATTTCCCCATCCAATCCATATATACTTTATCTCCTGCCTGCAGTGTATCCTTCTTATTTAAGTCTACATAACCTTCTTTTTCTGCAATGCGGATCACTTCTGTCACACATTCTCTCTCTGTTTTTCCTGCATCCAGAAATTTTTTTGTAATCTGCTGTCAGAGTATCAAGCTCTGCAAGCTGTGCATCATCATATATCTGCCATAATGTTTTTTCCATAGCTGTTTTGATTCCTTTCTGTTGTCTTTTTCCCTAGTATACTATTTCCTGTTCCGAAATACAAGAGACTGCCTGCTTTATACATAATCAAAATCATCCGGTCCCTCAAACCAGGATTTCCGTCCCTGATGAAGGATGATAGCCAGTACCGCCACGATCAGATATCCAATTGCAAACGGTGAAGCAGGATTGAATCCAAGTCCTGCACTGTGAATAAATCCAAAACACGCAAGCACATATCCTACTACTGCCGTGATTGCCACTTTATGAAGCTGCTTGTCAATAATGAACACTGTCATTGTTCCTAACAGAATTCCAATGATGATTGCGCCTGATTTCACCGCAGGTACTCCGTTCCACATAACCCCCGCATCCTTGATCATCTGCGTTACTTCTGCATTGTATTCTGCCAGTCCTGACGGCATTACCTCTGTCATATACCCTGCCAGTCCCACACTTCCTGTGATCTGTGTATACAGATAATCAGCAACCGGCGGAACCATCGCGATTCCAACTGCCGCATAATGCTTTTTGTCACAGTCTTTAAAAGCCTGTGCAACCATGACGATCGCACACCATAAAAATGTCACTGCACATACTGCCGGCGGAACCATGTTGCTTAAGAACGTAAACAGACCGAAGATTCCTGCCGCTCCCAGTACCAGACCTGACACCAGTGCATATCCAACACCTGCTTTGGCTTTTTTCAGGCCTGCATGTCCAAGCCATACTGTATTTGGCACGACACCTCCGCAAATTGCGGAAAGCATCGTACAGATTCCGTCCGCAAACTGTGTTTCTCTGACACTGTAATTATCTCCCGCTGCATTTGCCGCCTCTACATTGTCCATGGTCTCGATAAAATTGTAGATTTCCACCGGAATCACGATCGTCAGATAAGGAGCAACAACTGCCACACCATTGATCAGATGCTGGATTCCGTTAACAGGATTCGGAATATAGAAACCGATTCCGCTGAAATCTACGGTTGTTCTTCCCAGGCAGAATGCATAAATGATCCCACCTACAATCGCAACGACAAGCGGAGGAATCTGCTTTGGAAATAAATAGCCTCCAAAAATACCGACCATTGCCACAAACAAAATCGGAAGTCCGATCAGCGGATCGCCGAATACATCAAACACACCCTGTGTTGCCATCCAGATAAATCCGATTCCCGCCACAGTTCCAAGGAGCGCTGCTCTCGGCAGTTTTTTCTTCATCCATGGTCCGATAAATCCACCCAAAAACTCGACTGCTCCGCCGATAAAGCAGGCTGCCACAGCAGCTGACCATGCAAGTTCTGCATCATTCAATGCATAATGAAGCGGCATGATCACGCCGTATAGCATCACAAACATTGCCGGTGTGGAAACTCCGGAAGGAAGTGCCGTAACATCCGCACGACCTTCTTTTTTGGATAATCTTCTTCCCATATAAGCATAGTAAACTCCACTACAGAGCAGTCCGATAGACATTCCCGGGATCACATACCCGTATACAATTTTGTCCGGCCACTCCAGTACTCCCGAAAGTGTTGCAATCACGATCAGGTAATTTACAATATTATTGGTGATGGAATATGTCATTCCACCAATGTCACCGCGCTGAAACCACGGCACTAATGTCTTTTGTTTTCCCATTTTCCCATTCCTTTATCTTCTTTGTTTCTCTATCTGGAGATTTCTACCGGAATAAATGAAAACGTTGTGACATCGAACAAGCCATATCTGTCAGTTTGATCTCCGGAATCACTGCCAGGGACATAAAACATAATGTCATCACCGGTTCCACATCTCCACAGATGCCAAGCTCTGTATATGCTTTTTCATGAATACTTGTAAGCTTTTCATCTACCCACTCGCCGCTTTGATCGCTCATCAGTCCTGCGATCGGCATCGGCATCTGTTCGATCACCTTTCCTTCTTTTACAAGGACAATCCCGCCTTCCTGCGCAATCAGGCTGTTTACTGCAAATTCCATCTCTTCGTCATTGACTCCGACCACGATAATATTATGAGAATCATGTGCGACAGACAGTGCCACAGCACCCTCTTTTATTCCATATCCTTTTAAGAATCCGCAAGCTACATTGCCGGTTCCCTGGTGGCGTTCTACAACGCTACTTTCACCAGATCTTCTTCTGGATTTCTTACAAATTCGCCGTTTTCATCCAACTGAATGCGGCAGTCGTCTTTTTCGTCACAACTCCTCCTGGAAGGATCTCGATCACGTTGACCTGATCACTGGTCAGATGCATTTTAAACTTTTCTGCTGAAAAATCTTTTACGATCACGCTTCCCTTCACAGAAGAGATATCATATGGCGTGATTTCCGGTAAATAGCTTCCTTGGTCAGCAGTCAGTTCCCCTGCGATCCATACTTTCTCCACCTGGAAGTCTTTGAGATCATCCAGAAGAACAATATCTGCGCGATATCCCGGCGCGATCGCACCTCTGTCATGAAGCCGGAAACACTCTGCCGCATTCAGGGTTGCCATACGGATAGCTGTCACTGCATCCAGACCTTCCTCCACACAGATCTTCAGGTGATTGTCCAGATGACCGTCTTTTAAAATTGTCTTCGGCTGTCTGTCATCTGAACAGAGCAGACATCTTCTGCTGTTTTCCGGTGTCACTCCTTTTAACAGAGGTCTTAAGTTATGACATGCAGACCCCTGTCTGAGCAGAATGTACATTCCGCGCTCCAGACGTGCTTCCATCTCTTCTACTGTAGAACACTCGTGATCTGCCAGAATCCCTGCTGCAGAATATGCATTCAGATCTTTTCCGTCAATTCCAGGTCCATGCCCGTCGATCAGTTTTCCTTCTTCTTTTGCAGTCATCAGTTTATCCAGCACACTTTCATCCGCCTGAATAACTCCAGGGAAGTTCATAAATTCTCCAAGCCCGAGAATTCCATCTCTTTGAATCGGCTCTTCCATCTCCGGTGCATTGATCACCGCACCTGCATGCTCAAACGGAGTTGCCGGTACACAGGATGGAAGCATATACTTGATATCAAGTGCTGTCCCTTTTGCTGCCTCCATCATGTAGTCCAGACCTTTGATCCCACACACATTCACAATTTCATGCGGATCTGCAATGATCGTAGTTGCTCCATGAGGCACCAAAAGTCTCCCCAGTTCTTCCGGGCTGACGTAGCAGATTCGATATGAATGTGACTGTCAATAAATCCAGGAACTGCATATCTTCCCTGCGCATCCACTTCATGAACGCCCTGATATTCTCCAATTCCCGCGATCTTATCTCCGCTCAGTGCGATGTCGCCTGTCTGGATCTTCCCGGAAAAAACATTGACGATCTGACAGTTTTTAATGACTGTATCTGCGGGAATTCTTCCTGCCGCTGTGTCAATCAGCTTTTTTAATTCTTCTTTCTTCATACCGATGTCCTCCTTTGATTTATTTTTCGTTTACTTCCAAAACCGGATCAAATGTTGTAAGCGCAAGATAGTCAACCGGTCCTACATCCGTGATCGCATAATCCGGGATGGCCGTAATCGGCAAGAAGAACATGTACATCATTGGATCCGGCAGATCAGAACCTAACATTCTTGCTGCCTGATCGATCTTCTTCTCCTGTGCCGCGATTACCTCCGGTTCTTCATCACTGACAATTCCTCCGACCGGAAGTGGAAGAAATTCCAGAATCTCTCCGTCTGCCACAACAACCTGACCGCCGCCCTGCTCGATCAGATAATTGGCTGCAATTGACATATCCTCTGCGCTGACACCCATAACAACCAGATTGTTGTCATCCGGTGCTGCTGAAGATGCCATCGCACCTTTCTTTAATTTCCATCCGGAACAAAATGCCAGAGATTTATTTCCATTTCTTCCAAATCGTTCCAGAACAGATACCATTGCCACATCCTGTTCTACATCCGGAAGTACGATTCCGTTTTCAACTTTTAAAACAACATCTCTTCTCTTTCTGACAAATGGTCCTTTTACATCCATCGAAAGAACCTTTGCCTCTCCGTTCTGAATAGATGTCTTATATTCAAAATCTTCTTTTGTCGTCAGTTTGCATTTCAACTCACCTTTTAACACAGAACTTCTCTCCGGCGCTTTCAGATCATAAGTCAGTTTATGGTCTTTTGCTACCATTGTTCCATTTGTCATCACTTCTTTGATTCCGAATGCTTCCAGATCGTCTACAAACAGAATGTCTGCAATTCTTCCAGGGCAGATAGAACCTACCATATGGTCAATGCGATATGCTTCTGCGCTATTGATCGTCGCCATCTGGATTGCAGTCATCGGTTTCACTCCTGCCTGGATTGCCAGACGTACTACATTGTCCAGATGTCCTTTTTCCAGAACATCACTTGCTGTCACATCATCTGTACAGAAGCTGACTCTTCTTGCAAATGCCGGATTTACTTCTGTTACTGCTTTGATGTTCTCTGCCAGGAAATGTGTCACGGAAGACTCGCGGATCAGCATATGCATTCCTTTTCTCATCTTTTCTACAACTTCCTCATGATCATAGCTCTCATGATCCAGACGCACACCCGCACACAAATATCCGTTCAGATCATTCCCTCTTGCCATTGGTGCACATCCAAATACCGGCAGACGGTTCTTGAATGCTTCTGCGATTGCTCCCAGTGTGTTTTCATCCTCTTCCTGGATAAACTCTCTTACTGTCTCCCATACTCCGTAACACTGCGGCCATTTCTGTACCTCTTCATGTACCTCTTTTGTAAAGTTAAATGCTACAGTAGACTGAGGAATTGTATATGGTGTCTTATACGGTGCTCCCCAGAACACTTTCAGAGGACTCGCCTGTACCTCCTTTTGTACTTCCTGCAGTCCTTCCAGACCTGATACGGAAATATATTCGTCCAGACCGGAAATCATGCTTGTAGTCCCTCTTGGCACAACTGCTTTTGCATAGCTTGTAATGCTCAACTTGCTGCACTCACTGTGAATATGACCATCAATCATACCCGGCACCAGATATCTGCCCTTTGCATCGATCACTTCTGTCTCTTCCCCGATATACTCTTTCACATCTCCCACTGCTACAATCGTGTCTTTGTAAACTGCGATATCTGCCGGATAGATCTCCTCAGACATAACATTGACCAGAGTTCCTCCCATGATCACTTTTGTTGCAGGTGTCTTTGCACGTCCTGCACGAATCAGTTCCTTCAGATTTTCTACTGTTGTTCTTTCCATTCTTTTAAATCCTCCTGTTGTTTTGAGTAACAAAAAAGATACACCGGCCAGAGGCTAAACAGGTTTCCCGTCCTGCAAATGTATCTTGAAGAATTTTCAATATTCTGTTGTCTTCAACATATGTTCATCATAGCACATTGTTTTCAAAATGAAAATATAAGCTGTTATGAATATTTCCTATCATTATTAAGAAGCACATCTTATATATTTTTTTTGCCAGAGTAGCTGGAGAAGTACTTCTGCCAACTGCCGCACAACATGTGCGGCAGCCTCATACTAAAACTCAAACTTTTTCTCAAAGTATGCTTTCAGATCTTCAATTTTTACACGTTCCTGTTCCATTGTATCTCTGTCACGAACAGTCACTGCACCATCTTCTTCTGAATCGAAATCATAAGTCACACAGAACGGTGTACCGATCTCATCCTGACGGCGATAGCGTTTTCCGATATTTCCTCTGTCATCAAATTCGCAGTTGTAAGTCTTGCTCAGTTCTGCAAACACCTTCTCAGCGCCTTCATTGAGCTTTTTAGACAGCGGAAGCACACCAATCTTGACAGGAGCCAGTGCCGGATGGAAATGCAGAACCGTACGTGTATCTCCGCCTTCCAGTTCTTCCTCGTCGTATGCGCTGCAAAGGAACGCCAGTACATACGGTCTGCACCAAGAGACGGCTCAATCACGTATGGGATATATTTTTCTTTCTTCTCATCATCAAAATAAGTAAGATCCTGTTTGGATACTTCCTGATGCTGTGTCAAATCATAGTCTGTTCTGTCAGCGATTCCCCACAGCTCTCCCCATCCGAACGGGAACAAAAATTCCACGTCAGTAGTCGCTTTGCTGTAGAATGACAATTCTTCTGCATCATGGTCACGATAACGGACTTCATCGTCCTTGAGTCCCAGAGAACTCAGCCAGTTCAGGCAGAAGCTCTTCCAGTAGTTAAACCATTCCAGATCTGTACCAGGTTCACAGAAGAACTCCAGCTCCATCTGCTCAAACTCTCTTGTACGGAATGTAAAGTTACCCGGTGTGATCTCATTACGGAAAGATTTTCCGATCTGCGCAATCCCAAACGGAATCTTCTTTCTTGAGGTACGCTGTACATTCTTAAAGTTTACAAAGATTCCCTGTGCTGTCTCAGGTCTTAAATATACGACATTCTTTGCGTCCTCTGTAACACCCTGAAATGTCTTGAACATCAGGTTGAACTCACGGATCTCTGTAAAGTTGTGTTTTCCACAGGAAGGACATTTGATATCATGCTCTTCAATATAAGCAGACATCTGCTCCTTGCTCCATGCATCCACGCTTCCTTCCAGTTCGATTCCATTCTCCTGTGCGTAATCTTCGATCAGCTTATCTGCACGGAATCTTTCATTACATTCTTTACAATCCATCAACGGATCGCTGAATCCGCCAGATGTCCGGATGCGATCCATGTCTGTGGATTCATCAGGATCGCGCAGTCCACACCTACATTGTACGGACTTTCCTGTACGAATTTTTTCCACCACGCTTTTTTCACGTTGTTCTTCAGTTCTACTCCGAGATTTCCATAATCCCATGTATTTGCAAGCCCCCCGTAAATTTCAGACCCCGGGTAAACAAAACCTCTTGATTTTGCCAGAGCTACAATTTTATCCATTGTCTTTTCTACCATAATTCTTTGTTCCTCACATTCTTTTTCATCAACTGGTAACTATTATAACGGCTTCATCCCGTTTTTTCAAGCCATTCCTGGATTCCCTGCCATTTTCACTCGATTTGCTACACCAATGTCTCAAGAATCTCCAGGGACTTGAACCTTTTTTCCACATAAAGCAGACAATATCGTTCCATGATCCCGGACAGCTTTTCCAGTACTTCCCTGCTGACTGTAAATGTATACAGCTTCTCGATCGTACTGATCTCTATGTACTGCATCGTATAAAGCGTGGAATTGTCCAACGAAATCCCGTCTGAAATATTCCTGGCACAATCTGTACAGACCAGTCCGCCTTCTCTGGCACTGAACACCATCTGTCCGTCTTTTTTCTGACACCGGACACACTGAAAGACCTGAGGTCCCTCTCCATTGATACAGAACGCTTTGAGTTCAAAAATGCGGCGGATCAGCAGATTCGGAATATGCGGGCTGGTCAGTGCTTTCATGGTCTGATACAAAAGCTTTAACATCTCCCGTTCATCATTCTGCTCTTTTGTATAATAATTCGCAAACTCCAGAAAATAAAACCCGTAATAAGCACCGATCATATCTTCCCGAAGCTCCGAAAAATAATTTGTGATCTTCACAGACTGGATCGTATGAGAGGAACGCCCCTCATACATCGTAAACTCCCCGAAAGAAAACGGATTGACTGCACCTACCAGCGGACTGTTTGGTCTTCTCGCCCCTCTGGCAAATGCAGAAATCTTTCCCTGTTCCTTTGTCAGTATCACAACCCGTCTGTCATACTCTCCAACCGGTGCCGTTGAAAGCACCATCCCTGTCAAAACAATCTGATTCACCTGATCTAACTCCTGCCTGTTCCTTCTGTTCTTCCAAACAGCGACTCTCGCTGCTGCCACTTTCTGCTTTGTAAGAAAGATAATCTGCAATGCGTCCTGTTGTCATAAACTGTTCCCAGTATTCTTCTTTCATCGGTTCACCTCTTTAATTGCTTTCTCATCTGTTCCTTGTTGAGTATACAATTAGGGTGTCCGATTCTCTCCCGGATATACTATATAAAATCTGCCAAATACTACATCTCGTCCTCGTGGTATCCGAAATTCTTCATTAGAAAATCACTGTCTCTCCAGTTTTTCTGTACTTTTACCCAGAGCTTCAGATTCACTTTACAGTCCAGCATCCGCTCGATTTCATAGCGCGCCGTACTTCCGATCTTTTTTAGCATACTGCCCTGTTTTCCGATGATGATTCCTTTGTGGGAATCCCGCTCGCAGATGATCGTAGCATCAATATGCATGACTTTGTTCTGCATTTTCATGCGATCAATCGCCACTGCGATTCCATGCGGGATTTCTTCCTGCAGACAATGAAGTGCCTTTTCCCGGATCAGTTCTGCCACAATCTGACGCTCCGGCTGGTCTGTCACAGTGTCTTCATCATAGAACTGCGGACCATACGGAAGATATTTTAAAATCACTTTCACCAGTTCATCCGTGTTGTCCCCGTTTCTCGCAGATACCGGAACAATCTCCACAAAATCATACTCTTTGCGGTATGCATCGATAAACAGCAGAACTTCCTCTCTCTTTACCATATCAATCTTGTTGATTACAAGGATCACCGGTGTTTTTACACGTTTCAGCTGTTCTATGATGTGCTTCTCCCCGGCTCCGATAAAGGTGGACGGCTCTACCAGCCACAGTACCACATCTACTTCATTCAACGCGCGTTCTGCCACATTTACCATATATTCTCCCAGCTTATTTTTCGCCTTATGAATTCCCGGCGTGTCCACAAATACAATCTGCCTTCTTCCGTTGTCAGAACTGTCTGAATACGGTTTCTCGTCGTCTGCGGCTTGTTGGACGTGATCGCGATCTTCTGCCCGATCAGCTGGTTCATCAATGTCGATTTTCCCACATTGGGTCTTCCGATCAGCGTCACAAATCCTGATTTAAAATCATCTCTCATCAATTTTAAGTTCTCCTTATCCTGTGTTTCCTAAAACAACGTCTTCACTTCCAGAAACATCTCTTTTTCTTCCTCGATTTTTTCTTCGCTTCCGATCACACAGATCTGCTCTGCCTTCAGCATTGCCTCCACTACTGCTGCAAGCGCACGGATATCCTCCTGTACTGCATGCAGGATCTGACTGCGCTCTGTACGGATCATCTCCTGGGATACATGATTCATATACAGATTCATCGAGCGATCCCCTTTTGCAGCCGGATTCATCGGGCGGTCAATATTACTGATCGTTCCAATGATATATTTTGTCATATCCCGTTCATCGACTGTGAAATTCTTCAGATAGTCTACAACGCCTTCGTACACTTCCATTGTCTTTTTCAGGTTCGGATCCCGATAGGAGATCAGATATCCCTCTCCGATCCGGTTAAAGTTGCTCATACATCCGTATGCACCGCCTTTGACACGGACATTCTGCCAGAGATAATCATAACTTAAGATCACCTTCAAAATCTGCAACGCGCCATGATACTGTGCTCCATGATCGATAAAGTTTCCAACTCTTGCCACATACTGCACTTTGGAAGACGTTTTAAAGCCTTCGTTGCGTTTTCTGCAGTGTAATACACACGGCGTCTCTTCCCCGTCCAGTTCCGGATACAGTGTATCCTTGATCTCACGAAATGCTGCTTCTATAGGAGTAAGTCCGTCCTCTGAGGAGGTATAACTGATCATCACATTGTCCACACGGAAAATCTGACGGGAGAGCTGTTTTAAGTTTTGGATCAGCTCTGCTTTTTTCTCTTCAAAATGCTCTTCGATGCCACGGACTACCTCATAGAATCCGATGCCGTCGGTATCATCCTTGAATTTGGACAGCGGAGATCCATAAGACAATGCGCGCAGTGCGGATGTCGTATGTCCGGAAGACTGGAAGGACATCTGCAGTCTGGATTTGAGCATTGCCAGAATCTCTTTTAACCGTTTTTCATCATCCAGTCTGGATTCCATCAGAATCTCACGCATCATCGCAAACAGAATCTTCATCTGCGGATACAATGCCTTTCCTTTGATCTCAAATGTTGCACGAAAATCCTTCTCTTTTGCCTTTGTCACATCCGGATATAATTCCAGAGAAGTTCCGATCCCTCCTGTATGCACATTGATCTCGTTGAACAATTCTCCATACCCATAGTTGTTCGTATCAATAATCCCAAGCACGCTCTGCAGAATTCCGGTATATGGAAGCAGCTCTTCCGACACGCCGGAAAGATCAAACATCAGAGTGGCATAACCGATTCCGTTCGACTCGATTTCATGATGCACCAGTTTGATGCCGTCGATTTCCTTTTCTGTATTATAAACAGGAGCGATCTCTTCTGTGATATCTTCTCTGTTTAATACCGGAATCTTTGCCATATCTTCCGGAGCATCTTCTGACTCCTGATACGCTTCCAGCTCTTTTGTAGCTGCCACCAGTCTGTTAAGTTCTTCCTCACTCAGCCCCGCTTTATAAGCTGCCAGTTTTTCTTCCAGCTCTTTGTCCATCCGAGCTGTCCGCCCTTTTTCCGGCTTTACGATCACGATGGAGCCATGCTGATTATCAAGCAGATAAGTCTGGATCAGTTTTTCAAAATATCCGGTAGAAATCTGTTCTTTCAAATATTCAAAGGTCGGGATTGCCTGCATATGCATAAATGGCTCGTTCTCATCATACAGCCAGCTGTCCATGATCTGCAGGCCGTACATCAGTCCCTTTGGATAATTTCCAAAATCTGCCTCTCTGAAGCGGAACTCGTGATAGTTGATCCCTGCCTCCAGAGATTTTTTATCCATTCCGTTTTTCACGATCGACTGGAGTGTCTCTTCGATCACACGGATAAATGCCTCTTTCTGATCACGATTCGCATTTTTAGAGACAATAGAAAAGATCGGCTGATAGATTCCATTGTCATAAGAACCCATGATATCTTTTCCGATTCCTGCATCCAAAAGCGCTTTTTTCAGCGGTGCACCCGGTGCAGAGAGCAGTGCATAGTCCAGAATCTGAAACGCCAGATACAGCTTTTCATCCAGACTTGTCCCGATGACTTTATTATAAGAAAGATACGTATTATCCTCCTCAGACTCCTCACTGGAGATCGAATACTCCATCTCCAGTTCTCTGATCTCTTCAAACGGTTTCTGATATTTGATCTCGGAATCCACTTCGATCGCATCAAATGCTGACAGATAATTTTCATCCAGCCATCTTAACTTTTCTTCCATGTCCATATCTCCGTAAAGATAGATATAGCTGTTAGACGGATGATAATATGTCCTGTGGAAATTCAAAAACTGCTCGTACGTCAGCTCCGGGATCACATCCGGATCACCGCCGGATTCATTGGCGTAAGAAGTGTCCGGGAACAGAGAATTCTGGATCACACGGTCCAGCACACCTTCCGGAGACGAAAACGCTCCCTTCATCTCATTGTATACCACGCCATTGTACTCCAGCTTTCCATCTGCCGTATCCAGTTTGTAGCTCCACCCTTCCTGACGGAAGATTTCATCATGCTCATAGATGTTCGGATAAAATACTGCATCCATGTATACATGCATTAAATTCTGAAAATCCTTCGAATTACAGCTTGCAACCGGATATAATGTCTTGTCCGGATAGGTCATAGCATTCAAAAACGTATTCAGTGATCCCTTTACCAGTTCCACAAACGGGTCTTTCACCGGAAAATTTTTCGAGCCGCACAGCACGGAATGTTCCATAATATGAGGAACTCCGGTACTGTCCGGAGCCGGTGTGCGGAATCCGATCGTAAATACCTTATTCTCGTCATCATTGGCAAACAGTAAGATCTTTGCCTGGCTTTTTTTATGTTTTAACAGGATCCCTTTTGATTTCAGGTCAGATAAATCTTCTTCCCGAATTACTTCATATGCATTCAAATCATAAATACTCATCTTCATTCGCTCCTCTGTATTCTGTAATTGCATACAGGCATTATACCATTATCTGCACAACTTTAAAAGGGGCGAACTGATTTCACGCTTGCATTCACACTTGCAGCTTTACACTTGCAGTCGCTACGATGTCTGCACCTGTTCCCGCCACATTTTCAAGAAGAACATCTCCGATTTCTACCGGTGCATCTGCATGCACATCCTTTAACTGCCGAATACAGTCCATGATCTTCTCTTTTGGGATTTCTTTCTTTGTTTTTACCGAAACACGAGGCTGCGTTCCCCCGGTCACAGTACCGTCGTCGTTACGATCCGAACCGGATGCAAAATCTCTGCTTCGGCATATTTTGCCCCTCTCGGACAATGATTGCCGGAAACACTGACCACGGTTTTATTTTCTGTCACTGCTGTGATCTGACATCCCAGAGGGCAGCAGATGCATGTCAACTCTCTCTCTTTCATATCACAATTCCTCCATCTGCAGTCTGATTTCCTTTATTTCCGCCACTTTTTCAAACACATTCTCCGGAATCAGGATTTGTTCCATCTCTCCCGGCGCTGCTGATTTTTTCTTTTTCTCCAACACCAGCTCTCCATTGAGATATACCTGAACTTTACATGCCCCGAAGACTTTGTTCACCCGGAATCGAATATTCAATCCTTTCTCCTGTTTTCTGTGAATCTGAGACGGTACTGTGTAACGCACACCTCCCTCTGACTGAATCCGGATGAACGTTTCTGTGCCGGAATGTTCTGTCTTTTGAACTGCTCTCTGCGCATACTCTGCAGCTGCCTTTCCTGCCTGCATGGCTTCCTCTGACACAAAATCCACCAGATCATGTACATGTAGCACATTGCCACAGGCAAAAATCCCCTCCACATCTGTTTCCAGATTTTCATCCACCAACGGACCGTTTGTCACAGGATTCAAACTGACCTGCGCCTGTCTGGAAAGCTCATTTTCCGGCAGCAGACCCACGGACAAAAGCAAGGTATCACAGGCATAGAATTCTTCTGTTCCCGGAATCGGTCTTGCCTGTGCATCCACCTGTGCCAGTGTAACTCCCTCCACTCGCTTTTTTCCGTGTATTTTTACAACCGTATGGCTCAATTTCAGCGGAATTCCATAATCATCAAGACACTGCACGATATTTCGTTTCAAACCTCCCGCATATGGCATTAATTCTGCAACGACATTGACGTGCGCGCCTTCCAGCGTCATCCTCCGCGCCATGATCAGGCCGATATCACCGGAACCTAAGATCACCACTTCTCTTCCCGGCAGATATCCTTCCATATTGACCAGACGCTGTGCCGTTCCTGCTGTATAAATGCCTGCCGGACGATATCCCGGAATATTTAAGGCGCCTCTTGGACGTTCTCTGCATCCCATGGCAAGTACGATAGCATCTGCCTGTATCTGACAGATTCCCCGCTTGCTACTCATCGTTGTCACAACCCGCTCTTTTGTGATATCCATAACCATGGTGTTTAATCGATATTCAATGTCAAGCGCTTCCACCTGTTCGATAAATCTCGCCGCATACTCCGGACCTGTCAGTTCTTCTTTGAATGTATGCAGCCCAAACCCATTATGGATACACTGATTCAAAATACCGCCAAGTCTCTCATCCCTCTCCAGGATCACAATCTTTTTGGCTCCCGCAGCTCTGGCTGCCACTGCCGCTGCCAGTCCTGCCGGTCCTCCGCCGATAATCACAATCTCATATCTTACCATCTTTATTCCTCCCCACGATCATCTCGGAACCTGCTCCGTTTTTCGTAATCTCTTCCTGTCTGATCTTCAATTCCCGTTCCAGAATCTCCATTGTCTTCGGTGTACAAAAGCCTGCCTGACACCTGCCCATTCCAGCTCTCGTTCTGCGCTTGATTCCATCCATAGTCGTTGCTCCCAGAGGTCTGTGAATGGAATCTAAAATTTCGCCCTCGGAAATCATCTCACAGCGGCAGACAATTCTTCCATAAGCCGGATTTTTTCTGATCAGTCATTTCTCTCTTTTGCTGTCAATTCTGCCGGATTTAAAATTCCTTTCCTCGCTCCGCAAAATGCAGGATTTTCTTTCAGATCTAATATTTTTTTCGCAAGCTCTGCCGCCAGCCTTCCAATTGCAGGGGCACTGGTCAGTCCCGGTGACTCAATGCCAGCGCAATCGATAAATCCTGGTGCATCCTCAACTTCTTGGATCACAAATTCATGTCCATCCTCATGTGCCCGAAGTCCCGCAAATCCGGTAATCACCTGCCGGAATGGAATCTCCTTGACACTGTGCTGTGCTTTTTTGCAAATCTCTTCCATTCCCTGCATGGTTGTGTCTGTTCCTTCCTTTTGTTCCACATCCGTTGCGGTCGGTCCTATCAGAAGGTTTCCATGCACAGTCGGTGTGACAAGCACCCCTTTTCCATACTTTCCGGGCAAGGTGAACACCGTATGACTGACATGTGCTCCTGTGGTTTTATCCAACAGAAAATATTCCCCTTTTCGCGGCGTAATGTGGAGCTTCTTTTCACTGACCATATTGTGGAATTCATCTGCATATACCCCGGCTGCATTGACGACCACTTTTGTTTCGTACACTGTATCCTGTGTGCTGATCCGATATCCACCTTTCACGCTTCGCTCAATTGTTTTCACTTCCTGCTCCAGACAGAAGTCCACACCATTTTGCGCTGCATTCTCTGCCAGTGCGATATTTAAGCCGAACGGACAGACAATCCCGCCTGTCGGTGCATACAACGCCGCAACAGCCTCGTCAGCAATATTGGGTTCCATCGCTTTCAATGCAGCTCTGTCAAGAATCTGCAGCTCCTCCACTCCGTTTCGCCTGCCTCTCTCCAATAATTCATATAACCTTTCCACTTCTTTTTCGTTCGTACAAACCACAAGAGAACCATTCTTCTGATATGGAAAGTCCAGCTCTTTTGAAAGTTTTTCCATCATTTTACTGCCTTCTACATTTAATTTTGCCATCAAACTGCCTTCTTTTGCATCAAATCCTGCATGAACAATCCCACTGTTTGCCTTGGATGTCCCACAACAGACGTCTGCCTCTTTGTCCAGTACACAAAATTTTCCCTGATAACGGGACAACTCTCTTGCAATAGCCGCTCCGCTTACTCCTGCTCCGATTATGATCACATCATACATTTGACTACCTCCCATACAACACAAAAGAGCCTGACAAACAACACATCCTTCGATGCGTTATCCGCCAGACTCTCTTCTCTTTGGCTTTTCTATTCTGTTATAATTACTATATACCTTTTCTTCTGGTATTGGCAAGTGCTTTATTCAGTTTCTTTAAAAATCAGATACATTTGGTATCCATTTCTTTCTAATCGAATACTTTTTCCTAATTTTACCATCTTGCCACTTATACACTCCATGCAACACTTTTCTTTTAATTCTTCAGGAAGTACATATTCCTGTGTTTTTCCTTCTTTTTGCATAAATACATAAAGTGTTTCTTTGGCTCCCTCTTTTTTCAATGCCAAACTATTTTCCGAATTAATCCACTGTAGTTCTGTTGAACAAAAACTATCGTATTTCTTTCTTAGTTCAATCATCCTACTTATAAATTCAAATAATTCCCGGTTCTGCTTCTCTTTTTCCCATATCATGCACTGACGATTACTGTGCTCTCCACCTCCCATACCTATTTCTCCGCCGTAGTAAACACACGGAGTTCCCGGAAAAATAAACATGAATAAATATGCTAATTTTACCAGTGAAACGTCTTGTCCTGCTCTGTTCAAAATTCTCTCTGTATCATGGCTTTCCAACAAATTAAATAAATTTGCTGTTACATTCTTAGGGTAAGACGTCAAAAGCCTTCCAATAGCATAACGGAACTGTTCCTCAGAATATATCCTCTCTCCCTCCTTTTCTTTTCTGAAATACTTCCATATAGGCATTGCAAATTCATAATTCATTACTGCATCAAATTGATCCCCCATAAGCCATGGCAACGAATTATCCCAATTTTCGCCCAAAATATACAATTCAGGATTTCTATCTTTGACTCTTTTTCGAAATTCTCGCCAAAAATCATGTGGAACTTCATTTGAGACATCCAAACGCCATCCATCAATATGATATTTTCTGTCCAGAAACACGCCGCCTCTAGCAAATACTCTCTAACTTCCGGATTACCTGTATTCCACTTTGGCATTGTCGGTGTATATGCAAATGTTCTGTAATTCAGTTCTTCTCTTGGTATCTCCTGTGGAACTCCATCGAGTACCTGACCATCAAAAATCGGCTTATCTGCATCCAAAATATAAAAATAATCATAATACTTTGATTCTTTTCCATGCATCAACACATCTTGCCAAAATGGATGCTGATATCCACAGTGATTAAACACCGCATCCAACATAATCCTTATTCCCCTCTGATGTGCTTCCTTTACCAACTTCTCAAATATTTCATTTGTTCCAAACTCTGGATCAATTATAAAATAGTCAATCGTATCATATTTATGTGAACTTGTAGCTTTAAAAATAGGTGTTAAATAAATCCCTGTAAACCCTGCCTTTTGGATATAGTCCAACTTTTCGATAATTCCTTCCAGATTTCCCCCAAATTTTTTCAATGCGCCATCCATTTCTTCGCTTCCCCATGGAAGCACATTCCTTCCATCTCCTGGTGTTCCATTACAAAATCTTTCTGGGAAAATCTGATACCATACTGTATGAGCTACCCAATGCGGTGCTTTATACAGATCTTCTTTACAAATATATGGATAATTGAAATAATTAAATAAGTTATATAGTTCCGATTCATCTTCTTTATAAGGAATTCTGTCATGGCATCCCATAATATATTTTTCTTTTTCTGTTTCAATCACAAAACAGTATTTACACCGCTTTGTATCCAGATTTCCTGCTTCTGCAAACCAGCAGTCATACATTTCCGTCATTTGCTCTTTTCTCATCTCCAAGCGAATAATGGATTCTTTATCTAAATCATACATCATAGAACCGTCATTACGAGGAACCCAATTAAATGGATCCAGGGCCAACAATTCTACTTTTCTAACCGCTCCACGTTCGGTTTTTAATCGAATATGTAATGTATTTTCATTATATGCATAGGCATATTCACTCTTTGCCTGATGCAAAACTGTTGTAAAATTCATGATTTCTCCTTCTATTCACTCGCTACTAACGCTTCAAAATCATCCTGTGCCTTTTTTGCACCTTCTTCTGGTGTTATTTTTCCGTCAAATACAGCACTTAATACACTCTGCATAGTGGTCCAATAATAAGAAATTCTTTTTACTTGCGGCATTGGAACAGCGTCGTCAAATGCTTCCGTATATACTTTTAAAGCATCATCATCCTTCAATCCATTGATATTTTCAATATTTTTTCTTGCTGTCACATTGTAAGCTTTCTCGTAAAGAATTTCTGCACCTTCCTCTGATACCAGATATTCTGCAAAAAGCTGTGCAGCATTCGGATATTCAGAATAAGAAGAAACATATGCATTCTGAACACCGGCCATTGTTTTCATCTGTTTTCCGTCCATAGTCGGCAAAGTCGAAACACCAAAATTTGTGTTCTGCTCTTTTAATGTTTTAATCAACCATGGACCAATAAAGTAATATGCCGTTTTTCCATCTATAAAGTTCTGTTCCAGTTGCGTAATTGTTTCAATTTTTAAATCATCTGCTTTCACCGGAATTAATTCATTTAAATTGCGCACTCGCTCCAATGCTTTCAGAAATTCCGGAGTTTTAAATCCAGGATCATCGTTATTTTTTCCATCCTCACCAAAAGGCTTAAATCCATCTACACTTAAAAATGGAAACATATTGTACGCTTCTGTCACTACCGAAAGATACCAAAACTTATTTTCTGCTGGATTATTAAATAACTTTGCTTCCTCAATAATCTGCTCCATAGTCTCTGCCGGCTCTCCCTGTACAAGGTCTTTGTTGTACAACATTGCATAACATTCTATCGTCACTGGAACTCCATATAAATCCCCATCTGTTTCTACGGTTTCCACTGCAATTTCATTGACATCATCCCTGACAGATTCTTCTATTTGATCATTTAACTTCAGAAGGAGTCCTGCATCTTTTGCCGTCAGATATGCATCATGAGATGCCATAAACACATCTGCTCCATTTCCGCTTGGTCCATCCAGTGTCATCTTGTTTACAATGTCCATTCCAGCTTCTTCTACCTCCACTGGAACACCATATTCCTCTTCAAATGCTTTTGCAACCGATTCTCCGTATTCCAGCTTTCCTCCGCCTACCCGAAATTTCAACTGTGCACCTTCTTCTGCAATTAATTCATCTGTACTTTCTGTTGTACTCTCTTCCAGAGGAATCTCTTTCTTTCCACATCCTCCAAGAATACTAAGTGTCAGTACACCTACTAAAACTAATGAAATAATCCTTTTTTTCATACTTTTTCTCCTCCTTTTGCTCGTTAGCCTTTATCTGCACCAGAAGCAACGCCCTGGACTAGATACTTTTGAAACAATATAAATACAATTGTAATTGGAACAGCAACCAGAACAGCTCCTGCTGCAAAAACAGTAAAATTTGTCGTATCTGTTCCATTGATCAGTTCAAATAACCCAACAGCCAATGTTTTGCTATCATTTCCAGATAAAAGAATGTTGGGCAAAATATAATCCATCCACGGCATCATGAATTGTGATACCGCACAGTATGTATGATAGGTTTTGACATAGGCAATACAATTTTTCCAAATGTCTGAATTTTTGTACATCCATCAATATACGCTGCCTCATCAACCGCTATCGGCAATCCATCCAGATATCCTTTCACAAGCCATGTATTATATGGGATTGCTCCTATTGAATACACGATAACCATCGAAATGGGCTTGCCTACTAATCCCAATGCCAAAAACAGCGTATAGATTGCTGTCATAGACAAAAATGTAGGAAACATCGATAGAATCATCACTGTCAAGAGCCCTGTTTTCCTTCCTTTAAACTGAAACCGTGACATCACCCAGGATGTAAGCATGATCAATATAACAGAACAGCATGTACTGACTACCGCAATTTCCAATGTATTAACAAACCATGTTCCATAGTTTGTTTCTGAAAATAATCGCTGAAAATTATTTAGTGTCAAATGAGACAATGAGAGATTTCCTAATGCATTCCCTGACTGAAAAGCAGAAAGAATAATCCATACTACCGGAACCAATACTACAATAGACATAAACATCAATTCTCCATTCACTAAAATAGCAATGATCTTTTTCTTCATTTCTTTTCTCCTACAACTCTTTAAATGATGTGGTTCTTCTGAAGTTCCATAAAGATACCACTCCTACAAATATAAAAAGCAATACACTCATGACAGCTGCAATATCATACATTTGTTGATTTAGTGTCAATTTATAAATCCAAGAAATTAAAATATCTGTATCACCTGCAAACTGCATCTCTGTATTAATTGGTCCTCCTTGTGTCAGGAAATATATGAGCCCAAATCCATTAAAGTTTGCTGCCATGCTCATAACTAAATTGGGCATTGTAGCTTTAAATACAAGCGGAAGCGTAATTTTCCCAAATTGTTGTATGCTACTAGCCCCATCAATTGCTGCCGCTTCATAAAGACTATGATCTAAATTGGAAAGCACTCCCATCATCATAAGCATAAACATCGGAAATCCCAACCAAAAACTAACACAAATAACTACAATCTTAGCTGATATCGGATCCGAAATAAATCCTATATTTTCTGAAATAAGTCCTAAACGTAACAACAATTGATTCACCGGACTGAACTGACCATTCAAAAGGTTTCTAAATACGAGTAAACTTACCATTTGAGGAATCGCCCACGGAAGAATTAAAATTGACTGAAATACCTTTTTTAATTTTACCGATTTATGGTTCAATATCAGTGCCTGAATCAATCCAAAAAAATAAGGTAACAATGTAGAACACAATGTCCAAATTATCGTCCATCCCAACACCTTAAAAAATGTCTCAGACAGATTGAAACAGTAAATAATTTTTTAAAATTTTCAAACCCCACCCAGTCTAATAATTGTCCAGGTGGAAGATGATTCCTGTTGTAATTCAAAAATGCTGTCAAAAAAGTAAAAACAATTGGCATTAAGACAACAAAAATAAAAACAATACCTATAGGAATTAAGATAAAATAAGGTAAATTCTTTGAAAAACTTTTTTGCCAAGATACTTTGCTTTCTATTTTTTTGTTTCCTGCCTGTATATCGTAAATATTCCATACATATGTTGCAAAAGCAATTCCCAATATAAGTATTGCAATAACCCCATTAATCAGAAGCATTGTCGAGTGATCTCCATATCTTCCACCTGCTTTTTCACCTAATGTATCATGCCCCATATTCCTTTTGTAAAAAATCCACCATGAAGCCGTAAAGAAAATTCTGGTATTCTTCCCTGAAAATATTCTATCCAGTACCCACTCAACAGTTCAATCAGCATAATCAGAAATTGAGGCAAAAATAATACGCCTCCTTTAATACGCTGTCTATAGACAAAAATTGTCCGCTTCCGCAACAAACAATGGATAACAACAGGGCATTTTTCTTTCTCTTCATCTCTCTTTTTTCCATCCTCGTTTTCCTCTCATGTGGTTTTTTATCAGCAATCACTTATGCGTTTAACTAACTGTAGTATACACTTATTTTTGTAACACTTCAATCTTTTTCACATTTTTCAGCATTGTATATAATTGTTATTTATGCATTTTTACTTATGTTAACTTAACATTTTTTTATTAAGTGCGTTGAACAAACTATAAGACCGTATTTTTCTGCATTTTTTAAATTCTATTAAGTACTTAATAAAATTGTACAAAAAAAGAAAAGAAACCATGATTTTAGTCACTTCTCACAATTCCTTTTCCTTCACTCTGTTTTCATTTCACTAATTGATCTTTATATAATTAGTACCACTTGGCATATCTAATCTACTGTTATTTCCGTCTATACATAATAATTTCTGCATCACTTCTACTGCTTTTCTTTGCTTTTTCTTTATTACTTACAACTATGATCTTCGTGTCTGGAAGAAGCATAATATCTTTCTCTGAATGAACCACAACGCAAATATTCCTATTATCCACATAATTTTCTACCTGTACTCCCAGAATTTCTCCAATAATCAATCCTTTTTTTTGTTGATGTGACTGGAGAATTCTGGAAGATTACTTCCACTTTTATTAACAAAAATATTTTCTTGTTTTACTCTTTTTCTGATATATTCTAATAGATAATCATTAAAGTAATCTTCCAATACAACATAAAATTCTTCTCCCAAAATTTCTTGTGCTTTATCCAAAAGTTCTTTTGAATCCACTAATACTTTGCAAAATAAAGGATCTGCTACATATCCGTCTATAAAAATAGCTGGAACAAAAAATTTATTAGCAATTTTTTTAAAAAGTGATTCTTCCAGATCAACAATAAAAACCGCGTCTAACGTTCTTCTAATCCCAATAGATACGCCTTCTTCTATTTCTTCTGCTGAAATCAAAAACATATCATACCCCAGAGCATGCAAAATCACACGTATCTCATCTGCCAGATCATAATATTGGTATATCTTACTTTTTTTACTACGAGCCCTCTTATTAATAATCATCCCCACCAGATAGCTCTTTTTTTCTGACAATGCTTTTGCAGCCATATTCGGCACATAATTCAATTTATTTGCCGCCTCAAAAACTCTCAGTCGTGTCTCATGACTAATTCTTTCTGTATCAGAATAATTCAGTACATAAGAAACAGTGGCTGTCGACACTCCTGCCTCTTTAGCAACATCTTTCATCGTAATGCGCTTATCTTTCATTTCATTATTTCCTCTTCTTTTGCCCATCCATGTGCGTACTGCACAGCTTTTTTCCATCCTTGAGCATTTTCTGCTGTTTTTCGATTTCAATGTCTGGCTGGAACACCCTGTCAATGTCCCAGTTCTGTTTTACATCTTCCTTATCCTTCCAGTATCCCACTGCCAGACCTGCCAGATAAGCAGCTCCCATGCAGTCGTCTCCACACACTTCGGCCTGTGCACCGGCGCCCGGCTGATATCTGCCTGTGTCTGCATTAGGAAATTATTGGCACTTGCACCGCCATCCACTTTCAGCGCAGAAAGAGCGATTCCGGAATCTGCTCCCATTGCTTCCAGCACATCATTTACCTGATAAGCGAGTGATTCTAGTGTGGCGCGAATAATGTGATCTTTGTTCACGCCCCTGGTCAGTCCCACGATCGTTCCTCTGGCATACTGATCCCAATAAGGTGCTCCAAGCCCGGTAAATGCAGGAACACATAGCAGCCATTGGTATCCTCAACCTTCTGTGCAAGATATTCTGTATCTGACGCTGAATCGATCAGACGCAGCTCATCCCGCAGCCACTGAATCGCAGCACCTGCCACAAACACTGAGCCTTCCAGTGCATAATTAACTTTTCCGTCCATCCCCCAGGCAATGGTAGTGACCAGACCATTCTCGGAAAAGACCGGTTTTTCGCCGGTGTTCATCAGCAGGAAACATCCGGTTCCGTACGTGTTCTTCGCCTCTCCCTCTTCGAAACAGGTCTGTCCAAACAGCGCTGCCTGCTGATCTCCTGCCGCTCCTGCAATTGGAATCCTTCCTCCGAAAAATCCGGGATCTGCTTCTCCGTAAACAGCACTGCTCGGCTTTGCCTGGGGCAGCATGCATTTTGGAATATCCAACTCTTCCAAAATCTCATCATCCCACTCCAGCGTATTGATATTAAACAACATCGTCCGGGATGCATTGGAATAATCTGTAACATGCACCGCTCCCTTTGTCAGCTTCCAGATCAGCCAGGTCTCCACTGTACCGAACAGTAATTCTCCCGTTTTGCCCGTTCTCTTGCACCTTCCACATGGTCTAAGATCACTTCACTTTCGTTCCGGAAAATAAGCATCGATCACAAGCCTGTCTTCTTCTGAAACATCTCTGTCAGCCTTTATCTTTCAGGCTGTCACAGTACTCCGAAGTTCTTCTGCACTGCCAGACAATCGCATTATACACCGGTTTTCCTGTATTCTTGTCCCACACGATTGCTGTCTCTCTCTGGTTCGTAATTCCGATTGCCGCAATATCTGCTGCCGATGCATTGATCTGATTCATTGCCTGTCTCGCTACAGAAAGCTGTGTAGACCAGATTTCCCTCGGATCATGCTCCACCCAGCCCGGTTTTGGAAAATACTGCGTAAACTCTTTCTGTGCCATACTGCAGATTTCCCCTTTTTCATTGAACAAAATGCACCGGTTGCTGGTTGTTCCCGCATCCAGTGCCATTACATATTTTGCCATTTTTATGCCCTCCATTATAAGTTCCAGACATCCTGATTGGTCGAAGAAACCGCGATCGCCCCTGCTGACAGTGCTGCGATCACATCCTCTTTTTCTGTGATGAGCCCGCCGGCGATCATGGGAATCCTGCTCACTTTTGCGATTCTTCCAAGTACTTTTGGCATCACTCCCGGAAGCACCTCAATAAAATCCGGTCTCGATGTCCCACACTGCATTTCCAGATTTTCGATATTTTTGAGTGCCAGTGAATCAATCACAAAAAAGCGAAGTACCGCAAAAATCCCCAGTTCTTTTGCCCGCCGCACCAGTGCCGGTTTTGTCGTGATGATCCCGTCAGCTCTTGTCTGCCTGGCGATAAATTCCACGGATATCTCTTTTGCACTGAGTCCCGCGATCAGATCGATATGTACCATTGCCTTTTTTCCCGCAGCTTTGATTCTCTCCAGAATCTCCGGAATCGTACAGACATCTCCATAAAGCACAAAGATCACCTGAATTTCTTCCATCTCTACTGCCGCCTGTAATCCGGCATCACTTTTTACTGCGGCAATGACCGGATTTGCTTCTACTGCATCATAAAACTCCTGATTCATCGCTCACCTCTGTATGTCTTTCGTTTTTCCTTATTTTAACACTCTGGCTGTAGGAAAGCAACAGAATGTCTATTTTTCATCCACTCATATCCTGTGTTAACTTTTACAAGAAAAGCCTGGAAATCATTTACACATTTTGTTGCTGATTCCTGTAGTATATCTTATAATTATTTTAGTAAGTTTTCTATACAAGAATACACGCAATACTTTTAGTAAATAGGGAATACCATGAAAAAATTGTTACCATTATTACTTTTCATTTTTTTATTAATCATAACAGGGGCTTCGCTACTGAGTAAAGAAAATAGCGGAACATCAAAGAAAAATAGAGTTTTCTTATTTTAATAGTACCCCAACTGATCAGTCGACTTTAGAAGTATATTTAATTGACAAACTGGAAAAATAAATTATATACCGTTTTGCAATTATAGGTTACAGAATTTTTATTACTCTGTAAACAAATCTCTATCAATAAGATAAAAAATGCTGCTCCCTTTCTGTTCAAGGGATACAGCATTTTTTCTTTTTCTGTGATCTTTTATGAATTTTTATGCTTCACTTTTCTTTTCTGCAGATTCCACAACCGGCGCATACACATAATTCTTTTTGAATCTGCGCTTTCTTGTGATCCACATCACCAGGGAAAGTACAAACAATGCTCCAAATACGATCAGCAGTGTCCTTACAACATCTACCACTAAAAGGCCGGTATCTTTGATCTCTGTATCTTTTCCGATACCGTTCATTCCGCTGGAATTTGCAATTGCATACAGGTTTCTGTGACATGCCTCTCTCATTGCGTTGACAATGACTGCATCATTTTTATAGTCTGGGAGCTGCTTTGTAACATATGGAAGCATCGCGTCAAATGTAGATACACCTGCTAATACTCCATCCACACCATTTACATACGTTGTAAGTACGTTATCTGTAATGATCAGTCCGTCACATCCCCATTCTTCTCTGAGAATTCCTGTTACAAGCGGCTTGCTTCCACCTGACCAGGTACATCCCCAGCGTGTGTAGGCAATCATGACACCGTTCGCATTTCCTTTTTCCACAGGAGCCTGGAATGCCTTAAGATAAATTTCTCTGGCTGCCTGCTCATTCACCCAGACTCCAAGACCGATTCGATCCTGCTCACTGTCATTGAGTGCAAAGTGTTTCATAACAACACCAACACCTTTTTCTTCGATTGCTGCCACTTCATATGCTGACATTTCTCCAGAAAGGAATCCGTCTTCACTGTAATACTCAAAGTTACGTCCACCATAAGGTGTCCTGTGAATATTATTTCCCGGTCCGTAAAGGATTGAAACGCCTGCTTTCAGACAGTTGTTTCCAATTACCTTTCCAATTTCTGTCATCAGATCGCGGTTGAATGTTGCTGCCATTACGTCCTCCGATGTAAATGCAGTTGCATCCATCTCTGTCTTATCCGATGCGATCAGAGAAGCTGTCAGACCCTGCGGACCATTCTCATCTCTTGTTCCCGGTGCCTGTACAGATTCCAAAGGCATTGTCCAGTGGAAGGAATCTCCGATCAGAGAAACCATATCTTTAAAGCTCAGCTGATCTAACAGCTCGTCCCATGCTTCATCGTCATAGGAAAGCCCGATCATATCAACCAGTTTTTTGCCGTTTTTCGCTTTCATTGTCGGCATCTTTGCTTCTTCATAATCATCTGGATCATACTGTACATCCTGCAGATCTTCGATCATCTGCTCTGTCAGCTTCATTTTCAGGATGGACTGCGGAAGTGTTCCTTCCCAGTCATTTCTGGATACATATGTAATCTCATCTTCTGTTCCTCCATACAGATTGATATCTGCATCAGAAAGCTGATTTTTGATTTCTGTTCCGTTTGCGGAAACTGCATATGTTGTGCTGTCAAATTTCGGATTGTTGTATTTGTATGTCAGACTGGAATTTCCGTCTGTATCCATACGTCCGTCTGTGTTGTCTACTGTGTATCCCTTTGCTGCAAGAATATTGTTCACTGCATTATGGGCATCTGTTGCAACTGTCAGATAATAGTCCCCTTCATCCAGAATATAAGTTCCTGCTCCATATGTATCATAAGAAGCCAGTTCTCTTCTATCTACTGTCATATTCAGCGTCTCAGATGCTCCCGGTGCAAGGATTTCTGTTTTTCCAAATCCACACAATGCAACGGAAGATTTTTCTACACCATTCTCAATGTCATATGCTGTATATGGAGACTGGAAGTAAACCTGAACAGTTTCTTTTCCAGAATACTCTTTTCCTGTATTTGTTACTTTTACAGAGACTTCAAATACATCTTTTTCTTTGTTGTAAGAAACTTTCAAATCACTGTATTTAAAATCGGTATAACTCATACCATATCCGAATGGATATGCCACGTCATCATGATATTCGTACGCTCCTGAGTTTCCAGACTGCATCACATAATCTTCATAACGTGTCTCATAATATTTGTATCCTACGTAAATACCTTCCTGATAGATCATGTATGTTTTTGCATGTTCCGGAATGATTCCTTCTTCATATCCTTCATACACTGTCGGCACAAAGTTCATCATTGCCGGTGCAGAGAAGTTGTCATACAGATAGGTATCCACCAGGCTTCCTGAAGGTGTCACATTTCCTGCAAGAATCTCTGCCACTGCATTGATTCCTGAAATTCCAACATCCCCGATCCACATACATGCATCCACGTCATATTCATTATTTTTCAGAAAATCTACCTGAAGTGTATTTGCCGAGTTGATCAGAACAACAATCTTCTTCACTTGACCGGCTTTTTTCATTTCTGCAACGTTCTGAAGCATTTCTTTTTCATTGTCATCAAGTGCCAGATAATTTGTCTCTTTGAAATCCAGATCTGCACCCTCTCCACCAATACGGGACAATACCACAATTGCTGCATCTCCATAGGATGCGACAGAATCTTTTACATCATCTGTATACACATTCCACGGAACCTCTGTTGTCTTTTCCCCTTCTTCTGCAACCATACCTGCAGTTTTTCTGGCGTACTTGCTTCCTTCTCCTTTACTATAGAAGTTCCAGAGTTTTTTATTGACCTCAAATCCACTTTTTTCAAGTGCTGTCTTCAATGTATCTGCCGAAGATGCATCGATATTACCGGAACCGGTACCTCCGTAAACCAGGTTTACAGAAGAGTTTGAAAAGCAGCTTACCTTCGCGCCTTTCTCCAGCGGAAGTGCGTTATTTTCATTCATCAGAAGTGCTGCACCCTCTTCTTCTACTGTTTCACAGAGCTCCAGACCATACTGATTCATTTCTTCTGTTGTTTCAAAATCAGATTCATAGTATACTGCATTTTTATCTTCATTCTTCAACTTCCAGAATGAACCGCCGACAAACGCTGCAACTGTATTGTCAAACATCGACAAAAATACTAATATCGGAATCAGTACAATGGAAATGATCCCGCTAAAAAACGTCAGCCCCTTCCACGGACGTGTTGCTTTTCTGCGCGCCTTGCGATAGGCTTTCTTTCGCACTTTTTTCTCTTGTTTTGTTTCATTCATTACTCAATTCCTCCCAATTGCACTCTTAGCTTAAAACATAAGAGCATTCTTTTCGCATTGATACTATCTTAACAATTCCACAATTTTTACTCAACCGCTTTTGACTAAGTGGTATTTTTGCACGCATAAGTGCAAAAAAGTTCCAATGTCCGAAATGCATTGGAACTTTTTGATACTATTCTTTTATCGGAAATAAAATTTTAAGGCAAAAACATCCATCCTTGATCTTTACCTGAAATACCCCATTGTACTTTTTCACACTGTTCTTAATACTGCGCAGTCCATATCCGTGATAAGCCTTGTCATGTTTTGTTGTTACCGGAAGATTGTCCTCAAATTCCAGCTCTTCCTCTACCGGATTCATGATCTGGACGATCAGAAACTGATGTTGTCTGTGGATCAGTACATCGATTTGACGTTTTTCCTGTTTTTGTAAATTTTTCACACACTCAATGGCATTATCCATTGCATTTCCAAAGATCGTATACAGATCGATAGGATGCAAAAACTCCAGACCTTTTCCATCTGCCACGCAGGAAACCACAATATTATTCTCCTTGCATGCAAGGCTCTTCTCTGTCAGGATCGTATCCAACACATCATTTCCCGTCTTTACCATTGCTTCATAAATCTGAATGGAATCCTGAATCTCTTCGATGTATTTTTCCCGTTCTTCCTTGGTGCACATGTCCCGCAATGCTGCAATCTGGTGTTTCAGATCATGGCACTTTCGATTGATGATATCAATATTCTCTTTCGCGATCCGATAGTGCTCTTTTTGCTGTCTCCAGAGAAGATCCGAAACCAGCCGCTCCTGACGCATGGCACTCTTTTTAAATAACTCATTCTGCAGATACAATACAACCACACACAATATCTGCATCTGCAAAATACTGAACCAGTTTCCTCCCTGCAGTCCTCCGCTTCGGTTGTTCACACACTGTTTTACAAACCACAAAAACAGGTATCCCTGCATAGCCAGCAAAACCAGCGCTGAGGTCAGCTGTCTCGGCCCAATCATAAACCGCTTATTTTCCGGAATCCAGATTGCCACTGTGTAACGGCAGACAATCACCCCGGCTGTTCCTACCAGCAGCAAAACAATCGGAAATACTTCTGCCGGGATCTCCCAGCGTTTTCGCAGTAGCCAGCAGAATACCATACTGAGTTCATAAGCAAGACACCAGGTACAGGATGCCCATACTGCATAATAAGATGCGACCGCCATCGTCATTTTTACATTCACCCACAGTGACAGCAGCATCATCACATATCCCAGTGCCATCCACATCATCGCTCCAAACCAGTTTTCCACCTGAAACAATAAAAACATCCCTGCCTGTGCCAGAAAAATTGCTGCCGCTGTCACTACAATAGAATATCGAAAATGCTTTCTTTTTGAAAAACCTACTGCATAAATAATACCAAATCCAAGATAGATCAATGTCGCCAGTATATTCACAATCCAACTCATCGTTAATTTCCTTCTCCTACGTAGTCCATCAGTGCATTCAGGAAGGTATTCTTTTTACGCTGACTGATCTCCAGCTCTTTTCCTGCTACAATCACCGTACTGTCCCTGACCTCTGTCACATATTTCAAATTTACGATATACCAGTGGTTACACTTTACAAAGTGATAGGGGGAAAGCATATCCAACGCATTCTTTATCGTCCCACGTACCACATATTCGCCTTCACTCGTGTGATAATACAACATTCTGTTCTGTATTTCCACATAATAGATTTCCTCCACAGGAACCTTCTTGACCGAATCCTGCTGCTTTAAGAGAATCTCTTTTTCTATTTTCTGAATCCGCCCGATAGCTCTTGTAAGCTCAATGAAAAGGTGTAGTAATTTACCGGCTTCATGACAAAATCTAAAGCTCCCACAGAATATCCGCGAATTGCATACTGGATCATATTCGTGATGAACATCAGTACAACGTCTTCATCTGCCTGACGGATTTTCTCCGCGGCTTCCATCCCATTCATCCCGGGCATCTCAATATCCAGAATCACAATATCATAAACGGGACTGTACCCCTCAATCAGCTCTTTCGCATCTGAAAAAGCAGTCAACTGAATATCCTCACCATTCTCTTTCTGATATTTTTGTATATATTTTTCAATTTTTGCTAAAAACGCTGCATCATCATCCGCAATTGCAATCCGAATCACTCTCTCACCTCCATTTTTTGTATTTCTTTTTGTTGTACTATAAAACCTGTCTCAAGATCCTTTCACCGATTCAAAAGCCGTTTTTTGATTGTCTCTCCGTTTTCCATCGAGATATATGGAATCTCCTGTTTCCGGTTTGCAGTCGATGCAAGCAGATGAACCTCTCCTTTTTGAAGCTTCACCACTCTGGCAAATATGTTTTGTGAAAATTCTACATATTGAATATCTTTGTAAGATATGTAACAAATTGCTCTTCCAAAATATCCATTTACAATCGCCATATGGCTTACCCCCACAGTGCTTCCCGCCGTCAGGAAATATGCAAGAACAAGCAATATCATCCATATGCTAAAAATAAGCACTCCCAAAATAATTTCCTTTTGGAACTCCGGAAAATAATAAACAGAAAGCAGTGCTCCTGCGACAAGAAACAATGCAAAAAGAACTGCCGGCCAAATCCAGGCAATCCATGTTGCTATTGGCTGCCGTACAGTCTGCATCTGTACTGCTTCATAAAATTCAGGAAGTAATAAGCGAATCCGCTCTTCCATTTGATTTCGTTTACAGTACGGAAGAAAAAAAGATTGGGTTTCCGCGGCATCATCCCCCATTCCGATATTGATGATCTCTGCTGTATATCTCCCGGTCAGTCTTGCAAAAAATGTTTGCTTTAACTTCAGTGCGCTGATTTTCTCTGCCGGAATTGTGTAATTTACTTTTTTCAAAATCCCATAACGAATGTATAATTTATTTTCATTCCGATCGATTTTAAAATCATAATACTGAATAAATCCTTTTACAATATTCCATATGGCAGAACTGAATATGGCGATCAGCATAAGAACGCTTAACAGCATTTTTACAATACTTTCTCCCACACTGACAGAATGTATCACTTGCAGAACCATCCCTGCCGCTCCGACAACGCATCCAATTACTACCAATACGGAAAGCAGATTGACAGAAAACAGCCCATGTGTAAAAATATCCCCCATATTCGTTTGAATCGCCCAGTGATCTTTGTCTTCTTTCGAATATTTCTCCTCAAAGCCTCCTTCCTGTCCCTGCATTAACTTCATCACATATAATCGAAACTGCTCAGCCTCCGCCTTTTTCAATATGATCTTTACATCTGTTTTATCTGATGTAGACATACTGTTCGTATCCAGCTTCACTTTACATGTTCCAAGAAGCATTTCCAACAAATTCTGCTCTGTATTTACATTCGAAATATTTTTGAGACCAATTGTATTTTTCTTTTTATTCCATGTATTACGCTCAATCACGATACTGTTGTCACAGATCGAAATGTAAGTCTTCGACCAGATGATCCACTGATATAAAAATATCAGCAGAAAAACCGCCAATATCACTCCGCCGCCAATATATACCGTGAGACTTAATTCTTCCGATGACCCCTTTTCAATATAATCAATTACATCGTCGATGTTCGTAAAAGACAACACAAAAAGAATTCCAAATGTTGCTCCCAACTGCTCCAGTATCACGGAAATGTGATTGCGAAATCTGATCTTATTCTCCATCTTCTTCCCTCTGTTCTTTCACAATCTCATTGATACGTTTCTGTAGATTTTCTGCAATTTTTTCCGCCTTTTCTTCCTCCAGAAAGCGAAGCGTTACATCTCCTCCTGCGGTAGTAACAGTCACTTTTGCCACATGAAAGATCTGATCAATCGGACCTTTTTGATATCTCAAGCTTATGCAGACGTTCAATCGGCACAATATTTCTCTTCACAAAGAGATACC
>ENA-OQAA01000027-OQAA01000027.1-human-gut-metagenome-genome-assembly--contig:-NODE-27-length-91647-cov-4.353038_pt1 | contig 91647 bp, 106 predicted proteins | sample MGYA00242489_ERZ504515 | MGnify/ENA primary metagenome ERZ504515 (study PRJEB26092, sample SAMD00036237) | human gut metagenome | host: Homo sapiens | study: EMG produced TPA metagenomics assembly of... | reverse complement strand
CTTGTATTGATTATGGATGGGATTATATTATCCGCTATAAAGAAGGCAGTGCGCCATCCATAGCAAAAGAATATGAGGCGTTGCCGGAAAAAGAAAAATAGGTTCAGAAATAGAATATCAAAATCAGATCATGTTTGAAAAATATGATGTAAATCTGATCTATTATACAGAAAAGAAAATCAATGCAAAAGGAGAAGAAAAAATAACAGAGTTGCATGGATTACAAGTATCAAGATTACCAAAAACAATGCCAGAAAAATCGTACAGGCAGGAAGAAACCGATGGAAAATAGAAAATCAGGGCTTTAACCGTCAGAAACACTGGCAGGGGAATATAGAGCATGCATGCAGCTGGAATGAACAGGCGCAAAAGAATCATTACCTGATGGAGCAGATCGCAGATTTTATAAAACAACTGTATGAGTATTTTTATCTGAAAAAGAATGAAATAAAAAAACTGCAAAAAAATATATCTTCTGAGTTGTTAGCCAGCTTTGGACGGCAACTAACGAAACCAGAAGATATAAAAGTAAAGCTGCACACAGCAGAACTAAACTGACTTTATTTTAGCAAAGGATGTGATGCCTGCCAAGAGGAAAATGCAAATTTATACACAATTTTTTCAAAAAGGAATAAATGCCCCCATTCAATGTGGATAACTTCTGGGAATTTGAAATAAATGTGTAAACAGGCAAATCTATTAGAATGGCAGGTTATAAAATTAATTTACCTTTTAAAACTGAACATCCACTCATAAGAATGACAAGACCGGGCAGAAGTAGTATAATGTTTCAATGTCTGTGTTTTTAGACAGGACAATGAATGGGAGAGGAGTGAGTTATGGAATGATAAAAGAGTATCTGTTATCAGAAGAAAACCAGAGGATACTTATATCTGTAAAACGTTCTTCCAGAAAATCCATAGGACTTGAGGTTCGCGCCGCAGGGGAAGTAATTGTCAGGATTCCTAACCGGCTATCAGATAAGAGATTAAAGGAGTTTATAGAAAGTCATAAAACATGGATTTTTCAAAAAATTGCCCTTATCAAACAAAAAACAGAGAGCAAAAAAGAGTTAAGAGTTCCTGCATGGGATACTTTATCAGATATGGAACGTGAAAAAATAAAAGAAAAAATTTCCCATAGAATTCAGTATTATAGCAAAAAGATGCAGGTAGAATACCAAAGAGTCACTATACGCAATCAGAAAACCCGTTGGGGAAGCTGTAGTTCTAAGGGGAATCTGAATTTTAATTACAGGCTTTTTTATCTTCCAGAGGAATTGCTGGATTATGTAATGGTTCATGAACTGGCACACAGGAGGTATATGAATCATTCGCCGCAATTTTGGCAGGAGGTGGAAACCTATTGCCCGGATTATGAAATATGCAGGAAAAAATTAGGAGAGTATAGATTTGCAACAGAGGAGGAAAATGAGAATTTATGAAAAATCAGCAGAAAACACTTTTGTTTGAAGAAACACCTATACCAAAAGCAGTGGCTACCCTTGCAGTCCCTACGGTGTTAAGCTCTTTGGTTATGGTGCTTTATAACCTGGCGGACACGTATTTTGTAGGAATGTGCAATGACCCGATTCAAAATGCAGCAGTTACCCTTGCAGCGCCGGTTCTGCTGGCTTTTAATGCAGTAAATAATCTTTTCGGTGTTGGAAGTTCCAGCATGATGAGCAGAGCCCTTGGCTGCAAGGATTATGAGACAGTTTATAAAAGTTCAGCTTTTGGATTTTACTGCGCTCTGTTAAGTGGCGTAGTGTTTGCCCTATTATGTGGAATCTTCATGAACCCCTTCTGTATCTTTTAGGGGCAGATGCCAATACAGCGGCAGCCACAGGAGAATATCTGAAATGGACTGCTGTTTTCGGAGCAGTACCTTCTATTCTGAATGTAGTGCTGGCATATATGGTACGTTCAGAAGGTTCGGCGCTTCATGCAAGTATTGGTACTATGAGTGGATGTTTGTTAAATATTATTCTGGACCCTGTTTTTATTTTACCGTGGGGACTGAATCTTGGGGCAGCAGGCGCAGGGTTTGCCACCTTTTTGTCTAACTGTGGAGCTTTGCTGTATTTCATTGTACTGCTGTATAAAAAGAGAAAAGACACTTATGTGTGCCTCCGTCCGGACAAATTTACGCTGGAAAGACATATTGTCATGGGTGTGTGCAGCGTTGGCATTCCGGCGTCGATTCAGAACCTTTTGAATGTAACGGGAATGACGATTCTGAATAATTTTACTTCTTCTTTTGGAGCAGATGCAGTGGCAGCTATGGGAATTACCCAGAAAATCAATCAGGTTCCATGCAGATTGCCATGGGCTGTCTCAGGGGATTATGCCGCTTATCAGTTATAATTATTCCAGTGGAAATCACAAACGTATGAGAGGGACCCTTTCCTTTACGGTGAAAATAAGCCAGGGATTTTTGTGTGCAGTAGCAGTGCTGTATTTTGTATTTGCCGGTCCATTAACCAGAATGTTTATGGACAATGAAGTAATTGTGGGATATGGAATCAGGTTTTTGCGTGGCTTTTGTCTTGGAATGCCATTTTTGTGTATGGATTTCGTGGCAGTGGGTGTATTTCAGGCAGTTGGAATGGGAAGATATGCCCTTGTGTTTGCCATTATGAGAAAAGTAGTTCTGGAAATTCCGGCTCTTTATATTTTAAATTATATATTCCCATTATATGGTCTGGCTTACGCACAGCTTACCGCAGAGGTAGTGCTGGCAATAGCAGCGGTAGTGGTGCTGGTGAGATTTTTTAAGAAGCTGGAGAAGTCTTGATTTTCATACCTTCGCCCTTTTAGCTTTGAATATTCCAAAATACAAGGTTGGACAAATTTTGGACAAACCTTGATTTTTATACTTCTCTATGCTAGACTATTACCCGTTACAATCGTGTGTTCGTGACCTTCCACACGTAAAACAAAACTAAAGGAGAATAGAACTATGAAAACAAAAAATGTAACTTTCTGGACCCAGGCGGCTATGATTGCAGCTATTTATGTTGTGCTGACATTTGTGTTTGCACCTATCAGCTTTGGAGAAGTACAGATTCGAATTGCTGAAATGCTTACCATACTTCCGATTTTTACACCGGCTGCTATCCCGGGATTATTTGTGGGATGCATCATTGGTAACGTTTCAGGTGGAGCCTTGTTGCCGGATATTGTATTTGGAAGTCTTGCTACCTTAATCGGAGCAGTGGGAACCTATATGCTCAGAAAACTTCCAAAAGGAGTTGCAGTACTGCCTCCAATCCTTGCAAATGTGCTGATTGTGCCATTTGTGCTGCGCTATGCTTATGGCGTGAATCTGCCTATTGTATTTATGATGTTTACAGTAGGTGTTGGAGAAGTAGTTTCCTGTGAACTGCTGGGCTGTATGCTGGCAGCCATTTTGAAACGGTATCAGGGGCGGATTTTCCGAACTGCCAGAATGTGAAAATAGAGAGAAAAGAGCTGTTATATCAGGTACTTTGGCCATATGCTGTGAACCTGGTAAAACAGCTATTTTTATTCTCCCAATCATTTACTTTGACATCCCAGGAGCAGTGTGATAAACTTAAAACAATTATGGAGTCTTGTACCCTAAACAAGAATATTCAATAAGAATACATATTTGAAACTAATATACAAATCAATGAATGTACAGAGGTGAATAAAGTGGATAAAAACGAGTATCGGGCAAAACTGGATGAAATCAATGATTTGGTGGACAGCCAGGATTACCAGGGAGCCCTTAAAATTGTAGACACAATTGACTGGAGACGGGTGCGCAGTGCCAGGACACTCTGCATGATTGGCGAGATTTATGAGGCCAACAAACGCTATGAAGATAGCCGCAAGATTTTGCTTCTGGCTCATCAGAGAGCTCCTATCGGTAAAACCGTGCTGTACAGGCTGGTGGAATTGTCCATTAAGATGGGAAATTTTGATGAGGCAGCCGACTATTATAAAAACTTTGTAGAAATATCACCAAATGATAACAGCCGGTATATTTTGAAGTATAAACTTTCCAGGGCAAGGCGCGCTCCTATCAAGGAGCAGATTTCCATACTTCAGGAATACAAGGAAAAAGAATATACAGAGAGATGGTCCTATGAGCTTGCCAGATTGTATGCGAAAGCAGGTATGAAGGAAGCCTGTATGGAAGAATGTGATGATTTGATTCTGTGGTTTAGTGAGGGAAAATATGTGACCAAGGCCATGGAGTTGAAGATGAAATATGGAACTTTAACTCCGCAGCAGCAGGAAAAATACCGCAAAGGTACACCTCAGAAGAATTTCCAGACTACTGCTCCGGTAACGCCTGAAGTGCCGGCGCCACAGGCTGCAAAAGAAGAGCCGGTGAAAACAGCAGAGGCTCTTTCCGCAGAAGAAAAAGAAATTGAAGAAATACTAAAAAGTGTGGAATTTAAGATTCCAGGGGAGGAACCGGAAAACCCACCGCAGCTTCAGGAAAAGGTGGCTCAGGGAATCCGTGATGTATTCCAGGGAAATGCTTCTGCAGAAGAAGAGACCGCAGCAGCTATGGACCCGGCGGTCAGCCAGACACCGGAAGAAAAAGGGTATGTGGTGAAAGACCTGGAGCCGGAGGATTTCGGAAAAACTACAGGATTTAAGCCTTTCCATATGGGAGAAGGCATGACCATGCAGGTAAAAGCAGAAGCGCCAAAATCTAAGAGCTTTGACCCGAAAGATTTCACACCGGGTTCTATAAAGACAAGTTCCAGGGAATTTGAACTGGATCTGGAAGCGCTTTTAGCTGAAACTGCAAATGAGTTAGCTCAGGCAGTGGCAGAGGAAACCGGAGAACAGGAAGCAACAGAAGAGCCAGCCCATGCAGAAGTTCTTGAAACTGAATCTGTGGAAAATGTGGAAAATGCAGAAGAGGCGCAGACAGCGGAGCCAGAGGTGGTTTCGGAACAGGTGGTTGAGCCAGAAGAAGCTGTGGAAGCCTCTGTTTCAGTGGAAGAACCAGCACAGGAACAGGCTGTAAAGGTAGCATCAGTGGCAGAAAGTCTCAGTCAGGCATTGGCAGCTAAAGCAGAAGAAGTTGACGCGCTGGCAGCCGGAATGACTCAGGAAGTAGTAATTCCACAGAGTGAACCAGAGAAGATACCGGATGTTACAGAAGAAATCCAGCAGGAAACAGTTTTGGAAGCACCAGAAGAGATTTCCGAAGCATCGGAAGAAATTTTAGAAGTTTCCGAAGAACAGGTGGAAGTGATTCCAGAGGAAGAAGAGGAAATCCTGCCAGCAGAGGAAACACCGGAAGAGATTATAGAAGAAACCATAGAGGAACTAGAACAGATTGAGATAGAACCAGAGGAACTGGCAGCCGAAGCATTTGCTGTTACGGAAGAGGCGGAAACAGTAAGCCCGGCAGAGCCAGAACCGGAAATAGAAGAAGGCGCTACCAAAGAGTTTCCGGTAGAAAAAGTAAAGGAAGCTCTGGGAGAAATTGATTTATCCAAAGCCTTAGAAGAGGAATTAGAGGATACGGATACTTCCAAACAGGACGATTCTCATATAAAGCGTGTGACAGCGTCTGTTGCGACAGAGGAAGGACATAAAACCACAGCCTTTAGCACAGCAGTGGAAGGACTGATGCGCCATCACCTGACAGAAGAGGAACACAGACGTTTGTTTACCTATTTCTTCCCGATTCCAGGCATGTCACAGCAGATTAACGAAGCTTTGGATACTGCTCAGGAATCAGCATGTGCCAAGACTTCCCAGGCGGGAAATATTATTGTCACCGGAAGAGAAGGTTCAGGAAAAACAAGACTTTCCGAGGGCCTGATTAAAGCATTGTGCAAAGAACGTCAGATGGAAGGCGCAAAAGTAGCCTATATTACAGCAGAGAAGCTGAATAAGAAAGATCCTGTTGCAGTGGTAGGAAAACTTTCCGGAGGATTTCTGGTAGTAGAAAATGCAGGAGAGCTGAAGGAAGAGGTTGTGGAAAACATGTCTAAAGCTATGGAGTTTAAGACCAACCGCCTCACGGTGATTCTGGAAGATTTAAAACCTGGTATCCGCAGACTGGAAGAGAAATTCCCTGAGTTTATGAAGAAATTTGATTCCAGGATTGTGATCCCTGTGTTTACTAATGATGAGCTGGTATCCTTTGCAAAAACCTATGCAAAAGAGCTGGGATATAAGATTGACGATATGGCAGTGCTTGCTTTGTATACACTCATTGGAGACAATCAGAATGAGGAAAATCCGGTAGCAGTAGGTATGGTTCGTGAAATGATGGACGAAGCCATTGCAAGAGCCTCCAGAAAAGGCAGAAGAGCCGGCAAAAAAGTGAGCAAGAGACATTTAGATGAAACAGGCAGAATTATGTTATACGAAAAAGATTTTGATATCTAAGCAGGAGGAATGAGAATGACAGCCCCTTATCTGGGAAATCCAAAGAGAACCATAGAAGTTCTCCAGAAATATGAATTTGTTTTTCAGAAAAAGTTCGGGCAGAATTTCCTCATAGATACCCATGTGCTGGATAAAATCATAAATGCTGCAGAGATTACAAAGGAAGATTTTGTATTGGAGATTGGTCCTGGTATCGGGACCATGACCCAGTACCTGGCCTGTGCAGCAAGAGAGGTTTATGCAGTAGAAATCGACAAAGCACTGATTCCTATTTTAGAAGATACTCTTCAGGACTATGATAATGTGACAGTTCTCAATGAAGACATTCTCAAAGTAGACATCAGGAAACTGGCAGAGGAGCACAACCAGGGAAAACCCATTAAAGTTGTGGCGAATCTGCCATATTATATTACCACACCGATTATTATGGGATTATTTGAGGAACATGTGCCTATAGAATCCATTACCGTTATGGTGCAAAAAGAAGTTGCAGATAGAATGCAGGTAGGACCCGGGACAAAGGACTATGGAGCCCTGTCTCTGGCAGTACAGTATTATGCCGAGCCGTATATTGTGGCCAATGTTCCGCCTAACTGTTTTATGCCAAGACCCAAGGTAGGAAGCGCAGTAATCCGTCTTACCAGACATAAAGAAGCGTCGGTTAAGACGGTAGATAAAAATTGATGTTTCGTCTTATTCGGGCATCTTTTAACCAGAGACGTAAAACACTGGTAAACAGTTTAAAAAATTCACCGGAGCTTTCCTTTAGCAAGGAGGAGATTCAGGCGGCCATTGCAGCCTGCGGATTTTCAGAAGGTGTCAGAGGAGAGGCTTTGACGCTGGCAGATTTTGCAGCTCTGACCAATGAATTGAAAAAATAGATAAAACAAAGAGGATGTCATTCTCACATCTTATGGATGATTGAATGACACCCTCTTTTTCTATAAATATTAAAGGAAGGAGAGCCGACTCTTACGAGTCGACATATGAAAAAGAAAATATAAAAATAACTTGCTCTGTATTATTTTTATGATATTAGTATATCCCAGAATTATGTTCAAATCGTGTTGAAGTTGTGAAGAAATCATGAACGAAAATCAAACCTTTTATGAATGTTAAAAATTTACCGGGATTGGAGGTCAAATAATTTCCAAATCTTTATGGTGTGTCTGGATTTGAAGATGCTGAATATCCAGAAAACATTCCACACACACGCGAATACCACCCATAAGCCGGAAATATCCTGCAATTTGGATGAGATGATTTTGCAGTCCCGGTTCTGGTGCTTTGAGAGATATTCCAGGATACGGGAATTAATATCTGGTATGTAATTGGAAAAAGCGCTGTTAATCACAATTAAATCCGTATTAAAGGTATTGATAATATTGTTGATTCCAATGGACATATATTTAACAAACAAATCCATCATTTCCAGGGCAGCAGGGAGCTTTTGCTGGTAATCGGCCAGAAACTGGTCCATGGTTACCTGGATTTGTCCGGTGCGGGCAGCATATTCCTCTAAAATGGCTTTTTCGGAGGCATATTGTTCCAGGCAGCCGCAGTTTCCGCAAGGGCAAGGTTTTCCGTCTGGAAACAGAATGGTATGACCAAATTCTCCTGCATAACCGTCATGCCCTTTATATAAATGCTCACCAATTAAAATCCCCATACCAATACCATCATGGACATTAATGTGAATCATATTTTTATATCCAAAATGAAAAGCAGATTCTCCCAGCACAGAGAAATTAGATTCATTTTCCACAATCACAGGTAAATGGAAGATATCTTCCAAAATTTGTCCCAAATCAGGCTGAGGCAGTGGATAGTAGGGGGTAAACAAAATTCGGTTATTGTTTACAACACCATAGATTCCAACAGCAATTCCAACAATGCCATAAGGGGTATGGGAATATTTTGCAATCTGCCCGGCAATAATTTCCTTCAAAAGAGAGAGAAGCTCCTGATCCTGGTAAAAGGCGTATTCCTGGACCTTGCAGTTTTCACCTTTTAGATTAGCTGCAAGGGTAATAATCTGGTTTGGCCGCACATCAATAGCCAGAGCGTATCCGCAGTTTTTTTGAAATTCCAGAAGAATAGGCTTTCTTCCCATGGCAGTTTTGGCGCTGCCGATTTCCAGAACCAAATTTTGCTGCAAGAGATCCTGAACAATATTGGAGATAGTAGCTTGGTAAGATTCAGTTGTTTCGCCAGTTCTGCCCTGGAAACGGAGGATGATTCACAAGATACTCCAGTACCAGGCGCCTGTTATTATCACGTATCATTTCCTGGTTGGCAATAGACATAATAGAAAACTCCTTTTTCATATAAATTCCAAAATAATCATAATCCTATCATACACTGTTCTTTCAAGCCCGGCAACCAGAATTTGTTTATTGACTATACAAACTGTAAAGAATAGTATGCAAATGCTTTATATAAGGTTTAGAGAATCTTTAGATACAGAACACCAGGAGACGTGTTATAATTGCTTATATAGTTCAGGCGGATTTTTTGAATGCGCTTTGAGGCTAAAAGAGATATAAAAACAGGAGAGATGAGATATGATGAAAAAAAGAGGAATTGCTGTATTGTTAGCTGGGATGATGCTGGTGGCCTCACCCCTTACAGTTCTGGCAGACAGGGAAGACGCGAAGCTGAATGTTCCGTATGTGTCTTTGGGGGCAGATTTAAACGCACAGGAGCGGGAAACCGTTTTGAGACTGCTGGATGTTACGGAGGAAGATTTAAAGAAGTATACGGTGGCAACTGTGACAAACCAGGATGAACATGATTTTTTGGATTCTTATCTGGATAAGAGTGTCATTGGCTCCAGAGCCCTTTCTTCTGTGCTGGTAGAAGGGAAAAAGGATGGGAATGGAATTAACGTAAAGACTAAGAATATTACTTACTGTACACCGGGTATGTATGAGAATGCTCTGGCTACAGCAGGAATTAAGGACGCAGATATTGTGGTGGCAGGTCCTTTTAACATTTCAGGAACTGCAGCTTTGGTAGGAGCCATTAAATCCTATGAAAACATGACAGGGGAAAAGGTCAATACGGAGAATGTAGAGACTGCAACTAATGAGCTGGTGATTACCGGACAGGTGGCAGAAAGCGTAGGAGACCAGGAAAAAGCAGAGCAGCTTATAGGCGCGATTAAAGAGCAGGTAGTAGAGGGAGAAGCAGTTACCACAGAGGAAATTGAAAATGTGGTAGAACAGGCAGCCCAGGAAATGAAAATTGAGCTGTCAGAAGAGGACAGACAGGCCATTGTGTCTTTGATGGAGAAAATTGATGATCTGGATCTGGATATTGAAAGCCTGAAAGAACAGGCCAAAAACCTCTATGACAAAATCGCAAGCCTGGATTTAGATTTAAACATTGACGGAGAACAGGTAAAAGGATTCTTCCAGAAAATCGTAGATTTCTTTAAGGGATTATTTGAATAGGAACAAAAGAGGGAGACTATCCAAAACTATGTTAGTCTAGTTTTGGATAGTCTCCCCAATTACTGCCATTAACGTGTCTCAGCGGCTTCCGATTCAGGCAGTTTTCCTGCTTGTGCTGCCAATTTTTTTCCTGTGATCTTACGCGACGTTCCAGTTTTTTTATGTCTTCGGAAGGGGGCAGTTCCTCCGGCCTGATTCCACGCTGCCCAAGCATTCCACGCACAGAAAGATTATTCTGCACGTGTTCACCAGTGATGGCATGTTCGCCTGTAGGTCTTTTTCTTCTACATTATAGTTGGTCATTTCTGTTGCTAGATTCTTTGCCGCAATCGTCAGTGTAGGAAGAAAGTCTGCAAGAGGGCGATTATCTTTCACACCCAGGCGTGCTTTCATTTCCATTGTAGTGTGGCCGCCAAACAGAGCCTGATCGCCTTTGGAACGAATGCGACCAAAACCAGCATCATCGACACCACGTTCATAGATATTCTGAGAAAGACGTTTTTCAGATTCGCGCAGTCGGCCACGGGCCTCTGTACGCTCAATAAGCGCAATACGTTCTTCAATCAGTTCCTGCCTTCGAGTCTGTACTGCAAAGTAGCTCTGTGCAAACGCAATTTCTTCTTTTTTCGGGTCGTCGTTCTGTGCAATCAAATAACAGGCATAGCGGGTGAGCATATAATCTTTAATCTCTCTATGTGCGCCACTACCAAGAGAAACCATTTTCGTGACCTCACGAAATGTTGGACACCCTAATACCACTGGTTTCACAGGAATCCATTGCACGTAAAATGGCTTTGTCAAAGTTTTCCCAACGCTCATAGCCAAGCAAGGGCATTAATTCACGAGCATACCAAAATTCAACGTTTGCGGTTTTATCGCTGTGTACAACAAGGTCAAACTGTTCCTTAATCTGGCTAACTCTCTTTCTATCCATTCTGTTTCCTCCGTATGATCCAGTACAAATTCTTTCAACTTGGCTGATATGTTAAATTTTTAGAGTATCTTATTTTGAAGGATTATTAATTTATAAATCCAGTCTCATATCTCCAGCCTTAATAAGATTGAGTTTTCGCATACCATTTGCAATGCCAAGGGTGAGAAGGCCGGGAAGTATGAAGTACATGAGCGATATTTTCAGCAGGAGTATTGCGGAATCCTGAGTAGGCGCCATGGTTTGCCAGGACATGATTGGACCCAGAAGAACAGTGGTTCCAAGTCCGGCTCCGGCAGTGCTGTTAGTCATTTTTGCCACAAGGACGCCTATGGGGCCAAGGATTGCACTGGAAAGAAGGGAAGGCAGCCAGATAAGAGGCCGTTGGAGAATTTTAGGAAATTGAAGTTTGGAGGTTCCAAGTCCTACTGCCAGAAGACCAAAAATACCATTGTCCTTATATCCTGCCAGGGCGAATCCAATCATATTGCAGCAGCAGCCAATGGTTGCTGCTCCGGCGGCTAAACCGGATAGTTGCAGCATAGCGGCCAGGGCGGCGGCGTTTAAGGGAAAGGTACAGGCCATTCCCATGAAAACAGCCAGTGTGATACTCATGACAAGTGGCTGCTGCTGCGTTCCCCAGGAGATAAGCTCTCCCAGCTTTTCCATGAGACTGCTTACAGGAATACCGATCCAGAATCCGCACAGGCAGCCCCCCAGAATACCAAAAAGGGGCGCAGGAGATAATCCAGGCTGGTTTTTCCCAGAAGAAAACGGGAAATTTCAATGGCTGCAAAAGCAGCCAGAAAGGCGCCAAGAGGGTCGCCGTAACCCATTTCCAGGAAGGATTTTGGTTCTGTAAAGAAGCTTCCATTTAGAATTTCCTGAGAAAAAGCTCCCGTCATGCCGGCGATTGCAGCGCAGAGGCAGGAAAAGGTGTTTTCCCCAAGGCGGCTGGCAATTCCGATACCGATACCAGCGCCTGTAAGAGAAATCGCCATAGCGCCGCTGTTTTGAAGGAACGTGCCTGCAGAACCATGGAACAACAAGCCGATTTGCTGAAGAGCCATACCCAGAATCCAGGTGACAAATAGGCCACAGGCCATACCCCGGAAACCTTCAATAAAAAAACGGTGAAAAATATTCTTCATAGCTTAGTCTAATTTCAGATTTTTAAACAGAGAGCCAAGAGAAGTAGAGATTTCTTCACTTTCTGGAAGCTCATAATCTGGTTCTTCTTCTTTTTCTTCCGGCACTTCAATGAGAGCCTTCATGCTCAGACTGATTTTTCCGTCTTCATTTTTAATTACTTTTGCAGTTACCGTATCACCTACAGACAGAACAGCCTTTGGATGTTTGATGCGTTTTTCGGAAATCTGAGAAATATGCACCAGTCCTGAAATGCCATTTCCAAGAGAAACAAACGCGCCATAAGTCTGAAGAGATTCCACGGTTCCCTCAACAATACTTCCTACTTTAATCTGGTCAACCTGTTCTCTTTTCTTAGCAGCAGCCCGCTCCTGAAGAATTTCCTTAGCAGAGAGCAGCAGCCGGTTTTCCTGTTCATCCACCTCCATGACACGAACCATAAGAGTTTTCTTCAAATAATCTTCTGGATTTTCTACATAATTTAATGCCAGTCTGGAAACTGGGATAAAAGCCCGGATGCCTTCCACATAAGCAATTACACCGCCTTTTACAATGCCCTCTACGGTGACCTCAAATTCTGTTTTGTCTTCCTTCATCTGCTCCAACTTGTCCCACACAAGCATGTCATCATCCCGGAAATTTGAGAAGGATGCGTTGATTTCATCTGCGTAGTCATCCATGGTTTCCTGTTTTTTCATTTCTTCTGTCATTGTGTTACCTCCCAAGTTAAAATTCGATTTTAAACCGTGCAATCATTATAACATAATTGCTATAAATTTAGAAGTATGTTACTATAATGGCAAAATACCTTAAAAAACAGAAAGGCAAGGAAGAATGGCGAAGCAGGGGAAGATTTATATTATAGGGCACAAAAATCCAGATACAGATTCCATATGTTCTGCGATTGCATATGCAGATATTAAAAACCGGCTGAACTCAGGGAAAAAGTATGCAGCGAAAAGAGCCGGACAGATTAATGAAGAGACAGAATATGTTTTAAAACGTTTTGGTGTAGAAGCGCCGGGATATCTTTCGGATGTAGGAACCCAGGTAAAGGATATGGAAATCAGGGAGACGCCGGGAGTCCCAAATAATATTTCCATTAAAGACGCCTGGTCTATTATGAAAAAAAGCAGTGCAGTAACGCTTCCCATTACAAAAGAGGACGGACAGTTAGAGGGATTGATTACCACAGGAGATATTGCAAATTCTTACATGGACGCCCATGATAATTACTTTTTGTCCAATGCAAGAACTCAGTACAGAAGCATTGCCAACACAGTGGAGGGAACGGTTGTGACGGGAAATTCCCATGGGTATTTCATCCGGGGAAAAGTAGTCATAGGCGCGGCTCATCCCAATAAACTGGGAGAGTTTTTGGAAGAGGAAGATCTGGTGATTCTGGGAGACCGTTATGAAGACCATTTGTGCGCTATTGAACAGAATGTAAGTTGTATGATTGTATGCAATAATGCAGAGGTATCTCATGATATTGTAGAGGCTGCAGAGCGTAATCAATGCGTAGTTATCCGGTCTTCCCTGGATACGTTTACCGTTGCAAGGCTGATTAATCAGAGTATTCCTGTAAAACACATTATGAAAAAGGAAAACCTGATTACCTTCCAGACTGATGATTTTACGGATAACATTAAGGATATCATGGTAAAAACCCGTCACAGAGCCTTTCCGGTGGTAAATAAACATGGCAAATACATAGGAACTGTGTCCAGACGAAATTTGCTGGGAATGAAGAAAAAGCAGTTGATTCTGGTAGACCATAACGAAAAAACTCAGGCTGTAGACAATATTGATGCGGCAGAGATTCTGGAGATTATTGACCATCACAGATTAGGTTCTCTGGAAACCCTGCAGCCCATTATGTTCCGAAATCAGCCTGTTGGCTGCACAGCAACCATTATGTATCAGATGTATACAGAAAAAGCGCTGGAAATCAGTCCGGCTATTGCAGGACTTTTGTGTTCTGCCATTATTTCAGACACCTTGATGTTCCGTTCTCCAACCTGTACTTCAGCGGATAAAATGGCAGCAGGGGCCCTTGCGCTCATTGCGGGAATTAATATTGAGGAACATGCAAAGGAAATGTTTACTGCCGGAAGTAACTTAAGAGGAAAGACCGCAGAAGTTATTTTCTATCAGGATTTCAAACGTTTTACAGCAGATACTGTGAACTTTGGAGTTGGGCAGATTAGTTCTATGAATGCAGAAGAGCTGGCAGATTTGAAACAGAGACTGATTCCTTTTATGCAGCATGAATGTGGAAAGAACGGAATTTCTATGGTATTTTTCATGCTGACCAATATTTTGGAAGAATGTTCAGAAATTATTTGTTACGGAGAAGGCAGCGGACGTCTGGTAGAGGAGGCTTTTGAAGTAAAAGAAGCGCAGGGCGGCTATATTCTTCCGGGAGTAGTCTCAAGAAAGAAACAGTTGATTCCGGCTTTTATCGGGACTTTACAGCAGAATAATTAAAGATGGAAATGAGGTTGTATTATGCCAAAAATAGAGTGGAAACCAGGAAATATGCTATATCCCCTGCCGGTTGTCATGGTAAGTGTGGCAGATGAGGAAGGGCACGATAATATTATTACGGTAGCATGGGCGGGAACTGTGTGTACCAATCCTCCTATGGTGTCTATTTCTGTGCGCCCGGAACGGTATTCATATAAAATGCTTATGGAAACCAGAGAATTTGTCATTAATCTCACAACAGAAAAACTGGCTTATGCTACAGACTACTGTGGTGTAAAATCAGGCAGAGATGTGGATAAATTTAAAGCGGTACACCTTACCAGACAGCCCGCGTCCCATGTGGGAGCGCCTATGATTAAAGAATCTCCGGTGTCTATTGAATGCAGGGTACGGGAAGTCCAGGAATATGGAAGTCACAGCGTTTTCACAGCGGATGTGCTGGCAGTGCATGTGGATGATAAATACATGGATGAAAAGGGCAAATTCGACTTAGCTCTGGCAAATCCTATTGTATATTCTCACGGAGAATATTACGGACTTGGGAAAAAGCTGGGAACCTTTGGATATAGCATTAAGAAAAAAAACAGAAAAAGCAGAGGAAAACGGAGAAATGAAAAAAGATAATCTGGTACTTATTGGAATGCCCGGAGTTGGAAAAAGTACAGTTGGAGTCATTCTTGCCAAGGTGCTTGGCTATGAGTTTTTGGATTCTGATTTGCTGATTCAAAAAGAAGAGAATGCGCTTTTGCGGGAAATTATTGAAAAAAAAGGGCTGGATGGTTTCCTGGAAATTGAAAACAGAGTCAATGCTTCTATAGAAACCACGAAAGCGGTTATTGCCACCGGGGGAAGTGTGGTATACTGCCAGGAAGCCATGGAGCATTTAAAGGAAATCGGAACAGTAATTTACTTAAAATTAGACTATAGTATTTTGCAGAGAAGACTGGGAAATCTAAAAGGAAGAGGGGTTGTTCTGCGGGAAGGACAGACTTTAAAGGGGCTTTATAATGAGAGAACCCCATTGTACGAAAAGTATGCCGATATTGTAATTGATGAGAAAAAGTTGAATGTAGAACAGACTTTACAGAAAATTCTGGAGGAACTGGAAAAATAATAGAGAATAGAGTGGGCAAAAAGGCTCAATTACAGGAATATGTTAATTTTTATTTACAAATGGTGGCATCTGTTATAATATAATAGTTAAGCCATAAAATAAAATAGAAAGGGAGTTTTTGTGCCATAGGCACCGGGCTTCCTGGATTACATGTGCAGATAATGATTCGAGTATGGCTTTTATAAGACGAGAAACCTGCAAAGCAGCAGGAATACCATAAATTGAGACAGGCCTGAGGGTCTAAAAATTAAGAGGTGTGTATATGGAACAGTATGTTATCAAAGGCGGGAATCCGTTGGTTGGAGAAGTAGAGATTGGCGGAGCAAAGAACGCAGCCCTTGCCATATTGGCAGCAGCAATTATGACAGATGAAACGGTACACATTGAGAACTTACCGGATGTAAGGGATATTAATGTTCTGTTAGAAGCAATTAAGGAAATCGGTGCAGTTGTGGAACGCATCAGCTACAGAAGTGAAAATTGTTGGCTCCACCATTGGAAATATCAGCGTGGAATATGAATATATCAAAAAAATCAGAGCTTCCTACTATCTTCTGGGAGCGCTTCTGGGAAAATATAAAAATGCGGAGGTTCCCCTTCCAGGTGGCTGTAATATCGGAAGCCGCCCTATTGATCAGCATTTAAAAGGATTCAGAGCCCTGGGAGCATCTGTGGATATTATCCATGGCGCAGTTGTTGCAAAAGCAGATCAGTTGCTTGGAAAGCATATTTTCCTGGATATGGTTTCTGTAGGAGCTACCATTAACATTATGATGGCAGCAGCCATGGCTCAGGGAAATACCACCATTGAAAATGCGGCAAGAGAGCCCCATGTAGTAGATGTGGCGAACTTCCTGAACAGTATGGGTGCTAATATTAAAGGCGCAGGTACGGATGTTATCCGTATCCGTGGAGTGGAAAAGCTTCATGGTACAAGCTATTCTATTATTCCGGACCAGATTGAGGCAGGAACATTTATGTGCGCTGCCGCTGCAACTATGGGAGACATTATGGTGAAAAACGTAATTCCCAAGCATCTGGAGGCAACCACTGCAAAATTAGAAGAGATTGGATGCCAGGTGGAAGAGTTTGATGATGCAGTACGCGTAGTGGCTAATAAGCGCCTGAAACGTACCAATGTGAAGACCATGCCTTATCCGGGCTATCCTACAGATATGCAGCCTCAGTTTTCTGTGGCACTAACCTTGGCAGAAGGGACAAGCATTGTAACCGAGAGTATTTTTGAGAACCGCTTTAAATATGCCGCAGAGCTGGCAAGAATGGGAGCAAATATCAAGGTGGAAGGAAATACTGCTATTATTGACGGCGTTCCGAAACTCACAGGTGCAAGAGTATGCGCCCCTGACTTGCGCGCAGGCGCGGCCCTGGTTATTGCGGGTCTTGCTTCTGAAGGCATTACCATTGTGGATGATATTGTATACATCCAGAGAGGTTATGAGCGTTTTGAAGAAAAGCTGAGAAGCCTGGGCGCAGAGATTGAAAAAGTTTCCAGTGAAAAGGAAATTAAGAAATTCCAGTTACGGGTGGGATAAAAAAGGCTTGACGAACCGGAAAAAACCTTGTATTGTAATAAACGAAAACAGAAAACAATTTATATTTTCTCTTATTCAGAGTGATGGAGTTACATAGGAACTGTGAAGTCACGGCAACCCCGCCATGCGGAAGGTGCCAACCTGAGCGAGTAGTCGAACAATAAGAGGATTCATTTTAGAACGATATGAGTCCGCTTAGTGCGGACTCTTTTTTGGTGATTAAACCTCAAGAGAAAATATAACCTCAAAGAAAGGAAAGATACTATGGAAAAAAGATTATTTACTTCCGAATCTGTAACCGAAGGACATCCAGACAAGATGTGCGATGCCATTTCTGATGCCATCTTAGATGCTCTGATGGAAAAAGACCCAATGAGCCGCGTAGCATGTGAAACTACTGTAACTACAGGTATGGTTATGGTTATGGGTGAAATCACAACAAAGGCATATGTAGATATCCCTAAAATTGTAAGAGATACCGTAAGAGAAATCGGCTACACCAGAGCAAAATATGGCTTTGATGCAGATACCTGCGGTGTTATCACTACCATTGACGAACAGTCCACAGATATTGCTATGGGCGTTGACAAAGCTCTGGAAGCAAAAGAAAACAAAATGTCAGAAGAAGAACTGGATGCTATCGGAGCTGGTGACCAGGGTATGATGTTTGGTTTTGCTTCTGATGAAACAGAAGAATATATGCCATATCCTATTGCACTGGCACACAAGCTGGCACTTCAGCTTACCAAGGTGCGTAAAGACGGAACACTGACTTATTTAAGACCAGATGGAAAATCCCAGGTAACTGTAGAGTATGATGAAAATGACAAACCGGTACGTTTAGATGCAGTAGTATTGTCCACACAGCATGATTCGGATGTGACACAGGAACAGATTCACACAGATATTAAGAAATATGTATTTGATCCGGTTCTGCCTGCTGAAATGGTAGATGAAAATAACAAAATTTTTCATCAATCCTACAGGACGTTTTGTAATCGGCGGACCTCACGGGGACAGCGGTCTTACCGGACGTAAGATTATTGTAGATACTTATGGCGGGTATGCGCGTCACGGCGGCGGTGCTTTCTCAGGAAAAGACTGTACCAAGGTAGACCGCTCTGCAGCTTATGCGGCACGTTATGTAGCAAAGAATATTGTAGCAGCAGGTCTGGCTAAGAAATGTGAGATTCAGCTTTCTTACGCTATCGGTGTTGCTCACCCAACTTCTGTTATGGTAGATACTTTCGGAACAGGAAAACTTTCTGATACACGTTTGGTAGAAATCATTCGTGAAAACTTTGATTTAAGACCAGCCGGCATTATTAAAATGTTAGATTTACGTCGTCCGATTTACAAACAGACAGCAGCTTACGGACATTTCGGAAGAAATGATTTAGACCTGCCATGGGAAAAACTGGATAAAGTAGATGTGTTAAAGAAATACTTATAAAAAATATAAGAAAAGAGCTAACCTAATCATGCATCTGGAATATTGTACAGTTACAGCTCAGTCTGCGTTCACTTTGAGCCTGTAGTCTCAAAGCGTACTCCACAGATTCGCTGGAACTGTATCAATATTCTGGATAGCAGTTATCTAGTGGGATAGCTCTTTTTTATTTTATATATGTGAAGTGTTTTTTAAGTATTCTCTGGCTTCCCTGCACATTTGTTCCAGGGTAAATACTTTTACGTGACTGCCGGATATAACTTCAAACCCACTGACAAAATCGGATTTGGAGAATAAATAATACCATTGCCGGGTGTCTGGAAAAAGGCTGGCATGCTTTCTCAAATCATGCAGGGCTTCCAGGTCGATCCACTGGTCTGTCCAGAAACAGGAGCCTAACAGGATTTCTTTTGGAGCAGAGGCGGCAATAGAAACATATTCGGTGCGTTTCTTGGTAGGATGCTGTCCCCACCACATACCAATCTGTTCAAAATCAAAAGGTGCAGTGCCCATTTCTTTTTCTAATGCCAAAAAGTCGCGGCATACCTCCTCAAAAGAAGCTTTGAGCCAGTCTTTCAGGACAGGGCTTACAAAACGGTGAAAGATATTTTCGCCCATACCGGCTTCAATTTCGGATTGATAAGGATAGACAAAGGTATACCAGAAACGAAATACTCCATCTGAAATTTCATAAAGGGTACGCCGGCTGCCCTGGTCTTCTGTAACGGGTATAATCCGGTTTACCAGATTATGAGATGACAGGGAGGATAGAAGACTGCTGGCTGCGCTTGGGGTAAGATCTGTGCTGTCGCAGACTCCTGGAGTTTCCGGCTTTCACAGCCAAGAGCTGCCAGAATAGAACCCATGACAGCAGAACCGGAATAATAAGTTCTGGTAAGGGTGGGGATTCTGCGGTAAAACAGACCATCTTCCCCAAAAAACAGATGTAAAAGAAGGTGGTCCATACTTTCTTTTCCTGTAAATGCCTGCATATAAGAAGGATTGCCTCCGGTAATACGGTAGATAAGAAGCTGCTCCTCCAGGGTTCTGTATGGATAAAAAGCCCGCATTTCAAAAAATGAAAATTTCGGAAGAAGCATGGTGTGGGCTTCTTTTTTTTGTTCTTTTTCATATAAATGCCCTGGTTTGCACAGGAGAATGAAAAGATTTGCGCCGGAGGTGCTTTTTTCTCCAAAGCATGAAGCATGGTTGGAAACCGCTTGTTCTGGGAAATCAGATAGGAGACATCATCCAGAATGAGAACAAGAGGTTCGCTTAAAGATGACTTTGCCAGAAGGCGGAAAATTTCTGAGAATTTTTTTGTTGTTTGAAATTGTTCATCCAGGCGGCGGACACATAAATTTTTAAATAAACGGAAGTTTTCTTCATAGAGTACAGGGGAGGCTTTGAAGTAAAGCACCTGTTTTTCTTTGGAAAATTCCTGAAGCAGTCTGGTTTTTCCCATTCCTGGATGCGCATACAGGGAAACAATCTGGATTCCGCCTTTCTGATATTGTTGATTTAATTGAAAGAGTAGTTTTCCTTTATCAATGAACATAGTATTTCTCCTAAGTATTAGATGTTTTTGGTACTGTTTTTTGATACTTACATTTTAGGTGGGGTTTGAAGGAAAGTCAAAGGATTTCGAGAAGTTTTTTTATAGAAAGTTTAGATTTAGATTTTGATTTGTTTAGAGGAAAAGAGAGAAAGATATGGTATAATAAAATATACGAATGATTGCACAGTAAAGAAAAGTGAAAGAGGCAGTAGCCATGAAGTTAAAAACAAGGATTATTATTTCTTTTTTCATTATTGTATTGGAGCCCCTTCTTTTTACGGGAATTGCATTTTGGGCTTTTACTCAATACCAATTCAGCATGATTGAGAAGCAATATGGAATCGAAGACCCCACTTATGAAAGTCTGACCAATATGGCAGAGGTGGTAAATCATCTTACCAATGAAATAATAGAAAATATCAGGGTGGTTGCGCAGACAACCCCGTCCAGGTTTGAGGATATCGTATATCTGGATGACCTGAACAGAGAGCTTCAGGAAATGCATTCCTATATTCTGGTTCAGGAGAATGACAGAATTACGTATTATGGATGTGAAACTTATCCCCAGGAGTTGGTGGAAAAATTAGGAAAATTCCAGGATTTTGATGCCAGTACCAATGCCGGCCTTTATCTTGGAGGGCGGGTACAGGTGCTTGTGAAACAGGTGACTTTTGAAACGTCCCAGATAAAAGACGGAAGTGTGTTTATTGTTTCTAATATTCTGGAGACACTTCCTCAAATGAAAGATTTGTTCAAAAATATGCTGGTAACCGTGGTTGTGATTTTAGTAACAACAGCGCTGGGACTTACCTGGTGGATTTACAGAGGTGTGATTGCGCCTCTGGATAAATTGCGTATGGCAACGCAGAAGATTAAATCCGGAGATTTGAACTTCACAGTATCTTCGGAAGGCGTCAGCGAGATTGCAGATTTGTGTCAGGATTTTGAGGAAATGCGCCAGAGGCTCAAGGAAAATGCAGAGGAGAAGGTGGAGTTTGACCGGGAAAGCAAGGAGCTTATCAGTAATATTTCTCATGACCTGAAAACACCTATTACAGCAGTGAAGGGATATGTAGAGGGAATCATGGATGGTGTTGCCAATACACCGGAGAAAATGGAGCGCTATATCAAGACGATTTATAATAAATCCAATGAAATGGACAGACTAATTAATGAGCTGACCTTTTATTCCAAGATGGATACCAATAAGATTCCGTATACCTTTAATAAGATTATGGTTACAGAATTTTTTGACGATTGCGCAGAGGATCTTCACATGGAGTTAGAAGCTAAGAATGTGGACTTTTCTTATTCCAATTATGTGGAACCGGAGGTTATGGTCATTGCAGATGCGGAGCAGATTAAGCGGGTTGTAAATAATATTGTAAGCAATTCCCTGAAATATACAGATGCAGGCAAGCAGCAAAAGATTAATCTCAGGGTAAAGGATGTGGGAGATTTTATTCAGGTAGAAATAGAGGATAACGGAAAAGGAATTGCAGCAAAGGATTTGCCGAATATTTTTGACCGGTTTTACCGGACAGATGCCTCCAGAAATTCATCCAAGGGAGGAAGCGGCATAGGGCTGTCAATTGTGAAGAAAATTATGGAAGACCATGGTGGAAAAGTCTGGGCAACCAGCAAAGAGCATACAGGGACAGTAATGTATTTTGTCCTTAGAAAATATCAGGAGGTACCGGCAAATGAGTAAGATTTTAATTATTGAGGATGAGGAAGCCATTGCAGATTTAGAGAAGGACTATCTGGAATTAAGCGGCTTTCAGGTGGAAATTGAAAACAGAGGAGATGTTGGACTAAAGAAAGCTCTGGAGGAAGATTATGATTTGTTTATTCTGGATTTAATGCTTCCGGAAGTGGATGGATTTGAAATCTGCAGGGAAATCAGGAATCAGAAAAATACCCCGATTATTATGGTTTCTGCAAAGAAAGATGATATTGATAAATCCGCGGCCTTGGGCTTGGGGCAGATGATTACATGACAAAGCCTTTTAGCCCAAGCGAACTTGTGGCAAGGGTAAAAGCGCATCTGGCAAGATATGAGCGCCTCATTGGTACAGGTGTCCAGGAAAATGATGTTATTGAAATCCGTGGACTGAAAATTGATAAAACTGCCAGAAGAGTGTGGATTAATGGGGAAGAAAAGAACTTTACCACCAAGGAATTTGACCTTCTGACTTTCCTGGCGCAGAATCCTAACAGGGTGTTTACCAAAGATGAACTGTTCAAAGAAATATGGGCAATGGAATCTATTGGAGATATTGCTACGGTTACTGTGCATATTAAGAAGATTCGGGAGAAAATTGAGTTCAACACAGCGAAGCCTCAGTATATTGAGACAATCTGGGGAGTTGGATATCGGTTTAAGGTGTGAGAGTATACAGAGATTTTGGAGTTTAAAGTGGGCTGTTGTATCGAAGTGTAGTTGGGTGCAACAGTCTTTGTTATTAAAAAAAATAAGGAACCAATGCGGGCATCAGTTCCTCGGAAAAACGTTCAAGTTTTTTGATCTACAATGTTATTATATGTAGCTAAGATTAAAATGTCAACAAGTTTGTATGTATAGGTTAGGGTATGTGAGCTTATTTTCTGTATTTGTTGCAAAATGTAGTAATTATTTTATTTGTAAAATGGTAGCACTCCTTGATGTTTATATTTTTTTCAAAGTATTCTTTATGTTGAGGCATTCTTTTGTGAAACAACCAATTTAACTGTTTAATACCATATTGCTTAATGCCACTGCTTTTTATTACGTTTAGGTATACATAGACCAAGATGATGAAGTCATGGACTACAGGATTCTTCATCCATGTTGTTCTGCTTTTTTCAGATATTGTTTTAATTTTTGAGATTTCAAATAAAATATCTTTATTCTTGTGAAGAACTACATTATAGGGTGCTTTGAGGCTATTAAGTAAACAATTATTGTGTGCTGCGGCATTTCTTAGAAATTTTATTGACCATAGATAACTGCTAAAATTATTTTTTGACGGATATTTTGAATAATATAGCTGATATAGGTCAATAAAGTGTCCAAAAGAGAGTACCTCTACAATTTCCCAGAGAGCATAGTTGTCATCTTCGTCTAAACGTTTTTGAATTAAAATTTAAATATTTTCAATTGCTTTTATAGAAGGTATTGAAGTCTTTACATTGAAAAGTCTCATATTCATTTACGCCAAAACATAAATATACCGCTGTTCATAGTCTTTCATACCCTGCAGATACATACCCTGCTGCATTAAATGTTCTGCCTGATTCAGAAACTCTTCTGAAATGATTTCCCCAGGCGCTAAAAGCGGGATTCCGGGGGGATACAAGTAAGCATACTCCGCAGAAACTCTGCCGCAGCTTTCTTTTAGAGGGATAGCTTCCGAAGACCCCTCTACTGCCTGCCAGATAGCACATTTCTGTTGATTTTGTGCTGCAAATTCGGTATTGGTAAACTTATGCATAGGTGTCTTTGCCTTTTTTGCATAAAAATTTTCGTCTATTTCCAGCAGAGCGTTTACCAGCCTGTCAAATCCTTCCTGGCTGTCCATAACACTTGTGAGCGCCAACACATATTGTTCTGCTTCCATTTCCATTTCCAGATGATATTTTGTTCTCAGAATTTCGTGAAGTTGTGGACCATTGACAGGCGCATCTACTGTTGAGATGACAAATTTGGATAAATCCATATCAAAAATGTTCCCTTGTTTTTTGAAATCTCTATCTGTCAAATGCAGAGTTTTCATAGCAGATAACTGCTTTCTTGCTTTTTTCATACGCAGAGAAAAAAAGTTCAAATTGTTCTGCGCCCTGTTCTTCTAAGAAGCGCAGGCAATAGGAAATTCCTCCCATTAAAAGATAGGAAGGACTGCTGGTTTCGTAAATACCAAGAAATTCTTCCAGTTTTTCAGTGGAGACTCTGTTGCCTTTTTGGTGAAGCAGAGCAGTTTGTGTCATAGCTGGTAATGTTTTATGTAAACTATGTATAACTACGTCAGCACCCAGTTCAAGGGCTGATATCGGAAAAGCCTGGTGGAAAGCAAAATGGGCGCCGTGTGCTTCGTCTACAATCAGTGGTATTTCATAGCGGTGTACAATTTCAGCAATCCTGGCTATATCTGACACAATCCCGTCATAGCTTGGAGAGGTGATTACAACAGCTTCTATGTCTTGATGTTCCAGGAGGGATTTTTCAACATTTTCCGGCGAGATACCGCCGTTTAATCCACAAAAAGATTCATACGATGGGTATAAATATACAGTTTCCAGGCCACGCAGGTAGGCGGCATGATATATTGCTTTATGGCAGTTCCTTGCCATGAGAAGTTTTCCGCCTCTGGAGGTACAGGCAGAAACTGCTGCCAGGATACCTGCTGTACTGCCATTTATTAAGAACCAGGTTTTATCTGCATGATATAAAGAAGCAGCTTTTTCCTGATTGTCTTTTATAATTCCTTCTGCATGGTGCAGATTGTCAAAATCCGTTATCTCCGTAATATCCACTTCGTAGGGATTCCTAAGATACGGAGAATGAACCTGGCGTTTGTGCCTGGCATGTGAAACGGATAAAAATCAGTCTGGCTGTATTCATATAAAGATTGGTCAAGGTAATTCATAAGTCTGTCTCCATTAAAATATTCGTGGCTTGCCGGTATAATCTGCCACACCAGTGGCAGCAAGCCAATGGAAACATTGGCTTGGATTGCATGTAATGCAATCATTATACCACAAAATAGAAATAATATCTGTGTGGATTTTTTACTTTCTTTATCCCATAAAGTGTGATAAAATAAAGAAAAAGCATTATTTTCTATTTATTCTATTAGCTCTGCTAATCTATTTTCAATTCTTTTTCGGAAAATTCTTGCTTTTACCCATGTCTATTGCAGGAGTTTTCGGAAAACAGAAATCTCCTGTACCTAATTAAAAAAGGAGGTTTCTATGAAAGAAGAGCCAAAACAGGGGAGTGAGGCTTCTTTGCCTGAATCCTCTCCGATTCAGTGGCATCCGGCTTTTTACGCTGGAATTCAAATTGAATTTGGCAAAGAGGCTAAGTATCTTACCTTTGAATCCGAACATCTGCTGGGCTCAAAACCTATGCAGATTGATGTTATCGTGAAAAAAGAGGAAAACAGAACACTAAAGAAAAATATTGGCAGAATATTCCGCAGATACAACATTATTGAGTACAAAGGCCCTGGGGATTATCTGAGTATTGATGATTTTTATAAGGTATATGGCTATGCCTGTTTTTATAAATCTGATACCAGAAGTGCAGACAGTATAAAAATTCAGGATTTGACTATTACTCTGGCAAGCCAGGGGTATCCGGGCAAACTTATTAATCATTTGCGGCAGAAACGTGGCTACGAAGTACGGTGTATAGAACCTGGTATCTATCAGGTAAGAGGTGATATAATTCCTATACAGATTCTTGTGACCAGGCGGATGTCTCCGGAAAAAATCTGTGGCTGCGGAATCTCACTGACCATATACAGAGTACAGAAGAAGCAAAAAAACTGTTGGAAGAATATAAGAAACATAAAACAGATAAACTTTACGAATCCATAGTGAACATTATTATGCATGCAAATAAGGATTTATTTAAGGAGATGGATATTATGTGTGAAGCATTGATGGAATTAATGAAAGACGAACTGGAAGAAAGGGAACGTCTTGGGGAAGCAAGAGGTGAGCGGCAAGGAGAAGACCGGGTGAATCAACTGATAGAAAAGCTGATAAGTCTTAACCGCATGGATGATATTGTTAGATCTGTATTAGACAGGTTATATCAAAAACAGCTTTTTGCGGAATTTCACCTTTAATGTACCTGCGAGTTTTCTTTTCATTCCATTGCACAACCTTTATCCCCATGATATGATTGCTGTAGACAGAAAGAGAGGTCATTAAAATGGGAAAGATTTTTTATATCATGGGAAAAGCCTCCGGAAAGGATACCATTTACAGCAGAATTATGCAGGATGAAGAACTGCATTTGAATAAGATTATTCTTTATACCACCAGACCTATGAGAGAAGGGGAAGAATCAGGGAGAGAGTATCATTTTGTAGATGAGAAGGTTTTTCAGAAATTCCGGGAGCAGGGGAGAATTATTGAGTCCAGGACGTACCACACCGTATATGGTCCCTGGATTTATTTTACAGCAGATGACGGGCAGATTAATTTAGAAGAGGATGATTATCTGGGAATCGGAACTCTGGAATCTTATGAAGGCATGAAAAAATATTATGGAGAAGAAAAGCTATGCCCGCTGTACATTGAAGTAGAAGACGGGGAGCGCCTGAAACGGGCAATCCGAAGAGAAGAGCAGCAGCAGATTCCGAAATATGAAGAAATGTGCAGACGCTTTCTGGCTGATGCAGAGGATTTTTCAGAAGAAAAACTGGAAGATGCCGGTATTTGGAAACGATTCGACAATAAGGAGCTGGGGAATTGTATAAAAGAAATTAAAAACTGTATACAAAAGTTGCAGTAGACGGAAAAGATATGCTATAATTGCCTATATCATTGGAAAAGAGGTGAGTTGCAATGCAGGAAGTAAAGAACGTATTAGGACATGAAGAGATTTTAAAGCATTTACAAAATGCAGCAGCCATGGAACAGGTTTCCCATTCTTATATTTTTGCAGGAGAGAAGGGAAGTGGAAAGAAACTTCTGGCAAAACTTTTTGCCATGACATTGCAATGTGAAAAACACGGAAAGGAACCATGTTTGCATTGTAGTTCCTGTAAAAAAGCTATGAACCGAAATCATCCGGATATTATATATATCAGTCATGAAAACCGGCCTCCATAGGAATCGAAGATATCAGAGAACAACTGATTGGAGATGTGGCTATTAAGCCATATACAGGGCCATATAAGATTTACATTGTAGATGAAGCAGAGAAAATGACGGTTCAGGCTCAGAATGCTCTTTTGAAAACCATTGAAGAACCGCCGGCTTATGCGGTAATTCTGCTTTTGGTAAGCAATGAGGGAGCGTTGCTTCCTACCATTTCTTCCAGGTGTGTGACTCTGAACTTTAAGCCAGTGCGGGATGAAGTGATTAAGAAATATTTGATGGAAGAACTTCATGTGCCGGATTACCAGCAGAGGTCAGCGTTGCCTTTGCACAGGGTAATGTAGGGAAGGCGAAACAGATTGCCACTGCAGAAGATTTTTCAGATATGATGGAGGCAGCTTTCCGTATTTTGAAAAAGGGAAAGGATATGGAAGTCTACGAAATGGTAGATGCCATTAAATTACTTTCCGAACAGAAGCATACGGTCTACGAATATCTGGATTTGTTCCTGGTATGGTTCCGGGACGTTCTGATGTTCAAAGCTACTCATGAGATGGATGGACTGGTATTCCGCCAGGAGTATAATGCCATTAAAAACAGGGCAGACAGCAGTTCTTATGAAGGTCTTGAGAATATTATCAAAGCCATTGAGACTGCAAGCGCGTTTGCAGGCAAACGTGAATTTTGATTTAACTATGGAACTTTTGTTCCTGACAATCAGGGAGAACTAAGATGACAAGAGTAATTGGAGTTAGATTTCGCAATGTTGGGAAAATCTATTACTTTTCACCAAAGAATCTGGAGATACATGCAGGAGACCATGTGATTGTAGAAACTGCCAGAGGGGTTGAGTATGGAAATGTTGTGCTTCCCCCAAGAGATGTGGAAGATGAAAAGGTGATTCAGCCTTGAAGGAGGTTATCCGCATTGCAAATCCTCAGGATGATAAAAAAGAAGAGATAAACCGGAAGAAGGAAAAAGAGGCTTTCCAGGTATGCCTGAAGAAAATCAGAGAGCATGGCCTGGAAATGAAGCTGATTGATGTGGAATACACGTTTGATAATAACAAAATTCTGTTTTATTTCACTGCGGATGGAAGAATTGACTTCCGGGAATTAGTAAAAGATTTAGCCGCAATTTTTAAAACCAGAATTGAACTCAGACAAATCGGAGTAAGAGATGAAACCAAGATTTTAGGCGGAATCGGTATTTGTGGAAGACCCCTTTGCTGCCATACGTATCTGTCCGAATTTGTTCCTGTGTCCATTAAGATGGCAAAGGAACAGAATCTGTCCTTGAATCCTACTAAGATTTCCGGCGTCTGCGGCAGACTGATGTGCTGTCTGAAAAATGAGGAAGAGACTTATGAAGAACTGAACCGGAAGCTTCCAAATACAGGAGACAGAGTGACCACGCCGGAGGGATTAAAAGGCGAGGTGCAGAGTGTAAATGTATTGAGACAGTTGGTAAAAGTCATTGTAGATGTAGAGGATGAAAAGGAAATCCGGGAATATCAGGCAGCAGAACTGAAATTTAAAACAAGGCAGAAAAAGGAAAAACTAAAGCTGACAGAAGAAGAACTGAAAGCATTGAAAGAACTGGAAAAAGATAAATAGAGAGGATAGATCATGGACAGAGAAGATTTGATTCTGGAACATGAAAGGCTGGATGATCTTCAAAACGGATATATGCTGATACAGAATCCGAAACAGTTTTGTTTTGGCTTAGACGCAGTGCTGCTCTCCTGGTTTGCAAATGTAAAACCGGAAGAAAAGGTACTGGATATGGGGACGGGTACAGGAATCGTCCCCATTTTATTAAAGGCAAGATATCCCCAGGGAAAGTATACCGGTCTTGAAATACAGGAAGAAAGTGCAGATGTAGCCAGAAGAAGTGTGGCGTATAATCATCTGGAACAGGACATTGTGATTACTACGGGAGATATTAAGGAGGCCGCAGCCATTTATGGAGGGTCTTTTTTTGATGTGGTTACTACGAACCCGCCTTATATGGTGGGAAGCCATGGGCTGACGGGAAATAATCAGGCAAAAATCATTGCCAGACATGAGACACTATGCACTCTGGAAGATGTGGTTTCCCAGGCGGCAAAGGTGCTGAAGCCAAGGGGACGTTTTTATATGGTGCACAGGCCTTTTCGGCTTGCAGAAATTTTGTCAGTAATGGTGCAGCATAAGATTGAGCCAAAAAGAATGCAGTTGGTGCATCCCTATGTGGATAAAGAGCCCAATATGGTCTTAATCGAAGGGCTGCGTGGGGGAAACTCCAGAATGACAGTGGAAAAACCTTTGATTGTGTATGAAAAACCAGGAGTTTATACAAAGGAAGTGTTGGATATTTACGGACAGGAGACCAAGAAATGAGTGGAATGTTATATCTTTGCGCAACACCTATTGGAAATCTGGAGGATATTACCTGCAGGGTGCTGCGGATTTTAAAGGAAGTGGACTTGATTGCAGCAGAGGATACCAGAAACAGTATTAAACTGCTAAATCATTTTGAAATCAAGACGCCCATGACCAGCTATCATGAGTATAATAAGTTTGATAAAGGCCGCTATCTGGTGGAGCAGATGCTGGAGGGAAAAAATATTGCGCTGATTACAGATGCCGGAACGCCTGGGATTTCAGATCCTGGGGAAGAGTTAGTTGCCATGTGTTATGAGACCGGAATTCAGGTGACTTCACTTCCGGGGGCGGCGGCCTGTATTACGGCCTTGACTTTATCAGGACTTCCTACCAGACGGTTTGCTTTTGAGGCTTTTCTGCCTCTGATAAAAAAGAGCGGGCAGTGGTTTTGGAGGAACTGAAACAGGAAACGAGAACCATTATTCTTTATGAAGCGCCTCACAGGCTGGTGAAGACCTTGGAGGAACTTTTGGAAAAGCTGGGAGACAGGAAGATTTCCCTATGCAGGGAATTAACAAAGAAACATGAAACCGTATTCAGAGGGAGTCTTTTGGAGGCTTTTTCCTGGTACAAAGAAAATCCACCAAAAGGCGAGTGTGTTATGGTACTGGCCGGGCGATCCAGGGAAGAGATAGAGCAGGAGGCCAGGCAGAAGTGGGAGGATATGCCGCTGGAAGAACATATGGAATATTATATGAGCCAGGGCATTGACAAGAAGGAGGCCATGAAGCTGGTAGCGAAGGACAGAGGCATCAGTAAAAGGGATGTATATCAGGCATTGTTAAAGAACTAAAGCCACAGAACGGAGAAGGTTATGGATGAAAAGGAATACAGAAGAAGAGAGCGAATAAGAGAACAGCGGAAACAGGAGAGGATACGCAGGGTAAGGAGACAGAGAATTATATGGGGCGTGAATCTGGGACTGCTTCTGGCGCTGGGTTGGCATTTACAGTACGGGGAATCCAGTCAAATGCAGCACAGGAGAGGGAAAAACAGGCAAAAAAGAAACAGGAGGAGAAAAAAGCAAAAGAGCCGGAAGTAATCAGTCTTACCATTAGCGCTGCAGGGGATTGTACACTGGGTACAGACGAATATTTCTATTATCCAACAAGTCTTCCTGCCAAGTTTGAAAAAGAAGGCGCGGCTTTTTTCTTTGAAAAGGTAAAGCCTGTTTTCGAAGCAGATGACCTGACTATTGTAAATATGGAAGGAACGCTTACAGAAGAAACAGATAGAAAACCGAATGAACAGTTTTGTTTTAAAGGTGACAAAGAGTTAGTCAATATTCTTACAGAGGGTTCGGTGGAAGCAGCTAATCTGGCAAATAATCATACCATAGACTATGGAGAGAAAAGCTACACAGATACCATAGAAGTGCTGGAGGAAGAAGGAATTTCAGCTTTTGGAAATGAGACAACATCCATTGTAGATGTAAAAGGCATTCAAGTGGGGCTTTTGGGAACCTATGAACTGGACCGACATATGGATTGTGAAGAAGAGATGATTCAGAATATTGAAAACCTCAAGGAAGAAGGCGCGCAGATGATCATTGCCAGCTTCCACTGGGGCATTGAAAGGGCGAATATCCCCAATGAAACTCAGGTTGCACTGGCACATTCTGCTATTGATCATGGTGCAGACCTGGTGCTTGGACATCATCCACATGTACTCCAGGGTATCGAAGAATATAAAGGAAAAAATATTGTGTACAGTCTTGCTAATTTCTGCTTCGGAGGAAATTCAGGACCAAAAGATATGGACACTATGATTTTCCAGCAGACGTTTACCTTTACAGACGGAAAACTACAGGAGGATAATGTGACAAACGTAATTCCCTGTAAGGTTTCTTCCGTGTATGAGACAGGTGTGAACAATTATCAGCCTATGCCCGTGGAAGGAGAAACAGGAGATGCGATTCTGGAAAGAATCCGGCAGTATACAGATGCATTGGAATAATTCATTCAGGATTTAATATTTTCAACCGAAAAAGCATAAATAGCAGATAGCCTGCATAAATTAGAGCAAAGTAATATATGTGGGTGAAAATATGCTGAATTTTCTCTGGGGAGCTATGCTTCTGATTGGAATTGTATATGGCGCGGCCACAGGCCGCATGAATGAAGTGACAGATGCTGCCCTTTCTTCTGCGAAAGAGGCAGTATCTCTTTGTATTACCATGGCTGGAATCGTGGCTATGTGGGTGGGGATTATGGAAATCGCAAAAAGCTCCGGGCTGGTGGAACGTCTGACCAGAAAAATGAGACCTCTTCTGGGATTTTTGTTTCCGGATGTACCGGGAGAACATCGGGCCATGGAATTTATCTCTGCAAATATGATTGCCAATTTCCTGGGACTTGGTTGGGCTGCCACACCCTTTGGGCTGAAAGCCATGGAAGAACTGGCAAAACTGGAGAAACAAAGAAAGTCTGTATCCCCGGGAACTGCCAGCAATGCCATGTGTACATTTCTGATTTTAAATATTTCATCACTTCAGTTGATCCCTGTGAACATTATTGCCTATAGAAGCCAGTATGGAAGCGTGAACCCCACAGCTATTGTAGGGCCGGGGATTGTGGCTACTGCGGTGAGTACTGTGGTGGCGGTGATATTTTGCAAGGTGATGGAGAGAAAATAATTACTCCATATCCCGTATAGACAACGCTACATAATAAGGAAACAAATCCTCCGCGGTTTTCAAAGGTGAATGCAGGATGCTCCTGAGCTTTTGCACCTGATAATTTACAGTATTCCTGTGGAGGTACAAATCGGCTGCAGTTTTCTCAAGACTGCGGTCATTTTTTATATACGATCTCAAAAGCTCTACATAGTGATGTTTTTTCTCATCCTGCTCTTCCAGGGGGCCTAATAGTTCGTTGGCATAGGAATGGAGAATATCTTTATCCTGTACGGAGAAGAGAATCTTAAAAAATCCCATGTCTTCAAAGCGAATAAAAGGTTCCTTCCGATACAGAGCCATTCTTACAGCAGTGGCAGCCCGGTCAAAGCTCTTATGAATATTAGAAATTCCCTTTACCCGGATTCCAACGCCCATATGGATTGCCTGGGCTTTGGCTGCGTCCTGGTAAGTTTCCAGAATAATATCCCGGATTTCCGGCAGAAGCTCTGAGTCCATATTGTACAGAACCATGAGCTCAAAATGGTCATGCTGATAAGGCCGAATTTTACATGGCGAAGCCCCGGCTGGTTTTAAAGCGCCGAACCCGGTTTAAGAGAATATCCTCCATTTCGCTGGCATTTTTCAAATCGTCCTGTTCGCTGTTGACGCAAATCATAACCACTGTGAAATATCCATCCAGATTATAATATTGTTCTAAGACCTTTCGATATTCTGCCTCATTCCCTCTGCGGAAAATAGCATCTGCAATGGCCTTGTCATGAAGAGCGCTTTCGTGTTGCTTTTGGATAATGCGGATGCAGAAACGCTGAACCATTTCTGTCATACTGATTTCCCAGGGCATGGTAAACAGGGGGAAGTCCACCTGGTTACAGTAGTCAATTACTTCCTGGGGAATGGTGTGAACATATTTTCCTACATTAATAATAAGCCTGCAGTTTGTCTGGCAGCCAGACTGCGCACCAGGGTCATCAGCCAGTCCGGGTCCTGGGAGCTTTATAGCCGGCTGTCACGGAAAGCTCGGAACCATGAAAATAGGGAATAATATATTCATCTTCCAGCATATAGACCCAGGTAACTTTGTTGCGGATGCTGCTTTGTCCAGCGCACAAAGACAATTTAAAGGGATTTTCGTTTTCTGTATAAAGATTTTTTAAAGTTGCAGACATAATAATAAGACTCCTTGCATATGGATTTTGTGCTGATAATACAAATATTAACATAAAAATTTAGACTTTGCTACCATTTACAGGAAATAAATATGTATTATAATAATAGATATAGAAAACGAAGAGATGAAATTAAGAAGATACAGATGTTTATTTATGATTAACAAATGTCTTTGATACAAGGACAAAAACAAAGGGGGTTTTTATTATGACAACATTAACATTAGGAAGAGCAATGGATGCAGAGGATTTCTTATTTGTAGCATTAAATGACAGTTCTTATGCAGATTGGAGAGCAAGCCGCAGCGCAGAAGACTTTATGGCTCAGATGCATGTGGAGAAAGCAGACCATGAAACCATTGGCGGAAGAATCAAAAAATTCTTTAGCAGAAGATAATAGAAAAAAGAAGAAAAAAGTTGCTTTATTAAGAAAATAAGAAAAATATAGATAAATATTATGTCGAATAAAAGCATAATATATTTTTGCGATACCCGAAACTTGAACAAAATGGGGAAAATACTTGACATCATTTGTTCAGGATAGTAAAATTACGTTAATGTAAAGAAGCCAGTTTACAGGATACTGGCTTTTTTATTTTAGCAAAATAAGGAGGGCTCATAATATGAAGAAAAGAGCAAAATGGCTTGCTGTTGCATTGTCTTTAGCACTTACTTTATCCACAACTGCTTGCGGTGGCGGTAAAGACGGCGGAAGCAAAGACGATGGCGGCAAAGGTGGAGATTCTGCATCTGCAGAAGAAATCAAAGACCTGGTTACTTGGGAGACAGGTAACAGAGAGATGGAAAACGTATTCATCCTGGGTACTGAGATGGCAAATGACCTGAATGTTTTATGTAACACCAATGAAGGTCTTCTGGAAACAGACGCCAAAGGAAAGCTTGCTCCTGGTCTTGCTGAGAAGTGGGGAACAGAAGATGGCGGTCTTACCTGGAAGTTTGAATTAAGAGAAGGCGTGAAATGGGTTGACCAGCAGGGTAATGAAAAAGCAGAATGTACTGCACAGGACTTCATTACCGGTCTTGAGTGGGTTATGAACTACCACAAAAATGCTGCAATGAACACTTCCATGCCAACAGCTTTAATCAAAGGCGCTGGCGATTATTATGAGTACACCAAAGGTCTTTCAGAAGAGGAAGCAATGAACATCGATAACACCAAATTCCTGGAAATGGTAGGAATCGAAGCTCCGGATGATTATACTCTGATTTATCACTGTACACAGAATGCACCATACTTTGATACTGTAGCTGTATCTGCCTGCCTGTATCCTCTGGCACAGGGCTTTGTAGACGAAGTAGGTGTTGAAAATGTAAAATCCACTGGTATTGAAGGACTGTGGTATAACGGACCTTACACTCTTACAGAGTACATCCAGGGAAATACAAAAACTCTGACACAGAACCCATTATACTGGGATAAAGACTGCAAGCTTTTTGATACCGTTACTATTCGTATTGTAGATGATGTAACTGTTGGATATTCTCTGTATGAAGCAGGCGAAATCGACACATTGACCTGGGCGAAGCAAACCTGAGAACAATCTACGAAGATGAGAGCAATCCGTTCCATGATCAGTTAGTAGAAAAAACACCAAAGAAATTTTCTTATCAGATGCACTTCAACTATGCTAAGAATAATGAAGACGGAACACCAGATGATAACTGGAATAAAGCTGTAGCAAACGAAGCATTCCGTCAGGCTATTTACTACGGATTAGACTTCACAACTTACATGGCAAGAACAAACTTCATTTATCCAATGCACTGCGAAAACAATGCATACACCATGAAAGGTCTTCTGTACTTCTCTGATGGAACAGACTATGTAACAAAAGTAGAAGAAGGTCTTGGACTTCCGGAATCTGACGGTGAAACACCAAGAAGATTAAATGCAGACAAAGCAGCAGAGTACAAAGCTCAGGCAATGGAAGAACTGAAAGCTCAGGGTGTAACCTTCCCGGTAGAAATGGATTATTACATTTTGGCTGGTTCTCAGTCTGCACAGGATACAGCAACTGTATTAAAACAGGCAGTTTCTGAATGCCTTGGTGATGATTTTGTTAAGTTAAATATCGGTACTTTTGTATCCAGTACAACAAAAGAAGTTGTTGAGCCAAGATTACAGTCCTTTATTATTAACGGATGGGGCGCTGACTACGGTGATCCACAGAACTACTTAGGACAGGAAACATATGGCGAAGACACTGCTTATTATTCACAGAACTACTCACATATTAATGAAGTAAAAGATGAAAAACTCATTGCAACTTACAAAGAGTTTACAGATCTGGTAAATAAAGCTAATTCTATTTCTGACGATATGGATAAGAGATATCAGGCATATGTAGATGCAGAGGTATTCATGTTGCAGCATGCTCTGTCTGTTCCTGTTGTTTATGATGTTTCATGGCAGCTTACAAAAGTTAATGATTATACAAGATCTAACGCTATGTTCGGTATCCAGAACTACATGTACAAAAACTGGGATACATCTGTAGAAGCCTATACTACAGAACAGTATGAGAAATTCGCAGAGGATTTCAATAAATAATGTTTAAATATACAATCAAGCGACTGTTACAATCTCTTGTAACAGTCCTGGTTGTTGTAACTATCGTGTTTCTGTTAATGAGAATGCTGCCAACGGATTATTTCTTTACAGAAGACCAGTTGATACATCTTACGGAAGAACAGAAACAGGAGCAGTTGCAGGCAGCCGGCTTATTAGATCCGGTTCCGGAACAGCTCGTCCGCTATTATGGGCAGGTTCTTCGTTTTGACTTTGGTGAGTCAAGAAGAATTCAGAGCGGCGTAGATGTTACAAAGGTTATCGGTTCTAAATTTACAGTATCCATGAAACTGGGATGTACCGCATTGATCATTGCTCTTTTTGTGGGTGTTTTCATTGGTATTATCCAGACTTTGAATAAGGACAGATTACTGGATCATGTAGGAACAGCATATACCGTTTTTGTAAATGCTGTGCCAAGTTTGGTTTCCTACTCATTGGTATTGGTATTTGGCTCTAAGGTGCTTGGACTACCCCCGTTGTATTCTACAAGAAATCCCGGAGAGTCTTCGATTCTGCCAATTGTGTGTCTGGCTCTGGCTTCTATTGCCAGCTATGCATTGTGGACCAGACGTTATATGGTAGATGAGCTGAACAAGGATTATATTAGACTGGCTCGTGTAAAAGGTATGTCTTCCGGTTCTATCATGGTGAAACACGTATTTAAAAATGCATTTGTACCGCTGGTACAGCAGATTCCGGCATCTTTCCTTTATACCATTGGTGGTTCTCTGCTGGTTGAGAGATTCTTCTCTGTTCCTGGTATGGGACCTCTTCTGACTGATTCTATCATCCGCTACGATGTAAATGTTGTTCAGACACTGGCAATCCTGTATGCGACCCTTGGTATCATGGGCGTATTCTTAGGAGATATTTTAATGATGTTGGTTGACCCAAGAATCAAACTTACTGGAAGAGGAGGTACACGATAATGGATAACAAGAAGAATAAAGATGATCTGTTCCGTTTTGTGGAATACTCTCCAGAAGCTGCAGAACGTACAGGCTATTCTGATTATTCTTATTGGAAGTCTGTATTCCAGAACTTTTTTAAGAAAAAGTCCGCGGTGATTATGTCCTGTGTATTCTTTGCACTGGTTATTTTCTCTTTTGTAGCCCTGTGGATTGGAAAATATGATTTTGCAACGTTAAAGGCAGACAGCGCTCTTGCTTTCACGGAGCCAAACAGTGAATACTGGTTTGGTACAGATAACCTGGGACGTGACTACTGGTGTCAGGTATGGTATGCAGCACAGACCTCTATTAAACTGGCTTTGATTGTTGCATTAGGCGAATGTGTGGTAGGTGTTGTGATTGGATGTCTCTGGGGCTATGTGCGTCAGTTAGACCGCTTCCTTACAGAGGTTTACAATGTGATTAACAACGTACCTATGATTATTTACATGACACTGATTTCTCTGTTAATTGGTCAGAGCTTTACCGTTATGGCAATTTCTTTGATTTGCTTCGGATGGCTGACCATGGCAAAGAATGTACGAAATCTGGTAATGATGTATCGTGACAGGGAATACAACCTGGCTTCCAGATGTCTGGGAACCCCGGTTTGGAGAGTTCTTACAAAGAATATCCTTCCTTATCTCATTAGTATCATTATTTTAAGACTTGCACTTTCCATTCCTGCGACCATTGCACTGGAGTCTACATTGTCCTATCTTGGTCTTGGACTGGGAATTGATAATCCGTCACTTGGTATTTTGTTAAGAAATGCCAGAAACTACTTTTTGGATCGTCCGTATCTGCTGATTTTCCCGGCAGTGATTGTTTCTTTAATTACCATTACTTTCTATCTGGTTGGTAATGCGTTCTCAGATGCGGCAGATCCTAGAAATCACGTATAGGAATGGAGGACCAGTAATGGCGAAAGAACCAATATTATCTGCTAGAGACGTGGAAATCCAGTTCAGCTTACGTGGAAAGCTGCTTACAGCTATCCGTAAATGTTCTCTGGATCTCTACGAAGGGGAAACCCTTGCAATCGTAGGCGAATCCGGTTCTGGAAAGTCTGTTTTTACAAAGTCTTTCTGGGTATGCTGGATGCAAACGGAAAAATTACAAATGGTTCCATTATGTATCACGGAACCGATATTTCAAAATATACAAAAGAAAAAGAGTGGAGAACTATCCGTGGTAAGAAAATTGCCATGGTTATGCAGGACCCTATGACGTCCTTGAATCCACTGAAAAAAGTTGGAAAACAGATTCAGGAAAGTATTGAACTGAATCAGGGAATTAAAGGCGCTGAGGCTAAAAAATTGGCTATGGAAATGCTGACAAAGGTTGGTATTCCTGATCCGGAGCGCCGCTATAATCAGTATCCTCATGAGTTTTCCGGCGGTATGAGACAGCGTGTTGTTATTGCTATTGCAGTTGCATGTCATCCGGAGATTTTAATCTGTGATGAGCCTACAACAGCGCTTGATGTTACTATTCAGGCTCAGATTCTGAACCTGATTCGTGAACTGCAGCATGAACTGAAGATGACAGTTGTTTACATTACTCATGACCTTGGGGTTGTGGCAAATGTAGCTGATCGTGTAGCGGTTATGTATGCAGGACAGATTGTGGAATACGGACTGGTAAATGAGATTTTCTATGATGCATGGCATCCATATACCTGGGCGCTTTTGTCATCTCTTCCGCAGTTAGGGGTAAAGGGAGAGCCGCTTCCTACAATCGAAGGAACACCGCCGAACTTATTTAATACTATTAAAGGTGATGCGTTTGCACCACGTAATAAACAGGCGCTTGCAATTGATTTTGAGGAGGAACCACCATTCTTTAAAATCACAGAGACCCATCAGGCAAAGACTGGTATTTAGATCCAAGAGCACCGAAAATCGAACAGCCAAAGGCAATTAAAATGCTGCGGCAAAAAATGCAGAAGAGAGGGTAATTTAATATGGCAGAAAGAGAAAAGTTAATAGAAATTAAAGATCTGCAGATTACCTTCGGCAGTGGTAAGAAGAAATTTGTGGCAGTTGACCATGTAAATTTTGATATTTACAAAGGAGAGACTTTCTCCCTGGTTGGCGAATCTGGTTCCGGTAAAACAACTATCGGACGTGCCATTACCAGAATTAACCCTGTATCTGCAGGAGAGATTTTGTTTAAGGGACAGAGAATCACCGGAAAGATTTCCAAAGAGCTGGACCTTGAAGTAATTAAAAAATGTCAGATGATTTTCCAGGATCCAATGGCATCTCTGAATGAGCGTGCAAAAGTTGACTATATTATCTCTGAAGGTTTGATTAACCATCATCTTTACAAAGATGAGAAGGACAGATATGAGAAGGTACAGGCAGCTCTTCATGAAGTAGGATTGCTTCCTGAGTTTGCTTCCCGTTTCCCTCACGAATTCTCTGGTGGACAGAGACAGCGTATCGGTATTGCCCGTGCGCTGATTATGCAGCCGGAGTTCATTGTAGCGGACGAACCGATTTCCGCACTGGATGTTTCCATTCGTGCCCAGGTATTGAATCTGCTTAATGAATTGAAGAAGACAAAAGGTTTAACCTATCTCTTCATTGCCCATGATTTATCTGTAGTAAGATTTATTTCAGACCGTATTGCAGTTATTCATAAGGTAGAATTGTAGAGCTGGCAGAAGCGGAAGAGTTGTTTATCCATCCTCTGCATCCATATACAAAGGCGCTGCTTTCCGCAGTACCGATTCCGGATCCGGAGCAGGAAAAGAATAAAAAACTTCTGGTATATGATCCTTCTATTCATGATTACAGCACAGACAAACCTGTGTGGGAAGAAATCCTTCCGGGACACTTTGTATATGGTAATCAGAAAGAATTGGAAGAATACCGTAAAGAGATTTAATTTTGATTTTTTGAATAGTCAGCCCCGGTTGGGTTTCCAACCGCGGCTGGCTATTCTTGACTGAAAGGAATAGAAATGATTAAGAAAATCCGTGCTGTATTTGAAAAATATATGATTCGACCTATGTTATACCAGTGCGCTACAAAGATTTCTATTGCGCTTGTGCTGTGCTTGCTTTGGGATAAGTTTATTAATCGGGAACAGTATTATTCTTTAGTAGAATTTGCTTTCTTTGTGGCGGGTATCTTTTTCCTGGCGCTGGCATGGTTCCAATACCTGAGATTAGATGGTCCCCGTTTTCACCATCTTTTGGAGGAAAAAAAGGAAAAAAAGAAAAAGAAACAACATTTCACCAAAGACATTGTAGACTTTGCAGATGAAAAAATTATTTCTTTTAGTGAGCTGTCCGATGAGGAACGGGTTGTGTGCAGATTTTTAGGGGACTTACTCTGTGCAGCATTGTTTTTGATTCCTGCAGGGATAGCGTTAGTTTTGTAAAAAAGAAACTGCTGTATTCATATATATCGCGAATATTTATACATTTCCAGCTCAGCTTGCGTTCACTTTGAGCCTGTAGTCTCAAAGCGTACTCAGCAAATTCGCTGGAACTGTATAAATATTCCTGATAGCTGTAGAATGCGGCAGTTTTTTTGCAGTGTTCCTTTGAATATATCTATATTCCTGATAGTTACTGGATGTTACAGCTCTTTTTTATATAGTGTCGATGAGGCTACAGCCACTGATGATTCGGTTCCAGAGGTTTTCTCTTAGGGGGAGTTCCTGGGGATGAGGATAGGTTGCCTCTGCTTCCCAGTAGGCAGGCGTTCTTGTTCCAGTTCTTCTAAGTGGGAAAGACTGCCTGAAGGTAGGCGTTAATTCTTCGCTGGCAGCCTTTTAGGCGTGTGGCAATGCCGCCTAGTTTGATGTCTAAGAGTTCATATCCAAAAGGTTTCGCATCTTTCATCCACAGTTCTTCTCTCACCATGTGCATAGTCTGGAGATTTTCCAGAAGTCTGGGGATAACTTTCTCTGAAATTTCTTCCATGGTGGATAAGTCTTTGGAATCGTAGGCTTTCTTTAAGCGGATTCCCAGGTTGGCTTTGTCTGCCAGTACCAGAGCCAGTGCGTGGTAAAATTCAAAAAGTGAATGATATTTTTCCACAGTTGGCAATGCCTCTTCCAGTTTTTTTGCAAGATTGCCGTAATGGGATTGTGTGTCTACACCTTGTAGGTGGTAATCAAACATACCTAGCATAACATCCTGATATAGCAGATATTTGGATGGGTTATCTGTAGCCAGATTGTTGCCTTTTCCCTGGAATAAGGAGTCAAACTCATCTAACAGCATAAAGCTGTCCAGGGATGCGTCTGTACAGTCGGCAAAGAAACGGGCAAAGTCAGGCAGGGACAGTTCCTTGTGGAAACACAGGCAGGCAAAAGCATGAGTCCCGGATAAATGGCTTCCAGTGGGGTTTCTGCACCATTGTCCATCCAGCCTGTGGTGAATACTTCCTGAATGCCCTGGTTCTGACAGGCCAGAAGACCTTTGGCGGTACAGGTGATGGCTTTTTTGTAGTTTGGCGCAATACCATTCCAGTTCCACACACCGGCGGCAAATACAGTGCGGTTGGACAATTCTTTATGTACCCGCAGCATATTTTCATATACCGTTTGATTCCAGTTATAATAATCCCAATACACCAGTCCTAAATCCGGGTCCGGTTTTTTCCAGGAAGAAGTATCTGTTTCTTCATTTACTGCATAATAGCCCTTTTTTGTATTAGAGGTAATGTACATGTCGCTCCACATCATAGGTTTCCAGCCTAATTCCCGGCAGATTTCCAGCACTTTTGCGCTGTGTTCCTGAATAAGCTGTGAGCTGTCGCAGTATCCGTTTTCTTTCAGATAGTTTCCCAGACCCAGGAAAACAGCTTCGTCCATACCAATGTGAATATTACGGGTTTGGAAGCAGTCTTTTAAGGATGTGAGAATCTGGCGGATGAAATCGTATACCTGAGGACTGCCTACCTTCAGAATATCTGCGCTGTCTTTTAAAGGTTCAGCTTGAGGCCATTTCAGATAGTTGCGAAGGTGTGCCAGAGTTTGAATACAGGGCACCAGTTCAATACCGAAATTATGGGCATAGCATCCAGTTCCCGGAGTTCTTCTTTTGTATAGCGTCCCCGGTAAGCGCCGAAATAAGGGAGACCGGGAACTTCGTAGGTGTCTTCTGTATAGAGAAGCAACTGGTTCATACCAGCCCTTGCCAGCATATGAATGAGCCTTTTTACCGCCGGGACAGAAGCCGCAGCATTTCTGGAACAGTCCAGCATAAAACCGTTTTTGGTAAAGTTTGGCGTTTCTTCTACATGAAAATCTTCCTCCAGATGGTGCAGAACCATATTGAAGGCTTTGAAGAAATGAGCTGGCTCCCGGCAGGTAATAGTGCAGGAATTGCCTTCTTTTACACAGGACAGGTTTTTCTGGTCACTGACAAAGTGTACAGCAATTTCAAGCTGCGGGGCAGTGTCCAGGGAATAGTCCTGCAGGAAAAGGTTGGCTGCCTGTCGGATATCGTCCAGGTTCAAAGTGTCAGAGTCTGTAGTGTAAGTAAGTAACATAAGGATACCTCCTAGATAAAATTTACTCCTGGTGGGTTCTGAAGAATTTTTTCTGCTCTTTGTAATAGTACAGAAGGAACAGAATGGTGGTAAGCCCCCAGGAAATTGGATAACATAGTAAAATGCTGGAAACGCCCGGCCAGTGAGGTACTATCAGGAAAATCCAGAGAATACGCAAAACGCACACGCCGCAGCAGGTCATAATCATGGGAACCAGAACATTTCCCATTCCTCTTAGGGTGCTGGAAAGAATCTCAATGAAGATAAACAGCACATAAGAGGGTACAATTAAGCGAATGATTTTCAGACCGATTTCAATAACCTCCGGGTCTGTGGTGAAAAGCTGCAGCAGATATTTTCCCCCTAGGAGCAGTACCGCAGTTACCAGAAGGGTAGCTATGAAATCAAGGAGCAGACAGGTGGCAACGCTTTGCTTCATACGTTTATACTTTCCGGCTCCGTAATTCTGTCCGATAAAGGTGGTAATGGCTACGCTGAAAGCGCCGGAAATCATCCAATATATAGCGTCAATTTTGCCAAAGGCAGTATAGGCAGCCATGGTGCTGGTGCCCAGACTGTTAAGCGCAGACTGGACAATCATGTTGGAAGCATTGTACATCACAGACTGAAGCCCGGCGGGGAATCCAATGGTAACAATGGAAATCAGCAGGAACTTATGGAACCGAATCTGTGGAATTTCCAGACGGTAAAGATCCTTAGATTTCATTAATGCCCGGATAACCAGAACCGCGCTGACTGCTTGGGAAACTACAGTGGCAATGGCAGCGCCTGCCACGCCAAGATTCATTCCAACAACCAGAATTACATCCAGGAAAATGTTCAGGAAGCAGCATACAATTAAGAAATACAAAGGTCTGGTGGAATCACCTACCGCCCGCAAAATCGCAGAGCCTACGTTGTAAATAAAGACAAAAATAATACCTGCAAAGTAAATACGCAGATAAATAATGGAATCCTCTATGACATCTGCCGGTGTTTTCAAAAGCTCCATCATAAAGGGAGCAAGAAGGATGCCTGCTATGCTGATAATGATTCCTCCGGCAACAGACAGGGCAGCCGCAGTGTGCAAAGTGTCATTTAATTCCTTCTCTTTTTTTGCTCCGTAATAACGGGCAATAATGACCGTAGCGCCGGACGCAAGACCAACGAAGAAGTTTACCAGCAGGTTTACCATCTGTCCGGTAGAACCGCCTACCGCGGCCAGAGCTCTGTTCCCACAAAACGTCCTACTACTACAGCGTCTGCAGTGTTATAAAGCTGCTGAAACAGTGTTCCCAGCATAATAGGAAAAAAGAAAAATAAAAGTTGTTTCCAGATTACACCCTCTGTAATTTGATTTACAGATGTGTCCTTGTTTTTCAATGAAATCCCTCCTCAGTTTGTAGAATCTGTCTATCTTCATATATAGCACAGACTTTTGAAAATGTCGATAATATTTTACTATTTTTTGGTGTCTCATATGGTATTCTGGAAATAGCAAAATGGGGCATTATATAATGGAAAAATAGAATAGGAGGAAGGTATTATGAAGATGCGGATTCGCAGAGCAGACCCGGCAGGGAATATCACGATTTTTGTCATGGATCAGGCAGAAAGAAAGGATTATGCAGCTATTTCCAGACAGCTTTTGGTGCGGGAGGATTTAGGAGCAGAACAGGTGGGATTTGTAGAGAAAAATGCAGATGGAACCCCTCATATGCAGATGATGGGCGGGGAATTCTGTGGGAATGCCACCAGAAGTTTTGGCTATCTTATGAGCATGTTGTCTGAGGAGAAGCCAGAAGAAATAACCGTAGATGTCAGCGGCAGCGCAGAGCTTTTAAAGGCAGAGGTGGATTTGGACAAGGGCACCAGCAGAACCCAGATGCCTCTGCCACAGGATATTGTGACCCTGCCGCCCATTCAGGGGGAGCAATATAAAATGGTAGTGTTTGAAGGTGTGTGCCACATTATTGTGGAAGATGCGCCAAAAAGCCAGGAATTTGTCAATGAGGTGATTGCAGAGGCTGAGAAAATCCTGGATTGTGACGCTTATGGTGTTATGTTCCTGGAAGGGGAGAAGATGACGCCGGTGGTTTATGTGAGGGAAACAGGCTCCATGGTATGGGAAAGCAGTTGTGGAAGCGGCAGTATGGGGGCTGCTGTTTATCTTTCCAGAGAAAAAGACAATGGAACATATGTCTATGAGCTTCACCAGCCGGGAGGCATGATAGAAGCTACCGTAGAGAAAAAAGGCGGAAAGACCGTTCAGTGCAAAATGGGCGGTCCGGTTGAGATTTCAGAGGAGATGACAGTAGAAATTACATGGTAAAATTAAAACATACTTATATACAAGTACGAAAAAATGGAAAACCATCCTATGGAGGGAATCAGGCATGGGGTCAGGACGCCGCTATGAAAAAGTATGGCTGTGGTGTCATTGCCGGAGCAGATTTGCTTTTGTATCTTAGTTTACATAAAAAAGCCTGCTTTGGGACAGGGAAATTTCCGAAAAAGACAGATACAGGAAGTATAGAAGAACAAGCGTATGAGGAATTTGTGCAGCATATGAGGCGCAGATATTTTCCAGTGATTCCCGGCCTTGGAATGCCTGGTGGATGCTGATTCTTGGACTTAACCGGTATTTCTGGAAAAACCGTATACCTCTCCTGGCATCTTTTGGAGTACGTGACAGAAACTTCATCAAAAGAATTCGGGCAATGATGGCACACGATATCCCAGTTATACTGGCAATAGGCCCTAACTTCCCTCTTCCCTTAAAACGCCATAAGCTGGCTTTTTATGAAAAAAGGGGAGAAAAGTACCAGGAAGTCTGTAGGACAGCAGCGCACTTTGTCACCATCACCGGGATTTCAGGTGAATGGCTGGAGATTTCCTCCTGGGGCAGACCATACTATATCTGCCTCCAGGAGTACCGGGAATATGTGCGAAAGCACAGTTGCCCTTTGGTGAGTAATATTATTTACATAAGAAAAAGACGGGTTACAAGGTGATTTGTTTTCGCAGATATCTGCCTACTACATTGGCAAAATTGGAGATATCCCGGATATAGCAAAGTCTTTGCCAAAGATGCGTTTTTCTGCCTGTAAATCCTCTTCCTCTCCGGCAAAAACTCCCAGAACGGAGATTTTCCGGTTTCTGAGTTTGCGGATTTCGGTGGCAGTGTCTTTCACTGCATATTCCAGGCAGTAAGGCTCTTTTTTCTTAGGTGCCTCTGTCTTTTTCCGGTATTTCACAGCATCCTGCCCTGCGATAATATCATTTGGTTTTCCGTCACTTAATACAATGAGAATCTTATTTTCTTCCGGACGGGCATCCAGGCTGTGTGCGGCTGCCCGCACAGCCAGTCCGTCCCGGTTGTTGGCAGAACCGTAAAATTCAAAAATCCGTTCATTCACTTCTCTGCCGTCTTCATAATCCCGAAATTCATTTAAGACCGTATAAGCGCCAAAAGTACAGAAACTTACAACCCGGTGGGGGATCTGTACAATGCTCAGTGCTTCGCTAATTATATAAGCCTGGAGGGCGACAAATCCCTGGCGGCTTTGCTGGGAACCGCTGGCATCAATTAACACTTCTACTACAAAATCAGTCTGGTCACCCAGAACTTCCCGCTGGAAGAGCCGGCGGTTTTCTGTGCGGTTGAGATTCCACAGTTTGTTTGGACAGATTTGTCCGTACTCACTGCTGCAGATTTCCCGTTCTGTTCTGGTAAGGAGAGCCCGGCGAAGGGTATTTGCCAGAACCTGGATATTCTGTCTTGTTACCAGTTGGTTACTTTTGAGAAGCCGCAGGTTTTCTTCTTTGATATTTTTTACATAAGCGGTTTTTGCATTTTTTTCTGACTGGCTATGAAGAAGCCCTTTGGTAAGATGGAGGCGGCAGTTCTTGTGAATGCCAGTGCAAAGCTGGGAATTAAGGGCAGACTGCTCCTGACGGGTAAGGCAGGATTTTCCGTAATTTCGTTCCATATATTCAGCCATGCGGTTCACGGAATCCTGATCCAGCACAATAACGCTGGATTTTGGACGTTTCATTTTGCCATTGTCCTGGGCGTCCACATGTCCGCTGAAAATATTCACAGGATGATTCTGGGCGTCCTGGGAATCCTCAAGGCCGGATTTCTTGTCTGTATACTCTTTTTTATTTTCGTCGTAATTCTTTACATGTCGGGACAATCCTTTAAACTGTCTGGCAAAGCCCTTTGCATAAGCCATATGATAAATTTTTTCCAGACACAGGCAGATATCCATGGTGGAAGAAGTGTTTTCCAGAGAAACAATCTTTTCCAGAATTTCTTGAATCCGGGGAGGCGCAGGCTGTTTGTACACCACATACTCCAGATAGCAGCCTTCAATATATTCCCAGTCCGTGTGGGACAGGCGGAAGGCATCTTTTTCCAGAGTGTCCAGGAAAGCTTTTTTACGGATATTCAAAATTCCTTTGCGTTCTTTGGACGCCTTTTTCCATATGGCGCTGTCAATACAGAGCTTTCCAAGGCACTGTAGGACAGAAGGCTCCAGCCCCTGATACACCTTTTTGGTGAAAAAGCGGTTAAAAGCTTTGGAATCAAAATATTTCTCAAAACATCCTTTTTCAATAGCGTGATAAAAAGCAATATAAGGAGATTTTTCAAAAAGGCGTTCGTCCAGTTCTTCCGGAGAAATTTCCAGGTCATAGTTCCCGCTTACGGTCCATATGAGATTTTCCAGTCTGGTTTGTACATCCAGAGAATGTTCCATATGCTCAGGCCCCCTTTATTACTGGTTTTGGAATACATCACTGCTGGTCCAGTCATCCGGAATTCTGGTCATCACAATATCCCGAATCAACTCCCGCTCAAAGCTGTCAAAGCATTTATTGGTAATTCCCATATCAATGGCGTCAGCAGGGTAAAGTCCACCAAACATCAGGCGTACAGCGCCAATCAATCCGCGCAAATCCACAGCTTTTGTGGAAATTTCCCCGTTTTTGGCTTTTAACTGCAAATCCAGGAATAAACCGGAAAACTGTTCCAGGGCATCTGGATGGATGGTGGGGAAAATACTGGTGAGAATCTGTTCCAGTCGCTCTTTGGTAAGGGACGGCATATTAATAACCATGAAGCGGGATACCAGGGCTTCATTTAATTCTTTGGTTCCTGCATAGCCATAGTTCATAGTTGCAATAAACCGGGTGGCAGGGTGAAGCTGAATCCGGTCATAACCGGGAACGTCCATAATGCGGCGGTAGTCAGGGTAGCGTGAAGCACGGAAACCGCGTCATTTTTTGCCATATTGATTTCATCCAGAATACCAAAGCCTCCGTACTGGGCACACTGATAAATAGGACCCTTGCGAAGCTGAACTTCATTATTCTTAAAAGTATCTGTGCCGATGAGGTGCTGCTGTCAGTGTTTACGTGGAAAGAAATATTGTAAATGGGTCTGCCAAAAATCCATGCCAGATTTTCAGCCAGCACATTTTTGCCGGTGGCTTTGTCTCCACAGAGAAGCAGATTTTCTCCTTCTAACAGTGCAGTGACTGCTTTTTCCAGAATATCCGTACCATAAAAGGGCATGGACGGTTTTGTAAGCCTGGAGGCTGCTTCCTTCTCAGTTGGATACATGGACTTAAAGGTATCAATACGTGCCTGTAAGGCAGGATTTAATTTCATCATAAGAACCTCTTTTCTTGGGTGCTGGATTTTCGTGATTCTATTGGTTAGTATAACGCAAAAAGAGGGAAAAACATAGGGATTTTTCGTTAGTTTCATGATAAAATGAGCTTTAGTAAGTAAGAATAGGATTTGAGATATGAGAAAGGAGCATGGTATATGTATGATTTGCATTGTCATTTAGATGGTTCCCTGTCTGAGGAATGTATCAGGAGTCTGGCAGAGGAAGCGGGAATTTCCCTGGAAGGGCTGGACTTGTCGAGAGAACTTCGGGCAGATGCAGACTGTAAAAGTCTGGCTGAATACTTGACAAAGTTTGATTTGCCGCTGAAATGTCTGGTTTCAGAGGAGGGTTTTGCCAGGGCGGTTCTGGATGTGATGAAAACTGCGGCAGCAGAGCAGGTGACTTACCTGGAAATTCGTTTTGCTCCTATGCTTTCAGTGACAGAAAACTTATCTGCAAGAGAGATTATAGAAGGCGCCCTAAAAGGACTTTCCATGGGAAAGAAGCAGTATGGAATGGACGGAAATCTGATTCTTTGCGGCATGCGGCACATGCCTGTGGAGGTGAATACCAGGCTGGTGGAAACTGCGGCAGAGTATTATGGATATGGAGTCTGCGCTGTGGATTTGGCAGGGGATGAAGCTGCCTTTCCGGTAAGGAAACAGGCAGGCATGTTTAAGCGGGCAAAAGAGCTGAGTATTCCTTTTACCATTCATGCAGGGGAATGTGGAAGCGCCCAGAGTATCTGGGATGCCATAGAACTTGGAGCTTCCAGAATCGGACATGGAATCGCTGCGGCAAAGGATGAAACCCTGATGCGATACTGCGCGGAACATGAGATTCCTTTTGAAATGTGTCCGGTGAGCAATCTTCAGACAAAAGCAGTGAAATCCATGGAGGAATATCCTTTTCTCAAATTCCTGGAAGCGGGAATACCGGTGACCATTAATACAGACAATAGAACGGTAAGCAATACCAGTCTGACAAGGGAACTGGAGCTTTTGCAGGGGTATTATGAAATGGGAGACAAGGTGATAGAGAAATTAATGGACAATGCCCGGAGGGCGGCGTTCACTGGTTGACATGAAAATGGCTTTCGTGATAAACTAATCGTACAATTACTAATTGTTTAATAAGTAATTGTACGATTAGTAATTATACAATTCCTGAAATGAGAAAGTATACCAGGGGGAATGGATATGTTTGTTGGAAGAGACAGGGAATTAAAGAAACTGGAAACCTTATATGAGCGGGGAGAATTTGAATTTGTTGTTTTTTATGGCAGGAGACGAGTAGGAAAAACAACTTTAATGAATGAGTTTTTAAAGGACAAAAAGTCTGCTTATTATATGGCTGTAGAAGGAACAAAGGCTGAAAATTTGGCGGGATTATCCAAATCATTGCTTTCCATAAAGGGAGAGGGAGGGGCTTTATCTTCTTTTCCCGATTTTGAAGTCATGCTGGAATATATTGACCAGTTAGCCAGAAGCGGGGAAAGGCTTGTGCTTGCGATTGATGAATTTCCTTATCTGGCGGCGTCTTATCCGGCTATTTCTTCTATGCTTCAAAGCCACATTGACCATTGCTGGAAAGACAGCGCCTATTCCTAATTCTGTGCGGCTCTTCTATGAGTTTTATGGAGGAACAGGTGCTGGGGTATAAAAGTCCTTTATATGGCAGGAGAACAGCGCAGTTTAAGCTTCATCCCTTTACTTTTTTTGAGGCTAAGGAAATGCTTCCCTCCTATACTAATGAGGAACAGGCAGTTCTTTATGGTGCTACAGGCGGGATTCCGGAATATCTTTCCAGAATCAGACAAGAGAAAACCGTAGATGAAAATATTATTGATTTATTTTTTGATGAAAGCGGGCGTTTGTTTGACGAACCCTCTAATTTGCTGAAACAGGAGTTAAGAGAGCCTGCTACTTATCATTCTATTATTTCAGCCATTGCAGGAGGAGCCAGCAGGCTCAATGAAATTGCTACGAAGACAGGGCTGGAAACCAGCGGATGCAGCAGTCAGCTTTCTTCCCTGATAAAGCTGGAGATTGTGGAGAAAGAGGTTCCTGTTACAGAAACCTCAGGAGGAAGAAAGACTTTATATAAGTTAAATGATAGCATGTTTTTGTTTTGGTATCGGTTTGTAAGACCTAATTTAAGCAGTATCATGCGGGGAAACGGAGAGATGGTTTATGAAAAATGGTAAAACCTCAGATAAGTGATTTTATGGGGCATATTTTTGAAGAAATATGCCAGCAATATTTGTTTTTACCACAGGTTTATACAGTACTTCCTTTTCCCATTGGAAACCTGGGGCGCTGGTGGGGAAATAATCCCAGAAAAAAATGTCAGGAAGAGATTGACCTGATGTCCGTCTGTGAGAACCAGGTTTTCTTGGGTGAATGTAAATGGAAAAACAGTCTGGTTGGAATGGATGTGCTTCGCACCTTACAGGAGAGAGGAAGCCTGTTTCCTTATACAGAGAAAGTATTTTGGATATTTTCCAAAAGCGGATTTACCCAGGAAGCCATAGAATATGCCCATAGAACCAGCAGCATAAAACTGATTACGTTTGCTGAAATGAACAGTTGATTTTTTATATACCGATTGGTATAATAACCGTAGGAAAGTCAGTGACACAGGACACGGAGAAGGGCGGTGAAGCTCATGGATAACAGGGAACTGCTCCTGAATACAGCGCTGGAACTATTTCATGCCAAGGGCTATGATGCAGTTGGCGTACAGGAGATTGTAGAGAAGGCGGGCGTTACCAAACCTACGCTTTACTATTATTTTGGCAGTAAGCTGGGGCTTTTAAAAAGCCTTTTAGAGAGCCGCTACAGCATTCTGGAAGAGAAAATCACAGAAGCGTCCAGAACACCCGGAAACCTTCCGGCGGTTTTGTACCAGGTTGCCAGAGTGTTTTTTGATTTTGCGGCTGCCCATGAGAAGTTTTATTTGTTTATGCTGGCATTGTTTTATTCGGGAAGGGAAAATGAAGCCTTTCAGGCAGTATCGCCTTTGATTGAAAGGTATTATCAGTTAATCGTGGGAATCTTTGAGCGTTTCTCAGGAGAACTGGGAAATATGCGGGGCAGACAGAGGTTGTTTGCAGTGGGATTTACAGGAGTTTTGAATCACCACATTATGATGGTAAGCTATGGTTTGTCTGAAAGTGATAAATTTGAGATTTCCAATGAGACGACTTATGAAATTGTCCGTCAGTTTTTATATGGAATTTATACATAATCAGGAGGTTTTTGGGTATGGCAACATGGTATGAAGAGGCAGTGTTTTATCATATGTATCCCATTGGTATGACCGGGGCGCGCGGCAAAACACAGAGGAGGGAATTGTCCACAGGTTTGAACAGTTGGATAAGTGGCTGCCTCATATTGCAGAAATTGGCTGCACAGCAATTTATATAGGCCCGTTATTTGAATCTACTACCATGGCTATGATACCAGGGATTATAAAGTGGTGGATCGTCGTTTAGGGGATAATGACGATTTTGTCCGATTTGTGAAAAAGGCTCATGAACTGGGAATTAAGGTAGTAGTAGATGGTGTGTTTAATCACACGGGAAGAGAGTTTTTTGCTTTTCAGGATATTCAGAGAAACCGGGAGCATTCCCAGTATTGCAGCTGGTATAAAGGAATTAATTTCGGATGGGATAATCCTTACCATGACGGGTTTGGCTATGAGGCATGGAGAAACTGTTTTGAACTGGTAAATCTGAATCTCTGGGAGCCGGCGGTGAGAGAGTATCTGCTGGGTGTCATTGATTTCTGGATTGACACCTTTGATATTGATGGAATCCGCTTAGACTGTGCAGACTGTCTGGAGTTCTCCTTTATGGAGGAAATGCGCAGACGCACGTCAGCGAAAAAGGCAGATTTCTGGCTCATGGGAGAGGTCATTCATGGTGACTACAGCCGTTATATCCAGGATGGACAGAGGATGCTTCACAGTGTTACCAATTATGAACTGCACAAGGGGCTGTATTCAGGCCACAATGACCACAATTATTTTGAAATTGCTCATACCATTCGCAGGGAATTTGATGAGAATGGTGGGATTTATAGGGGAATGAAGCTTTATTCCTTTGTAGACAATCATGATGTGGACCGGATTATCAGCAAGATTAGGAACAAGGAGCATATCTACCCGATTTATACTTTGTTATATACACTTCCTGGTATTCCGTCTCTTTATTATGGTTCGGAATGGGGAATAGAGGGGCAGAAGCAGGGAGGAAATGATGACCCTTTAAGACCTGCTGTAAACCTTGAAGAAGTCTTAAAAGAGCAGCAGGATTGTAGAATTCTAAAATGGGTAACCTGGCTTGGAAACATGCACAGGGAATACAAAGAATGTCTGGCTTATGGAAGATACCGGGAATTGCTGCTGACCAACAGACAGTATGCTTTTGCCCGATTTACAGAGGAAGAATGTCTTGTCATAGCTGTGAATAATGATGAGCAGGAGGTTTCTGTGAGCATTCCGGTACCGCGACAGGATATGAATTATGTAAACTTGAAGACAAAGGAAGAATATACGACCGAGAATGGAAGAATCCAGATAACATTACAGGCAGCAGGCAGCGCTGTTTTGGTTTCAAAGTAAAAAGTTAGAAAAAGGGGAATGTCTTATGGGAACGAATATGAAGGTAACAGAGCTGGATCGCTATTTATTTGGCCAGGGAACACATTATGAAATTTATAAGCTGTTTGGGGCACATCCGGCACTCAGAGAAAAAAAGAAGGTGTGTTTTTTGCTGTATGGGCGCCAAGAGCAAAGCGCGTGTCTGTTGTAGGTGATTTTAATGGCTGGAATCCAGAGGCTGATGAAATGAAATGCGACAATGATATGGGAATTTATCAGTTGTTTATCCCAGGGGTAAAGAATGGGGACTTGTACAAATACTGTATTACCACTTATGATGACCGTCTGCTGTATAAGGCAGACCCATACGGAAATTATGCGGAAATGCGCCCGGGGAATGCGTCCAGAGTTACGGATCTGGCGAAGCCATTTAAGTGGGGGGATGCAGCCTGGCTGAAAAAACGTCTGGAGTTTGATCCTGGAAAGGATGCCATGTCTATTTATGAGGTGCATCCAGGCTCCTGGAAGAGACATCCTTCCCATGGAGAGGATGACCCGGGATTCTACAATTACAGGGAACTGGCTCATGCTCTGGCAGGATATGTGAAAGAGATGGGCTATACTCATGTAGAACTTATGGGGATTGCAGAGCATCCCTTTGACGGTTCCTGGGGATATCAGGTAAGCGGTTATTATGCGCCGACCTCCCGCTATGGAACGTCGGAGGATTTTCGGTATTTTGTGAATTATATGCACAAAAATAAAATCGGTGTCATACTGGACTGGGTACCGGCACATTTTCCAAAGGATGCCCATGGTCTGGCTGACTTTGACGGAACGCCTACTTATGAATACGCAGACCCCAGAAAAGGTGAGCATCCTGACTGGGGAACCAAGGTATTTGACTATGGCAAAAATGAAGTAAAAAATTTCCTCATTGCCAATGCGTTGTTCTGGATTGAAGAATTCCATATAGATGGTCTTCGTGTGGATGCAGTTGCGTCCATGCTGTATCTGGATTATGGAAGAGAAGCAGGGCAGTGGGTGCCAAACAAATACGGAGAGAACAAAAATCTGGAAGCTATTGAATTTTTCAAACACTTAAATTCTGTGGTTCTGGGAAAATATAAAGGTACGGTTATGATTGCAGAAGAATCTACAGCATGGCCTAAAGTAACCGGAAAACCGGAAGATGGAGGATTAGGCTTTAGTCTCAAATGGAACATGGGATGGATGCATGATTTTCTGGAATATATGAAGCTGGATCCTTATTTCAGACAGTATAATCACTATAAAATGACCTTTTCCACTACCTATGCTTACAGTGAGAACTATGTGCTGGTGCTGTCTCATGATGAGGTGGTGCATCTGAAATGCTCTATGATTAATAAGATGCCTGGGCTTGGACAGGATAAATTTGAAAATTTAAAGGCGGGATATTCTTACATGATAGGACATCCCGGAAAGAAATTGTTGTTTATGGGACAGGACTTCGGCCAGTATCAGGAATGGAGTGAGGCAAGGGAACTGGATTGGTTCCTGCTTGGAGAGGAATGCCACCGGAATCTTCAGAATTATGTAAAAGAACTTCTGAAGATGTATAAGAAATATCCGGCACTGTATGCCAATGACCAGAATCCCCAGGGTCTGGAATGGATTAATGCAGATGATGCTGCCAGAAGCATTTACAGCTTTGTAAGATGGTCTCCAACCGGCAGAAATAACCTGCTGTTTGTGATTAACTATACTCCCGTGGCAAGATGATTACAGAGTAGGAGTACCTAAGAAAAAACAATACAAATTAATTCTGAACAGTAAAGAGCCGGAGTTTGGCGGAGATGTACATAAAGAGCAACTGGTATATAAAGCTGCAAAAAAAGAATGTGATGGACGCCCATTCTCTTTTGCATACCCACTTCCGGCTTATGGAGTGGCAGTATTCCAGTTCTAGGAAATTAAGAAAATCAAGATAAGCAGAGTCAGGCTGCTGTGTGAAGTAAATGTTGAGATAAACTTCATGCGGCAGCCTTTATGTGTTATAATACAGTAAGATTTTACTATATGGATAAACAGGGGGATATTCTCATGAAATTTTATGATTTGCACTGTGATACTATCAGCGTTATTTATGAGCTTAGAAAACAGGGGAAACAGGCAGAGCTGAGTAAAAACAGCCTGCACCTGGATTTGGAAAAATTGCAAAGAGGGGGATATGGGCTGCAGACCTTTGCTCTTTTTGTGGACAAAGGGGAAGCGGAAGACTGCTGTCTGGAAGCTAAAAGTATGGTACAGCTTTTTAAAGAGGAGCTGAAAAAGAACCAGGATGTAATTTCTCAGGTTTTTACCTTTGGGGATATTGAAGAAAATGAGAGAAGGGGAAAGCTGTCTGCGCTGCTTTCTCTGGAAGAAGGCTCTATTTTTGAGAAAAGCCCGGAGGATTTGAAGTGGTTTTATGACCAGGGAGCCAGAATTGCTACCTTTACCTGGAATTATGAAACAGCCTGGGTTATCCCAATGATTTTGGAGACCCAACGAAGGAACGTCCATGGAGTACAGGGAATCCCAGAGGGTTGAAACAAAGGGGGCTGGAATTTCTGGAACAAATGGAAAGTCTGCACATGATTCCAGATGTTTCCCACCTTTCAGACGGAGGCTTCTGGGATGTAGCCAGGTATGCAAAACGTCCCTTTCTGGCTACTCATTCCAATGCAAGAGGTGCAGCACCGGATGCAGCCAGGAATCTGACGGATGATATGATTCGCGTCCTGGCAGAAAAAGGCGGTATCATGGGACTGAATTTCTGCGTGTCTTTTGTACGGGAAGTATGGAATCCGGGAGAACAGGGAGCTGCTATGGAAGAATTGATTCGGCAGATGAAGTATATTGTGAACATAGGTGGTGAGGAATGCCTGGGGCTTGGATCGGATTTTGACGGAATCGGTGAGATGCCGCAGATGGGAAATGGTGCAGGAATGCCGGATTTGGCAGAGGCAATGGAACAGGCAAAGATGCCGTATGATTTGATAGAGAAAATCTGCTGGAAAAACGTGAAGCGGTTTTTGAAAGAGAATTTATAAATGAAGGAGCTAAAAAATGGGTACTCAAAATACAAACCATTCATTTGTACATAATTCTATGAAAGGAATGATGCTTGTTATCCTGGGCGCCTCCTTGTGGGGCGTCATGGGGATTTTTGTCCGGGGACTTTCGGCTTCGGGGTATAGCAGCTATGATATTGCCTTTTTGCGATGCCTGCTGGCGGGAATTGGATTTTTTCTCTTTAAAGCAATTACACAGCCCAGAGTGTTGAAAATTAATTTAAAAGGCCTGTGTATTTGTTTCTTGTATGGTATTTTGGCATATGCTATGGGATTTGTCTGCTATGGAATTGCAGTAGAACGAATTCCTGTAGCAGTTGCTACAGTACTGATGTTTATGAGCTGTCTGGGTGGCTGTTTTGGGAGTTCTTGTATTTAAAGAAAAATTAGAGAAACAGACCGTGCTGGTGATTCTTATTTGCATTCTGGGAGCAGCCATGGTGGCTGATGTATTTGGAAGCGCCGGCGGCAGTATGGATATCATCGGGATTCTGGCGGGAATTGTCAATGGATTTGGTGTTGCCCTGCAGATTATGATTCCCAGATATTTTGTGAAAAAATATGAGCGTGACACCATGCTGGTCTATGGATTTCTGGGAGCAGCAGTAGGACTTGCCTTTTTAACAGATTTTAAAACCATTGGAACAAGTCTGCAAGGTGCAGAGGCGGTTTCTGTGATTGTCAGTGTTCTCTGCCTTGGGCTTTTATGTACTATGGTTGCCAATGTTTCTGTTGTAAAGGCAACAGCCTATATTAACACCACGACCTGTAGTATTTTATCTTCGCTTGAAGTTGTAGTGGGAGCTGTAGTGGGAATTTTGATTTTTCATGAATCTATGTCTGTTTTCCAGGTGATTGGAGCTGTCATTGTGGTATGTGCATCCCTGGGGCCTGCTTTGTTTCAGAAAAAGTAAAAATATTAAGAGTATTGATAGCTTTCCGATATAGTTGGAATGGCATCAATACTCTTATATTGTTTTACTGATATTTAATTGCCAATGCCTGGAAGTCTTTTGAAAAGTCTTTTACAGCTTCTTCGCTGGTGGCCCAGGAGGTACAGAAGCGCAGGCAGGTGTGGTCTTTGTCCGGATTGCATTGAAATGTTGTCTGGCAGATTTCATTTACTTCCCTGGCTAATTCATTAGGAAAGATAGGGAAAATCTGATTGGTAGGAGCATCGCACAGCAAGGGGATGTTCATTTTCTGAAATACCTCTTTTAAAGGCTGCATCAGTCGGATGCTTCTGCCGCCTAATTCCAGATACAGATTATTTTTAAATAATTCTTCAAATTGTATGCCAAGCATCCATCCCTTGGCTAAAATAGCGCCTCTTTGCTTCATGTTGAAACGGAAGTGGTCTTTAAAGGTATCATTGACCAGAACCAGGGCTTCGCCAAACATGGCGCCGGTTTTGGTTCCGCCGATATAAAAGGCATCACAGAGCTTTGGCAAATCAGGGAAAGTCAGATGGGTGATATCCCCGGCAGCTAAAGCAGCAGCAAGCCGCGCGCCATCCATATAGAGGTACAGGTCATGGCGTTTGCAAAAAGCATACAGCTCTTCTAATTCTTCTTTTGTATAAACCGTTCCGATTTCTGTTGGATTGGAAATATAAACAAGTCTTGGTTCTACCCAATGTTCATTTTCATGCAAATCTAAAACCGGGCGGATTAAATCAGGAGACAACTTGCCATCCCGGGTGATAACCGGAAAAACTTTATGGCCGGTAGCTTCAATAGAGCCGGTTTCATGGGTGTTAATGTGTCCTGTTTCAGCACTGATAACAGCTTCATAAGGTCTTAAAACATGGGAGAGAAAGGTAAGATTTGTTAAAGTTCCCCCGGCAATAAAGTGGATATCCACACTATAATCTTCCAGCACCTCTTGTATCAAATCCCGGGCTGCCTGAGAATGTTCATCCAATCCATAAGAATTGTTCTGATGATAATTAATGGTTTCAAGGGCACGAAGAATATTCGGGTGTGCGCCTTCACTGTAATCATTGAGAAAATTATACATGATACAAACCTCTCTTCCTGTGTGAAGTACCGGGAAAGTCCCGGTTTTTGACAACTATGGATTTATTCTAACACAGAATACTGGTTCTGCACAGAGGGAAAAATCAGGTTAGTGTTGAGGTTTTGGGGAATTATAGATATAATTACAGATATATAGCAAAGGCAAACATACAGTTTATGCACAAAATAAAGTATCCATTCATACATAAATAATAGAAAACATCAGGGGAAGGAAAACAAGTATGGAATTTTATAAATATCACAGTCTGGGAAATGACTATCTGGTATATGACTGCAGAAAGAATGAAGAAGAATTAGAGCCGGAGAAGATTATAAGAATCTGTGCGCGGAAATTTGGAATTGGAGCAGATGGTATTGTAGCAGGCCCTTACATGCAGGGCGGCCAGATGCACGTAAAGGTTTACAATGCGGATGGTTCGGAGGCAGAGCAGGGAGGAAATGCCATCCGTATTTTTGCTCATTATTTAAAGAGCACAGGAGAGGTGAAGCGGGAGAGTTTTTCTCTTTTTACCAAAAGCGGTGAGGTGGAAATCAGGTTTTTGAACCGGGAAGGAACCAGGATTCAAATGACTATGGGACAGCTTTCCTTTAGCAGTAAAAAATTGGGGCTTTCAGGACCGGACAGAGAAGCTATCCATGAGTATTTTAATTTTGGCGGTGAGGAATATGACTGTACCTGTGTGTCCACGGGAAATCCCCACTGTGTTATTATAACAGAGGACATTTCCAGGGCTAAAGTATGCGGAATCGGAAAATATTCAGAGGGTGCAGATTATTTTCCGGACAGAACCAATACCATCATTGTGAAGGTGCTGGACAAAAATAATATTCAGATTGAAATCTTTGAGCGGGGTGTGGGATATACTCTTTCTTCGGCAACCTGTAGTTGTGCAGCAGCCGGGGCGCTTTTCGCCAGGGATTGATTGACTCAGACGTGATGGTGCATATGCCGGGAGGAAAGCTGTGGACCCAGATTGATGAGAACTGGAATGTGAAAATGATAGGAAGTGTGAAGAGAATCTGTAAGATAGAACTGTTTGAGGACTTTTTTCACTAGAAGAGAGGGGCGGCTTCTCATATGAAAAAAATTATCAGAACGATGCACTTAAATAAGATGTTATCACTTATGCTTTTATGTTTATTAGTTATACAAAGTGTGGTTGTATGGGAATTTGGATCTTTTGGTACTATGATGCTTCGGCAACAAGAGGAGGAGTCTGTAGATTATATTTTAAAAACTTACCGTACAAATTTAAATAAAGCGTTAAATAAGATAGAGAGTGATTTGCAGGACATTCTTTCAAATCAAGTTACATTGCAAATGTTAAAAAACCGTTCTGACTTGCGGCGTTGGAGGGCTAGTTATAATTTGACTTCTCTTTTAGATGAAAAGCGAGTTACAACTCAGGATGTAGACGGATATGTGATTTCAGATACAGCATATAATACGTTTCTTATGGCAAGAAATAAAAATATTGCATATTCAGATTTGGATGATATTGAATCTTTTTTTAAGCAGATTGACAGGGGGGAAATTATTAGTTCTGGATGGACAGCGGCAGAGATTAATAAAAAGGGTTATTTGCTTAAATACTATAATTACGGAGAAATCTTAATCGGGGCAATCGTTTCCCAAGAAAAAGTACAGCAAATTTTATCTTATGGACAGGATACTGATACAGGGATTGAATTTTTTGTAACCAATAATGAAAAAGAAATTATTTGTTCATCAAATCCTACCTGGCAATACGGACAGAAAATAGAGGAAAATGGAAATTCTGTGTTACGAGAGCAGAAAATTTTGGACGGAGAATATTTGGTCATGGGAAGTATCCAGCATGTGGGGCTGGGAGCCCAGACACCGTATTTTTTTATCATTCTGTTTTTTTTAATTTTAGTGGTGGTATTGCTGCTATTTCTTCGCTTTTTTATGAATAAAGAAGTGATTGGTCCAGTTAAGGTTTTGTCAGATACCTCAGAAAAAATTCAGCAGGGAAATCTTATGGTGAGGCCTAGCTATGAATGTTGGAATCAGGAAATGTTGGAATTGAAAGAGACATATGCTATGATGTTGAACACGATTATGGATTTAAAGGTGCAACACTATGAAAAAATGATTCAAGTAAAGGATTCAGAATTAAAATATATGCATATGCAGCTTAAACCCCACTTTTTTCTGAATGCTTTATCTACGATTAACAGTATGGCATATCAAAACAAGAATGAAGAAATTCATGATTTTATTCAGGTGTTTTCAGAGAATATACGTTATATGTTTAGAGCAGGGCTACGCACAGTCCCGCTGAAAGAGGAAATTGCACATGTGGAGAAATATCTGGATATGCAAAAGCTTCTTTATGCCAATAGTTTTTATGCATATTATGAGATGCCTGAGCAGCTTGAGGAATATCCGATACCGCAGATGTTGCTGCATACCTTTGTGGAAAATATCTTTAAGCATGTAATTGATATTAATTCTTTTACTACGATTTTTATTGTGTGTTCTTTGGAAGAACATAATCAGGAAAGCATGCTAAAAATCGAAGTACAGAATACAGGAAAATGTTTCGAGGAGGAAACATTACGCAGAATTAATGGTACAGGAGAAGATGGAAATAGTAGTGGAGGAATTGGTTTAATGCACACAAAAGAAATTCTATCTATTCTGTATGGACAAAATTCTCTTATTTGGTTGGAAAATGAAGAGCCCGAAGGGGCAAAGGTGACAGTTTGGATACCAGAAAAAGTAGAACGTGATTTTCATAAGAGCTAGGAGAAGAGATGTATGAATTTACTGATTGTAGATGATGAGGTTGTGACTACAGAAGTTTTGAAAGAACAAATTGACAGAAAGAAAATTCCTATCCGACAGATTTTTGTGGCGTATAATGCAGCTATGGCAAGAGAATGTCTGGAACATCAGAAGATAGACATTGTTCTCTGTGATATTGAGATGCCAAAAGAAAGTGGACTTGAATTATTGGAATGGATTCGCAAAAGGAATAAAGAGATAGAATTTTTGTTTCTTACTAGTCATGAAAAATTTGAATATGCATTTGGGGCGGTGAAAAACGGAGCGGCAAATTATTTGTTGAAACCTTTAGATATGCCTACAATCAATCATGCACTCTATGTTGTAACAGAAAAAATATGTAAGAAAAGGCAGATGAGTTTGGCAGAAGAATATTGGAGTCATGGAAAGAGGAAAGTAGAAGCAGATTTTTGGAGATCTGTTTTGCGGGGGGACTTGGGAAATGAGGAAAAGGAAATCCAAATGGAAATTGAGCGGTACGGTCTTGGATTGGAAAAAGAAAAGAGGTATACCCTTGTTTTAATTCGTGTGCGCAAAGAAGCAGTATTTGCAGAGATACAAAATACGTCTTTGAATCAGTTTATCTTAGATAATATTTTAGCAGAAACATTTACCAGAAATTTAAAGATGGAAAATGTAATTCATTGGGAAGATAATGGAGAGTATTATATCTGCGCCGTATCCGATATGGAAGGAAATGAGGTAAAAAGAAGGGGAGAAGAAGTCTGTTCTTTGCTGAACCAGTTTTATGCGAATCCTATTTATGTTGGATATATTTCAGATGAGGGGACTATAGTAGAATTGGGAAATATTTGCAGGGGAATTCTAGCCTATGATAGAAAACATATGCATGATGAAGGGAAATTGCTGATTTTTGCGGAAATTACAGGAGAACAGCATACACTGGAGAATGTATTGGATGCGAAATTTATTTTTTCTTGTTTAGAGAAAGGAGAGCGTGTAAAACTTTTAGAATACCTTCAGAAAATGGTAGCAGAAGTAAAACGAAGAGATACAAGTCTCGCTAATATTCAATATTTTCAGATGGACTTTTTACAGATAATTGGAGTATATCTTCATAAGCAAGGTATGGATTTGGAGATTTTATTTGAAGACAGCAATTATGTGGATATTCAAAAGGAATCCCTTACTTCAGAATTATCTATGATTCGCTGGAATGCATATGTGGTAAATAAAATTTTTGACAGTATTAAAAGCAGAGAAAAAAGTGATAATATGGTGGAAATATTGGTGGACTATATTCGCCAGCATTATGAAGAAAATATAACCCGAAATACTTTGGCAGAATGGTACATTTTTCACCGGAATATGTGGGAAAAACATTTAAAAAACAAACAGGAAGCAGTATTAATGATTATGTAAATCAACTTAGGATTGAAGAAGCTAAGAGATTGCTAAAAGGAACGGATAATAAAGTGATTGATATAGCTTTAATTGGTAGGGTTTGAAAATATGCCTTATTTTTCTTCTGTATTTAAAAAATATACAGGACGTTCTCCGGCAGAATATAAAAAATTTATGGAATAAAATTTTTTATATTGTGATAAGTGAATAATTAATATCTTAAAAATGAAAGTTTTTATACTTTTTTGTATAAGAATTTTTCATTTTTTTAATGCTATAGTTATTGTATCAAACAAAGAGAAGTAATAAAAAAGGAGGAAGGCGTATGATGAAAAAAAATGTTGGCGGCATTTCTGGCAGTTACCATGGCAGGAACGATGTTAGCAGGATGTGGCACTGAGGAAAAGACCGGCAAAAGTTCAGAAAAGAAGGAAACAGAAGAAGGGGTTGACGAAATTGTCTTTGCTATATGACACAGAATAATATCCCTGAAGCAAAAGAGTTACAGAGAATTGAGGATTTGATTAATGACTATACGGTTGAAAAAATCAATACGAAGGTAGATTTAGCTATTTTTTCAAATGCTGATTATGTAAATCAAGTGAATTTAATGTTAGCATCAGGTGAAAAATTAGATGTTTTCCAGGCATATAATACATCTCATTTGAAATATATTCAAGATGGAACGGCCTTGGATATTACGGAATATCTGGATAATGAGTTGAAAGAAACCTGTGAGACTATATATGACGGATTTTTAAAACCTACAACCGTAGAAGGGAAAACCTATGGTGTTCTTAATATGGGTTCCAATTATGTACCAGGAGGTTTTACTTACAGAGAGGATATTGTGGAAGAACTTGATATTGATATGAGTGCTGTGACAAAACCTGAAGATTTAACAGCAGTTTTTGAAAAAGTAAAAGAAGCATATCCAGATATGGTTATTATTGATCCGAATAGAGCAAATGCATTATTTGAAACTTATTTGGGCAAAATCGCATGTTTTGACCCATTGGGCGATAATATCGCTAACACAGTGTCCGGTGTGGCATATCAGGATGATTCAACAGTGGTTAGCATTTATGAGACACCAGAGTTCCATGAACTCTGCGACCTTACTAGAAGCTGGTATGAAGCAGGGTATTATGCCAGTGATGCAGCAACCACAACAGCGACGACTGCAGAGCTCCTTATGTCAGGGAATTGTTTTGGAACTTTCTGTGGTTTAGGAAATCCTAAGATTGCAGAACAATATACTACAAATTATGGACATCCTTTTGATAATGTACAGATTAGCGATTCCATGATTTGGGCAGGTAATAATAATGCATGGATGGTGAATTCTGGAAGCGAAGCACCGTCTGCAGCGTGTAAGTTTTTAAATTTACTGTATACGGATGAATATGTTGATAATCTCTTAGTTTATGGTGAAGAAGGAGTTGACTATGTGCTGAATGAAGACGGTTGTGCAGTAGCCCCTGAAGGATACACAGATTTGAATAGTGTAGCATATACTAATAATATGAATTATTATTTCTGGGGAAATAAATGGCTTACTTATCCTGTTGTAGGTGGTTTGACAGGAGAAGAAAAAGAAAAAAATATGGAACAAAACTATACAGGAGAACATTCCAAGTATTATGGATTTCTTTATGATTACAGCGCAGAACAAGCTGAGTATACAGCGTGTCTGAATATTGTTGAGGAATATAAGAAGGCTCTCTGGGTAGGAGCAGTGGATGTGGAAGAAACTCTGGATGAAATGACAAAGCGTTTAGAAGCTGCTGGTATGAATAAACTTATAGAAAGCAAACAGGAACAATTGGACAAATGGCTGTCTGAACAATAATAAAGACAAAGGCTGCCGCATTTTGAATGCCGCAGCCTTTGACAATCTTAAAAGAAAAGGAGACAGACATGACAAAAAGTAGAAAGAAAAAATTAAATAAAAATACGCTATCCCTTTTTCTCATTGCCCTTCCAGGAATAACGTATTTGGTTATCAATAATTATATACCGATTATGGGGATTTTTATAGCGTTTAAGAATTTTAGTTATGCGAAAGGAATTTGGGGCAGCCTTGGTGTGGTTTAGATAATTTTAAATTTTTATTTATTACAGATGATGCGTGGGTTATTACCCGAAATACTTTATTATACAACTTGGCATTTATTGTTATTGGGACAATTATTTCCATAGCATTTGCGATTTTGCTTCATGAATTAGGAGAACGAATCAGAGGAAAATTTTTTCAATCGGTTTTGTTGTTTCCGCATTTGCTTTCCTGGGTGGTAACGGCGTATTTAGTATATGCACTTTTGGGAACTAATAATGGGTTTATTAACAATACAGTTTTGAATGGACTTGGAAAAGAAGGAATTGACTGGTATACCGCTAAAAATATGTGGCCGCTAATTCTGTTACTTGTATACTTATGGAAAAATGCAGGATATAACGCTATTGTTTATATGGCAGGAATTGCAGGAATTGATAAAGAAATTTATGAAGCTGCTAAAATTGATGGGGCGAGTAAAATGAAACAAATTACATCTATTACATTACCAATGTTAAAACCTACCGTTATTATTATGACACTTATGTCTATTGGTCGTATTTTTTATTCTGATTTCGGATTGTTCTACCAAGTGCCTATGAATGCGGGAACTCTGATTTCCACAACTCAAACCATTGATACGTATGTATATAGAGGACTTATGGAACAGGGAAACATAGCCATGTCATCAGCGGCAGGAGTGTATCAATCGCTTGTAGGTTTTGCTCTTGTTATGATTGCAAATTATATTGTGCGGAAGAAAGATCCAGAAAATGCATTGTTTTAGGAGGTTGCATTATGAATATATCTATCAGTGATGAAAAAAGATTCCGAACCATTGCCACCATAATTCTTCTGACAATTAGTTTAGTGGCGTTATTTCCTATGCTGCTTCTTGTAGTGGCATCATTTACAGATGAAAATGAATTGATTACCAGAGGATATCAGATTTTGCCTAATAAATTTAGCCTGGAAGCCTATACTTATATGGTAAAGCAGGCACCTACATTGTAAGGGCTTATCTGGTAACTATTGGAACGACTGTTATTGGGACAACTTTAAGTGTGATTCTTACAACCTCCATAGCATATCCTATGGCACGTCGCACTTTTCCGTTTAAAAATGCATTGTCATTCTTTGTGTATTTTACCATGTTGTTTAATGGAGGGTTAGTGCCACAGTATATTATGTGGACTACGATTTTTCACATTAAAGATACCTATGCGGCATTAATCTTCCCTAATTTGTTAATGACTGCATTTAATGTATTTCTGGTGCGGAATTATTACAGTAATAGTTTGCCTGAGGCGTTATATGAAGCAGCACAATTAGACGGAGCCTCAGAAATTGGTATTTTTGCTAAAGTTGTTTTTCCATTGTCCAAGCCAGTTATTGCTACAATTGCATTGTTTACAGGGCTTTCTTATTGGAATAGCTGGACAAATGCGTTGTACTATGTCCAAGATCCTAAGTATTTTGGAATCCAGAATTTGCTTATGCGTATTATGAAAAATATAGAATATTTGCGAACTGGTGCAGCGGAAATGGCAGCAGAAGGACAAGCAGTATCACTTCCGGGAAATTCTATTCGTATGGCGTTGGCGTTTATTGGAATTTTGCCGATTCTGATTATTTATCCTATGCTACAGAAATATTTTATCAAAGGTGTTGTTGTGGGAGCTGTAAAAGGGTAAGAGATTAGGAGGAATAGAGATGGCAGCTTTTGTACATTGTAATTTCCGGTCAAATATTTTATGTATGTCTGTAGATGTTTCTGTTTTGCTTCCTGATAATGAGAGGAGCAGATTGTTTCTGGAAAACAAACAGGAACCAGTGAAATATAAAACGTTATATTTACTTCATGGGTTTACAGGGGATTATATGAGCTATCTGCGAACTTCAAATATCGAAAGATATGCAGACGAGTATCAGATTATGGTGGTTATGCCAAGTATTTATAATAGTGCATATACAGACATGAAATATGGTTTGGATTATTTTACATATCTTTCAAAGGAATTGATGCATTTTATTGAATTAACATTTCCTGCTTCTCAAAAAAGAGAAGAACGATTTGTGGCAGGAATGTCTATGGGAGGCTATGGTGCTTATAAATTTGGGCTTTCCTGTCCGGAAAAATTTTGTGCTATTGGCGGAGTAGCAGGGTCTTATCATGCAGAATACAGATATCAGGGAAAGGTATCCACAGTATCTACATTATGTGAGGGTCTTTATGGAGATCCACCACAGATTGTACCAGAGGTTCATGATGTTTTTACTTTATTGAAACAATTGAAAGAAGAAGGAAAAGAAATACCAAGACTCTATACCTGCTGCGGAACAGAGGACCGTAGATACCAGGATTCTGTAGATTTAAAAGAATTTGCAGAGAAATTGGAAATTCCTATGGTTTTTGAACAGGGGCCAGGAAAACATGATATGATATTCTTTGATGAATATATTCAAAGAATATTAAAATGGATGTTGTGTCCATAGGAGGTATAGGCATATGAGGCTGGAGAAAATTTTTAATGAGTTTATTGAGTATAGTGAAAAGGAAAAACTGTATATCGAAGGTATTGCCATAGCAGATGAGGTGCAGGTGCTAATGGAACATCATTTTACACCTGATTTACCGAGAAATATATATTCCCACACAAAAAGTTATATGGCAACAGCAGCTGGTATTGCTATTGAAGAAGGTAAGCTTTCTTTAGATAATCGGTTGGCAGATTTTTTTCCGGAGTATTTACCCAAACAGGCAGATTCTCGTTTGTCTGAGATAACTTTGAGAAATCTTCTCACTATGTCAAGTGGTTTTCATAAGCCTTATTTAATGGGAAAAGATAGAAGAGAAGGCATAGGAATGCCAGATTATATGGAATATATGATGTCACGTCCTATTGTTTGTGAGCCTGGAAGCAGATTCTTGTATTCTACAGCAGATAGTATTCTTGCTGGCAGGATGATTGAAAAAGCTGTGGGAATGAGATTGGGAGTGTATCTGTATGAGAGACTTTTTCGTAAATTAAACCAGGGATGGCCGCAATGGGAAAATGACCCTCAAGGGCACCCGATAGGCGGCGGTGGTATGCATATGACCCTTACAGATATGATGAAATTAGGTCAGCTATATTTAGCAGATGGAATCTGGAAAGGGGAACAGTTAATATCGCACAACTGGATACAAGAGGCAACAAAAAAGCAAATTGATACAGAAGGTGAACAGGATATCTGGAAGTGCGGATATGGATATCAATTTTGGATGTCTCCTTATCCAAAGGCGTACCGTGCAGATGGAGCTTATGGACAGATTACAACCGTTTTGCCAGAACAGAATCTGGTTGTAGCTGTCCAATGCCCAGAATACGGAGACTTTGAAAAAGTGAAACGAGCGCTTCACACAAAAATATTTTTGCCTATTATAAAGGATTAAAAAAGATAAGAAGGTAATGTATGAAGATATTAAAACCAGCAGTAGCAGGAACTTTAGAATCTAGTGACTGTCAGGTGACAGTAGAACCAGGCGGAGGGAAGATTGAGCTTCAAATTAAAAGTTCTGTCTTTCACCAATATGGCAAACAAATCCGCAATACAATTATGGAAACATTAGAAAAGTTAGACGTAAAAGATATAAAAATTGGGATTGTTGATAGAGGGGCCTTGGATTGTACGATTCGTGCCAGAGTAGAAGGAGCTGTGTACCGTTCTGTAGGAAAAACAGAGCAGCTTCCATGGGGAGGTGCAATTCAGTGATTCAAGCAGATAAGATGAGACTTCGCAGAACTATGATGTTTTTAAATGTTCAGAAGCCAGGACTTTTAAAAGATCCATATATTTACAGACCAGACTCTCTTATATTAGATTTGGAAGATGCAGTAGCGGAAAGTCAAAAAGATGTTGCCAGATTTTCATTGTTTCACGCATTAAGAACCATTGATTACAGAGGTTGTGAACGCATTGTCAGGATTAACGGATTAGATACGCCTTATTGGAAAGAGGATATTCGCTGTGCAGTAGCAGGAGGATGTGATGGGATTCGCATTCCAAAGACAGAGTGTGCACAGGATATTCATATTGTAGAGAGAGAAGTTAAGAAAGCAGAAGAAGAGTTTGGAAGACCAGAGGGAAACGTGCTGCTTATGGCAGCTATTGAGTCTGCCAAAGGAGTGATGCGGGCACTGGAAATATGTGAGGCATCAGAGCGTTTATTTGGCGTGGCCCTTTCTGGTGGTGATTATACGAAAGATTTGCAGACTCACATTACAGGCACAGGAATCGAATTGATGGGAGCCAGACAAAATCTAGTGATAGCCGCAAGAGCAGCAAAAGTACAATGTTTTGACACAGTTTATACTGATCTGGAGAACATGGAAGGATTTCGACAGGATGTGATGAATATCCACCTTATGGGATTTGATGGAAAGTCCATTATTAATCCCAGACAGATTTCTATGGTTCATGAAATTTTTACACCTTCACAAAAAGATATTCTTTTTGCAGAAAAGGTGGTAAGAGAAATTGAGGATAAAAAATCCAGGGGAATCGGTGTTTTTGTTGTAGATGGGAAAATGATAGATATTGCTTTCTATGATGGAGCAAAACGTACGATTGCATTGGCTAAAGCCTCTGGCGTATATAAGGGGGAGTTGTAACGTGCAAAATGCAGTGGGAAGAGAAATACCAGAAGATATTTTACAGCTTACGGGAAAAGAGGTTTTTCATGGAAATCAGTATTTTGATGGTTATGAATTTCAAAAAGCAGGTGCAAAAATTCAGAGTGTAAGTCATTCAGGTGGCAGTAAATTGGTGAAGAATCTGCGCGAAGCAATAAAAAAGTGTGGAATTAAAGATGGTATGACAATAAGTTTTCATCACCATTTTAGAGATGGCGATTATGTAGTGAATATGGTGATGGAAGAAATCCATAGTATGGGAATAAAAAATATTACAATCTGTGCAAGTTCTCTTGGCAAGGCACAGGATGGTTTGGTAAAATATATTGAAGATGGAACCATAACCAACATTCAATCCTCAGGAGTCCGTGGAGAAATCGGACGGGCTATTTCCAAAGGAAAGTTACAAGGATTAGCAATTATGCGTTCCCATGGCGGAAGGGTAAGAGCTATCGAGACGGGGGAAACACATATTGATATTGCGTTTATTGGTGCGCCTACTTGTGATGATTATGGAAACTGTAGAGGGATTGGAGGAAAATCAGACTGTGGAGTGCTGTCTTATGCTATGGTAGACGCGGACTATGCAGATAAAGTAGTGGCTATTACAGATTGTCTGGTGCCTTTTCCTAACTTCCCGGCACATATATCTATGACAAAGGTAGATTATGTAGTAGTAGCGGAGGCTATTGGAAACCCAGAAAAAATTGCTACTGGAGCAGCGAAACCCACAAAGGATATGAGAAAGCTTATGATGGCAGATTACTGTACAGAATTTGTTGTTCATACACCATATTTTAAAAATGGATTTTCTTATCAAACAGGCGTAGGAGGCGCTCCATTGCATCTACAATTTCATTGTCAAAAATCATGAAAGAAAAAGGAATAAGAATGAGATTTGGCGTGGGAGGACTTACAAAGCAATGTGTGATCTTTTGTTAAACAATCAAGTGGATGTTTTATTAGACACACAGGATTTTGATTTAGACGCTGTGGAGTCTGTAAAGGATGAACGCCATTTTACCATTAGTGCAGGAGAATATGCTAATCCGTTTAATAAAGGTGCAGTAGTAAATAAATTGGATTTTGTAATATTGGCAGCTTTGGAAGTGGATGTAAACTTTAATTGCAATGTGGTGGTTGGATCAGATGGGATTATTACAGGAGCCCAGGGAGGGCATCCGGATACCGCTGCAGGGGCAAAATGTACAATCGTAATTACCCCCTTGTTGCAAGGGCGTATTCCGGCTATCCGGACAGAAGTAACCACTGTAACAACACCAGGAGAATCCATAGATGTAGTAATTACGGATTATGGAATTGCTATTAATCCACGCAGGAAGGATTTGCAGGCTTGTATGGAACAAGTTGAACTACCATTTACCACAATTGAGGAGCTTCGAGATGTAGCTTATAAGATTGCAGGTATACCAGAACCAGTGGAATTTGAGGATAGGATTGTAGGAATTATCGAAAGTAGAGATGGAACGATTATGGATGTGGTTCGTCAAATTAAAACAGGAGAAGAATAAAACAAATGGAAAATCTTATACTATCCTTTAATGTAATCGCCCCATTATTTTTTCTCATGATCATTGGCTATGTGCTGGTACATGGGACAAAACTGGCGGATAAAGAACTGTGCAGCAAGGCAAATGCTTTAGTGTTTAAGGTGTTTTTGCCTGTATGCTGTTTAAAAACATTTATCAAAGTGATATTAAGACCCAGATGAAAGGAGAACTCTGCCTGTTTGCTGCAGGCAGTCTCCTTGTGCTGTTTTTGCTTTTGTGCTTTATTGTCCCAAGGGTTGTAAAGCAGGAAAATCAGCAGGGAGTTGTTATCCAGGGGATTTTCCGCAGTAATTATGTGATTTTTGGCGTTGCTGTTGTAGAGAGTATGTATGGGTCGGAAAATACCGTAACAGCCGCGATTTTAAGCGCTATTTTAGTACCAATGTACAACCTGCTGGCAGTCATCGCGCTGTCTGTGTTTGGAGAAAAACGGGAGCATGACTGGAAAAAAGTCATTGGGAATATTGTGAAGAATCCATTGATTCTTGCGTCTGTTCTTGGGATTCTTTTCTCCTGTGCCGGTATCCGGCTTCCACAGGCGGTGGAAACAACGGTTAGCGATTTGGCAAAACTGGCAACGCCTATTGCCTTTCTGATACTTGGCGGGGATTTTGATTTTTCAAAGGTAAAAGGGAACTTAAAAACAGCGGGCTGGGTCATTTTTGTAAAAATGATTGCGCTGCCTGCGGTAATGATTCCCATTATTATCAGTATGGGGTATCGTAATGCAGAACTTTTGTCGGCTTTGCTGGCTTATCAGACACCGGTAGCAGTGTCCAGTTATATTATGGCTCAGCAGGCAGGGGCAGACGAACAGCTTGCGGGACAACTTGTGGTGTTTAGCTCCGCTGCATCAGTAGTTACGCTGTTTGTTACCATCTTTCTCCTGAGACAGCTTGGCTATCTTTTATAAATTGCAGGAAGTGAGCGCTCATTTCAGCAGAAACTTTCTCAAGAGCCTCCTGATATAGCTGTTCTCTATAAATACAGTGTTCAAAGTCACATTTGGCTTCTGGAATTGCCGAAAATGTTTTGTGATTTTCGCCCTGCTTCATTCTCAGAAAGAGGGTTCTTAAAAGATTAGAATTTTGGGTGTTGACTACATCCAGATAATATTCTACGCTTTCCCGGTTTCCCTTGGAAATAGCGGTTTCAAAAGCATGACGGATAGCCCGGTCCACACTGGAAGGTTTTGTGTTACGTTTTTTAGCAATGGCAGCATATAAAGAACAGATTTTGCCAGAGCTGTAGTAGGCATCTGTATCGAATAAATCCATGGCATCATGAATATAAGTAAAGCCCTTTACATTGGCTGGTATTCCTATTTCTAACAGTACGTCTACGATTTCGCTTCTCATTTGTTTTTTGTATCCTTTCTTTCTTGTACGTGTGTCACGTTACAACAATTATATGTCATTTTGCAACATATGTCAATGAGGAAATGTTGACACCGTGACTATAATGGAGTATAATAGGTAGGTATTGTGACATTAAAATGAGAGTGCTAAAAGGGGAATGACCATATTGAGAGACAGAATTAAAACCATCCGGAAGAATGCCGGAATGACACAACAGCAGTTTGCAGAAAAACTTGGTGTTTCCAGAAATACGATTGCAACCTATGAGACAAGTGTAAGGGTTCCGATTGATGCGATTATTATTTCTATGTGCAGGGAATTTGGAGTCCGGGAGGAGTGGCTTCGTACAGGAAAAGGCGCCATGTACCGGGAAACCACGCCGGATTTAGAATTATCGAAGTGGTTTGGACAAATATTAAAAGAAGAAGATACCTCTTTCAGAAAGAGATTTTTTCTGGCGCTTACCAGTTTAAAAGAAGAGGAATGGCGCTCTTTGGAACATCTTACAGGAATTCTGTTTTCTAAGTCTGATAACAAGTCTGAAAACAGGGAAAACCCTTGAAAATGCGTAAATTTGGCTTGACAAAGGCCTGCTTCTGTGATACGCTTGAACAGCGACAGTGGAAGTAGGTCTTTTTTTTGTGCCTAATTTGCCGCAGATGCGGTGGACTTATCACGAAAAGGAGGTCTTTGTCGCAGTAACAAGACGTTGCATAGAGCAGTTACGTGAAGCTGCCGGCGATAAAAGACACATGGAGGTGGAGAAGTCGTGCGCGTAAGAATCACATTGGCATGTACAGAATGTAAACAGCGTAATTACAACATGACAAAAGAAAAGAAGAATCATCCAGAGCGTTTGGAGACAAAAAAAATACTGTAAGTTCTGCAGAACTCATACAATGCACAAAGAAACCAAATAATTCGGTTTAAGAGGTGAATTTATGGAAGCAGAGAAAAAACAGAAAGCTCCAAAAAAAAGCTGGACTCAAGGACTTCAGGCTGAATTTAAGAAAATAATCTGCCTGATAAGCAGACGTTAGTGAAACAAGACGATGCGGTAATCTCTATTACAGCAGTGTTAGGTGTGTTCATCGCTGTGATTGACAGCGGAATTTTGCAGCTGCTTAACTTATTAATTAAATAAGGACAAGGTGAATTACGATGTCAGAAGCAAATTGGTATGTTGTTCATACTTATTCAGGGTATGAAAACAAGGTAAAAGCCAACATTGATAAGACTATTGAAAACAGACACCTGGAGGACCAGATCCTAGAAGTCCGTGTACCTATGCAGGACGTGGTGGAGTTGAAGAACGGCGAGAAAAAGCAGGTTCAGAAGAAGATGTTCCCAGGATACGTTCTGATTCATATGGTAATGAATGACGACACATGGTATGTTGTAAGGAATACCCGTGGTGTTACAGGGTTTGTTGGCCCGGGTTCCAAGCCGGTTCCCCTTACGGAACAGGAAATCGAAGCACTTGGCATTTCTATGGTAAGAGATGTAGAGATTGACTTCGTGGAAGGCGACAGTGTTGTTGTTACAGGCGGTGTATGGAAAGATACTGTGGGCGTTGTTCAGAGTATTAATGAAGCAAAACAGATTGTAACAATCAATGTTGAGCTGTTTGGTCGCGAAACGCCAGTAGAAATAAGTTTCGCAGAAGTAAAGAGTCTTTCTTAAAAACTGAGAAAAGACCGGTAACAAGATGAAAGGGTCATAATGTCACATGGCTCGTGGGAGGACATCCCCGCAATTACCACATAATAGGAGGTGCCGAAAATGGCAAAGAAAGTAACAGGTTATATTAAATTACAGATTCCTGCTGGAAAGGCAACACCAGCTCCACCGGTTGGTCCTGCTTTAGGTCAGCACGGAGTAAACATCGTACAGTTTACAAAAGAATTTAATGCAAAAACAGCAGACAAGGGAGACTTAATCATCCCTGTTGTTATTACAGTATATGCGGACAGAAGCTTCAGCTTCATTACAAAAACTCCGCCGGCAGCAGTTTTATTAAAGAAAGCTTGCAACATCAAATCTGGTTCAGGCGTTCCAAATAAAAATAAAGTTGCTACAATTTCCAAAGCTAAGATCCAGGAAATTGCAGAAATGAAAATGCCAGACTTAAATGCAGCATCCTTAGAAGCAGCTATGAGCATGATCGCTGGAACTGCAAGAAGTATGGGTATTAAAGTAGAAGAGTAAACTATCAACAAACGTGGGAGGGACATTCCCGCAATTACCACTAGGAGGTTATTTATATGAAACGCGGAAAAAAATACGCAGAGGCTGCAAAAGCAGTTGACCGTACAACTTTATATGATCCAGCAGAGGCAGTTTCTTTAGTAAAGAAGACAGCCGTAGCTAAATTTGACGAAACAATCGAAGCTCATATCAGAACAGGCTGTGATGGACGTCATGCAGAACAGCAGATTCGTGGTGCAGTTGTACTGCCACACGGAACAGGAAAAACTGTTCGTGTTTTAGTATTCGCTAAGAATGCAAAAGCTGACGAAGCTTTAGCAGCAGGTGCAGACTTCGTAGGAGCTGAGGAATTAATTCCAAAGATTCAGAACGAAGGATGGTTAGACTTTGACGTTGTTGTTGCTACACCAGATATGATGGGTGTTGTTGGACGTCTTGGTCGTGTTCTCGGACCAAAAGGCTTAATGCCAAACCCAAAAGCTGGTACAGTAACTATGGATGTTACAAAAGCTATCCAGGATATCAAAGCTGGTAAGATTGAATATCGTCTTGATAAAACAAACATCATTCACGTGCCAATCGGAAAAGCTTCTTTCACAGAGGAGCAGTTAGCGGACAACTTCCAGACGCTTATGGGAGCTATTAATAAGGCTAGACCAAGCGCATTAAAAGGTGTGTTCTTAAAGAGCGTATCTCTGGCTTCCACAATGGGACCAAGCGTAAAGGTTAACCCAATGAAAATAGCTCAGTAATAGATGAGAAAGTATAGAAGCGGGAACTTCTTTTGAGGTTTCCCGCTTTCTTTGTTTTCTGAAGGAAAGAGGTAGAAAACATGCGTATAGGCAGAAAAAGCCCCAAAAAAGAAAAAAGAGCAATGACGGTTTCTCTTTATGGAAACCTTCTTTTTGTGGTTTTGGAGCTGGTCATGGCAATCGTGACCAGTTCTCAGGCGGTGCTTTTGGATGCAGTATATGATGGAATTGAATTTTGTATGTTGCTGCCATCGGTTTTTCTGATTCCGCTGTTATACCAGCCCAGCAATGAAAAATATCCATTTGGGCATATGCAGCTGGAAACAGTCTTTGTGGTGGTAAAGGGTATTACCATGTCAGCAGTAACTATTGGAATGATTGCCAACAGTATGAATATTTTATTCCATGGCGGACATAGGGTTGCGTTTGGAGTGGTAGCCTGGTTTGAGTTGACGGGTATGGTCATTAGTATTTTTGTGGCCATTTATTTGAAATGTAAAAACCGGACTTTGAATTCTCCGATTATAGAGACAGAAATGCAGGGATGGAAGATTGACAGTGTGATTTCTATGGGAATGACATTGGCCTTTTTTCTCCCCATACTGGTTCCGTTTGAGTGGTTCCAGAAACTGACGCCTTATCTGGACTCTGCACTGGCTATTGTATTATCACTCATTATGCTTCCTGAGCCAATAGGCACTGTGGTATCAGGCATTCGTGATTTACTATTAATTTCACCGGATGAGGAAACCATACAGGAGATAAAAGAAGTTGTGGAGCCTGAGTTAAGGGAATGCAGATATTCGGAGTTGTATTTTGAGGTGGTAAAGACTGGGCGTAAACTGTGGATTAGCGCATATATTAAGCTGGAAAAGGATGAACTGTCAGTGCGGAGATTTCAGATGTATCAGAATCGCTGCATTGCGGCTTTGGCCCAGAAATATACAGATTTTTATTTTGAATTATTACCGGAGATTGATTTTGATGAAGAAGAAATCCGGCAACTTACAAAAAAGGTGTGTGACACCTGAACTGGAATTTTTCAGATGATAACATTTTGCTTATAGATGGGGAAGAACTACCCGAAAATCAGTGACCGATTAGGAGGTCATTGGTTTCGGGTAGTTTTTTGCGCTTTATTTTAAGAACATTTTTTTATAAAAGAAAAATATTATATCTAATTTTTAGATGGTAAAGCAGAATAATACAGACTAACACAGAAAAAAGAGTTATAAAATATAATTATATAAAAGAAAAGGAAAAGCTTGAATCTTCCTGTAAAATAGGTAAAAATACACAAAAATAGAGGTGAAATATTGGAAAAAAGAGCAATATGCATGCAAGACATAATTGTATATAATAGTTACAAAAAATAATTTATAAAATATGAGGAAAAGAAAGGAAAAATCGTGTTCAGGAAAAGAAAATATTTGATGGCAATGATTCTGATATGCCTTTTTGCACTGGCGGGCATTATTTATTTTGCAAAAACCCAGGAGGAGAAACCACCACTTCTTGTAGACGGAAAGCCTGTAACACGGGAAGAACTGGATTTTTATAATGGAGATAAAGAGAGAGCTGTCAGAGGAAAGATAATATGGAACTGGGCAGAAGAGGAAGGCATTGTAGATGAATTTTCTTATGATACTTTTTTAAAAGCGCTGAAAGCAGAGAACCAGAAGCGGAAAGAACTTGATGAAAAAGGAGAGCCGGTATATGGACCAGTGGAATTTACTCCTATGCAATATTACAAGAGATTAATTGGGGAATGTGAACAGGAGTTGAAAAACAGAAAAATGGAGGAGATTTCAGAGGAAGAACTGGTTTCTTTTTATGAAAGTCATCAGGAGAATTACAGGCAGGTAGATTCTTTTGCCGCGGATTATACGGTTTGGCAGGAGGGCAGAATTACCTATCAGGAAACATTGGAACTTAATGATAGTAATGTACGTGCCATGACAGAAGCGGACGAAGAACTTGCAAATAAACTTTTGCAGTTGGAGGAAGGAGGACAGACAACTTGGAACAGTGACAGCGGAGAAACAAAGCAGCTCATTTGCACGAAACGGGAGCCGGGTGGATATTTGCCTTATGAAGAGGTTTCCGGAGCAGTGTTAGAGCAGTGTACTGCAGATGAATTTGAGAAGGAATTAAGTAAAAAAATTGCAGAGTCTGAAGTTCGGGACTTTCGATGAGGAGGAAATGAATGAAACATATAGCAAAAAAGATTTCATGTATTGCATTGACTGCAGCGCTTCTGGCAGGAGGTATGCCGGTACAGGTACTGGCAGATAGTCCAAAAACGCAGCAGGAGCAGCTGGGAGAGGTGCTGCCACAAGAAGTATTGCCGGAAGAGATACAGCCGGAGACTCCTGAGCAGGAAGGCACTGGCAGTGTGCTTCCGGATGGGGAATCCCAGATGCAGGAAGAAACGCACAAGCCACAGGAACCACCACAAGAAGTGCCGCAGGAACAACCACAGGAACAACCACAGGAACAGACAGAAGAAGCGCCACAGGAACCAGCGGAAGAAGAGACTGCAGAACCGGAAGAACCGGGACGGCAGGTGCCTCAGGCAGGTACGCGCGTGCTGCTGGAGGATGATTTTCAGGATGCCGGCGGATGGAAGGTAAATAAGCCTGACGCAGTGAAAATAGGCGGCGGACAGGCGGTGATTAAAGGTGCTGGTCCTAACAATGCCATGATATCCAATGGAATGATTGCAGCGCAGAACTTTTTGATTCAGACAGATTTGGTAATCGGATCCGGAAATACAAACTGTAATGCGAAAATTGGATTTAAGGCAGAGGACGGTTTTGAAGGACAAAGATTGCAGCTTCGCTTTGACTTTCCACATAACAAGGTGTTTCTGGAGAGAGTAACAGGAAATACAGTAAATACTGGGTATGGGGAAGCAGAAGTAACAGTTTCAGAGGGAACACATAAGCTGACAGTAGAAGTTCAGGACAATACTATTACAGCATGGCTGGATGAACAGGAAATTATCACGGCTACCCATGATGAAATAGGAAAAATGGAAAAAGGAAAACTGCTTTTTGCAGGTCAGTATCCGGCACAGGATTTTGCGGTGGCAAACTTACGTGTTACCACCAATGAACAGCCAAGTGGGAAAGAATGCAAGGTTACGCTGGAAACTTACACGGACGGAGTTTTGGATGCAGAGCACAAGGGCGGTACTTTGACTGCAGACAAGCTTTCCGGATATAGCGGAGATTATGTACCTTAACGCCAAAGGCAAACCACGGATATGTGTTTGAGAAATACGAAACCAGTACCGACAATTTAGTTCCTATTGAAAACAACAGGTTTCAGTTAAATGAAAAATTTCCGAATATAACAGTAAGGGCATATTTTAAAACAAGAGTTCCCGGAAAAGATGAATTATTCTTTGAAGATTTTGGCGGGGATTTAGGAACACAGCCAGATGGTATCCGCACACAGGATGGAGAACTGGTGGTAGAGGTTGCCGATGGAAGTTCCAGCAATGCCTATAAACCAGAGGTGGACTGGACTAAGATTAGCGGAAATAAAGGCTATCGTATTTCTGTAGATGCCAGAAGAATGACAGGTGAATCCGGAACCATACAGATTGCTTTTCGTGGTGGAGAGAGCTTTGATTCCCGTTATGTAGTTGCAATTAATTCACAGGGAAGCGCTATGCTGCGAAAATTGCACAATGGCAAAAATGAAGAATTGAAAAAAAGCGGCTTTCAAATGACAGATAAATTTGCTCATGTTGTCATTGAAGTAAAAGGCTCAGAAATGAAACTTTTCATAGACAACAAAGAAATGTTCAGCTATACCGATAATGGGAACTGGTCAGAAATGCAGCCGGCAGTACAATTAATTAATATGACAGCAGGCGCTCCGGCAGCTTTTGACAATCTTCTGGTAGAGCAGATTTGTGAGAAAAAACCAGTTGAGGTTGTTTCTATATTTGAAGGAAAAGAAGACAAGGAACATAAGACAGGAACAGCTACCAGTGATGTAACAGAGGCAGAGGAAGGGCAAAAAGTGACCCTGACTGCAACAGCAAAGGCAGGATACCGCTTAAAAGAGTATCAGATAGAAAATGTTGAAGTAAAAGACGGAACCTTTGTGATGCCGGCAGGAGATTTTGAAAAACTGGTGGTAAAGGCTGTTTTTGAAACAGATAAGGTAAGAGAGGGAAAAACCTTTTACGTGGATTCTGAAAATGGAGACAATGACGCAGAAGGAACCTCAGAAAAAACTGCCTGGAAGACTTTGGATAAAGTGAAAGAGTACGGAACCTTTGTGCCGGGAGATAAAATTCTTTTGAAGCGGGGAAGTGTGTTCACAGGACAGCAGCTTGCCTTTCAGGGAATGGGAGCAAAAGGAAATCCTATTGAAGTCAGTGCTTATGGAAAAGGAGCGCTTCCAAGACTGGAAGGAAACGGTGAGGTAGAAAACGTAGTATCACTTTATAACCAGGAATATGTAGAAATTCGGAATCTGGAGATTACCAACCTGGATACCCAGTACAACACGAAATTTGGGCTGAATGAAAGCAATAATACAAAAAAAGCCCTGCGGGCAGTTAATGTGTCTATCCGTAACTTTGGAACAGCCTCCGGAATTGCTATTGAAGATTGCTATATCCATGACATTAATGGAAACATTAATTTAAAGTGGAATGGCGGTGTATTCTTTGATGTAAAGGCGGACATTCAGAATGGACAGTTGACAGGTGTGCCAAGTAAATATGACAACATCAGTATTTCCGGCTGTACTTTTGAACGGGTAGACCGTTCTGCCATTAAGCTGGTAAGCTCCCAGTGGTGTAACCAGTGGGAAAAGAATGATCCGGGCGTGCCGGTTCACTGGTATCCATCTACCAATGTGGTAGTAGAAGGAAACTATATGGAATATATTGGCGGAGATGGTATTACTGTCCGCGATACAGACGGAGCTTTGATTGAACACAATCTTGCAAAAGACTGTCGTTTCCAGAATACAGGATATAATGTAGGAATCTGGCCCTTTGAGGCGGCAAATACAGTGCTGCAGTACAATGAGGCTTATGAAAACCACGGAACAACAGATGGACAGGGACTTGACTGCGATCATGCCTCTTCCAATTCTGTTATGCAGTATAACTATAGTCATAACAATGAAGGTGGTTTCATGCTGATTATGGGCGGCTATCCACATACAGGAGCAACAGTCCGCTACAATATCAGCCAGAATGACAGGGATAAAACCTTTGAATTTGCACAGGGGCTTCCTAAAGGAACTATGATTTATAACAATACCATTTATTCAGACCAGGTTTTAGACAAAGGTGTATTTTTCCTGTCTAATACAGGAGCCGGTGTAGGCGTAAATGATGGATTTGCATTTAACAATGTGTTTAGCTATCCTCAGGGACAGAAAGCCTATGGCGGTGATGCCAAGGGAGCTGGTTTGGTTCAGGAACACATGAAAATTTATAACAATGCCTATACAGGAGGTATGAGCGCTTTTGAGGCAGATGCCAAGCCTTTGCAGGCAGATGATTTGGGAATCGCAGATTTAGGAAGCGCTCCGGAAGCCCATGAAGGCAAAGATGCTATAACAGGAAGCTCAGGATTGCTGGACGGTTATAAATTACAGGAAGATTCCGTACTCATTGATAAAGGGCTTACTGTAGATGAGGCATGGAAGCATTTTGGCGGAAACAAACTGGTAGATGGCAGAAATCATTCTCCAAGGGAGCTTTTTGAAGAAGCAAAGGCACAGAACTATGCAAGTATTGACTGCATTATGGGCAATAATTTCCCACAGGTAGCAGGCGTAACCTATGACCAGGACTTCTTCGGAGGAAGCCTTGCAAAAGGAAAACCGGATATTGGAGCGGCTGAGTATCAGAGCAAGGAGCCGGAAAAACCAGAACCACCGCAGACTGTGCTGTTAGAAGGTATATCCATTCAGAAAGCACCGGAAAAGACAACCTATACAGAAGGAGAGACTTTCAATCCAAAAGGAATGGAAGTAGAGGCCAAATTCAGTGATGGAAGCACAAAGGATGTAACCGGAGAAATCAGCTACAGTGAGGAACCGCTAAAAGCAGGTGATAAAGAAATTATTATCAGCTATACATATGAGGGCATTACCAAAGAGGCTGCTCAGGGGATTACCGTAAAAACAAAGGAAGAGCCGCAGCCGCCAACACCTGAAGAACCTGAAAAGCCACAGCAACCAGAAAATCCGGATGCTTCAGGCTGGGAAATAGAAGCTGTAGAAATCGTACCGGAGAAAGCAGAAGTAAAAGCTGGGGAATCAAAACAGTTTACAGTTGAGGTGAAGGGAAAAGGAGAATTTTCCAAAGAAGTTTCCTGGGAGCTTGTAGGAAAACATCATGAAGATACATATATAGATGAAAAGGGAACTTTATATGTCAGCAAGGCAGAAACAGCAGGAGAAGTGAAGGTAAAAGCGGTTTCTAAAGCAGATGCAAAGAAATCCGATGAAGCAGTAGTAAAAATTAAAAAGGCACAGACACAGGTGCCGGGAACAAATGTAAATAATAATGGCAACAATACCACAACAGGAAAACCAGCGGGGAACCAGGGTGTCCAGACTGGAGATGAAAGTCATGTGGTGATGCTTCTGGGGCTGCTTGCAGTGTCAGGAGGAGTGCTGCTGATTTGTAAGAGGAAAAGGCAGTAAGAAAGTGGTGCTGGGAGAAATTCTCAGCACCTTTTCCTATGAAAGGGTCATGAATCATATTCTAAAGTTTGATTTCGGAATTCGCTAGGCTGAACTCCAGTATAAGATTTAAATGCTCTGCTAAAATAAAATCCGTCTTTGTATCCAACCAGCTCTCCTATTTTTTGTATTTCTATTTCCTTATTTTCCTGAAGAAGACGTTTTGCCTCATTCATTCGTAGGCGTATAAGATACTTAGAAGGAGTTTCGCCTGAATACTTTTTGAAAATCTTTCCCAGATATTCCTGGGTAAATCCGAATTTTTGAGCCAACGCTCCGAAGGAAATATCTTCTGTATAGTGTTCTTTAAGATATTTTTCCAGAAGCTCACAAATATTTTTTTTGATCTAAACGCCCGGAATCAGTGCGCAAAGCATGAAGCTGTCCTGTTTCAGACTGCATAGAAGTCAGGACTTTGGTCAAGGATTCGGATAATGTTTCCAATGTTACGGGTTTTAATAAATAATCCTTTACTTGAAATTTAATTGCAGACTGAGCATAGGAAAAATCGTCATATCCGCTTAAAATAATAACCTTAATATGGGGATGGTTTTTATTAAGATATTTTGCTAATTCGAGTCCATCATATTGTGGCATACGGATATCGGTAATCACCAGATTGGGACAGTTTTTTTCGATTAAGTTCCTGGCATCCAAACCATTAGAAGCTTCTCCCGCAAGAGTAAATGGGAGGTTTAGAGATTCGATCTTTTTTATGAGATTTTTTCTTATTAAATGTTCATCTTCTACAACAATGTATTTATAATTTTGGGTGTTCATGGTAATAATCCTCTCTTGAGTAATAAATAGGTCCACCTACAATGAAAATAGTCCGACCTGGATAAGCATTTTCGATTTTAAAGATTGCTTTTTCTCCATAGAGTAATTTTAATCGGAGATATACGTTTTTTAATCCCATACCGCCAATTTTCATGGATTTTAATTCTTCGTTCATGTCAAGGTTTTCATATAGATTCATCAATTTTTGTTTCTTTTCATTGCTCATGGTTCCTCCATTATCTTCTATTTCCAGAAGCCATAGTTGATTTTGGGTATAGGAGCGAATGGTTAAAAGCCATGGTGGGCTGGTACAAAAAGCATATTTAAAAGCATTTTCTATAATTGGTTGAATTAGAAGTTTAGGAATAAAGAAGGATTCGGTTTCCTGGGAGATAGAAATTTTGTATTCCAATTCATCTCCAAAACGAAACTTCATACACTTCAAATACTGTTCTGTATAAAAAATTTCCCTTTCTAAAGGCACAATCATTTCCTGACCAGAGGAAATATATCGAAAATAATCGCAGAGAGCACCACAGAGTTTCACAATATCTTCATTCATATCTTCTTCGGCCATGATACTGATATTTGTGAGGCTGTTATAAAGAAAATGAGGGTTAATCAGCGATTGTGTAGCCTGGAGTTTTGCCCTGGTTTCTTCTGAACGAGAAAGCAAAACTTCCTGGGAAGTAGCACGGAGTTTTTCGTACATATTTCTTATGGAGTCACATAGGATGGAGAGCTCTGTAATATTGCTGCTTGCAGAAGTAAGGTTTACTTTTTCTTCGGATAAAACACGATTAATAGTAATCTTTCCGGTTGCTCTTGTAAGTTTTTCAAGAGGTTTCGTAAGCTTTTGGGAGATATAAAAGCATATTATCATGGTTAATATAATGGAAAATCCACCAATTATGATAACCATGGTACGATAATTGAGCAATGGAAGATAGACGGATTGCTGAGTCCTTGTTACGATTACGGCCCAATCATATTCATCAAGAGTATTATAGGTAAAGAGAACGGAGTTTCCGTCTTTTGTGGTTATAAACTGTCCATTATTGGTGGATAGCTTATTACGATTGATTTCTGCATAATAATTTTCAGAGCTTGACTCTGCATAAGGATAGACCTTTTCGTGTCTGGAGTTATAGACGGTTACCTTAATGTCTGGATTTGAGTGTTCCATTTGTGAAACAAGAGAGAAAATAGTATCACAATCCTGAACTACTTCTACAATACCTTCAGGTTTTCCGGCTGTATCTAAAAACATTCGGATTAAAGATATAAACTTATGGTTTTTGCTGCCTTCTTTACTTGGTAAATTTTTGTTGTAAAAAGGCATTGTGAAATACTTATGACCATTTAAATCCATAACTTCTTTGTACCAATCCATGGCTTCTAAATCTACCTTTGAAGTTCGCATCCAATATCCGGTTTCAACACAGGAACCATCCATGGTATAGAGCTTGATCTCGGATGCAGACTGATAGGCGCCAATGATGGCTGTTACAATTTCCTGTATAGAGGTAGCTTTTTCTCTGGAAGCAACTAATGCATCTGGATTTGTACCTGTTTGACGGTACATACGGGAAAACTCCTTGAAATTACTCTTAATAGCATTAGAATATACAATGCTCATGGAGATAGTAGACATATTATCTAGCTGTGTAGTAACGGCATTGGACAGAGAGGTGCACAAATTTTCTGAATCTTTTGTTGCTTCTGCTATGGTATTGTTTTTGTAATGGGTATAAGTAAAAGTGAAGAAGATTCCCAAAAGAACCAAAATGAATAAGCCATAAATAACGAACAGATACATCTTTTGAGAATACTGTTTTGGCGATTTTGCCATTATCACACCTCCTTTTTGATATATAGATTATAAATGATGGTTCAAAAAAATGCAAATTAGAGTTCATTTTTGCCTATTTTGTGAATATAAGGTTTGTGGTATTATGTATTTACACCAAAGGAAACTTGTTTTATCGATAAAATATAGACGGAATTTCTAAAAGAACAAACGAATAGGAGTGAAATCATGAAAAAGAATATAGTGAAAGTGTTAGGATTATCTCTTGCGGCAATTATGGCGGCTGGTTCTTTGGCTGGTTGTGGTTCTGATAGCGGAAAGGAAGAAGGTAAGGATGGAAAGAAATCGGTTACTCTGACTTTTGGCAGCCACCAGAGTGGTCTTCCTACTACAGGAGTGGTACAGGACTTAGCAAAAGAATTTGAAGAAGAGACAGGCATTAAAATCGACTTTCAGGTATCTCCAGATGCTCAGTGGAGAGATTTGATTAAAGTAAAACTGGATTCTGGTGAGGCACCTGATATTATTTGTGCAGATACACCTATTAATTTAGCATCAAGTTTACACATGGATCAGTATTGTGTGGACTTATCTGATGAGGAATGGGTAGGAAGGATGGAAGAAAGTGCAAAGTCAGCAGTTAGTGTGGACGACAAGACATATGGCATTACTTTCCCAGGTGCTAAAATGTATTTTTATCTCTATAATAAAGATATTTTTGAAGAGTTAAATCTGGAAGTACCTACTACATATAATGAATTTAAAGATGTGTGTCAGACAATTTTAGATGCGGGTATCACACCGATCTATGAAGCTACCACAAATGGATGGCATCAGGTACTGCCTCTGTTTGAAACAGGCGGATTATGGCTGGCTGATGATCCGGAAATCTATGATAAATTAAATGCTAATGAAATAGATTTAGATGAGATTCCTCATTTACTTACTATTATTGAACAACTTCAGGAATGCGCAGAAGCAGGATACTTTGGTACAGACTATTTAAGCAATGCATGGGAAAATGCAAAAGAAGCTATAGCAACAGAGAAATGTGCCATGACTGTGGCAGAACTTGGATTCAGAGGGGAAGTAGAAGCAGATTATCCAGATTTTAAAGCGACAGAGAAGTTAGGCGCATTTGTTATGCCTTGGGGTGATAATAAAGCGATTGGTGTAAATCCTGCAAGTAATGCTTACTTTATTAACAAGGAAAGCGAACATATAGACGAAGCAAAGCAGTTTTTTGAGTTTCTTGCAAGACCGGAGAACCTTCAGAAGCGTTTAAAAGGTCAGACTAATTTAAGCGCACTCTGCTGGCCAGAAATTGAAAGCAAATATCTGAGGAAGACCAGGCTATGCTGGATTCTCTGGAAAAAGCAAATGTTGTGCAGACATCTGTAAACTACATTGATAGCCAGTGGATGGATATTGGTAAAGATTTAGAGGCAATGTATACAGGAGCATCTACACCGGAGGATGTATTAAAGACTATTATGGACCGCCGAACAGAACAGGCAGAATTACAGAAGGATCCGGGTTGGACAAAGTAAAGATATAATCTGGATAGTGAAGTAGAGAGGTGTCCAAGGCAAAATGCTTTTGAGACACCTTCTTTATTTTGAGAGAATCGGTTTCAAACTGGTATTCAGGAGGTTAAAGACTATGAATAGAAAGAAGTTATACCCATGGTATTTTGCGGCAGGAGCAGCGTTAGTATATTTTCTCCTGTGCTTTTTACCTGGAATTTTAGGAATTGGATATTCTTTTACAGATTGGAATAATTTTACAAATGAAGTTAATTTTGTGGGGCTTGATAATTATAAACAGATTTTTGAAGGGAATTCAGAGTATGTTAAATATATTATAAATACAGTGGTATTTACCATTGTTACTACTGTAGCTAAAACCGTAGTTGGTCTGGCTTTGGCATTGCTTTTAACGCAAAAGTTTATCAAGTGTAAGAATTTTCAGAGGATGATTATCTTTTCACCTCAAGTTATGTCTTATCTGGTGGTTGGTCTTGTGTTTAAAAGTATGCTCCATCCTACAACTGGATTTTTAAACAATTTTCTGAGAAGTATTGGTTTGGATGGATTAGCAAAAAACTGGCTTACAGATTTGCAATTGGTGTTTCCTACCGTTATGGCAGTAGATACCTGGAAAGGCATGGGATACATTATGGTGGTTGTTATAGCTGGGTTGCTTTCTATATCGCCTGAATATTATGAGGCGGCCAGCATTGATGGCGCCACTTTCTTTCAGAAGCTTAGATGTATTACATTACCATTGCTAAAGCCGGTGTTGGTGAATGTAACCGTATTAAATGTAACTTATGGACTCCGCGTGTTTGATATGATTTATTCTCTGACTAATGGAGGCCCTGGAAATGCAACAGGAGTTATTAATACTGCAGTATACAAGGAATTTTCAAAAGGAAATCTGGCAATGGGAACCACCTTATCCAGTGTTCTGTTTTTCGTAATGCTAGCTCTATTGTATTTTATTATTAAATCTATGGAAAATAAGGAGGTTGAGGCATAATGGGCAAAACAGGAAAAATGATAGGGCACATTATAGGTAATATTGTGGCCGCCTTTATAAGTCTGATTGTAATCATACCTCTGGTGGTATTGTTTTTGAACTCTTTTAAAACATCTGCGGAAGCAAATAAAATGACTCTTTCTCTTCCCGCAGAGTGGATGTTTGAAAATTATGCTACGGTTATTGAACAGGGAAAGTTGGTTTCTTCCTTTTTTAACGGGCTTCTTTATGCAACCTGCAGTGTAGTGGTTGTGGTTATTCTGGTTTCAGCAGCATCTTTTGTAATATCCAGAAACCAGAAGGGTGTTAATAAGTTTTTATATTACTTTATCATCTCTGGTATTGCAATGCCTATTAATAATGTTGCTTTGATGAAGGTTATGCAGGCATTCCATTTGGTTAATACAAGAATCGGAATCATTCTTTTATATGCTGCGATTAACATTCCTCTTAGTTTGTTTCTGGCATATGGTTTTGTGAGTACCATTCCAAGGGAAATTGATGAGGCGGCAGTTTTAGACGGATGTACACCAATACAGTTGTTTGTGAAAGTTATAGCGCCATTATTAAAGCCTATTATTTCCACATTATTTGTGCTTGATTTTATGGCTGTATGGAATGACTTTACAATGCCTTTATATTATTTAAATAATTCAAAACAGTGGCCTATGACATTGGCGGTATACAATTTCTTTGGAGCATTTGAAAATTCGTGGAACTTAGTGGCAGCAGATATTATGTTGACATTACTTCCAGTATTAGTGGTATTCATTCTTGGCCAGAAGTATATTGTAGGCGGTGTGGCGGCTGGTTCCGTAAAAGGCTGATAGAAAGGAGAATTTGTTTTATGAAATTTACAGATGGATATTGGTGCATAAAAAAGGAAATGACACCACTTTATGCAGTGGAATATTCTTCAAGTAGAAGAGAAGGAAATGATTTGGTGATTTATGCTCCTGGAAACATATTTCAAGTAGAGGAGATATTTTAAACCTGGGAATGTTGACCATTCGTCTTTCCAGTCCCATGGAAGATGTAATAAAGGTATCAGTAATGCATTTTGAAGGAACTGCTTATAATGGACCTTTTGCAGAAGTAAAAGAGACATCTCCGGAAGTTCTAATAGAGGAGACGGAGGATTTTATTATTTATCAAACAGGAAAAACCAAGGCGGTAATTGATAAACGTCCAAATTCCTGGGGGGTTCGATTCCTGGAGGGCGACAGGGAACTGACCAATACCGGTTTCAGAAATATGGCGCATATTTTGAATCATGAGACAGGAAAAGCCTATACGGTAGAGGCTCTTGCTATTGATGTAGATGAGTATATCTACGGTCTTGGAGAACGTTTTACACCGTTTGTTAAAAATGGCCAGGTTGTAGAGATGTGGAATGAAGACGGTGGTACAGCAAGTGAAATTGCTTATAAAAATATTCCATTTTATATTACAAATAAAGGCTATGGAGTGCTTTTGGATGATGAAGGTGATGCGTCCTATGAAATAGCAAGTGAAAAGGTAGAGAGAATTCAGTTTTCAGTAGAAGGACAGCGTCTGAATTATTATGTGATTAATGGAGGTACACCAAAAGGAACCATTGAAAAATATACGGAATTAACTGGAAAACCGGCGCTTCCACCTGCATGGTCCTTTGGTTTGTGGCTGACCACTTCTTTTACTACAAATTATGATGAAGAGACCACAAGCAGTTTTATTCAAGGCATGGCAGATCGAGATATTCCTTTGCATGTGTTCCATTTTGACTGTTATTGGATGGAAGCATATGAATGGTGTAACTTTACGTGGGATCCAAAGACTTTCCCGGATCCCAAAGGTATGCTGCAGAGATATCATGAAAAAGGATTAAAAATCTGTGTTTGGATAAATCCATATATTGGACAGAAATCTCCTCTTTTCAGAGAAGGAATGGAGCATGGATATTTAATTAAGAAAAGCAATGGTGATGTATGGCAGACGGATATTTGGCAGGCAGGAATGGGTCTGGTGGATTTCACAAATCCCAAGGCAGTGGTATGGTATCAGGAAAAATTAAAAACATTGCTGGATATGGGCGTGGATTGCTTTAAAACAGATTTTGGTGAGAGAATCCCTGTAAAGGATATTGTATATTTTAATGGTTCTGATCCAGTTAAGATGCACAATTATTATACCTATCTTTATAATAAGGCAGTTTTTGATTTGCTGGTGCGAGAAAGAGGAGAAGGCGAGGCTGTACTCTTTGCCCGGTCTGCAACTGTGGGAGGTCAGAAATTCCCTGCACACTGGGGCGGTGATTGTTCTGCCAGCTATCCATCCATGGCGGAAACCTTGAGAAGCGGACTTTCTTTAGCGTGTGCAGGTTTTGGATTTTGGAGTCATGATATCAGTGGTTTTGAAAATACAGCTCCTGCAGATATTTATAAAAGATGGTGCCAATTTGGTCTGCTGAGTTCTCATAGCCGCCTTCATGGTTCTTCTTCCTATCGTGTGCCATGGCTGTTTGATGATGAGGCATGTGATGTTCTGCGCAAATTTGTAAAGTTAAAATGTAGATTAATGCCTTATTTATATCAGCAGGCGGTTGTTACTCATGAAAAAGGAATTCCTATGATGCGCCCGATGTTTGTGGAATTTCCGGAAGACAGAACATGCGAAACTTTGGACAAACAGTATATGTTAGGTGATGCGCTGCTTGTTGCGCCAATTTTTAAAGAGTCCGGAGAAGTGGAATATTATCTTCCAAATGGAAAATGGTATAATCTTCTTCTTAACAAGACAGTGGAAGGTGGAAAATGGCATAAAGAAACCTACGATTATTTTTCAATGCCATTGTTGGCCAGAGCAAATACGATTTTACCTATTGGCAGCAATGAGCGGAGTCCAGAGTATGACTATACAGATGATACAACGGTTTGTCTTATATGCTTTGAAGATGGGTGCGAGAGTGTATGCACAATTCCTGATTTGAAAGGAAATCCTTCAGTTCTTGTCCATGCTAAAAGAGAAGGAAATGTAATGAATGTCTGGACAGAGGGGGAAAAGGTCGGCTTCAAGTATCAGATTCTGGGAGACGAAGAGTTAGAAATAGTTACGCTATAAAAAATTCAAGGGGCTGCGTGAAAACAGCTCCTTTATTGTGTCTTTAGTAAGTGTTCTTTACTAGGGGTGTTTAGTACATAACTGCGAGAAAATCTTTAAAAGCTGGTAGAATGGTGGTATTCTAAAAACAAATTAAAAATTCACATAAGATTACAATAAGGAGAAATATGGCATGAAGTTAGTGACATTTAACATACGTTGTGATTACGGACAGGATGGAGAGAATTGCTTTCAGTTTAGAAAATCATTTATTAAGCAAAAAATATTATATGAAAAGCCGGATGTAATCTGTTTTCAGGAGGTTCTGCCTCATGTCGCGGTGTGGCTCAAGGAAGAATTAGAGGATTATTATGTGGTCGGATGTGGCAGAAGCAAAGAATTGGACAATGAACAGATGTCTGTTGCTTATAGGAAAGAAAAATGGAACCTTATTTCCATGGACACGTTCTGGCTATCAGAAACTCCATTTGTGCCGGGGAGCAGGTACCGGGAGCAGTCTGAATGTCCAAGAGTTTGTACGGAGGTAGTGTTAGAGGATTTACAGGAGAAGAAAGTTTTTCGGCTTATGAATGTGCACTTGGATCACCTGGGAGCAGAAGCCAGGAGACTGGGGGTGAATCAAATATTGAAAAAGGCAGAAGGAGAACTTTTGCTTCCAGATATTCCGGTGATTCTGGCAGGAGATTTTAATGCGGAGCCAGGTGCATGGGAAATCCAGAAAATAGAAAGAGAATCAGATTATGTAAATCTTACAAAGGGAATTGGAGTGATCTTTCATGGCTTTTTGCCGGAAGAAGTAGAAGAATCTATTGACTATGTGTATCTTCATAACTCTGAAAAAGGAAAATGTAGAAAAATTAAAATGTACCACAGTGGAAAAATGGGAAGATAAGGAAGGAAATGTGTGGCTGTCAGATCATTATCCAGTGTGTGTGAACCTTGAATGGTGTTAATAAATTTGACAATAGAAGAGATATAGGATTCCCCTGTTCATTTATTTAGTGAATTTTTACTGAATCAGTAAGATGTTCTTAAGAGCAAGAGTTTTATGACACCCAATGCCTTAAATGGCATTGGGACAGATGTGCCTCGGCAGTACAGAGTTACTACCGACTTTATTCTTGTTTTTCTTTTGTTTGCAAATACTTCTCTGCATCTTTCACAAAGTTTTGCATCGAATCTGCTTTTGCGGCCAGTTTAAATAGAAACTTCAAATCTCCAAGTTCCTCCAGAGCTTCCATTTTGTCGCGAAGCCTGTTTGGTATTTCTCCTAAATCTTCCAGGAGTTCAAAAACATCTTCCCGGGTTGCTTCTATTCTCCCCTCCAGTCTGCCTTCAAGCCGACCTTCTTGTTTTTCTTCCCGTAGCATTTCTTCAAAAATCATATAGCGCTCTCCCATCTCGCGGTCTGTTTTGATGTTGTGAATGGTCTCCTGGAACTGTTTCACCAGTTCGTCCTGAAAGTCCTCTTCACTTTCTTCTAAATCAGCCGTTGCAAATTTCAGGAATCTGACAAGCTCTACTGGAACTTCCTCTTCATTTTCTCCTTTAGTACTCAAAAAAATGGTGTAACTTCCATCGTCAAGCTTCGCATTTTTATTTTCCCTGCATTCATTCCCAAAGGTATAACAGTACAGATGCTCTCCAAAGGGATCAAAATCGCAGACAAAAATCACAAAGGTATCCGGCAGGGTTTCATAATCCTCTCCGCTTGCCAGCGCCTCCATTACCATCTGGCTGTGGTAGTAGCGGCTGCGTTTTCCTAAAGCTGTCTTTTTCTTCACCTGCATTTCTACATTGCAATGCGTACGATTTTCGTCTTCTGCATAGATATCCAGACGGACACCTTTGTACTCCGGATGGTAGACGATACTCTTTTCCTTGCTTACAACTACCTGCGCAATAGAGAAACCAAGCACCATTCAAGAAATCCCTTGCAATTTTCCTCCACACACATAACTGCGCCGAAAAGAAAGTTGTCCTTAATCGTCAAATCCTGTAATGTTTTTCGTTTTTTCATATTTCCTCCAGTTCTACAGAGGAATCCTATAAAAGGAGTATAGCATATGCTTAAGGAAAAGACTACACTTTTGAAAAAAATAAAAAAAACAGTTGACATACAATGTTCGATGTGCTATTCTATACAAGTTGTTGTTGAGAAAGAAAAGACAATTTAAATTTTTGACTAGACAACATTGGATAGCAGCAATAAATTTTTAGAAAATGAAAAAAGTTGTTGACAAAGTATAAGAATATATGATATTCTATCAAGCT